>Ga0114946_10003409_pt1 | contig 10726 bp, 8 predicted proteins | sample WalLakDeSediment_FD_88676 | JGI IMG/M metagenome (GOLD analysis project Ga0114946, IMG submission 88676) | Lake sediment microbial communities from Walker lake, Nevada to study Microbial Dark Matter (Phase II) - Walker Lake 11/02/13 Deep Sediment | ecosystem: Environmental > Aquatic > Freshwater...
ATAATAATTCAGTATGATTATAAAGTTAAAGTTGTCGGTTTGTGTTATGGTTTTAATATTTCCCATTTTCTTAGGAAATGCACAAACAGACAGATGGCAACAAAAAGTGAAATATGAAATGGAGGTGACCATGGATGTACAGGAAAACCAATACCATGGCACTCAAAAATTATATTATACCAACAATTCTCCTGATACCTTGGACAGGGCATTTTACCATCTTTATTATAATGCTTTCCAGCCAAACAGTATGATGGATGTACGTTCAAGGACAATCGCAGATCCGGACAGGAGAGTAGGCAATAGAATCTTCAATCTTTCTCCTGAAGAAACAGGTTACCTTAATGTAAAATCCTTGACTTTAAATGGAAAATCCACCAAGTTTACTCACGAAGAGACCATCTTGGAGGTTGATTTGCCTGAACCTATTTTTCCTGGACAAACAGTAGTTTTTGATATGGAGTTTGAAGGGCAGGTTCCTCTACAGGTCAGAAGGGCGGGGCGTGATAATTCGGAAGGAATCCGCTATTCCATGGCCCAATGGTACCCGAAGATGGCTGCGTATGATATACGAGGATGGCATGCCAATCCTTATATTGGAAGGGAATTTTATGGGATTTTTGGCGACTTCGATGTCAAAATCACCATTGATAAAAATTACACTTTAGGAGGCACTGGATATTTGCAGAATGCCAATGAAATCGGTCATGGATATGAAGAGGAAGGTGTGACAGTTCCCCTAAACAAAAGGAATACCTTGACATGGCATTTTTTTGCACCGAATGTCCATGATTTTATGTGGGCAGCAGATCCAAATTATACCCATGAAAAAATCCAAATGGATAATGGGCCCATGGTACATTTTCTTTATGTGAAAAGTGATAAAACGGAAGAAAATTGGAAAAAACTGAAAGGGTATACGGTGGATGCCATTCAGTTTATGAGTGATAATTTTGGTAAATATCCTTATGAGCAATTCTCAGTGGTGCAAGGAGGGGATGGAGGAATGGAGTATCCAATGGCCACTTTAATTACGGGACACAGAAACCTCAGGAGTTTGGTGGGTGTAACGGTACATGAATTAATCCATATGTGGTATTATGGCGTACTTGGATTCAATGAATCTTCAGAACCTTGGCTGGATGAAGGTTTTACTACATGGGCAACCAATGTGGTCATGGATGCAGTCTTCGAAAAAGACCCCAATTTTATTCAGGAGGGAAATTATAGATCTTATTTCAGATTGGTGGATTCGGGTTTTGAAGAACCTTTAACAACGCATGGGGACCATTATAACCGAAATTCGGCCTATGGTGCTGGCACTTATACAAAAGGAGCGGTTTTTGTTGAACAGCTTGCCTATATCATGGGCAAGGAAAACTTTGATAGGGCCATGTTGCGTCTTTGGAATGATTGGAAGTTTAAGCAGCCAAATGGAAATGATGTGATCCGTATCATGGAAAAAACAAGTGGCTTGGAACTGGACTGGTACCTGGATTACTTTATAGCATCTACAAAGACTATTGATTATGGAATCAAAAACGTGGAAGCAGAAGGGGAAAAAACCAAAATAACTTTTGAAAGGGTAGGTCAGATGCCTATGCCTTTGGATGTGGTGGTGACTTATCAGGATGGCTCGCAGGAAATGGTATATTTACCATTGGTGATTATGAGGGGAGAAAAACCGGCAGAGGCAGGATTACCTGAAAGGGTGCTTACAGAAAAATGGCCTTGGACTAATTATTCAAAAGAGATCCTGCTATCAAGTCCCATTTCAGAGATCAAGTCTGTGGAAATCGATCCTAGTAGGAGGTTAGCAGATATCAATCGTGATAATAATAAATTTGAAGTCAGTGTGGGGCTGCCAAAGAAATAAAATGTTGAAAACCAATTTAAGCCTTCTGAATCAGAATTCAGAAGGCTTTTTTGTCCACGAGTGATTTTAATTCCCACATATTGATGTTTTTGTATTTTGATGGGCTCTGATTTTTGACGGATTTAGGTTTTAGCCTGAAGTTCCTGTAGTGTTGAGGTCAGGATGATGGTCATGATTGGCCAAATTCTTACCCAACTACGCCAGAGTTAGTTTATATACTGAGAATCCTTAATTTTCTTGTATTGAATATTATTTGGATTTAAAATTCCCCCAGTAAGTCTGCTTTGGTCTTATACTTAGATACGTGTAAGATCGCTAAGAATAAAGGTATATAATTGATTTTCAAATATATACAAAAAAATCTTGGTTTTTTGATCAAAGATCGGAGCGGTAAAAAAAAGGTGACCGTTTTCGATCACCTTTTTTATTGCTGTGTTTTCCTGGAACCTATTAGCCGTTTTTCTTGTCCTGAACTTCCTTACGGATGTCTTGAGCCATTGTCTTAAGGTCCTGCATGCCCTTTCTAACCCTGGTTCCAGCTGCTTGATTTCCTTTGTTGTAGAATTTGTCGAAGTCACCTTCTAAACCCATAACAAGATTTTTAATTTCGTCAAATCTGCTCATAATTAAAAGTTAATTTTTAGGTTGATGATAAGTTTAATTTTTCGTTGAATATAGTCAAAATGTTTATAAAACAACAATTACGAGGCTTTTTTCGCGATTTTATTCACCAAAAGAGATAGCCAGCTCTGATGATCTGTAATATCCACTGGTTAATTTTTCTTTAATAGCTTCAAAAGCGGCAATAGTTTCTTCCACATCATTTAGCGTATGAACTGCAGTTGGGATCAATCTTAAAATGATCATACCCTTTGGTACAACAGGATAAATTACTACAGAACAAAAGATATTGTAGTTTTCTCTAAGGTCTTTACTCAATGTTGCAGCCTCTCCCACGGTACCGTTTAATACGACTGGTGTAACCGGAGAATTGGACTTTCCTGTACTGAAACCTTTTTCCTGAAGCCCTGATTTTAAGGCATTTACGATTTTCCATAGATTGTCCTTTAATTCAGGTTTGGTCCTTAACAACTCCAATCTTTTTAAGGCTCCCTCTACCAAAAGCATCGGTAAAGATTTGGCAAAGATTTGGGATCTCATATTATACTTCAGATACAGGATTACTTTGGCATCCCCGGCTATGAAAGCACCGATTGAAGCCATAGATTTAGCGAAGGTTGAAAAATAAAGATCAATCTCATCCTGAACGCCCTGCTCTTCGCCGGAACCGGCCCCTGTTTTACCCATTGTTCCGAATCCATGTGCATCATCTACCAATAACCTGAATTGATATTTTTCCTTGAGCTTAACAATTTCAGCTAGTTTGCCCTGATCACCGGTCATTCCGAACACACCCTCAGTAATTACCAAAACGCCTCCACCTGTTTCTTCTGCCAATTTGGATGCTCTTTGTAATTGCTTTTCACAGTTTTCGATGTCATTGTGTGGGAAAACATATCTTTTTCCCAAATGCATCCTTAAGGCATCAATAATACAGGCATGGCATTCACTGTCATAAACTACAACGTCTTTTCTGTCCAATAAAGAATCTATAGCTGACATTATGCCCTGATAGCCATAATTCAGTAAATAGGCACTTTCTTTTCCAACAAACTCAGCCAATTCCCTTTCCAATTGTTCATGAAGGTCAGTTTGCCCTGACATAATTCTTGCCCCCATAGGATAAGCAGCTCCCCATTTAGCTGCTGCATCAGCATCAGCTTTTCTAACTTCAGGGTGATTGGCTAAACCAAGATAATTATTAAGGCTCCAGGTAAGCACCTCTTTGCCTTTGAATTTCATTCTTGGAGCAATTTCACCTTCTAATTTCGGGAAAGTAAAATACCCCTCAGATAACTCCGAATGCTTGCCCAATGGGCCAAGATTGGTGTTTAGTTTTTCGAATAAGTCCAATGTCTTAAATCGTTTAGTTTGATTTTTAATATTTTTAAGGGATGTGCCTTAAAAAACGGCTAAAAGTAATACAATTTGTCCATCCCTGCAAAATTCATACCCCATTTCAGATTTTCTTTCAGTTACTCATTTAATTTTCTTTACTTCGTAGGTCAATGTTTTTTTCAAAGATATAAACCCTGATTATGCGTAAAATCAATAAACTTTTGGTAGCAAACCGAGGAGAAATCAGCCTTCGGATCATGCGGACAGCCAAAGAGATGGGAATTAAAACAGTCGCGGTATACAGTGAGGCAGATAGGAATGCACCACATGTTAAATTTGCCGATGAGGCGGTTTGCCTGGGACCTCCTCCATCCAATCAATCTTATTTGTTGGCTGATAAAATAATTGAGGCCTGCTTGAAGTTAGGGGTGGATGCCATCCATCCAGGTTACGGTTTTTTATCTGAGAATGCATCATTTGCTAAAAAAGTTACAGATTCGGGTATCATTTTTGTCGGCCCTTCTCCCGCTTCCATTGAAGTGATGGGCAGCAAGTTGGCAGCCAAAAACGCTGTTGCCAAATATGGTATACCTATGGTTCCAGGAACAGATGAAGCCATTGTGGATATACCTGCTGCCAAAATTAAAGCTGAAGAAATCGGTTACCCAATTTTGATAAAAGCAAGTGCAGGGGGAGGTGGTAAAGGGATGAGGATCGTGACTCATGAAGCAGAATTTGAAGAGCAGATGCACAGGGCTATTTCTGAAGCGCAGTCCTCCTTTGGGGACGGCTCTGTTTTTATAGAAAAGTACATTACTTCTCCCAGACACATTGAAATCCAGGTATTGGGGGATACATATGGAAATACGGTCTACTTATTTGAACGGGAATGCTCTGTTCAAAGACGTCATCAAAAGGTGATAGAAGAAGCCCCTTCAGCAGTGGTTTCTCCAGAAATGAGGAAAGCAATGGGAGAGGCCGCCATAAAAGTGGCTAAGGCATGCGATTATTTTGGAGCAGGTACAGTGGAGTTTATAGTGGATGAAAAACTCAATTTCTATTTTTTGGAAATGAATACCCGCTTGCAAGTGGAACATCCTGTAACTGAAATGATAACGGGAAAGGATTTGGTGAAGGAACAGATATTGATTGCGGAAGGTCATGCTCTTTCCTTTACACAAGAGGATCTGACAATTAACGGGCATTCAATAGAAATAAGGGTTTATGCAGAAGACCCAAAAAACAATTTTCTACCGGACATCGGTAATTTAAGGACCTATTTGCCTCCAAAGGGACCAGGAGTTAGAGTCGATGACGGATTTGAGCAGGGAATGGATATTCCTATTTATTATGACCCTATGATAGCCAAGTTGATTACCCATGATGAAAATAGAGAAAAAGCCATTCAAAGGATGATACGTGCCATTGACGACTACCAGATCACAGGGATTGAGACGACATTGGGTTTCTGTAAATTTGTGCTCCAGCATGAAGCCTTTGTTTCCGGAGATTTTGACACCAAGTTTGTTGAAAAATATTTCACGCCTGAGAAATTGGAAATTCAATGGGAAGGCGAAGAATTGAGGCTTTTGGCGGCTTTGGGGGTCGATATTTTTGAAAAGCAGAATTCAAAACTGAGGAGGGTGTCAGGACAAAATGGGATTTCAAATCCAAGAACCAACTGGAAAAATAGATTGATTTGATGGCAGAAATCCTTCCGATCAAAGCTTGGCGGTACCATGAAAGGTTCACCGATAACATGGAAGAGTTGACTTCTCCTCTGTTTGATGTGGTTTCTTCCAAACAACGAGAAGCCTTATATTCCAACCCAATCAATAGCATTCATTTGACTGTTCCTTTGGGAGAAAATCCCTGCAAAAATGCTGAATCTTTGTTGGTTGACTGGAAAAATAAGGAATTTATCGTCCAAGACAGGATTCCGGGTATATACGTGTATTATCAGTATTTCAAATTTCCAGGACAAGAGGAGGAAACTTGCAGAAAAGGGTTTATTGCCCAGATAAGAGCTTATGATTGGGATGAAAAAATAGTGCTTAGGCATGAAAACACCATTGCTAAAGCAGTCAATGACAGGCTAGACTTATTAAGGGCAACCGAATTCCAACCAAGTCCCACTCATGGTCTATACGAAGACCCATTGCATTTGCTTGAACCTTATATGGATGCAGCCATTGAGCACCCTATTTATGATTTGGAGGATTATCAAGGTGTAAGGGAAGTTCTGGCCGTTATTCATGATGCGCCGACCATCAAGATATTTCTGGAGATTGTATCAGATAAACAAATCATTTTGGCTGATGGACATCACAGGTATGAAGGAGCTATTGCTTACAGGAAAGAAAAGGGAAGAGCCAATTCAAATCATATTGGGAAAGAGGGATATAATTATCATATGATGTATTTCACCAATGCCCTTTCCAAAAACATCAGGATTCTCCCCACCCATAGGCTTTTTTATGATATTCAATTAACGGAGACAGAAATTCTGGAAAAATTAAAGGATTCGTTTTTTGTAAAAAAATTGAATGATGTTGAAGAAATTTCGGAACTGATTTTACAAAAACAATGGGCATTTGGTTTGATATTTAAGTCGAATGCCTATAAAATCAGACTACTTCCGGAAAAAATCAAAGAATTGGAATTAGATATTCCTGATGTCCTTAAATCGGTGGATTTGCTTGTATTGCATTATTTTTTTATTGATAAAGTTCTGGGTATTTCTATGGAGGAACAGCGCTTTTCGGATAATATTGAATATGAAAGAAATATGCATCGTTGTCTTTCAAAAGTGAATGAAGAAATGGCATCTTTTGCCATCATTACAAAAGATATAACCATGACTCAGGTTTTGGAAGTATGCAAAACAGGGTATACGCTACCCCAAAAATCCACTTATTTTTATCCGAAAACCCTGTCAGGTTTGATTTTCGGTTCGATAAAGGAGTCTGAGTTTAAATTCCCCTATGAAGCATTTCAGCCATGATCAATTTAGGGAAAAATAAGTTAATTCTAGCCTCAAAATCCCCAAGAAGGAATGAACTATTAAAAGGAATGGGATTGGATTTTGAAGTAAGAACTAAGGATACTGAAGAAATTTTTCCAGCCCACCTGGCAGTAAATGAAGTAGCCGGATACCTTGCTGAGTTAAAAGCCAAAGCATTTCAGGGGGAAATCAACCATGATGAAATAATTTTGGCTTCTGATACCGGGGTGATTTTGAATGGGGAATTTCTTGGAAAGCCCGCTGACAAGGAAGAAGCACAACAGATGTTACGGAAGCTATCCGGAAAAGAACACCAGGTAATCACAGGTGTAACTTTATACTCTAAGGAAAAATGTTTAACCAAGCAGGACAGTACTTTGGTGGTTTTTAAAGAATTGACAGAAGAGGAAATCAATTACTATATTGATAATTACCATCCCTTTGATAAAGCAGGTGGGTATGGAATTCAGGATTGGATTGGATATATAGGGGTTAAAAAAATTGAAGGATCTTTTTTCAATGTGATGGGGTTACCGGTTCACCTCGTTTATGAAATGTTAAGTTCTTTTTGAGATCAGTAGGCAATTGATTTCGGTATGAGGTGAAAAAAAGAGCCGCTTGAAATTCAAAGCGGCTCCGTGAATAGATATAGATTACCCTTAATTTTTCTTTTCTTCCGGTTTGGTAACCTTGATGGCATCATTATCCTTTAATTGTTTGCTGACAATAAAATAAGGGCCTGATATTACTTCAGCTCCTTCACTTACGCCATCGAGTACTTCAATATTATCAAAATCAGAAATCCCCGTCTTGATTTCAACCAGTTTCGCCCTGCCATTTTCTTTTATAAAAATCAGCTCTTTAGATTTGGTGCTGCCATCCTGACTTTCGATAACCTGATCTTCACGAGTAGTTACAGCCGCGAGAGGAACAGAAAGTACATTTTCTTTTTTCTGGGTGATGATATCAACGCTTGCTGTCATACCAGGTCGGAATGGATATCTGTTCCTTTCAGATATTAGTTCTGCATAGGATTCATTTAAGATTCTGATTTTCACCTCAAATTCTGTAACTGCATCAGGGCTGGCTTTGGTGTTGGCAGAATTAGCAATGGAAGTTACAAGTCCCTTGAATTTTTTACCGGTTGAAGAATAGGAATCTACATCAATAATGGTCGTATCTCCCATGCTGATCCGTATAATATCATTTTCGTTCACGTTTACCCTAACTTCCATTCTTGAAAGATCTGCTAACCTGAGCATTTCAGTACCTGCCATTTGCTGGGTGCCAACCACCCTTTCTCCTTTTTCTACCAAAAGCTTGGAAACGATTCCGGTAACCGGGGAATATACATTGGTCAACCTTAGGTTTTCTGCAGCTTCACTGACAGTAGCTTGGGAACTTTTTACAATAAATTCAGCAGCAAAAACAGATTGATTTGCAGCTTCAAGGTCGTTCTGGGCCGTCAAAAAATTCGACTGAATTTGTTCCCAGTCTGAATCGGAAATAACCTTGTCTTTATAAAGTTTTTCATTTCTTTTATACTCCAGTTCAGCCCGGATATACTGAGCCTCAGCCCTTTTTAGATTAGCCTTTGATTGAGCCAGATTTGCCTGGTTTTGATTGAGATTTGCCCTGGATCGGTCCAAAGCCGAGATGAAATTATCGGGTCTGATTTTGACAAGGAGATCTCCAATTTTTACTGAATCGCCTTCGATGACATTGAGTTCAATAATTTCTCCGGCGACATCAGGGCTTAATTTGACTTCAATTTCAGGTTCAATTACTCCGGAAGCACTTACTTTTTCAGTGATGGAAACTTTTTTCGCTGTCGATACCTCAACAGCAAGTTCTTTTTCACCACCGATCCAGCCAAGAGATCTGCCAATAATAGCAAAAAGGATAATAACTCCTAATACTCCTAAAAGTATATAAATCAGCTTGTTTGATTTTTTTATAGCCATTGTGAAAGGGATAATTTATAATTTAAGTGGATTGCCTAGGTAAAAGTCCAAAACTTTAACTCGGAATATATAGGTGTATTTTGATGTGACTAAATCTGCTTGGGAATTAAAGAAATTATTTTGAGCCAATTGATAATCAGCAAAATTAATTGCCCCTGCATCAAAACGTTGCTTGGCAATTCGAAATGCTTCCTCAAGGGAGGCGACCCTTACCAAAGAAGCCTGATAAGATTGCCTTGCTGCATAGGCATTGGTATAAGCAGATTCAATATCCTGTCTTAATTGGTTTCTGGTTTCAACCTCCTGAATTTCACTCAACCTTTTCTGAAGTCTTGCTCTTTGAAGGTTGGAACGGTTCCTCATATTGGACAGTATAGGTATATTCAATTGAAAATTACCAGTATATGAAAAATTATTCCCCATTTGTGTTCTAAAATCAGGCCTTTCCCCCATAAAATACTGATCGATATAATTTGAAAAGGCATTACCGGTAAAGCCCAAAGTCGGGAGGTAGCCACCTTTTGCGATTTTCACCCCATATTCAGCACTCTCCACAGCAACTTCCGAAGATTTAACTTCTGGCATAAACTCCAATGCAATGGCGAAAATTTCATCCACCTCTTTTTGGGACAAGCCATAATCCTCTGGAGATAATTCAGGTGCCTGAATATCAAAATAGTTATCAAATGGGATTTGCATGGATTGGGCCAGATTTAATTTCGCAATCCTCAGGTTGTTTTCCGCATTGATAACTTCAAGTTCATTGGTTGCGTTCTGCGCCTGAATATCCAGTTTGTTTGCTAAAGGTAAGGACCCTGCATCAACCAGTTTTGTAGTTATAATCAATTGCTCTTTTGTGGTAGCAAGCTGGTTTTGTGCAATTTTCAATTGCTCTTTTGCAAATACCACATTAATGAAGAAATTAATTGTATTCAGTGTAATGGTGTTTTGGGTCGCAGCAACATTATAAACGTTGGATTGGATATCCAGTTTACTTTGTTCAATGGAATTAGTTATCTGCCTTCCTGCAAATACAGTTAAATTTGTACCACCAAACCAATTGATATTTCCTATTCTATTGTTTTCAAAGAGGTTTGTTACAGGGTTTATGGAACGTCCCCATCTATAGCCTGAACTTAATCCTGTATTTAAAGTCGGAATTCTTTGTCCTTGGTTACCTATTAGGTTTGCTTCTGTTATCCCCAAGTTGACCTGACTCCTTTGAAGGGCAAGATTATTTTCAAGGGCGATATTGATACAGGTTTCAAGGTCAAGAGCTGACCTATCGTAGGTTTGTGCATTTAAATCAAAACAATAAATACAAAAAAGGGTAAATGCAAAGAGGTAATTTTTTTTCATCATTTATTTATCTATTTCAGGTATATAAATAAGTTCTTTTATCCATGTCATGGTGTTCAGATAATCTATGGTAGTTTTTCTGATTCCGCTATCCATTTCTATGACGTGACAAGCAAGATCATTTTTCCCTTTTCTGGACACTGACATGGTAGCAATATTGGTTTTTTCTTGGGCAATGACGGAAGATATAAAAGCAATTGCCCCGGAAATATCATCAGCTTTAACAATCAGGGTATAGGATTGGGCTGAAAAATTTGCATTGAATCCATCAATTGTTGCAATGTTAATGATGCCTCCACCAAGACTTTCACCGATTACCTCTACTTCTCTTCCATCTTTTTTAAGGTTTAATTTTATGGTATTAGGATGATAAATGGAGGCATTTCCAATTGATTTAAATGTAAATATAAGTCCTTTTTCCTTTGCGATCTCAAAAGATTGCCTGATTCTTGGATCATCAGTTTTGAAATCCAAAAGACCACCGATTATCGCCCTGTCACTCCCATGTCCTTCATAAGTTCGGGCAAATGAGTTATAAAATGTGACCACAACACTCTCAGGCGA
>Ga0114946_10003410_pt1 | contig 10726 bp, 11 predicted proteins | sample WalLakDeSediment_FD_88676 | JGI IMG/M metagenome (GOLD analysis project Ga0114946, IMG submission 88676) | Lake sediment microbial communities from Walker lake, Nevada to study Microbial Dark Matter (Phase II) - Walker Lake 11/02/13 Deep Sediment | ecosystem: Environmental > Aquatic >...
CATGAATCCCTCCAACAGGGCCTGAAGTCATCACTGACAAGGGACGAGGCCGGCAAGCCGGCCCCGCCCGATCACATTCCCTGGAACCGATCAGGCGTTCAGGGTATCCAGCGCCTTCTGGAAGCGGTTGGCGTGGGAACGCTCCGCCTTGGCCAGGGTCTCGAACCAGTCGGCGATCTCGTCGAAGCCTTCGTCGCGGGCCGACTTTGCCATGCCCGGGTACATGTCGGTGTACTCGTGCGTCTCACCGGCGATGGCCGTCTTCAGGTTGGCCTCGGTGCCGCCGAACGGCAGGCCGGTGGCGGGATCGCCACAGGACTCGAGGTACTCGAGGTGGCCATGCGCGTGTCCGGTTTCGCCCTCGGCAGTGGAACGGAACACGGTGGCGACGTCGTTGTAGCCTTCCACGTCGGCCTTGGATGCGAAGTACAGGTAACGGCGGTTGGCCTGGGATTCGCCGGCAAAGGCTTCCTGAAGGTTCTTCTCGGTCTTGCTGCCTTTCAGTTCCATCTTGACTCTCCTCTCTTACTGGGTTGCTGTGCGTCGGACTGCTCTTGAGCGTCTGCTGGATGCAGACACGGAATTTAGACTGGGTCTAAACCGTGCCGCAACTTTAGACTCGGTCTAAACCAATGTCAACCTCGCACGGGGGACGTCGGCCCGGCAAACCTTCCCAGATGGCCCCGGATTCGGTACCTTCTCCTCCTTCTCCCAGCCTTCGCCAACCATGCCAACCACCCCCCCCGAATCTCCAGCCGGTTTTGAAGCGGCCATGGACGCCCTGGAACAGCTGGTCGCCCGCATGGAGGCCGGCGACCTGCCGCTCGAAGAATCCCTGCAGGAATACCAGCGCGGCATGGAACTGGTCCGGACCTGCCAGGACGCCCTGGACGAGGCGCAGCGCCGGATCGAGAACGTGATCGAGGGCACGGAACCGCCACCATCCGGCTCATCGGACCGCAATGACTCCACAAAGGTTCCGGAAATTGCCGACCCCGATGACATCCCGTTCTGACCTCCCGCGCCGCGCGTGAAGAACCGAATCGAAGCGTATCAGAATCGCATCGAGGCATTCCTCGATCAGCTCCTGGATCCATTGCAAACGCCGGTCCCGGAGATGATGGCCGCGATGCGCTATTCCACCCTCGGCGGCGGCAAGCGCCTGCGCCCGTTGCTCGTCTACGCGACCGGCGAGGCCGTCGCAGCCCCCGAGGCCGCGCTGGACCGGATCGCGGCCGCGCTGGAGATGATCCATGTCTACTCGCTGATTCATGACGACCTGCCGGCCATGGACGATGACGACATGCGCCGCGGCAAGCCCACCTGCCACAAGGCCTACGGTGAGGCCCTGGCGGTTCTCGCCGGGGATGCCCTGCAGGCACTGGCCTTTGCGACACTGACCGATGAGGCGATCAGCCCGGAGCCCGGCCTACGCCTTGCGTTGGTGAGCGGCCTGGCAGACGCTGCAGGACTGCGCGGCATGGCCGGAGGCCAGGCCATGGACCTGGCCTCGGAGGGCAAGGCACTCAGTGTCGAGGACCTGGAAAGGATGCACCGACTGAAGACGGGCGCACTGATTCATGCCTCGGTGTTGCTGCCGGCGCAAGCGGGCGATGCCGATGCAGGGACCCGTGCGCGCCTGTCCGCCTACGCCGACTGCATCGGCCTGGCCTTTCAGATCCGCGACGATCTATTGGACGTCGAAGGCGACCCCGCGCTGCTCGGCAAGGCCTGCGGAGCCGACCAGCTGTTGAACAAGGCGACCTTCCCGAGCCTGCTGGGGATCGAGGCCTCGCGCAAGCGGGCCCTGCAGCTGGTGGACGAGGCACTGGACAATCTGCAACCCCTTGGGCAGGAGGCCGATTTGCTTCGTTATCTCGCCCGTTACATTGTAGAAAGAATGCATTGAGGTGGGACTATCGATGGGGTATGACCGTCATTGCCGCGGATGCGGCACCAGGCACCGCTGCACGGCGCGCTTGTCCGCACCCGGCTTCACGGGTGCCTCGCGCCTCCCTGTGACCCGGTTGGACCCAGGGCGCAGGGTCGGACAGTGATGAAAATGACCCCGCTGCTGGATGGGATCGATTGGCCCGCCGACCTGCGCCGCTGCAAGGCGTCGGAGCTTGGGCCGATCGCACTGGAATTGCGGCAGTTCCTGATCGACACCGTGGCCAGGACCGGTGGACACCTGGCGGCCAACCTGGGCACCGTGGAACTCACACTGGCACTGCATTACGTATTCGACACGCCCCGAGACCGGATCGTCTGGGACGTCGGTCACCAGGCCTACGCACACAAGATCCTCAGCGGGCGCCGTACCGCGATGGCCACCCTGCGGCAGTACGGCGGCATCGCCGGTTTCCCGAAGCGCGACGAGAGTGAATACGACGCCTTCGGCACCGGGCACTCCAGCACCTCGATCAGCGCCGCCGCCGGCATGGCCCTTGCCGCGGCCCAGGCCGGCAGGGACAACCGCCACGTAGCCGTGATCGGTGACGGGGCGATGACCGCCGGCATGGCCTTCGAGGCGCTCAACCACGTGGGCGACCTGGACTGCGACCTGCTGGTGATCCTGAACGACAACGAGATGTCGATCTCGAGGAATGTCGGCGCGATGAGCCAGTATCTCGCGCGGCTGCTTTCCGGAGCTCTCTACTCGAGCGTGCGCGAAGGCTCCAAAAAGGTGCTGGAGTTCATGCCACCGGTCAAGGCCTTCGCCCGACGCGCCGAGGAGCACGTTAAGGGCATGATCACCCCGGGCACGCTGTTCGAGGAACTGGGGTTCCGCTACTTCGGCCCGGTCGATGGGCACGATGTCGATGGACTGGTGACCATGCTCGGCAACCTGCGTGACATCAAAGGGCCGCGCATGCTGCACATCGTGACCCACAAGGGCCATGGCTACGCGCCGGCGGAAGACGATCCCTGCCGCTACCACGGGGTCGGCCAATTCAGCCCCGAGGACGGAATCGCCAGCAGCTCCAAGGCCAAGCCTCCGACCTATACCGATATCTTCGGGACCTGGCTGTGCGACCAGGCGCGTGCGGATGCAAGGCTGATGGCCATCACGCCGGCCATGCGCGAGGGCTCCGGACTGGTCAAGTTTTCCGAAGAGTTTCCCAAACGCTATTTCGACGTAGGGATCGCCGAGCAGCACGCCGTCACGCTGGCGGCGGGCATGGCCTGCGAAGGCCTGCACCCGGTGGTGGCGATCTACTCGACATTCCTGCAACGTGCCATGGATCAGGTGATCCACGACGTGGCGCTGCAGAACCTGCCTGTGCTCTTTGCCATCGATCGCGCCGGGATCGTCGGGCCGGACGGCCCCACCCACGCAGGAACCTTCGACATCAGCCTGCTGCGCTCGATCCCGAACCTGGTACTGATGGCGCCGGCCGACGAGACCGAGTGCCGCCAGATGCTCAGCACGGGCTACGCGCACGACGGACCAACCGCGGTCCGCTACCCGCGTGGCGGCGGCCCGGGACGGCTGCCCGGCGACAGCCTCGACACGTTGCCGATCGGTACCGCCAGCCTCGAGCGCCAGGGGCAGCGCATCGCGCTGCTCAGCTTCGGTCCGCTGCTCGATACGGTGATGACGGTGGGTGAGGAACTGAACGCGACGGTCGTGAACATGCGCTTCATCAAGCCGTTGGATACCGGACTGCTGGCCGCGCTGGCCCGCAGCCACGAGCGCTTCGTCACCGTCGAGGACCACGTGGCGGCCGGCGGTGCGGGGAGCGCGGTGCTGGAGTGGCTCGCGGCCGAGGGGCTGACGCTGCCCTGCCTGACCCTGGGGCTGCCGGACCGCTTCACCCAACACGGATCGCGGGAGCGGCTCCTCGCGGATCATGGCCTGGACGCACGCGGAATCCTCGAGGCGATTCGCCGCGCGGCGGACCCGGTGACTTGCGCGGAGGAAGACGGGAACGTAACGTTCCATCGCTTCCAGACCGGCAACCAGAAATAGAGCCATGGCCGCGACCTACACCCTCCGTGTCCTGACCGACTTTGCGTCCGCGCACACCCTGCGCGGCTACCCGGGCCAGTGCGCGAACCTGCACGGCCACAACTGGAAAGTCGAGGTGGAAGTCGAGGCCAGCGATCTGGACGACCTCGGAATGGCCGTCGACTTCAAGGTGGTCAAGAACCTGGCCCGGGAGATCGCGGGAAGGCTGGATCATCAATACCTGAACGATGTCGAACCGTTCCAGCGGATCAACCCCACCGCGGAAAATATCGCGCAGTGGTTCTTCCGCGAGATGGCCCTTGGAATCAACCGCCCGGGGCTGCGGGTCAGCTCGCTGACCCTCTGGGAAACCGAGCGCGCCTGCGTACGCTACACCGAGTCCTCCGAAAACGCAGCGGCATGAGACTTCGATCGTTGTGATTAGCCGAAAGCTCCGCAGCCAACGAAAATCGCGTTGACCGCGCCGAAACCGCCAAAATCTTCGCCTGCAAGGCAGGCTACGACACCACCGGCCCCGCGTAGGAGCGACCTCTGGTCGCGATCCCCGGCTTATCGCGGCCGGAGGCCGCTCCTACGGGGCAAGAGGCCTCGCGCGCGAAGGGATCCTCTGCGGAGCTTGCGTGATAATCAGGTCGATCGTTGCCTCACCCTCGTGATGGCGGACGGCCAGGCTATAGACGCAACGAAGCCCACCTGAAGGCTTCGATTCTTTACCTTCCAGTCTCAGAGATTGCGCGAGGCGAAGTCGGCCAGACGCGAGCGCTCGCCCCGCGTCAAAGTGATATGCCCGCTGTGAGTCCAGCTGCGGAAACGGTCCACCACGAAGGTCAGACCCGAGGTGGTCTCGGTCAGATACGGGGTATCGATCTGCGCGATATTGCCCAGCGCGACAACCTTGGACCCTGGCCCCGCCCGCGTGATCAGCGTCTTCATCTGCTTGCTGGTCAGGTTCTGCGCCTCGTCGAGGATGATGAACCGGTTCAGAAAGGTGCGCCCGCGCATGAAGTTCAAAGAGCGGATCTTGATCCGACTCTGGATGACGTCATTGGTCGCCGCCCGGCCCCAGTCGCCCGCACTGTCGGACTTGGTCAGCACCTCGAGATTGTCCATCAGGGCCCCCATCCATGGGGTCATCTTCTCCTCCTCGGTGCCGGGCAGGAAGCCGATGTCCTCGCCGACCGGGATGGTGACGCGGGTCATGATGATCTCCCGGTAGGTGTTGTCCTCCAGGGTCTGCGCAAGGCCTGCGGCCAGGGTCAGCAGGGTCTTTCCGGTACCGGCGGCACCGACCAGGGACACGAAGTCCACCTCGGGGTCCATCAGCAGGTTCAGCGCGAAGTTCTGCTCGCGGTTGCGGGCGTTGATCCCCCAGACCGTGTGGCGGGGATGCAGGTAGTCATCCACCAGTTCGATGACCGCCGCCTCGGCACGCTGGTCGATCTCCAGCACGATCGCCTGCAACGGATTGTCGCCGTCCCGGTACAGGAACTGGTTGGGCTGCCACTGCATCACCAGCGGACCGGTGACTCGGTAATAGGTACGGCCGCTCTCCTGCCAGGACTCCATCTCCCGGCCGTGGGACTCCCAGAAGTCCGCCGGCAGTTCCGCCATCCCCGAGTACAGGAGGCTGACGTCGTCCAGCACCTGGTCGTTGAAGTAGTCCTCGGCATGCAGCCCCAGCACCGCCGCCTTGATGCGCAGGTTGATGTCCTTGGAGACCAGCGTGATGTTCGCGTCGGGCTGTTCGCCCTGCAGCGCCAGGGCGGTCGCGAGGATCGTGTTGTCGGGTGTCGAACCCGGCAGGCTCTCCGGGAGGTGGGCCGCCATCGCCCGGGTCTGAAAGAACAGCCGCCCCGTGGCATTCAGCGGGGAGTCGGCCAGCGACGGCGGGTGCAGCGGTAGCCCCTGCGTGATCTGCGCGTGCGTCGTATCCTGCGTCAGCTCATCGATGAAGCGGCTGACCTGACGCACGTTGCGAGCGACCTCGGAGACGCCCTTCTTGCCGCGGTCCAGTTCCTCCAGCACCACCATGGGCAGAAAGATGTCGTGCTCCTGGAAACGGAACAGCGCCGTGGGATCGTGCATCAGGACGTTGGTGTCCAGCACCAGCAGGCGGTTGGAGCGCATCTCCTTCTTGACCATGAGTCCTCCGCGAACGGATTGATGGGCCGGCTACAGTGCGCGCACGGCGTCGAGTACCTCGGCGACGTGGCCCGGTACCTTGACCTTGCGCCACTCGCGGCGCAGGACGCCGTGCTCGTCGATCAGGAAGGTGGAGCGTTCGATGCCGCGCACCTGTTTGCCATACATGTTCTTCATCCTGATGACATCGAAGGCATTGCAAAGGGTTTCCTTCGCGTCGCTCAACAGATCGAAAGGCAATCCTTCCTTGGTCCTGAATTTCTCGTGGCTGTTCACTCTATCGCGGGACACGCCGAGGATGACCGCGTTCGCCGCCGCGAAATCCGCCCGTTGCGCTGCGAAATCCCGGCTTTCGCTGGTGCAGCCCGGGGTCGCGTCCTTCGGGTAGAAATAGAGCACGATCCGCTTCCCGGCAAAGTCGCCCAGCGCCAGTGTCTGGTCGCCGGTCGCGGGCAAGCGGATATCCAACGGAACGGACTGGTCGATCGCTACGCTCATGGCATCTCCTGAATGGGTGCAGAGGGAAGAACGGGCTGTTGGAGTCCTGCGGCTTCAGCCCTTGATCGGGTCCAGAACGCCATCGAGATTGAGCTCGTCGCAGAAATCCAGAAAGTCGCCACGCAGGCTGGCCAGGTGCTGCTCCGCAGGGATGTCGATGACCATGTTGGCCGCAAACATGCGTGTCCCGGTCTGCTGGGCCCTGAAGACGCGCGAGTGCAGGTCCCTGATATTGACGCCGCGGCTGGTGAAGAAACCCGACAGCGCGTGCACGATACCCACCTGGTCCAGCGCCACGACATCCACCGAGTAGGCCATCACCGGCGGCGTGGCCTCTTCCGGCTGCGCGCGCCGGGCGATCAGGGTCAGCCCGGTGTCCGTCTCGAGCCGGCCGAGTTGGCTTTCCAGCTTGCCCAGCGTTTTCCAGTTACCGCTGACCGCCAGGTTCATGCAGCAGAACCCGGCCAGCACCGACATGCGGCTTTCCTCCAGGTTGCAACCCGTTTCCATCACGGAACGGGACACCTGTTCGAGCAGTCCGGGGCGATCGGTCCCGATCAGGACCAGGACGAGATGTGTGGCAGGCGTCGAGCCCGGTAGATCCGACATGACGGGTTGGCAACCAACGGGAATAGGGGGGCAACATATCACCTTGCGCCGCCCGCGCAAACGGTTGCCACGCACGCGTGCAACCCGGCAGCCGTGTGCAACCGGTGACGGCCCTCGCCAGCGGCCACAGGCACGGGGCCAGATCTCCGCGGCGCCGGGCTTACCGGATATCATGTTGCTTGAACCCCTTGTTCGCCCACCGTTAGACTGCTCTATTGGCGCACCCGGAGAGGGCAATGTTTCAAGGCAGCATGGTCGCATTGGTCACGCCGATGCGCAGGGACGACAGCATCGACATGGACGCCCTCGATCGCCTGCTGGATTGGCATCTTTCCGCAGGCACCGACGCAATCGTCGCGGTGGGCACGACCGGAGAGTCGGCAACCCTGGACTTCGAGGAACACTGCGCGGTCATCTCTCACGTGGTCAAGCGCATCGCCGGCCGCATACCCGTGATCGCCGGCACCGGGGCGAACGCGACACGCGAGGCCATCCATCTGACCCAGTGCGCGAAGGATGCCGGGGCCGACGCGTGTCTGCTGGTCACACCCTATTACAACAAACCGACGCAACAGGGCCTGTTCCTCCACTACCAGGCCGTTGCAGAGGCCGTGGACGTACCCCAGATCCTGTACAATGTCCCCGGCCGTACCGCCGTGGACCTGTTGCCGGAAACGGTCGAACGTCTTGCTGGCGTGCCGAACATCGTCGGGCTGAAGGAGGCCCTGGGCAGGCCCGAACGTACCCGTGAGCTTGTCGAACGCGTGGGCGGACGGCTCGAACTGTACAGCGGCGATGATGCGACCGCGCTGGATTTCCTGCTCGCGGGCGGACAGGGGGTGATTTCCGTTACCGCGAATGTCGCCCCGGCAGCAATGCACCAGATGTGCGCGGCTGCCCTCGCCGGAGACGTGGCACAGGCGCGCGAGATCAATACCCGGCTCGATGGCCTGCACCATGTGCTGTTCCATGAGGCCAACCCCATTCCGGTAAAATGGGCGGTGGCGCGGATGGGCCTGATGCCGGATGGCATCCGCCTGCCGCTGACACCCCTGTCCGAACCCTTTCATGCCGACGTGCTGGACGCCATGCGCCAGGCCGGCATCGCAGTGGACCATTGATGAACGCTACGAACGAACGCACCACCGTCATTCTGCTTCTGCCCAGGGCAATTCTCGCTACCGCGATTGCACTTGCGCTTGCCGCCTGCACGACAACCGGGACCGTGGACGGACCTCGCTACGAGGCCAGTCGACAGGTCGATTCCCTGGAGGTGCCACCCGACCTGATCGCGCCCGGCATGGACCGGGGCTTCCGCATCCCGGAAGGCCCCGGTGAACGCATCAGCGCCCGCGAACTCGATCGCGATGCGCGCACGGCGCCGCGCCCTGCAACAGCGCAGCCGACGACTATCCTGCCGGAGAGTGCCGACGTCCAGTTACGCCGCGACGGCCAACTGCGCTGGCTCAGTGTCCAGGCGTCGCCAGAGGAACTCTGGCCCCAGCTGCGCGCCTTCTGGCGCTCGCAGAACCTGACACTGGCCCGCGACGAGCCTGCGGTGGGCGTGATGGAAACCGAGTGGGCAGAAGACCTGGCCGGCATCCCCCTTGGCGGCACCAGAGGTTTGCTCGCGCGCGCACTCGGCACCCTCTATGACGCCGGCATCCGCGACCAGTACCGTCTGCGAGTGGAACGGCAGAACGGCGGCACCGAGGTCTTCATCAGCCACCGCGGCGCCGTGGAACGCGGCGACGCAGACGGCCAGACCAGCCGCTGGGAGATTGCCGACCCCGACCCGCAACTGGAAGCCGAAATGCTCAACAGGCTCCTCGTCTTCCTCACCACCGGGGAGGTCACGGGCGCAGAAACGGCTGCCACACGCGTGGATGAAGCCGATTTCGAACGCACCGGCCGGGTCGACCTGACGGAACGGGACGGCCGTCTGGTCCTTGTTGTCTGGGGCGAACCCGACGCCCTTTGGCGCCGCCTTGGTCTGGCACTCGACCGTACCGGCCTCATGATCGACGAACAGGACCGCTCCGCCGCCACCTTCCTGGTCACCTACCGACCCGACATCGTGGACTCCGAAGACCGGCCCGGGGCCCTGCGCCGCGTGCTCAGCTTCGGGCGCGCCTCCCCCAGACGCCAGGATGAGCGGTACCAGATCCGGATGATCGAGAATGGGCGCGACCTGCAGATCGAGGCGCTGTCCATCGAAGGCGAAGCTTTGCGCGAGCGTGACGCACGATTCGTCCTTGAACTCATCCAGCCGCAACTGCGCTGAGCCGTTCCGGTGGGCCATGCGGCGATGTCAACGGCGTCGCGCCCGCTGGATACGAAGCCAGGATCGACCGGCGTCAGCCGCTCCAGGCCCGGGACAGGATGATCCGTTTCGCATCGCTGGGCAGCGGCAGCGCCGGCAACGCCCTGTTGGTGCAGGTCGGCCGCACCAGTGTCCTGGTGGACTGCGGGTTCTCGCTCCAGGAGACCACGCTGCGCCTGGCCCGCCTCGATGTTGTACCTGCGGATCTGGACGCCATTCTTGTTACCCATGAGCATTCCGATCACATCGGATCGTCTGCACCGCTGGCGCGCCGTCATCGCCTGCCGGTCTACATGACCCCGGGCACACGCCTCGCCGCCCGTGACACCGACTTCCCCAGCTTGCACGAATTCCACGCCGGCCATCCCATGACGATCGGCGATCTCCAGGTGGAACCGTTCACAGTCCCGCATGACGCTCGCGAGCCGGCCCAATTCGTATTCACCGACGGCGCAGTCCGCCTCGCTCTTCTCACCGATGCCGGACACGTCACGGCGCACATGGCGGCCTGCGTCGACGCCGTGGATGGACTGCTCCTCGAGTGCAATCACGATCCCGCCATGCTGGCCGCCGGCCCCTATCCTCCAGCCCTGAAGAGGCGTGTCGGGGGCGGCTACGGTCACCTCCCCAATCACGAGTCGGAGCGTCTGCTCGCCCTGATCGACCGCAGCCGGCTGCAGCATGTCGTGGGCATGCATCTCTCAGAGCGGAACAACCACCCCGACCTCGCTCGCCAAGCGCTTGCCAGCGGCCTGGGCTGCAAGCCCGAGGACACCGTGATCGCCACCCAGGCCGACGGTTTCGCCTGGCGGGAACTGCGCTGACGCCCGTGTCCCGCGCGCCCGAGCCGGAACCCAAAACAAAAAAAACCCGGCCGTCAAAAGACGACCGGGTTACGGGTAAATGCCTGGCAGTGACCTACTCTCACATGGGGAAACCCCAAACTACCATCGGCGCTGAACAGTTTCACTTCCGAGTTCGAGATGGGATCGGGTGGTTCCTGTACGCTATTGCCGCCAGGCAAACTGGCTGAGCCACCCGCACATGCGAGTGGCTCGATTCTGGAATGCATTCTAGGCAGTGTGTCAACGATCGAGACCAACCCAACTACTTGGGTGTTATATGGTCAAGCCTCACGGGCAATTAGTACTGGTTAGCTTCACGCGTTGCCGCGCTTCCAC
>Ga0114946_10003411_pt1 | contig 10724 bp, 12 predicted proteins | sample WalLakDeSediment_FD_88676 | JGI IMG/M metagenome (GOLD analysis project Ga0114946, IMG submission 88676) | Lake sediment microbial communities from Walker lake, Nevada to study Microbial Dark Matter (Phase II) - Walker Lake 11/02/13 Deep Sediment | ecosystem: Environmental > Aquatic >...
AAAACGCTGGCGGTTCATGGATCGCCCTCGAAAAACGGTGGCGGTTCATGGATCGCCCTCGAACCTGTGGCGGTTCATGGATCGCCCCCGAAACCGCCGGCGGTTCATGGATCGCCCCCGAAAAACGCTGGCGGTTCATGGATCGCCCTCGAAAAACGGTGGCGGTACATGGATCGCCCTCCAAAAACCGTGGTGGTTCATGAATCGCCCTCGAAGCGGTGGCGGTTCATGGATCGCCCCCGAAACGGTGGCGGTTCATGGATCGCCCTCTATAAAACCGGTGGCGGTTCAAGGATCGCCCCCGAAAAAACTCTTGCGGTTCATGGATCGCCCTCCAAAAACGGTGGCGGTTCATGGAACTTCGAATGTTGTCTGGCGATGAATTCTACAGCTAGTAGTCCGGCACTGGCGAGCGTGTTGACGTATACGATGTATGAACGCGTGTACTGCTTACCGAATTCGACAATCGCCCATGGTAAATCCTGGCCATGACGGACAAACAGCATCAAATGTACCACATCATTAGGGCTGAAACATGAAGGGCTGCATTGGTGAAGACAGGAAAGAAATGATAGATTTTCGTCCCGCTTTTACGTTCGGCAAATATCCGCATCTTCTCTGAAATCCGGAAATCGTCCGGAGTACGCGAAGGAGGAATAATCGACACTCCGGGCCGTAGCGAAAGCCGCATTCCTCATAGCCCGGAGAACCGACGAAGTTCCGGTCCCCCCGGCCTCACCTCAAACACCTTCTCGGTCCCGACACACGATGCGGTCGCGATGCAATCGAATGGCAATGTTCAGATATACACGATGAAGCCCGCGCTGAAAATAATGCCGTTGCTGTTTTTCGTATCAATATCCGCCGTCACAACATCCTTGATCTTGCTGATTTCCGTTCCGAGAAACAGGTAGCGAAAATCACCATGCAAGGCGAAACCACGGCTGAGGACGATCTCCAGTCCCAGACCGAAATGATATCCCGGTATGAAAGAAGTCTCGTCCTCCAAAGCACGACGAATCTCGGGAATGCCTGACTGGAACGGATCGTAGTCGACGAGCGTCAAATACCAACCGACCCCGGCTACGCCGTACGGAGTGTACCTCGATCCAAACGGCGCGAAAATCATCAGTGAAAGCGTTACCGGCATATACGTCACAGTTGCACTGTACTCACGCTCATTCTCTCGCACGCTGAGGAAGCGTTCCTGTATGCGATAATCCAGTGCACCTTCGAAACCGATATTCTTCCCGAGTCTGAAGCGCCCCATCATGCCGAAATACCACGCGCCTTCCTCGGCCTCGTTGCTCTTGTACCAACCGAAGCGTGGACCGACACCGAGCGTGTTCTCAATATATTCCCGTTCCTGTGCCGAAGACACGGCTGTCGCCACAAAAAGGAAGAGCAACGTGAGCGCTATGGATCGAGATAACATAATCGTACCTTTTGGTTATTCTTGTTCTGAAACGACATTGTACCGTCATAGTCGCTACTGTGTTCCGGCTACGCGGTCAATTAACGAAGAGGATTCGATAGGACGAATGGCACACCGATCATGCCCTTCGCCACCCGTCGCAATTCACCTCCGTCGCGCCGGAGTACATACAACGCAAATGCATTATCCGTCGTTTCATGAAGAAACGCAAGCCATTCGCCATCGGGACTGACAGCAGCGTCCGCCAGCCTTCCGCTGCGCAAGTCCGCGTGATCGGCAAGTACCGCACTCACATCTTCGACGACTATACTTTCCGATCCGTTGTCCAAACGGACGAGTGCAATACGCTGCTGCTTAGCATACACATATTCCGACGTGGTGGCACTAAGCACATGATGCGGACGCGCGGCGTCTATGGTATAATCGAAGGGCGTGGATATACCGGTCCTGCAATCGACCGCGAATGAGTTCCCTGCATCGACATACGCGGTGAACGTGCGCGTATCAAGAACGAATCTATTCAGTCTGGCATCTTCGGGGCCGCGTATTGTATCGAGCACACGAAATCCGGCATTGTCATGCACGAGTAGAACGCTCGCTTCGCGAAAACTCCCGTCGGGCTGCGCATCACTGATGTGAAGTAGCATAACGGTGGCGTCGCCGGACGCCGAAAGGAACACCGAGTGCACGGAAACAATATCCGCTGAGAAGCCCGGTATTGTCACGGCGCCGGAGACAAAACTTGAAATATCCGCCATGGACATGCGCCAAACACCGCAATCGAACACGCAGAGATGCGCAGTCCACTCCGTCGAATCGATGGAGTTGCCAGGTTTCTTGTACACGATAAAGGCTGCATGATGCCCCTCGCGACTCAGAGATGCAGGCGTCGCGCTCAGGATGTATTCCTCCGCAGGCGACTCGGTGACCGGCATGGGCACCGGTATGATAACGTCGTCATCGCATACACCCCACAGACGCATGACACCGGCGCTTTCGGTTGCATACAGCACGATGCCGTTGTCGGCCACGCTGGTGATCCACCACAACTTGTCATTGCTCAACGTGACTTCGCTCTGACTGCTGATTGAATATCGGCGCAAACTCTCATCCCCGGCGATGTAGTACAGGAAACGGTCCGCTGCCGGCACTGCCGGGTCCTCGCTGCAACCCAAAGGTAGAAAAAGTATCAGTATTGCAATAAGTATCGAACTGGGACGCATGCTGTTTCTCCTTTTGCTCTCAAACGAATTCACTCGCCAGTGTACTCGTAACCTACGTATTTCCGAGTAAAAATCATTGCATATCCATTTCCCGGATGGCAATCGCACAGTACAACGATGCGACTGATATTGTGCAAACAATGTGCATCGTGGAACATCAAGCTTGAACAATCGAACAGGCGCGTTATCGAAGGAATGGCGGAACTACTTTCGTCCAGTAATGGGTGCTGTCGGGAAGTCGCCTCTATGACTCCCGGGAACAGCTAGCTGTTGCGTTTGATACCGCTGCTTTCCACACTCTTGCAAATAACACATCATCACTTTATATTCGTATATGTGCATATACGAATATACGCAATCATTTCATGGCAATGCGCACGATGAATAAGATGGCAGAACAAACTGTGGACGACATCGCAGGGATAATGCGTGCTCTGGCGGACCCGAACCGCATCCGCATCATCAACCTGCTGCTCGCGCGACGGGAACTGTGCGTGTGCGATATACAACGCGTACTGAAACTACCGCAAACACGGGTATCGCGACACTTGACCATACTGAAGAACGCCGGTATAGTAAGCGCCCGGCGTGACGGGCGCTGGATGCACTACGCGCTTCGCTACGACAATGCGTTGCCGGATGAACTGCAGCACGCTATGCATTCTACATTCACGACAAATTATGACCTTGTCGCTGATATTTCCTCGTTGCGTACATGCGACGAGTTGCAATGTCGCGAAACCGGGCAGCAATAGGAAACACAGATGACAACTCAATCTCGTCCACGACGCTTGTCCTTTCTGGATCGCTGGCTGACCCTGTGGATCTTCCTCAGCATGGCTGCAGGGGTGAGCCTGGGACATTTCGTCCCATCTGCCGCAGATTTCTGGGACGTGTTCCAGGTTGGTACAACCAACATACTCATTGCAGCAGGACTGATACTGATGATGTATCCTCCGCTGGCGAAAGTACGATACGAAGAACTCGGCGACGTGTTCAGCAATAAACGCATTTTACTACTCTCCCTTGCGCAGAATTGGCTGATAGGTCCGATTCTGATGTTCCTGCTCGCCATCATCTTTGTACCAGACAAGCCCGAATACATGACCGGGTTGATTATGATCGGCCTTGCACGCTGCATCGCCATGGTGATTGTGTGGAACGAACTGGCGTGCGGAGACAATGAATACGCGGCCGGACTTGTCGCGTTCAATTCCATTTTCCAAGTGCTGTTTTACTCGGTGTACGCATGGGTGTTCATCACCGTCTTGCCCGGATGGTTCGGACTTGAAGGAAGCGTCGTGGACGTGAGCATGGGCGACATTGCCGAGTCGGTATTCATCTATCTTGGCATACCGTTCATCGCGGGTATGCTCACGCGCTTTGTCCTTGTGAAAAAGAAAGGAAAGCAATGGTATCACAGCCGTTTCATTCCAAAAATCTCTCCCATTACGCTCATCGCCTTGCTGTTCACTATTTTCATCATGTTCTCGCTCAAAGGCGAACTCATCGTCCAACTTCCGTTCGATGTGCTTCGTGTCGCAGTACCATTATTCATTTACTTTGTACTCATGTTCCTCGTCTCATTTTTCATGGGGCGTTTCTTTGGAGCCGATTATCCGAAAACAGCAACGCTGTCATTCACGGCAGCCAGCAACAACTTCGAACTCGCAATCGCCGTCGCCGTGGCGGTGTTCGGTATTCACTCCGGCGAAGCGTTTGCAGCGGTGATCGGGCCACTGGTGGAAGTCCCTGTGCTCATAGGACTGGTGACAGTGTCCTTGTACTTCCGCAAGCGGTTTTTCACCTCCGGCAACGCCGGTGATTCCAATCCACGGGCGGGTTGAAAACATTCACACCCCACCATTGCGCTCCCTTAACAGATTTACATGAAAACACATAATCCATGGACGAATACAATGGAATTCCACATGCCCCCCGTACCCGATAATGTAACCGATATGCTCCCCGCTCTTCGGGACTCTTTGCTACGAGCACGCGAAGAACGCGGTGACATCACAGAGGACCGTCTCGAAATACTTACCGAACTCACCCGCTGGATTGTTGAAAAACAGGCTCAGGGTCAGAACGCCCAGATCACATTCATTTGTACGCATAATTCACGCCGCAGCCAAATCGCCATGCTGTGGGCACAAGCTGCCGCCTATTGGAATGCGTTGTCGCATGTTTCGTGCCACTCCGGCGGTACCGAAGTTACGGCCTTCAATCCCAGGGCTGTGCGGAGCATGATCCAGGCAGGCTTCGATATCGTTGTGGCGAAGCAAGCTGATAATCCGAGATACCAGGTTCGCTTTGCGGACAATGCACCGCCCCTGCTCGTATTCTCGAAATTGTACAAACACCCTGCAAATCCCTTACGCGATTTCTGTGCAGTAATGACCTGTTCGGACGCTGACAATGGTTGCCCGTTCGTTCACGGCGCCATAAAACGAATATCGCTGCCGTTCGATGATCCGAAAGCAGCCGACGATAGACCTGACGAGACAGCGGTGTATGATGCATGTACCAGCGAAATCGCACGGGAAATGCTCTTCGTCATGGATAGTGCTGCGGGCAACACACAGTAGTGCAAGAATCATCATTCAACCAGGAAACAGTTGTAAGGTTACAAGCATGAAATCTCCAGAAGAACTCAAGCGCATTGTAAAAGATAAATACGCATCCATAGCCGAAGCCTCTACAGGTGGTGTTGCCTCCTGCTGCGGGCCCACCTCGTGTTGCGGTGACGGAACGACCTACAGCATCATGGCCGACGACTACGGCGAGCGGGAAGGATATGTTGCGCATGCCGACCTCGGCCTGGGGTGTGGCATACCGACAGACGCCGCGGAATTGCGATCCGGAATGACAGTTCTGGATCTCGGCAGCGGTGCCGGCAACGATGTATTCATCGCTGCCAGAGAAGTGAGCCCCGGAGGCTTCGTCATTGGTGTGGACATGACGGAGGCCATGATCGCGAAAGCCGAGAGCAACAGGAGAACGCTCGGCCTCGGAAATGTGGAATTCCGCCTCGGTGACATAGAATCTCTGCCCGTTGAAGATGAAAGTATAGACGTAGTCATATCCAACTGCGTATTGAATCTCGTACCGGACAAATCGAAAGCATTTTCCGAAATCCATCGGGTACTGAAACGTGGAGGACGCTTCGCCGTCTCGGACATAGTCGTCGAGGGAGACATGCCCGAAGCGTTGAAATCCGTCGCCGAACTGTACGCGGGTTGTGTGTCTGGCGCTCTGCGCAAGGACGAATACTTGTCCTGCATTCACGACGCGGGTTTCGAACTCGTCAAGATCACGAAAGAGAAAGAAATCATCATTCCCGAAGCAGTGCTTGGCGACGCCCTCTCAATGCTTCCGGAGGAGCAACGCCAACAAGTGCAACTCCGACTGCTGAGCATCACCGTGCGTGGTGAGAAAACGTGAGTCGATCGAAGCTCTCCACGGATCGATGCTTTCCGGCACGCTTGCCGTGGCTGGCACTTCCGTTCTGAGCAACAATCCGGCGACGGCGGTATGCCTGCCGCCACCACCTCAGTTCCGCACGATCAGCTTGCCCGTCACGGCGTCGTTGCTCGACGACACCATGAAGAGATACAAGCCGCTGGGGAGGTCACGCGTTCGCACGTGCAGCGTCGAGCGCGGTGCGATACACGTCGCAGCCGCTCGTGCTGCAATACAGGTACTGCTCGTCCGCGAGAATATCGGTAACGCCGCAGAACATGCTGCGCCCGAAAAACTCGTATCCGCGCAATCAGCGTTCGTTCTGATAAGATGTGGAATCTTTACTCAACATCGCATGTAGCTCATCTTCATCCAACGCTCCTACATGCCGGAACACTTCCTCACCATACTCGTCGAAAATCACTTGCACCGGTATAACGCCGATATTGTATTTCTCGAACAGCTCGGGATCATCTTCCCAAAACACGCAGGCAATACGAACACATTCGTTCCGCATCTGATACTCCAGAAGCATAACGCGCATGTTCCGGCAGGGCGTGCAGCGCTTGCCGCCGAATTGCACAAGCGTCATGCCACCGGCGACGAGAAAGCTGTCCATACTCGCAGTGTTCAGCACCGGAAGTGAGCCTTCCGGAACGCCACTCGGGGAAGGACGAGACTCGCAACCCGTCCAACTGCACGAAAATATCAGGAGAAAGGACGATGCGACAAGGTAATAAGGGGATATCAAGGGGGTTAAACGTTAAAGGGGTAAGCGTTAAACGTTAAACGTTAAACGTTAAATGTGAAATGTGAATGGTAAGCCGTGTTGTGTTGTTGGCGATAGACGAATGTTTCATTTTCGAATTCGTTGCGTTTCTTGCGGTTGATTTTTTAGTGTCAAGGTTGAAGGTAGAACAGTCTCTTTTTCATCTTTTTATATACCGGGAAGACTGCAAGAGCTTTCTCCGTTTGCGGCGAGGGGTCGAGGATCGGAGGCGAAGCCGGAGAGGATCAGAAATTCTCTGCGACTCGTGGTACTCTCACTTCGCACTACTACTCTCCTTCCTCTCAGAAAAACGTGCCGTACACGAGACCGGATATCGTCGCCATGATTACCACGAGAAGGATGAAGACAGCGGTTCTTTTCGCTCCCATTACACCCATGATGACGAGCATGTTCGGCAGGGACAACGCAGGTCCGGCGAGCAGCAACGCGAGTGCGGGACCTTTTCCCATGCCGCTGGAGAGAAGTCCCTGGAGTATCGGGATTTCCGTCAACGTCGCGAAGTACATGAAGGCACCGAACAGTGACGCGAAAAGATTGGCCCCGACGGAATTGCCTCCAACAAGTGAAGAAATCCACTCGTTCGGTATCAGTCCCTGACCGCCGGTATTACCGAGCAGCAAACCTGCGACGATAACGCCGATACCCAACAGCGGCATGATCTGTTTCGTGAATGTCCAGCTCGAATCCAACCATTCGCGGGGTTCACCAGGAGTCATCGCCGTCAGCAGTACCAAGGCCACAGTCCCTGCGACGAAAGCGAGGAGAGGTTGCTCAGGAAACGCTACAGCCAGTGCTATCACTACAACAGCGGAGGTCAGAACCCACGAGAGTTTTATGGAGAGTATTCGAACCAGCGACCACGCCACGAGTAACGCGAATGCACCGGTGATCCACCACTTGGCGGAATGTATGATGGAGAACAAGCCTGCACCCTCGCCCGGTGCACCCCAATTGGCAAAGACGAGCACACCGACCAACGCGAAGAAATGCAGCGATGTCTGCCATAGCGGACGAGTCTCGGGAAGGTCGGCGACATTCATCTGCGCCTCGGTGCGATCATGCTCATCCTTGCGAAACACGAACGCCATGATCAATCCGATGACAATGCTGAATACCACTGCTCCCACGACGCGGGCCAAACCGAGTTCCCAACCCAATATCCTTGCCGTGAGAATGATGGCGAGAATATTTATCGCCGGTCCGGAGTACAGAAAGGCCACTGCCGGTCCGAGTCCCGCACCGCGCTTGTGAATACTCGAGAACAACGGCAATATGGTGCAACTGCACACGGCCAGTATGGTACCGGACACCGACGCCACGGAATACGCCTTCCAGCGTACCGCCTTGGCACCGAAATATTTGATGACAGATGCCTGACTGACGAAGACGGAAATAACACCTGCAATGAAGAACGCCGGTATGAGACAGAGAATCACATGTTCCTGTGCATACCAGCGCAGCAATGCCAACGACTCATGTACGGCATTATCGAAACGCGGGTGCCCGACAGGCAGGTAGTACGCCGCCATGAAGGCACCGAGCAACCAGGCAAGTGGTTTCCACTCTTGTTTGAACGTCATGTACAATGTCCTTTCAGGTAATCGTGCGTCATAGCAGCGTTTCCGTGATCAACCAGATGCCGGCGAGTATGAATAGCACCGCAACCACGCGCCTGAACCAAAATTCGAATTTCTTCACCTTGTTATAGAAACCCGCGATTCCGGCAACAGTGAAGGCCAGCAGCCAAGCCGCGATAATCACCGGCAGACCCGTGCCGACTGCAAAAACGGCCGGCAAGTACAACCCGTCGGCACTTGCGACAGTCATGGGAATCAGCATCATGAAATACAACACGCCGCTGTACGGACAGAACGCCAACGCGAAAACGACACCGAGAAGAAATGCCCCCGTTCTCCCTTTCGCCGCTTCGCCCAACCGCTCACTCACTTTGGACGCACCCGGGAAACGCAGCGGAATCACATCGAGCATCAGTATACCAACCAGGACCAGCAAAGGACCTATGAGTCTCTCGCCCCAACCCTGAAACACCCGGGAGATATCGAATGTGCTTGCACCGAAATAGATAATGATACCGAGCGCCGTGTAGGATACAGCTCGCCCGAGAGTGTAGATTAAACCATTGGTGAACACCCGCCTTCTTTCTTCCAACTCGCGGCTGATGTACCCCATCGCTGTGATATTGGTCGCCAACGGACACGGACTGACAGCCGTCATTAGACCAAGAATGAATGCAGAGAGAATCGGAACGTCCGTCGCATCGAGAAGTTGCTGCAGAAACTCCATGTTACGGCAAATATCCCTTCACTGTGCTGACAACGATCTCACGCAGTTTCCCCGCATTTCTGGCGTTGCGAAACGCCTGCGCTGTGAGATCTGCGTATTCCCTAGGACCTTGAACGATCAGCGAGGACCATGAGATTTTGTAACGCTCGACAAGGCTACGGTTCGCCTGATGTTCCAGGTTGATTTCCTTGAACACAACGCGTTCATCCTTTCCGAACACGTCGGACACAGCATCACGAGTAATATTCTGAATGTTTACACATGTCACGCAACGACGTTCGCCATGGAAGTAGTACACCGTCACCACTTCCTTCGTCTCCTTCCGGGAATCGACGGCCTTTCCGGAAACCACGTAGCTTCCCTGTGCAGGGGCACGCAACGGGAAAAGCAAAATGATTGCTACAATAATGCCAAATAGTGTACGCATGTGCATCTCCTTATTGCTTGAGTAATGTGGCAAGTTCAGCTTCGGAAGGGACCCGTCCTTTGACCAGCACTTTGCCGTCGATAACAAGCGCCGGCGTCATCATGATCCCGTAGTTCATTATCTCGACTATGTCATCGACTTTCGTGACAGTTGCCTCGATTCCTTCGCGCTCGACAACCGAACGCACCGATTGTTCCAGTGTCCGGCATTTCTGGCAGCCGGGGCCGAGAATTTTCACATCCATCTATGCTATCTCCTTGTTTAGTTTGTCGTACTATAATGCAATAGTTGTACTATGATTGATCGGCACACGCACGAATCCGACGTGCGGGGATACTCGTATGATTCGGCATATCGGACACTTGAAGTTGCAGAATATCCCTGAACAGCTTTCGCGCTTCCTCCCACACCTTCCGATTGAGGCAATACTTTATTTTCGGCGGATTGAATTCGCCTTGAATCAGGCCCGCCACCTTGAGTTCCTTAAGATGCTGCGACAGTGTTGACCGCGCGATGGGGAGAAATTCCGCCAGATCGCCGCTGTAACAGCAACTTTGACGCGAAAGCAATTCAACGATGTACATACGCACGGGATGTCCCAATGCTTTGGCGTAGCGGGCTGCGAGTTTTTGGCGATCTGTTATTATCATGTCCATCATATCGTATTTCGTAAAAATACGAAATAATATACGAACACTATTTACGCGATGCAAGGGTATTTTTCAGCACACTGGTCCGACGATAGGTCGTTTACGATATGGTAACCGTTTGAATCGGGGGAATGGGCGTCCGATTTGCCGGCTTTTCCACAGAAAAAGGTGGAACGTGTTATTGCGAGAAGGGTGAATGTTCCTTCGCGTTCCTGCACGAGTCGTTCCAAGTGTAATTACGCAAGACATGGACATCTACCTGTAACACATGCAATCGCATCTCCGGGACTCGCACCATGCGTGGCACCCAAAATCATCGGGGCGGCATCTCTGCCGCCCCGATGTGTCCAAATGCGCGGTTGTACAGGTGTATGATGTTATTTGGACAGAGTCATCATGCGTGTTTGGACGAAGTCCCCGGACATCATGCGAT
>Ga0114946_10003412_pt1 | contig 10717 bp, 11 predicted proteins | sample WalLakDeSediment_FD_88676 | JGI IMG/M metagenome (GOLD analysis project Ga0114946, IMG submission 88676) | Lake sediment microbial communities from Walker lake, Nevada to study Microbial Dark Matter (Phase II) - Walker Lake 11/02/13 Deep Sediment | ecosystem: Environmental > Aquatic >...
AGCTAAAAATTCCGCGCTCCCAGCGGCTTAATTTCTTGACCGGTTAACTCCGCCGCCACCTGACGCCCACGATCAGTGAGCAGAAAAGTGGCGGCGGGGAATTTTTGGTTACTGTGGAGGAGTCGCAGTTTTTCCAGGCCGGCTACGGCCGTGGCCGGCACCTCCTGGCTTTCACCCCCCAATGGATGCAGCCGATACTGTTTCTCGCCATCCAGAGACCGGTGCGCCTTTAGTGTGGCGCCGGCGGCCATGGCCTGCAGAAGCTGCTGCTGAACGGCCGTGAGCGTCATGCCCTGCTTCATCCCAAATTATGGACGTACTGCTGCATATCCCGCTGCCGAATCTTGATATACCGGTCAGGGATTATCTCGGCCATTTCCTCATCTGTCAGCCGCACGCGTAAAATGTCCAGGGCATCTTCCGGTGACTCGCCATAAGCCAGCTTCTGCTTGCCATTTCTTAGATCAAACAGATACATGTAGTGGGGGTTGCTAAAACTGCTCATTGTCAAATCCATCAGGCGTGTAGCCTGCTTTTCGCCTGCCACGCCTCAGGCTCTACGCCTTGGTGAGCGCGTCAGCCAGGATACTGCTCTTACGAGCCGCTACTTCATCCAGACCGCGGTTGATTTCGTCGTCATAACGACCGGCCAAAAGCTCCCGGTAAAACGCATAATCAACGCCAATAACCTTCTCGTCATCAGGGAAGCGGTGGTAGTTGTCCTTAGACATCTTGCTCTTGCCTTCAGCGATCAGCTGGTAGCCAAGCGCAGACCCAGGGTAGGGGGCGTAGTAGGAGATAGACGGGAAGACCCGGCGCATTGACTTGAGCATGCGCATCGTCTTGAAAGCATCTTCATGCGTTTCACCGGGGATGCCGAGCATGATGTTGGCCCAGAACTTGGGCGGCGTCTTGCCCTCACGCTCCATTTCATCGCCAATGCGATCGAGTAGCTCGATGGCAAAGTAGTTGTCTTCTTCGGTGCACTCTTTGTTTAGCAGCCGCAAAATTCGGTCGCTGCCTGACTCAAAGCCAATCGAAATGGTATTCCAACTGGTTTCCTTGACAAGTGCCTCAAACAGGTCGGGCCATTGGCGAATGGTGTCGGAACGACCGGCAGCCCAATAGGGCCACACTTTGTTGGCCCGGCGGGGATATTTCTCAATCCACTCCCGCAGCCAGCTCGGGTTCTGAAAGAACATCGAGTCGTGGATGACCAGTGACCCAATCGGCCCATACGTTTCGTCCAGGTAATTTAGCTCATCAATGACCATATCTACCGGGCGGCGACCCATGTTGGGGATGTAAGAGTTTTCGTTGCAGAAGACGCACTGCCAGGGGCAGACACGGCTGGTTAACAGGGTGACCACGGGCGCTGGCCCCCAGCCGCATTCCGGTTCCAGCGGCCAATTAAAGTTTCTTTGCAGCTTGCGGCTGGCCGGTTTTGGCCAGAGTGTCCGGTCAATGGTTGGCCATTCAGCCATGGAGCGCGAACCAGTGCCCATGAAAACGCGGGGGAACGAGGCCGGGTTCTTAACCAGGTCCACAATCACATTTTCCCCCGGTCCCTGACAAATATGGTCGAATTCGGGCACCGCTTCCATTTCGTCGACGGCCACGGTGGCATGCATGCCACCGGTCAGCACCAGCCCATCCGGGTTGACTTCTTTGAAAATCTGCGCGGCCTTGAGGGCTACGGGAAAGGTGTAGCTGCGCACATTCATGATGACGATTTTGTAGCCTACCAGCTGTTGGCGCAGCTGCTCCCAACTGGTGACTGCCCGCGTAGACAAGACATCGGTCAGCACACCGTTGTTGTGCATAATCGTGCGCAGGAGGCCCAGACCGTGGTCTTGCCACTGCTCGTGCGGGCCTGTCGGGTTGACCAGGTCGCCCAGGTCGCCCAGGTCGAGCCAGACGATTTCTGAAGTGCGGGTATGGGTTGGGAGAGGATCGGTCAATCTAGACCAGAGTTCGCGTAGCATAGCTTACTCCTTCGGCGTGTTTAGTATCGTTGGCGGGACATGAAGCCGGTGTGCAGTTCGTGGAAGAATTCGATGCGTGGTTCACCATACCGCCAGCACAAATAGACTTCACGGCCGTTTCGTTCACTTAAGAAGTCGAGCAGGCCAGCGTTGAGGTCCTTAATCACACAGCCATAGCTGCGGATCTTCTGGGCCAGTTTCTCGATAGCCATGAAATCCTGCACCAGGCGTGACGCTTCAGCGCTGCCCCGGTTACTGTGCAGATCCTCGATAATGCCGGCGACAGCCTCACGGCTTTGCACGACGCGCACCCGCCGCTCCAGTAATTCAGCCATCAGCGGTTCCAGAGTGGGCAAGAGTGCATTGGCTTCTTCAAGGGTAAAGTATTTGATCATGTCTTAACAGAACAAACGGGGCGTCTTATAGGCTACAAGACGCCCCGTTCACAGAGCAATTTTGAATCCGCGGAACGGCGATTAGCAGCAGCCGCCGGAGCCGCAGCCGCCCGCACTGGCGCCGGCGCTGTCTTTGGTTTTGAAGGAGTGACCACAGCCACAGGCGGAGACGGCGTTGGGGTTGTCAATGCGAAATCCGCCGCCCATCAGGTTGTCTTCGTAATCAATGGTCGCGTCGTTGAGGTACATCATGCTGGTGGGGTCAACGTACAATTTTACGCCGCTGGCCTCAATCACATGGTCATAGCTGCGGGCTTCTTTTTCAAGAGCCATGCCATACTGCAGCCCAGAACAGCCGCCGCCAGAGACAAAGACGCGCAAGCCATAGTCCGGCACCTCTTTCTGTACCAGCAGGTTGCGGACCATCTGCGCGGCTGCGTCGGTGACGTGGATTGTTTCTGTCTGCTCAACAACGAAATCATTGATAGCGGTCATCATTCACTTCCTTATACTTAGTAGATTTGTGTATACAGGTGATACAGATTATGGCCGCATTTTAACAATGAATAGAGTAGCTGTCAATTTTTATCAAATTGTTCTTAAAAATGCGGCGGCTGCCGTGAACTGGCGTTTGTCGCCATTTGGCAGCAAGGATACAATCACGCCCCATACAGGTGGTGCCGGTGTTTGCGGCCGTTACTGCCTGGCATTGCTCAAAAAAGACAAGGAAGGAAGTTTATGCTTAAAACGCACCAGTGCGGCCATCTCCGCGCCAAAGATGCCGGTCAGGAAGTTACCCTGGCTGGTTGGGTTAACCGCCGCCGCGATATGGGCGGCATTATTTTTATCGATCTCCGGGACCGGTCAGGCAAAGTCCAGGTAGTGATTGACGCCGGCCGTTCTCAGGATGCTTTTGACATTGCAGAGAATGTCCGCCCGGAATATGTGCTGCAAGTCAGCGGCGTCGTTTCCTTGCGCCCTGACGGGCTGCAAAATCCGAATATGGCAACAGGGGACGTTGAGATTTTGGCGACCTGGACGGCCGTGCTGAACCCAGCCAAAACACCACCTTTTGTGATTGACACCGACGAGGAAGTTGAAGAAGGGCTGCGCTTGAAATATCGTTACCTGGACCTGCGCCGGGCACGTATGCAGCGCAACATAACCATTCGTCATCGCGCCGTTAAGTTTATTCGCGATTTCCTTGATGAGCGGGGTTTCCTGGAAGTCGAGACACCGATTTTGTTCAAAAGCACCCCAGAAGGGGCGCGAGATTATCTGGTGCCCAGCCGGGTTCATCCGGGAAAATTCTACGCCTTGCCCCAAAGCCCGCAGCAGCTCAAGCAGCTGTTGATGGTGGCTGGCTATGAGCGCTACTTTCAGATTGCCCGCTGCTTCCGGGATGAAGATCAGCGGGCCGATCGCCAGCCAGAGTTTACCCAGCTCGATATTGAAGTGAGCTTTGTCGAGCGGGATGACATTATTAACCTGATTGAGGAGCTGGTGATCGGCATGGTTCAGGTAGCCAGCATCGTACCCCTGGCTTCGGAGACATTCTCCCGCCTGAGCTACGCCGAAGCGCTGGAGCGGTTTGGCACTGACCGGCCTGACCTGCGCTTTGGTCTGGAACTAGTCAGTCTGGCCGATATCGTGGGCCACAGCGCCTTCCGCGTTTTTGCTGAAAATGTAGCTGAGGGCAAGCCGGTGAAAGCGATCTGCGTGCCCGGCTGTGGTGACTACAGCCGTAAACAGCTGGGAGAATTGGAAGAGATTGCCCGGAAAGCGGGCGGTAAAGGGTTAGCCTGGCTGGCTATTCACCCCGAGACCGAGGAAATACGTGGTCCCATTGCCAAGTTCTTTACGGTGGAGCAGCTTGTGGCCATCACCGAACGGATGAACGCTGCTCCGGGCGACCTGATCCTCATTTCCAGCGACGGCAAATCAGTGGTCAATGCCGTACTCAGCAGCCTGCGTGACGAAATGGCGCGCCGGCTGGGCTACAAAGACAGGAAAGAGCTGGCTTTTGCCTGGGTTGTCGATTTTCCGCTTTTTGAGGAGGAACAGGAAGACGGTCACTGGGCGCCCAGCCACCACATGTTTACCGCCCCCAAGCGGGAGCATATCCAGCTGTTGGACAGCGATCCCGGCGCGGTGTTGAGTGAGCAGTATGACCTGATCTGTAATGGGTTTGAGGTGGCCGGCGGCAGTATTCGTATCCACGAACGGCCGCTGCAGCGCAAAATTATGGAGCTGATCGGCTTCTCTATTGAAGATGCCCAGGATCAGTTTGGTCATATGCTGGAAGCGTTCGAGTATGGCGCGCCGCCCCATGGCGGGATTGCTCCCGGCGTGGACCGGCTGGTAGCGCTCATGGCCGGTGAGCCCAACATCCGTGAGGTGATGGCCTTCCCCAAGACGCAGCAGGCGGCCGATCTGATGGCTGGCGCTCCGTCGGCCGTGACCCAAAAGCAGCTAGATGAGCTGCACATCATGTTGAAGAAGTAACAGCGATTGGTTACGAGGGCCAACCTATTTTCAGACAGGTTGGCCCTTTTTTGTTCGTCACTCTTGCTGCTTCAGCGGCAGGGGAATCCAGGGGGCCTGTTGAACGAGCCGTTCATCTAGAATGGGCAGCGGCCGCTGCGTAAACGCGTCATACAAGATCAGCGTGCCGGTCATCGCCTGTCCGGGTACGGCCGTTTTGTCAACCGTGAGCCAGTGTGGTGAGGTGACGGCCGTGCCGGCTATCCATTTCAGCGTCGGCATGGCGCCCATGGCCGGTACGCTGTCATCCTGGGCGCGCCAGGCCCAAAAGTAGCCGTCAGGCTGATAGCCAATCAGGGCGACCGAAACCACCAGATCGCGCAAAATGGGCTGGCTGGCTGCCAACCGTGGCCGCCAGACAAAGGTCTGGCCAGGGGCGACCGGCCCGGGATCGTTGCTGCCGGTCCAGACAATGCCCTGGCCCAGCGGCACGTAGTGGCTGCGAGTTGGCGGCGCCAGTGACAGCGGCCGGGTCATTCCCCACCGATTGCGCAGCCCGGTCAGGGTGACCGCTTCCGTGGTATCTATCGTTTCACTCCAATAGCCGGCGGCCGTCTGCCAGTGAAGATAGAGCCGCCACTGGCCCGGCACGCTGCCATCCCAGTCATAGCCGATGAGGGTGCGGTTCTGTTCGGGATCGCGCCGGTAGAGGCGGTTATGGGTTACCGGCTGCCAGGCTGCCGGCACGGCCGTGACTGTGGTGAGTTCTACCCGCTCTTGTCCGCTATCTGCCAGCAGCGGTTCAACCCCATAGGCGCCAACGAACAGGGCCAGTTCGCCCAGCGGCGTGCCGGGACGGGGCGTTAACCGAAATTGGGTCAGGCCAACGCCACTTACCGGGCGTAAAGGAATGTCGGCCTGGGCATACAGCCGGCCGTCAAAGCCAACCAGATGCAGAAAGAGTGTAACCGGCAGCTCGCCACTCATCTCCCAGGCAACAGTAATGACCATTTCTTCTCCCTGGCTGACGGCCGTTTCCGCTAGCTGGTAGCCGTGCAGCTGCAGCCCGTCCGGCCAATACAGTTCAGACGGGGTAAACTGTAGGGGCATGACGGCGCGGGGCTGTTGGCGGAAGAGAAAGGCCTCGCCTAGCGGTTCGGGCGGCGGCAGTTCGCTGTAGGCAATTTCGTGGAAATGGGTGGTGACGACATCCTGACCGGCTACCAGCCCTTCCTGAATACGGCGGGCCCAGGTCTGCTCGTATGGTTCGGCCGTGGGATAGACAAAGGCGATTTCCAAATCGGGCCGGGCCCCCTCGACTGCCTGGAGATAACAGAGCGGCGTGGCCCAATGCCAATCGGCCAGCAGCAGGGCATGGGGTGGCGCCGCCTGCAGAATGGGTGCGGCGAAGGCGCGCGCGGTTTTATCCTGGCTCAGGGCCACAAAGCTGGGGTAGCGCTCACTTAGTTGCAGGATCACGGCTGTGGTGAAGAGAAACAGCCATGCGGTGTGGATTGTAAGCGCTGAATAGTAGACAGAGCGGTTGCTTAACCAGGGCGTTAACCAGCGTTTAAGCGGCCGCTCTAGCGGTGCATCCAAACCCAGTCCCAGGCATATGGCCATCGGGACATAGGCCGGCAGCATATATTCGACCGTCTGGGGCGCGCGGTAGGTGGCGGTGATGATGGTATGGATCAGCCAGGAGCCGCCCAGCAGAAAAGCCAGCCAGCGATCCTGCCGGAAAGCGACGAAGAGCCCGACGGCCATGGCCAGGAGCAGCCAGCCGTTGAACTGGAAGGTAAAGATATTACCCATTACCCGTAATCGCTCCAGCAGCATGGCCGGTTCAACAAAGTAGAAGAAATCACCGCGAAAACCGCGGGCCAGCACATGGTTCCAAAAGCCGGACCAGCTGGTCAGGTCAGCCGGCGCGTTGTAACCGTTGGCTGCGGCCCGCCAGGGCAGGTAGAGCAGGGGCAGCAGGCCGACCAGCAGCGCCGCGCCGGCTTCCAGCCAGAGGCGGGGTTGGCGCCAACTGCCGGGCCAGGCCCACAGCAGCCCACCGGCGAACACCAGCCCCATAAAGGCCAGCGAAAGATGATGGGTAAATCCTAGACTGAGCGTTAGCGCCAACACCATTAGCAGGCGTCTGCTGCGGACCTGCCTGGCGACGGCCGTTGTTTGTCGATCAGGGGCGCTGCGGATAAGCACCAGGGTCAGAATGGCCAGAGCAGCGAAAAAAGCAGTCAGGCTGCGAATGTTGGCCGTCGTTGCCTGGGCCCAGAAGGTGGTGGTGCTGCCCAGCGTGGCCGCCGCCAAGAGAGCGGCCGCGATACTACCGCCAAGTTTTCGCGTAGTGAAATAGAGTACCAGCAGCGTGCCGACACTGATAATGACCGAGAGCAGGTTGATGCGCCAGGCGGGATCGTGGCCCAAGGGCAGATGGGCGGCGACATAGGCCAGCATGGTATAAAGCGGAAAGCCAGGCGGGTGGGCCACGCCCAGCAGCCTACCGACCAGCTGGAATTCGCCATTATCGGCCGTCAGCAGACCTGGCGCCAGCGTAGCCAGATAGAGAGCGAAGAACCCGCCGCTGAGCACCGCGGCGGCGATTACATCCTGGGTTTTATCCTTGAAGAAAAAGGCGATCTTACTGCTCATAGAACAAGGATTATACCAGCGTTCCCGTTTGGCAGAGAGACTGGCCTGCGTTATAGTTCAACTGTTGACCCTGTAGCCAGCATCGTACACTTATCACTGCTGCGGTGAACTGGTGCATGAACCAGCTTAATGAGATGATTATTACATGCATAGGAGCAGATCATGAATAGTGAAGAAGACAAGAAACGACCGGGTACCGAGGCGCTGCGACAGAAATTAGCGGCCCATCGGGGTCAGCCTGAGCGTGAGCCCATTCGGGCCGATGTAGATATACCGGCCGCCAGCGCGCCGGCTGCCAGCGCGCCAGAGACTCCTCGTGGCGAGACCGAACATACGGTAGCGTCCGGTGAAAGCCTGAGCCTGATCGCCCAGAAGTATTACGGTTCTCAGGCTGAGTGGCCCCGTATCTACCAGGCCAACAAGGCGGTTATCGGCGATGATCCCAACCGGATCCGGGTAGGACAGAAGCTCAAGATTCCAGCCAAATAGCTTGATTTCAGTGCGGCAAACTATCTTTTGCCGTTCGCCACTCCCTAATATGCAAGCCACTCTATCCTCGGCGATCGCTGATTTTCGACGGGCACGCTATCAGGCTGCCTGGGAGCAGGTTCTGGCTCGGCTGTCTGGCCGTTCCAATGATCTGCTCTCTTACGAGGATGTCCGCCAGAAGCTAAAAGGGGGCACAGCCCTGCCGCGCGGTTTACGGGATGTGCCCCTACAGCTGATTGTCGGCAGCGTGGGGCGGTACGGTGACTTTACGCGCAACTTTCTGCCGCGCAAGGACAGTACTGAACAGCGCTGGGCCCGGGTTAAGGTAGCTACCATGGACCTGACCGGCGTTCCTCCGGTGGAATTGTACCAGATTGGCGAGGTCTACTTTGTTCTTGATGGCAACCACCGCGTGTCGGTAGCTCGCGAGTTGGGTCTGGAGACGATTCAGGCCTACGTCCATGAGATCCAGACCAAGGTGCCCTTGACGGCCGATGTCAAACCTGACGACATCATTCTCAAGGCGGAATATGTCGATTTCCTGGAGAAGACGCGGCTGGACGAGCTGCGGCCGAAGGCTGATTTAAGCGTTACCGTGCCCGGCCGTTATCCGCTGCTGCTGGAGCATATCGACGTTCACCGTTACTATCTGGGCGTTGCGCAGCAGCGAGAGATTGATTATTACGAAGCGGTTCAGAACTGGTATGATACCATTTACGAGCCGATCATACAGATTATTCGCGACCAGGGTTTGCTGCTTGACTTCCCCGAGCGAACAGAAACGGACCTTTATCTCTGGCTTTCGAAACATCGCGAGGAGTTAACGGCCGCGCTGGGTTGGGAGACTTCCACTGAAGATGCGGCTGCCGATCTAGCTGAGCAAAGCGGCAGCCGACCGCTGCAGCTTGTCACCCGCCTGGGCGGGAAGCTGCTAGAGGCCATGACACCGGATGAGCTGGAATCAGGCCCTCCGCCGGGCCAATGGCGGCGCGACCGCTTGGCCCGCCGCCGGGAGGAATGCCTCTTCCGTGATATTCTGGTGCCGGTCAGCGATAGTGACATTGGTTGGGTGGGTCTGGAGCAGGCGGCCGTGGTAGCCGAACGTGAAGGTGGCCATTTGCGGGGCCTGCATATTGTACCCACCGCTGCTGAGCGAAGCGGTCCGGCGGCACAGCTCATGCGCGACCGGTTCAAATGGCGTGTTGGCGAGTTCCATCTCGAAGGCGACCTGGTGGTTGATGCCGGTGAAATTGCCCGCCGGGTTGTGGAACGCTCACGCTGGACCGATCTGGTTGTTATTGACATGGCCCACCCGCCGGGGGATCGGCCCTTATCCCGGCTTAGTTCCGGGTTGCGGACCATTTTACGCCGTTCCCCCCGACCCATTCTAATTGTTTCGGGCACGGTTTCGCCGCTAAATCGAGCGCTGTTGGCCTATGATGGCAGCCCTAAGGCAGATGAAGCGCTCTTTGTGGCTACCTACCTGGCCAGCCGCTGGCCGATGTCGCTGGTCACGCTGTCAGTGGTTGAGAAGGATCGGGTGACGGCCGCTACCCTCGCCAGGGCCCAGGACTACCTCAGCTCGCACGGCGTTGAAGCCGACTGCCTTCTAGGTGAGGGGCCCGTGGTCGAGACGATTGTCAAGACGATGTCGGCCCAGCAGTGTGATTGGCTGCTGATGGGCAGCTACGGCCTGAATCCGGTCATTGAGGCTATGGTTGGCAGCTCATTGGATCAGCTCTTGCGCCAGGTTGACTTTCCACTGCTTATTTGTCGCTGAGCGATACTGATGAATCCCTTTACCCGTTTTCTTTTTGGACAGCGTTCTGACCAGGGTCTGGCCACTTTCATAGCCGGTTGGGATGCCTTAGAGGCCTTGGTCATTCGCGTATTTAAGGGTAAGATGGTTACAGTTGCGGATCTGGCTGAGTTTTCCCGGCTGCAAGCCGATCTGGGTCGTGCTTACCCTGATTGGCAGCCCTCTTTGACGCCTTTTTGGCAGGATGCTTCGGTTGGCGGTGCGCCGCCAACTTCTGATCCATTTCTGGATTTACTGAAGACGCCAACGGCCGCCGATTTTATCGATAACTGGGCGGCTATGCAGCGGCTGCCAGCGGCCCGAGAGGCGCTTAACAAGCTAATCCGCGATTCTGATTGAGCTGCGCCACGGCCGCAAAACTGGTTGTAGACAGCTCGTGGTGTTTGGTATTATGCGCGAGCCTTATGATGAACTTCAGCGCGAGGTAAAGCGGCGGGAAACCCGCAAGCTGCGTGCCCGCCGTCGCAAGGATGAACGCATCTGGTTTGGCCTGGGCATGTTTGGTCTGGTGGGCTGGGCTGTGTCCGTGCCGACGCTGCTGGGTCTGGCGCTGGGCATCTGGATTGACTCTCGCTGGGCCAGCGGCTATTCTTGGACGCTCATGCTGATGCTGTTGGGCGTCATCGTCGGCTGCTGGAATGCCTGGTATTGGCTTAGCCAAGAAGGGTCATTGATAGAAAAGCAGATGGAGGAAGAGGAGAGCGAGAGCGAGAGCGAGAGTTAGAGCTAGAGCTAGAGGAAGCGAGAATGAGAATCAGCGCTGCTTACCGACCACCGACCACTGACTACTGACTACTGATTACTGACTACTGACCGACAATGGCCTTACTTCTGAGCCTGCTGGCTGGCGGGCTGGTTGGACTGTTTTACTTTGGTGGGTTATG
>Ga0114946_10003413_pt1 | contig 10713 bp, 7 predicted proteins | sample WalLakDeSediment_FD_88676 | JGI IMG/M metagenome (GOLD analysis project Ga0114946, IMG submission 88676) | Lake sediment microbial communities from Walker lake, Nevada to study Microbial Dark Matter (Phase II) - Walker Lake 11/02/13 Deep Sediment | ecosystem: Environmental > Aquatic > Freshwater...
CTGGTTCCCGGAGTGGGAGAAAGGCGGACCCCAGTTCGAGAACCCGGCAGGCTACGAGCGGCATAACCCGGTCAATCTCGTCGACCAGTGGCGCACGCCGATGCTGGTGATCCACGGCGCCAAAGACTTCCGGGTGCCGCTGGAGCAGGGGCTCGCGACGTTCACTGCCCTGCAGCGACGCGGGATTCCGAGCCAGTTCCTGTATTTCCCCGATGAGAATCACTGGGTCCTCAAGCCGGCGAACTCGGTGCAGTGGCATCGCGCGGTGGAGGCCTGGCTGGGGCGCTGGACCGCGGCGGACTGATCGACCTTGAGGGGAAATCGCCAGGCGCGCCTGGCCGCTCTCAGCGCTCCGGTACTAAACATACATCCATGAATGTATACTTGTGGCCCTCACTCCCGGCGGGATGGGGGCCTTGAATCCGGTCGCTGCCGCCCCGTCGGACAGCGAGAACCTTTGATCCGCTGGAGTTTTCGATGCGCTTGCCGCGATTTCCGCGTGTTTCCCTGTTGCCTGGCCCAATAATCGTGCTTGGATTGACCGCCGGACTGGTGGGTTGCGGCCAGGGCCGTGAAAACGGCATGGCCGGTCCCGGCGGTGAAATGCCGCCGGCGCCGGTCACGACCATTGAGGTTCGCAGCGAGACGGTGCGTCTCCATGCCGATTACGCGGGCCGGTTGCACGGCTCCCGCGAGGCCGAAGTGCGCGCGCGGGTTGGCGGCATTCTTGAAGAGCGCCTGTACGAGGAAGGCGAGGTCGTCGAGCAGGGCGCGGCGCTGTTCAGGATCGATCCGGCGCCTTATCGCATCGCGCTGCAGCGGGCGCAGGCGGACAAGGCGAACGCGGAGGCGACGCTTCGACATGCGGAGCGCGAATGGCAGCGGGTCTCCGGACTCTTCGACAAAGGCGCGGTGAGTGAGCGGGAGCGCGACCGGGCGCGGTCGGACCTGGAGCTGGGCAGGGCGCAGCTCGCCCGGGCCGAGGCGGGCCTCGCACAGGCCCGGCTGGACCTCGACTACACGACGGTGACGGCGCCGATTGCCGGTGCCACCGGACTGGAAACCGTGACCGAGGGAAACCTGCTGGCGCATGGCGCCTTGCTGACCACGGTGACCCAGCTCGACCCGATCCAGGTGCGGTTTGCCCTGCCGGAATCGGCTGCGGCCGCGCGTCGCGCACTCGCGAGTAATGGTCAAGCGGGATTGCTTGAGGCCGACCTGCTGCTTGCTGACGGCACCACCTATCCGGCGGGCGGCGTGATCGATTTCACCGCCAGCACGGTCGATCCCGCGACCGGGAACGTCGTGCTCAGGGCGCAGTTCCCGAATCCCGACTACCGACTCGTGCCGGGAGCGCTCGCGCGAGTGCGGATCATCATCGACCAACTCGACAACGTGTTCCGAGTGGACCCGGAGGCGGTGTCCCAAGGCGCGGCCGGACCGGTGGTGTACGTGGTCGAGGACAGCGTCGCCAACGCCCGCCCGGTGCGGCTCGGGCCGGAAACGCAAGGCGAGCAGCTCGTGCTGGAGGGCCTCAAGGACGGTGATCGCGTAGTGGTTAATGGCCAGGTCGCGCTGCGCGATGGCGCTCGGGTGAACGCCGAGGCGCGCGAGCCGCGGAGCGACTGATGCTGCGCTTTTTCATCGATCGGCCGATTTTCTCTTCGGTCATCTCCATCCTGATCGTCATCGGCGGCGCGGCGGCCCTGCGCACGCTGCCGGTTGAGCAATACCCGGACGTCGTGCCGCCGCAAATCGTGGTGACCGCGTTTTATCCAGGTGCCAGCGCCCAGGTGCTGGCGGACTCGGTCGCCACGCCGCTGGAGCAGGAAATCAACGGCGTGGATAACATGATTTACATGCAGTCCTCGAGCACCGACTCGGGGACCGTGCAGATTACCGTCTCCTTCGAGATCGGCACCGATCCGGACCAGGCGCAGATCAACGTCAACAATCGCGTGCAGGCGGCGATCGCTCGGCTGCCGCAGCGTGTTCGTGACCAGGGCGTCCGCGTCGAGGCGCGTTCCACCAACATTCTGCTGGTCGCGGTGATGCTGTCGCCGGACGGCCGTTTCGATCCGTTGACCATCAGCAATTACGCGCTGCTCAACGTGCTGGACGAGCTCGTCAGGATTCCCGGCGTGGGCGACGCTTCGCTGTTCGGCGCGCAGGACTATTCCATGCGCATCTGGCTTCGACCGGATCTGCTGGCGCAGTACGGGCTTACGCCGTCGGACGTGGCGGCCGCGATCCGGGAGCAGAACGCGCAATTCGCCGCCGGCAGCATCGGCGCGGAACCGGCGCCCGAGGGCCAGGCTTTCACCTTCGCTGTGTCGACCCGCGGCCAGTTGTCCACCGCCGAGGAATTCGAAAGCATCATCCTGCGGTCCGGCGAAGACGGCGGCGTGCTGCGGCTTGGCGACGTGGCCCGCGCCGAGCTCGGCGCGCAGAGCTATTCCTTCGCGGCTTCCTACGCCGGCCAGCCCGCGGTGCCGTTGGGAGTTTTTCTCCAACCTGGTGCCAATGCGTTGCAAACCGCGCAGGCTGTGCGCGACGCCTTCGCCGAGATGAGCGTCCGCTTCCCCGCAGGAATGGAGTACCGCATCCCTTACGACACCAGCGTCTTCGTGGAGATTTCCATCCGCGAGGTCTACATCACGCTGTTCATCGCGGTGGTGCTGGTCGTGCTCGTTACTTTCGTTTTCCTGCAGCACCTGCGCGCCACGCTGATCCCGGTGGCGGCGATTCCCGTGTCGCTGATCGGCACTTTCCTCGGGATGCAGGCCTTCGGGTTTTCCGTGAACCTGCTGACGCTGTTCGGGCTGGTGCTGTCCATCGGCATCGTGGTGGACAACGCGATCATCGTCATGGAGAACGTCGAGCGGCTGATGCGTGAGAAGCAACTGGCGGCGCGCGAGGCCTCGATCGAGACCATGCAGCAGGTTGCCGGCGCGGTCGTGTCCTCGACGCTGGTGCTGGTGGCGGTGTTCGCGCCGGTCAGCTTCCTCGGCGGACTGTCCGGCGAACTCTATCGCCAGTTCGCCGTGACCATCGCGATCTCTGTCGTGGTGTCCGGCATCGTCGCCCTGACCTTGACCCCCGCGATGTGCGCGCTGTTGCTGGATCGGGGGTCGAAGACGGTCGCGGCGCCGTTCAGGGTGTTCAACAAGGGGTTCGACAAGGTCACCGCGGCCTTTGTCGCGGGCGTCGGCTTCCTGCTGCGCCGCTGGATTCTCGGCATCGCGCTGTTCGTCGGGGTGATCGCGATTTCCGTGGTGCTGCTCGCGCGCATGCCGACGGGCCTGGTGCCGCAGGAAGACCAGGGCGTGGCGCTGGTAGTGGGCGTGTTGCCGGCGACTGCGTCGCTGCAGCGCACGGAGAAGGTCAGGGACATGCTGGCCGGCGGCGTACTGCAGTTCGAGGAGATCGAAGAGTTCACCGCCATGGCGGGCTTCGACATCATCGCCGGCACGCTGCGCACCAACGCCATCGTGGGTTTCGCGAAACTGCGGGACTGGCGCGAGCGCACGGCGCCCGGCCAGGACGCAGCTGCCGTCGCCGGCAAGCTCATGGGCATGGGATTCGGCATCCAGGAGGCGAATGTATTCGCCTTCACCCCGCCGCCGATCCAGGGGCTGTCGCTGACCGGCGGCGTCGAGGGCTACCTGCAGGCGCGCGGCGAGGTGTCAGCGGCCGCGCTCCAACAACTGTCCGGGCGCCTCAGGGAGGCGGTTGAGCAGCGGCCGGAGATCGGCAGCCTGCAGATCACCCTGGACGCGAACGTGCCGCGCTACCGGGCCGAGATCGACCGCGACAAGGTTCGCTCCCTGGGTGTGCCGGTCAATGCGGTGTTTGAGGCCATGCAGAGCACCTTCGGGTCACTGTACGTCAACGACTTCACCTTCCAGGGCCGCAACTGGCAGGTGAACCTGCAGGCCGAGGGCGAGTTCCGCAGCCAGCCGGAAGACCTGCGCCGGGTATTCGTGCGCTCTTCCGACGGCGAGATGGTGCCGTTGAGTTCGCTGGTGCGGCTCGAGAGGACCGCCGACAGCGACTCGGTCGATCGCTACAACCTGTTCCCCTCGGCCCGACTCCTGGCGGAGCCGGCGTCGGGCTTCACCAGTGGCCAGGCGAAGGAGGCCCTGGAGGCAGCACTGGCCGAGGAACTCGGCGGCGAGGCGCGCATCGGCTGGATCGGCGAGGCCTACCAGCTGGACGCGGCCGCGGGCGCGGGCACGGCAGCGTTCGCGATGGGGCTGCTGATGGTGTTCCTGATCCTCGCGGCGCAGTACGAGCGCTGGACGCTGCCGCTCGCCGTGGCCAGCGCCGTGCCGTTCGGCGTGCTGGGCGCCGTGCTGGCGGTGATGTTGCGCGGCTATCCGAACGACATCTACTTCCAGGTCGGCCTGCTGGTGCTGATCGGACTGGCCGCGAAGAATGCAATTCTCATCGTCGAGTTCGCGGCGCAGAACCGCGCGGCCGGAATGAGTTCTCTGGAGGCCGCCACCGAGGCAGCGCGACAGCGCTTCCGCGCCATCATGATGACCGCATTGACCTTCATCGTCGGGACGCTGCCGCTGGTGTTCGCGAGCGGCGCCGGCGCCGCGAGCCGGCGCGAGATCGGCACCGTGGTGGTCGGCGGCATGGTCGCGGCGAGCACGCTTGCGCTGTTGTTCGTGCCGCTGTTCTACAAGCTGCTCGACGACCTCGTGAGCCGGCGGCGCAACAGCGGGGAGGCGCAGCATGGCTAGGCCTGTTGCCTTCACGGCGGCGGCGATGCTGCTGGCCGGATGCGCTGTCGGTCCGACCTACGAGCGGCCCGCGCTCGATCTGCCCGAGGGATGGCCGGAGGAACATGCCGTGTTGGATACCGCCTCCGGGGCGGCGCTGGGCGAGTGGTGGCAGCGCTTCGAGGACCCGGGACTCGACCGCCTGGTGGAACGCGCGGTGGCCGCCAACCCGGACATTCGGCTCCAGGCGGCGCGCGTGGAGGAAGCCCGGGCGCGGCTGGGACTCGCGCGCGCGGAGCAGCTGCCGACGGTCGGCTTGCAGGCTGAGGCGACGCGCCAGCGCCAGCCGGCCGCGGCATTCGGCCTGGAGGGTTTCGACAGTCCGCCCCGCAACCTGTACTCGATCGCGGGCGTACTCGGTTATGAGCTGGACATCTGGGGGCGCCTGGCCCGGGAGCGCGAGGCAGCGGAGGCCCAGCTGCAGGGCAACCTGTATGCCCTGGAGGCGGTCCGGCTCGGCGTCATCGCGGATGTCGCGGTAGTCTATTTCAACCTGCGCAGCGCCGAGCGCCAGTTGCAGATCACGACCCAGACGATCGCCGCGCGGGAGGAGGGTGTGCGCATCGAACGGCTACGCTTCGAGGCGGGGCAGATCGACGAGCTCAATTACCGCCAGGCGGAGTCGGAGCTGGCGGGCGCCCGCGCCGAACAGCCTGGGAGGATCGAGGAAATCAGCCGCCTGCAGAGTGCGCTGGGCCTGCTGATTGGCCTCGAGCCGGCCGAGTTGCTCGGCGTGATCGAGATTGGTGATGGCGAGCTGGACGACATTGTGCTGCCGGCACGGGTCCCCGCGGAGCTGCCTTCGGCGCTGCTGTCCCGCAGGCCCGACCTGCGCGCGGCGGAAGCCGAGCTGATTGCGGCAACGGCGCGGGTAGGCGTCGCCGAGGCGGCCCGGCTGCCGCAGTTCAATCTTGTCGGGCTGCTGGGCACGGTGGCCGGGAGCGGCGCTGACCTGTTCGGCGGCGATGCCGAGGCCTGGAGCATCGGCGCCTCCATCGCAGGACCCTTGTACGACTTTGGACGCAGCGCCGCACGGGTCGAGACCGCAGAAGCGCAGCGCGAGCAGGCCGAGCTGCGCTACCGGGCGACGGCGGCGCGGGCCTTCGCCGAGGTGCGCGACGCGCTCGTGTTCTATGAAAACAGCGGGTTGCGGCTGGCGGCCGTGCTGGACCAGGCCGCTGCGCTGCGCCGCACCGAGGCGCTGGCGGATATCCGTCACCGCGAGGGTTACATCAGCATCATCGAACTGCTCATCGCCCAGCGGGCCCTGCTCAACGCCGAATTGGCGGTGGCCCGGGCGCAGGCGGATCGCTTTACTGCCATTGCGACCCTCTACAAGGCGCTGGGCGGCGGATGGGTCGGGTCGTGGTGAGGCGTACGCGCACCGACGCGGCAGCCACCCGCGAGGCGATCCTCGATGCGGCCGAGCAGGAGTTCCTCGAGCGCGGCGTCTCGCGCACCAGCCTCGAGCACATCGCGCAGCGCGCCCAGGTTACGCGTGGTGCGATCTACTGGCACTTCAAGGACAAGAACGACCTGTTCTCCGCCATGATCGACCGGGTGCGCCTGCCGATGTCGGACATCGCGGCGGCTTATCGGCAGCGCGAGACGAGCGACGATCCGCTGGAGATGCTGCAGCAGTTCTGTCGCCTGGCGCTCGCCAAGCTCGACGAGAACGAGACCTATCGCAACGTGTACACCATCCTCATCACCCGCTGCGAGTTTTCCGGCGAGGTGAACCCGGCATTCCACCGGCAGCTCGCCATTGATGCCGAGAACCTGCGCCAGGTGGAAGCGGATTTCTGTCATGCCCTCGAACTGGGGCTCCTGGCGGAGCATGTCGAGCCGCGCGTAGTCACCCGTGCCTTGTATTCGCTCATGCACGGGATCTACGTCTCCTGGTTGCGCGCGCCGAGCAGCTTCCAGGTCCGCGAGGACGGCGAAGCGATGCTTGAGTTGTTCTTCGCCGGCCTGCGGCGCCGCGAGGCCTGAACGCCCGCATAGCGACCCGCTGCATACGGGCAATGAGACAGCAGCCCGCGGGTGGACTTATCCGCGTGGCTCGGATTATCGTCGCCCGATGCTTGCCAATATCGGACTGCTGTTCTCGCTCGCATTGCTGATCGCGCTGGTACTGCGCGGCGTCAACGTGATTCTTGCCTCCCTGCTGGCTGCCGTCGTGGTCGCGCTCAGTAACGGCCTGCCGGTCTCCGACAGCCTGCTGCAGCATTACGCCACCGGTCGCGCCGGTGCGTTCACCTTCGCCGGGCAGTTCTTCCTGATATTTTTCGCCGGCGCGATCTTCGGCAAGGTGATGGCGGAGGGCCGCGCGACCACCCGGATCGCCCTGCTGTTCCGCGACCTGCTCGGGCGGGAGCGGGTGCTGTGGATCATCATGCTCGCCTGCGCGCTGCTGACCTATGGCGGCGTGGTGGTCTTCGTGGTGATTTTCGCCGTCTATCCGCTGGCGCTCGACCTCGCGCGGGACGCCAATACGCCGAAGCGCCTGCTGGCCGGCGCGGCGGCGCTCGGCGCCGGCACCTTCACCATGACGGCGCTCCCCGGCACGCCCTCCATCCACAACGTGATCGCGGCGCGTGGGCTGGGCACCGACCTGTTCGCGGCGCCGGTGCTCGGGCTGGTCGCGGCGCTCCTGATGGTAGTCATGGGGATGGGCTACCTCGAGCGGGAACGGCGCCGGGCACTGGCCAGCGGCGAAGGTTTCGATCCGGCGCCCAGCGAGCACGTGCCGGATGACGAGGAACTCGAGCAGGACCTGCCGCACTGGGTCGTCGCGCTCGCGCCGCTGGTGGCCGTGCTCGGCATGATCATCGGGCCGCGCGTGCTGGCGCTGTTCATCGCCCCTGGCGACGGCTCTTCCGTCGGCCGCCTGCTGGCCTTCGCGGCCGGCCAGCCGGTGTTCTGGCCAAGCTTCGCGCTGGCCGTCGGCACGGCGCTGGCGCTGCTGCTGCTGCCTCGGCTTGGCGGCAAGCGCATGGGCAGTCTCGGCCGGGGCACCAACGACGCCATCCTGCCGTTGATGAATACGGCGGCGATCATCGGGTTCGGCGGGGTCGTGATCCAGACCATCGGTTTCCGCGAGTTCAGCGGGCTGGTGGTGGAGACCGGCCTGCCGCCGCTGATTTCCGCGTTCCTGTCGATCAGCACGGTCGCCGCGATCACCGGCTCGGCCTCGGGCGGCCTGCAGATCTTCATGGCCTCGCTGGCGCCGCGCTATCTCGAGATGGGCATCGAGCCCGAGGTCTTGCACCGTATCGCGACGCTCGCTTCGGGCGGCCTGGATTCCCTCCCGCATTGCGGGGCGGTCGTCGTCATGATGACCATCATGGGGCTGTCCTATCGCAACGCTTATCGCGACATTGCAATCGTCACTATCCTCGTGCCGGTGCTGGCCACCCTCGCGGTCATGGTCCTGGCCGGGCTCAGCGGCTGAGCGTGAGATTGCTGCAGCGGGTCTCGACCAGGAAGCGTGACGCGATCGCCGCCAGGAGCGCGAATCCCGCCAGCAGCCACAAGCCGCGCTGGTAGTCGGCCGCAGCGTAGACCGGCACACCGTTCACCAGGGTGCCGTCCCAGCCGAGGTCCATGGCCCAGCCGAACAATGGCTGGAACAGCGCGGTGCCGAGAAACAGGCCGGTGTTGACCAGCGCAATCGCCATGCCCGAGAGGGCGGGCGCCGTCACTTCCTTGGCGTGGGCATAGGCGACCACGAAGCTCCCCGCGCTGAGCCCGAGCAGGGTGAAGAGCCCCAGCGCCACCGCCCCGGGTCGCCAGGGCAATAGCAGCAAGCCGAGGCAGGCGAGCAAGTAGACCAACGCGCCGGCGCGCAGCACGGGCCGGCGCCGGTGGAGCCGGTCGGACAGGGCGCCCGACGCCAGGCAGCCGAGGGCGAAGGCGGCGGTGGCCAGCGTGGTGTAAACGGAGGCTTCACCGCGGCTGAGCCCGTGGACGTCGCGCAACATGGGGACCGCCCAGAGGCCGAGCATGCCGAACAGGCTGCCCGCGAGGCCAAAGTCATAAACGAAGCCGGGCCACAGTCGCCGGTTGCCGAGCACCGCGCGCAGGTCGTGGATCCAGTGACGTGTGCGCGGCGCGTGCGCTGCCTGGCCCTCCATTTCACGCACGGAGGGAAAGCCGAGATCCTCGGGCTTGTCGCGCACCAGCAGCCAGGACACGATCCCCAGTGCCATGGCGAATACGCCAAGCACGATGAACAACGTTCGCCATTCGACGTGCATGAGAATCAGCGCCAGCGGGCCGGTGGCGGCGATCGCGCCCAGGTTGCCGAGCAGCAAGGTCAGCCCACTGATGGTGCCGTAGCGCCGTTCGCTGAACCAGACGGTGTTGCTCTTCATCAGGCCAACGAACACCACCGACACGCCGAGCCCGACGAGGAAGCGCCCGATGCTGGCAGTCGCGAAAGTTTCCGCGAGCCCGAACAGCACGGATCCGGCGCCTGCGACGATATTGCCCAGTGTCACGGCGAAGCGGGAACCGAGCGTGTCGGCCAACACCCCGGCCGGCATCTGCATGGCGGTGTAGATGTAGAAATACATCGCCGCCAGCGAGCCCAGCGCGGCCGCGCTGATCCCGAAGGCCTGCGACAACTCCGCGGACACCATCGCGGGGGCAAAACGATGGAAGAACGCCAGCATGTACGCGGCCACTAGCACGCCGTAGATCGTCCAGCGGATGCGCTCGAAGCGGGTGGAGTCAAAGGCGTCTATCGGCTGGCCTCCCGGATCATCAACTCGAGCGCCTGGAGGAAGCGCGAGCGGTCGCGCTGGTCGAATGGCGGCGGTCCGCCACCGATGCCGTAGGCGCGCATATCGGCCATCAACTCCCGCGTGGCGAGCGCGTTGCCGATGTTGTCGTCGGTGAAGGGCTTGCCGGCCGGCCCGAGCACATGGGCGCCTTTCTTCAGCGCCAGCGATGCCAGCGGAATGTCCGCCGTGACGACGATGTCGCCGGCCTCGAGCTGGTCCACGATCCAGTCATCCGCCGCATCGAACGCCCCGGAAACCACCTGCATGCGGACGCGCGGCCCTCGCGGCAACTGCAGCCACGCATTGGCGACGAAGGTCACCTCGAGGGCGTGACGCGTCGCGACCTTGACCGCCTCGGCTTTGACCGGGCAGGCGTCGGCATCGACATAGACGTGGGGCTGGCGTTTCAAGGCGTGTTCCGGCGAGCAGGTCACGCGAGGTTAGCCGGGTTCGCCCGGTTTGTCAGGGAAGCTGCGACAGCGGCTGAATCCGCATCCAGTCCAGGCCCGAAAAGTGTCTCGCAGGCCGCGCCTTGCGAACAACTATTTTCTTCATGAATGGGGAGTAACGGAATTATGTCAACTTTCTCAAGAGTCTGCACTGCAGCATTCAGTGCCCTCGTGCTCGGCGCGATGGCGATTTCCCAGCCGGTCGAGGCGAAGGGCCCCAAGGGTCCGGTCCCGGGCAAGCCCGGTCCCGACAATATCGTCGAGATCGCGTTGGCGGTGAACGCGGCCAGCGGCGAGTTCAGCTACCTGCTCGCGGCGGCGACGTGCGAGGAATTCGATGGTGCGGTCGTCAAGCTTCTGACGGGGAAGAAGCGCCTCACGCTATTCGCGCCCACCGATGCGGCATTCGAGGCGCTGCAGCGTGGCCTGGGGGTCACTGAGCCGGCGCCCGAGATCACCTGTACCCTGCCGAGCGCCACCGTGCTCGACATCCTCACCTACCACGTGACGCAGGGGCGGCGGTTCTCGAACAGCGTCTTCAACCGCAATGCCGTCAAGATGGTGAAGATGCTCAACGGCCAGTTCATCATCACCAATCCCGACCTGACGCTGAATGACATCGCCGGCCAGTCGATCGGCCTGGTGGATCCGCTGTTCAACATCAATGCCAGCAACGGCGTCATCCAC
>Ga0114946_10003414_pt1 | contig 10709 bp, 10 predicted proteins | sample WalLakDeSediment_FD_88676 | JGI IMG/M metagenome (GOLD analysis project Ga0114946, IMG submission 88676) | Lake sediment microbial communities from Walker lake, Nevada to study Microbial Dark Matter (Phase II) - Walker Lake 11/02/13 Deep Sediment | ecosystem: Environmental > Aquatic >...
GATCAGCCCGATGCGGGTGATCAGGCGGCCGATGACGGGGAGGCCGCTGATCACCGGGATGGCGGTGCGGTTCGGGCCGGGCCGGCCCTGGATGGCGGCCGCGACCTTGCGCTCGAGCAGCACCGCGTAGGCGGCGCAGCCCATCACCACCGAGATCATGAGCAGGCCCTTCGCGGTCAGCCAGAGCAGGTGTATTGGGTCCATCGCTACCGTGCCTCCCTTTTCCCCGCGGGTTCAAAGTGCAGCCCCGGGCCCTCGACGAAGGGCAGCCCGGCGAAGCGCGCGCCGCTCACCAGCGCGCCCTCCGGCGGGATGTCGGCGAAGCGCATGCCGGCGAACTCCGGCGCCTCGCGCGCCATGGCGTCCCACACGGCGTCCGGGGACGGCGCCACCGCGGCGTCGGGGTTGAGCGCCTGCAACAGGCGGGTGAAGAGCTGCAGCCCCGGCAGCGTGCCGGCGGGGCCCGGCGCCGCCTGGGCGAATTTCTGCACCCGGAACTGCTGGTTGACGAAGGTGCCGGCCTTCTCGAAGACCGTCAGCAGCGGCAGCTCCACCGCCGCGTGCTGGGTGCACTCGTCGTGGTGGCTGCCGAGGTACACCAGCTTCACCCGCTTGAGCAGCTCGCACGGGATGCCCGCCGCCGCGGGATCCTCGCCGGCGGCCAGCAGGGTGTCCACCTCGCCCGCCTCGATGGCCGCGCGCAGGTCCGCCAGCTCGGCGGACGGGAGCGCGTTGATCAGGCCGGTGAGCAGGGCCCCGCGGGTGTTGGGGTTGCGGTCGGCGGAGAGCAGCAGGCCGTCGCCCTCGCCGTGGCGGGCCACCAGCCGGGCGGGAGTGCCCGCGCCGAGCGCGTCGCGGATGCGCCGCAGCAGGTATTGCTCCTCCACGCTCAGCCGGCCGCTGCCGATGATGGCGGCCCTGCCGGCGCGCAGCAGCCGCGCCGCCTCGGCGACGGCCGCGTCCGGGCCGGCCGGCCGGCCGTCGATCGCGCAGGCGGCGATCCGGTTGTCCGCGTCGACCTGCTTGTACAGGACGCGCCCGCTGTCGGGCATCCAGGTGTCGTTGACCGCGTCGTTGCGCCGCGGGGTGATGCGGTAAATGCGCCCCTCGCGGCTGGCCACGAGGGTGTTGCAGCCCACGCTCGACTCGGTGTCGATCGAGGGCGTCTCCTTCAGGAACCAGACGCGCATCCGGAACCGGAAATCGGTCGAGGTGAGCGCGCCGACCGGACAGATGTCGACGGTGTTGAGCGAGTAGTTGTTGTCCAGCTCGCGGCCGGGAAAGGCGGTGAGCGTGGTGTAGGAGCCGCGGTCGGTGAACCCGAGCACGGGATCCTTGGCGATCTCCTCGCAGAAGCGCACGCAGCGCGAGCACAGGATGCAGCGCTCGTCGTCGAGGATCACCCGCGGCCCGAGGCGCGTGCGCTTGGGCTTGACGTTCTTCTGCTCGATGAAGCGGCTGTAGCCGCGGCCGTAGTCGGTGGCGTACTCCTGCAGGCGGCACTCGCCGGCCTGGTCGCAGATCGGGCAGTCCAGCGGGTGGTTGACGAGCAGGAACTCCATCACGCCCTCGCGGCAGGAGCGCACCGCCTCGGAGTCGGTGCGCACGTGCATGCCCTCCACCACGGCGGTGGCGCAGGCGATCACCGGCTTGGGGATCCACAGGATTTGCACGCCGCCGTCCTCGTCGCGCAGCGGCTCGCCGGTGGAGCGGTCGCGCCCGGGCGTGCCGACCTCGACCAGGCACATGCGGCAGTTGCCGGAGACCGACAGCTTCGGGTGATAGCAGTAGTGCGGGATCTCGCGGCCGGCCAGCGCGGCGGCGTCGACCACGTTGCAGCCGGCCGGCACCACCGCCGGCTGCCCGTCGATGAAGACCGTGACCGTGTCGTTGTGTTGTTGCTCGCTCATGGCACGCGTCGGGCTCACACCAGGCGGAGGGAGCGGGAGCGGGCGCGCTCCGGGTCCTCCCCCGCCTTGGCGGTGAATTTGTCGCGGAATTTGGCTACAAAGCTCTGGGTCGGCCACGCGCAGGCCTCGCCGTGGGCGCAGATGGTGCGGCCGGCGATCTGGTCGCCGATGGCGGCGAGCAGGTCGGCGTCCTCCGGCCGGGCCGCGCCCCCGACCATGCGGGACGTGATCTTCCTCATCCACAGCGAGCCCTCGCGGCAGGGCGTGCACTGGCCGCAGCTCTCGTGCGCGTAGAACGCGTTGATGTTGGCCAGCACCTCGACAATGTCGGCGCTGTCGTCGATGACGATGACCGCGCCGGAGCCGGACATGGAGCCGGCGGCCATGGGCCCGTCAAAGTCGAGCGGCACGTCCTCGATACCCCAGTTGAAGGGGTCTCCGTTGCGCAGCTTGCCGGTGAAGCGCTCGCCGGCGCGCCATACCTTGGCGGAGGTGCCGCCGGGGATGACGGCCTGCAGCGCGCGCCCCTCGCGCAGGCCGCCGCCCATCCTGTAGATCAGGTCGCCGTAGGTGTGGCGGCCGCCCTCCAGCTCGAAGTAGCCGGGGTTGCGCACCTGGCCGCTCAGGCACCAGATGCGCGTGCCGGTGTTGCCCGGCGTGCCGATCCGGGAGAATTCCTTGCCGCCGAGCGCCACGATGTGCTTCACGTTGCACAGGGTCTCGACGTTGTTGACGATGGTCGGGCACTGGTACAGGCCGATCGCGGCGGGGAAGTACGGCGGCTTGATGCGCGGGTAGGCGCGCTTGCCCTCGAGCGACTCGATCAGCCCGGTCTCCTCGCCGCAGATGTAGGCGGCGGCCCCGCGGTGGACGACGATGTCGCAGGCAAACCCGGTGCCGAGGATGTCGTCGCCGACGAGGTTGTGGCGCCGCGCCTCCGCGATGGCCGCCTCGAGGATGCGCGCCCCGAGGGGCATCTCCTCGCGGATGTAGATGAAGGCGAGCTTCGCCCGGATGGCGAAGGCGGTGATCATCATCCCCTCGATCAGCTGGTGCGGGTCCTTGTGGATGAGCTGGCGGTCCTTGAAGGTGCCCGGCTCGGACTCGTCGGCGTTGCAGATCAGGTAGACCGGCTTGCCGCTCTTGCGGTCGAGGAACTTCCACTTCATGCCGGCCGGGAAGCCGGCCCCGCCGCGCCCGCGCAGCTCCGAGTCGGCCACCTCCTGGACGATCTGCTCGGGCGGCATGGCGGCGGCCTTGCGCAGCTCGGCGTAGCCGCCGTGGCGCAGGTAGCAGTCGATCGACACGTCGTACTGCGGGTCGTCGGCGTGCTTGAGCAGGATGCGGCGCTCGAGCGGGTGGATGTGGGTGCGTTTGGGGACGGCAAGCATGGCTCGGGCTCCTCAGGCGTTGTCGGGGGCGGGCGGCGCCGGCCGGGCCGGCGTATCGCGCTTGATCTGCTCGCAGATCGCGGCGACCTGCTCGTCGGTGAGGTTCTCGTGGAGGACGTCGTCGACCAGCGCCACCGGGGCGGTGCCGCAGCTGGCCAGGCACTCGGCGAACTCGACGGTCACCCGCCCGTCCGGAGACACCTCGCCCAGCTCCGTGGCGAAGGCGCTCTTGAAGGCGTCGCAGACCCGGTAGCCGCCGTTGAGGGCGCACGACAGGGTGCGGCACACGCGGATGTGGCGGGCGCCGATCGGGTGCTCGCGGTAGAACGGGTAGAAGCTGACCACCTCGCGCACCTGGATCGGGGTCAGGCCGAGCTGGGCGGCCGCCCATTCCTGCATTTCAAGGGAGATGCAGCCCTGCTCCTTCTGGATCGCGTGCAGGATCGGCATGAGGGCGCTGCGGGCCTGCGGGTAGCGCGCGATCAGGCCGTCTATGGCTTGCAGGGTTTCGGGCGGAAGGTCGGCGGCCATGGTGTTCGGAATTCGCTGGTGTCAGCGGTCGCACTCCCCCATCACAAAATCGAGGCTGCCGAGCAGCACGGGGAGGTCCGGCACGAGGTGGCCGGGCACCATCTTGGGGAGGACGGAAAGGTTGCAGAAGCTGGGCGAGCGGATCTTGAGCCGGTAGGGCACGCCGCCGCCCTTCGAGTGGATGAAGAACCCGAGGGCGCCCTTCGGGTTCTCGGCCTCAAAGTAGACCTCGCCGGCCGGGATCTGCGGGCCCTCGGTCACGATCATGAAATTTTGGATCAGCTCCTCCATGCGGGTCATGACCTTGTCCTTGGGCGGGGCGAAGATCTTGCGGGCATCCTCCGCGTACCACGGGCCGTCCGGCAGGCGCTCGACCGCCTGGCGGATGATGCGGATGCTCTGGCGCATCTCCTCCATGCGCACCAGCCAGCGGTCGTAGCAGTCGCCGTTGGCGCCGATCGGCACGTCGAACTCGTACTGCTCGTAGCCGAGGTAGGGCGTGTCCTTGCGCAGGTCCATCGGCACGCCCGAGGCGCGCAGGTTCGGCCCGGTCAGCCCGTAGCCGATGGCGTCGGCCCGGCTGATCACGCCGATGTCGACGGTGCGGTCCCAGAAGATGCGGTTGCGCGACAGCAGCTTGTCGACCTCCTCGATGACCGGCTCGAGGTCGTCCATGACCTTGAGGACGTTGCCGAGCCAGCCCTCGGGGATGTCGCGGGCCAGGCCGCCGATGCGCGTGTAGCTGGTGGTGAAGCGCGCCCCGGTCAGCTGCTCCATGAGGGTGTAGAGCTTCTCGCGCTCGGTGAAGGCGTACATGAACACGGTCAGCGCGCCACAGTCCATGCCGTACACCCCGCAGCCGAGCAGGTGGCTCTGCAGCCGGGCCAGCTCGCAGCAGATGACGCGGATGGCCTGGCAGCGCGGCGGCACCTCGATCCCCGCCAGCTTCTCGACGGCCAGCACGAAGGTCACGTTGTTGTGGATCGGGCCGATGTAGTCGAGGCGGTCGGTGTAGGGGATGAACTGGTTGTAGGTCATGTTTTCGGCGATCTTCTCGTCGCCGCGGTGCAGGTAGCCGACCACCGGTTCGCAGCGGGTGACGATCTCGCCGTTGAGCTCGAGGCGCAGGCGCAGCACGCCGTGGGTGGCCGGGTGCGACGGGCCCATGTTGATGAGCATCTTGTCGCCGGCAAACTCGGCGTCAGCGCGGGCGCCGCGCGCCCCGATATCCCCTATGCTCACTTCCTTGACGGTCATCGGAACATCCTTTTATGCGGCGCCGGGCGGCGCCCCTTCCGCAGCGGCCGGGCGGGGCCGGGTTTCGGTCCATGACTGGTCGCCGGCGCGCGGCTCGCGCGCCGACATGGGGCCGCCCTGGGCGGAATGGAACGGGCCGCCCAGCATCGGGGCGGGCAGGACGCTGGCGCCGGTCGCCTCGGTCAGGTCCTCGGAGGGGAACGGCGTCTCCAGCCCGGCCAGCGGGAATTCCTTGCGCAGCGGAAAGTACGGGTAGCCGTCCCACATCAGGATGCGGCGCAGGTCGGGATGGCCCGCGAAGCGGATGCCGAACATGTCGTAGGCCTCGCGCTCATGCCAGTCGGCGGTGGGCCAGAGGGCGGTGACGCTCGGGCAGGCGGGCTGCTGGTCGTCCGCGCAGGGGGTTGCCAGCCGCAGGTAGTCGTGCCGCTCGGTGCTGAAGAGGTGGTAGAGCACCTCAAAGCGCGGGCGGGCCTCCTGGTGGTCGATCGCCGTCACATCCGTGAGGAAATCGAACCCGTGCTCGTCCCTGAGGCAGGTGAGCAAGCCGATAAGGTGCTCCGGCGGGCAGTTGAAGGCGCGACAATCGGCGCTGGGGCGGGCGGCCAGATAGGGATGGGCTTCCAGGATGGCGTTGAGGCGCTCTCTCATGGGACGGCCCTATTTGTTCGCGTAGGCCAGCGGACGCACCGGGCGGTCCCGCAGCAACTGCCGGGTTGAGGCCTCGTTCTTGATTTTCTCCTGCAGGCGCATCATGCCGTCCAGCAGGGCCTCCGGGCGCGGCGGGCAGCCGGAAATGTACACATCCACGGGCACGACGCGGTCGACCCCCTGCAGCACCGCGTAGGAGCGGTACATGCCGCCGGTGGAGGCGCAGGCGCCCATGGCCACGACCCACTTCGGCTCGGCCATCTGGTCGTAAATGCGGCGCACCACCTGGGCCATCTTGTAAGTCACCGTCCCGGCCACGATCATGCAGTCGCTCTGGCGCGGCGAGAAGCGCATCACCTCCATGCCGAAGCGCGAAATGTCAAAGCGCGAGCCGCCGGCGGCCATGAGCTCGATGGCGCAGCAGGCTATCCCCATCGGCATCGGCCAGACCGAATGACGCCGCACCCAATTGATCACCGCATCGGCGCGCGAGACGACCACTTCTCCTTCGATCTTGCTGTTGTAGGTGTAGTCGCTGCTGAGGGTGCTCATGGGTGGCCGGCGGGAAAACGTTTCAATCGCAGGACCGTGCAGCGGTGCCCGCATCATGGCAAGCCTGTTAGCGGCGGGCGGGATCAGAAGTTTTGCGGCAGTTCCCAGTCGCGCGGGGCGACCACCTCGAAGCGGGTGGTGAAGGCCGCCTCGGCGCCGGCCGCCAGCTCGCGCTCCCAAGCGAAGCGGCCGCTCTCCACGTCAACCTCCTGGTCGGCGGGAGCCAGCCGGCGCACCTCGATCTGGCCGTCGCGCGAGATTGGAAAGCGGCTGTTGACCCGCACCGGGTGCGCCACCGGCATGAGGTTGCGCACGGTCGCCTCGTAGTGGCGCGCGTGGCGCCGCACCCGGTCGATCAGCCCGGTGTCGCGCGCCTGCACGCCCAGCACCTTGAATTCGACTTGAATGGCCGGGTTTTCCCCGAAGCCCAGCTCCAGGGTGTCGCCGGGATTGACAAACGGCAAAGTGAAGCGGCCGGTCACTGCGCCATCCACCAGCAGCGAGGCCGGGCCCGGCAGCAGCGGCCAGTCCAGCTCAAGCGTCGCCTCCCCGTGCAGGTAGGCGGTTGCGTCGATTGCCGGCGTGGTGGCCGACCAGAAGCGCGCCGGCACGGCCCGCTCCGCAAGGTCCACCACCTGGCCGTCGGCGAACGCCGCCAAGCGCACCGTGCCCGGCACGCTGAGGACAAATTGCGTCGTCAGCCGCTCGGCCTCGACCGCCGGCGCGGCCGGAGCGCCTGCCATGTCCGCCTTGGCCTCCATCATCATGGCCCGGGGGACGCCGTCGAACTGCGCCGGCGGGCGCGGCTTTTCCAGGTACACTGGGGGCAGCTCCGGCGCCTGCATGCGCCAGGACGGGCGCCCGGTCAGGAGCGTCAGCTTCACGTCCTCCCATGCCTCGCCGGTCTGGTTGCGCAGCCGCGCCTGATAGGCCAGTTGCCACTGGCCGGCCACCGGCCGCGCATCGATCCGGTACTGCGGCTGCCAGCCGGCGCCGCCAAAGCGCGTGCGCAGCTCGAGCTCCAGCGGCCCGGTCGCCGACCCGGCGGTCTCGATGGTGAGCCGCCCGTTCAGGGCCGCCTCGATGCGCCGTGCCTCCTGCAGCGCCCGCTCCGCCGCGGCCTTTTCCTCGCGCAACTCCACCAGCTTCACCGCGGCCGCCCGCTCCAGCGCCAGCTTCTCGTCCAGCGCCTCCTGCTCGCCGGCGTGCGCGTCCCACACCCGGGTGTCGACCTCGCCGCCGGGCGCCTCTTTCATGGCCTCAAGCAGGGCGGCGCGCAGGTCGGCATGGAGCTTGGCGCGACGTGCGGCGCGGGCGGCCGGGGCGGCGGCATCCTCGAGGGCCTGGTCGATGCGGCGCAGTTCGGCCTCCGCGGCGATGCGGGCCGGGCTCTTGGGCAGCTCGTTGGGGTTGAGCCGCTCGAAGCGAATGGCGCCGAGGCGCAGGCCCTCGCCCGTCACCAACCGCGCCTGCAGGCCCTCCGGCTCAAGGCTGCCAGGCAGGCCCGCCAGGACAATCGCCTCGCCGGATTCAAGCCCCTCGACCCGGACCGTGCGCACCGCTTCCCCGCCCTCGCGGTACAGCCGCACCTCCTGCAGGACCGCGTCCACACCAGCCCCCTGCAACGCGGCGGCCAAAATGATCATCAACCCACTCCCAAGGCATGTTTTCATGTCCCGATCCTGACCACATCCGCCCGCCCAATGCAATCCCCCATCAACCAACAACCATCAACCAACCACCAACCACCAACCATCAACTAATCACCAAAAAACTCCCGCACCTTGGCGGCGATCTGGGGATCGGTGAGCTTGTCGGTGGTCTCGACCGCGCGGATGCGGTCGCGCAGGTGTGGATCGTGGATGTGCTGCTTGAATTCCAGCTTGGCCATGCCGGGGCCGAACACAAACAGCTCCTCGGGCTGGCCGAGGTGCTCCAGCACCCGGTCGTAAAATTGCGCGACGTGCGCCCTGAACTTGCGCTGCCGCCCGTCCTCCTTCATCACGTCCTGCGGCCCGTAGGGCGACTTGGAACGCGACCCGCCCGCCGGCCGGGGCGCCCGCTCAAGGTTTGACTCGACGACCTCGACGCGCTCCTGGGCGCCATCCTCCGCAAGGCTGACGAGAACGGCTTTCCGGTGATCGATCCACATGCCAACCTGTCTGCTCATCTTGCCTCCTTTCCCGGCCGCGCGGAATTGCGCGCCGGCTGAAACCGACAAAATGGAAGTTAACCCGTCCGGGCGGGAAAGGCAACCGAATTGGAACAGGACTTGCCATGCGCAAGGGCGCCACCAACGGTGCCGGGTGGATTTTTCAACATGACCTTCACCGAGAAATTGCATGCCGCCTGGCGGGCCGCCGATTCGCTGCTGTGCGTCGGCTTGGACCCGCAGCTGGACCGGCTGCCGGCGGCGCTGCGCGGCGAGCGCCAGCCGCTGCTCGCCTTCAGCAAGCGGATCATCGAGGCGACCCTGCCGCACGCCTGCGCCTACAAGCCGCAGTTCGCCTACTACGCGGCCGAGGACCGGCTCGACGAACTGCGCGAGACAATCGCCTTCCTGCGCGCCGCGGCGCCGGACCGGCTGGTGATCCTCGATGCCAAGCGCGGCGACATCGGCAGCACCGCGGAGCAGTACGCGCGCGAGGCCTTCGAGGTCTACGGGGCTGACGCCGTGACCGTGAACCCCTACCTGGGCGGCGACACCCTTGAGCCGTTCACCCGCTTTGCCGACCGGGGCGTGATCGTCCTGTGCAAGACCTCCAACCCCGGCTCGGCCGAGCTGCAGGATCTCGAGCTGGCGGCCGGCGGGCCGCTGTACCTCGAGGTGGCGCGGCGCGCCAGCCGCGACTGGAACGCCAACGGCAATATCGCCCTGGTGGTCGGGGCCACCTACCCGGACGAACTGGCCCGCATCCGCGCAGCCGTCGGCGACCTGCCGGTGCTGGTCCCCGGCATCGGCGCCCAGGGCGGCGACCTCGAGGCCACCCTGCGCGCCGGCCTCGATGGCGCCGGCTGGGGACTGCTGCTCAACAGCTCGCGCGGCATCCTCTACGCCTCCGCCGGCGCGGATTTCGCCGCGGCCGCCGGGCGCGCCGCCCGCGAGCTGCAGCAGGCCGCCGCCGCCCTGCGCGCCACCATCCTCGGGGAGCGCTCCACATGACCTGCTCGCTGACATGGGCGCGCCGCGACGAGTCCGGCAAGCGCCGCCAGATCGAGTTCAAGCTGGTGCGCGACAAGGCCCGCTGGACCATCCACCGCGAGCGCTTCGAGCCGCGCGAGCCCTACCAGCCCGACGCGGCTGACTGGGAAGCCCTGCTGGACCAGATGGACCGCAACCTCAAGCGCGGCACGATCCAGACCCGCGACATTGAGATCGTCCGCCGACTCAGCCGCGCCGAATCACCCGCCCCCCGGCCCAATCCGCCACCCCCGCGTTGACTTTCAGCGCCTATCCCATCCCAATCCTTGCCGTGAAGCTGCCATTCAAATTCCACCAGTCCATACCGTCCATACCGTCCATACCGTCCATACCGTCCATACGGTCCATCCCGTCCATCCTCTCCATCCTGTCCATCTCCCTCCCCCTCGCCGCCGCCCCGGTGATCGAGCTGGACCTGGCCGGCGCGCTGGACCGCGCCCCGCAGGCCAACTTCCAGATCCTGCTCGGCCAGGAAGGCGTGGCCGCCCAGCAGCAGGCCGGGCGCATCGCCCGCTCGGGGCTCCTGCCGCAGGTGCGTCTCGAGGCCAGCCAGGCGCGCGCCATGGCCCCCATCATCGATCCGTTCCTGAGCTCGATTCCCGGCGTACCCGCGCGCACCTACGGCGACCGCTTCGACGCCGTGCTGCGCGCCCGCCTGTCCCTGCTGAACACCCGTGCGCTCGACGACCACCGGCTGGCCCGCCTCGACCTCGCCGCCACCGAGTTGCAGCTCGACAACCTCGTGCAGGAGGTGCTCCAGCAGATCGCCCTTGCCTGGTTCACCCACTGGCGCAACCAGCAGCGGCTGGCGGTCGTCGACGCCGCCCTTGAGCGCGACCGCCTGCTGCTCAAGGTGGCCACTGACCAGCAGCAGGCCGGCGTCGCCACCGCGCTCGACGTGACCCGCGCGGAGGTCCGCATGGCCGGCTCCGAGCTGGCCCGCCTGCAGCAGGAGACCGCCCTGCTCGACAGCGCCCTCACCCTCAAGCGCGTCCTCAATTTCCCGCTCGACGCCGAGCTGCGCCTGGTTGGCGCGGGCCTGCCCGAGGCGCGCGTGCCGGAGGCCTTTTCCGCGGACGAGCTGCGGCGCATCCTCGCCCGGCGGGCCGATTACCGGCAGCTGGAGACCGTGGCCGACCGCGCCGCCCTCGCCCACCGCGCCAGCCGCCGCGACCGGCTCCCCAGCCTGCAGGTGGGCGGCGAGTGGGGCTACGC
>Ga0114946_10003415_pt1 | contig 10707 bp, 10 predicted proteins | sample WalLakDeSediment_FD_88676 | JGI IMG/M metagenome (GOLD analysis project Ga0114946, IMG submission 88676) | Lake sediment microbial communities from Walker lake, Nevada to study Microbial Dark Matter (Phase II) - Walker Lake 11/02/13 Deep Sediment | ecosystem: Environmental > Aquatic >...
GATGCCCCAATGGGTGGCAACGGTCCCGGTCGCATCCCGCAACGAGACGAAGTAGCTCGGAGAGTTGCTCGGCTGGCGCTGGAAAGGGGCGGGGCCGTGCTCCATCAGCTCACCGGCAAGCGAATCGGCCGGTCGCTCCCGCTCGCGTCCGCCGAGTCGGGTCTCGCTGGAGGCCCCCGACCTCGGCGCCGCTGTCGACTCTGGTCCCGTCTCCAGCCTTGCCAGCTCCGCCGGGCTCGGGACATAGCCCTCGACGGCGAGCCCGCGCCTGGAGGCCGCCTCCCAGACGAGTCGTTTGAAGTCCCTGGAGCCTTTTACACGCAAGGCCGACCAGCCTTGTGCATGGGCCAGCTCGACCAGCGCGGTGGCCACCGAGACCGATGCGTCCTCGGCGCGGAAGGTCTCGCCTTTGGCCGTGAAGGCGAGCCGGTCAGGGGTCTGACGATGGTAGAAGCGGTCGCCGGTGCGCACGAAGTGTCGGCGAACGAAGTCGGGTAGGGGAGGGGACCGGGATGGATCAGGATCGGGAGCACCGGGGTTCACGCGGATGCTTTCCGACCCCCGAGATGCAAGGGGCGCTTGGGGTTGGCGCTCCCGGACTCGCTCAATCTCGTTGAACTCGGGCACATCCGGGGATCGGGAACCGGTCGATTCCGCGGATTGCCCTTGCCGCGGCGCGGAACCCTCGGGGACAAGCTGTTCCAGAAGGCGATCGGACAGATCCGCGGGGACCTGCTTCTGCCACAAGGCGGATGCCGCTTCCGGGTCCCGGTTCCACAGGACTGTCATCGCCGTGCGGAAGGCGGGATCGAGCCGCGGGTTGGCCCCGTCGTGCGACCGGACCTCATTCCAGTCGGTATCCCGCAGGTACTCTTCGAGCCGGTAGAGATTGAGACTGTCCCCCTCGGGGAGGGTGGATGGCAGATCCGGCGGCAGGGCTTCACGGAATCCTCGCCGCCACTGGGCACGCAGCCCGGGGCGGTTATTGGCGTGGCGAGTCGATGTGATCTTCCGGGTCTCCCGGGGAAAGTCGGAATCGCGGAGATGCAGCTCGACGGGAGAGTCCTCCAGGTACTCGGCGTGGGACTTCTGGAGTGCAACCGCGACGTTCCATGCCTCTCGGGGCGACGCAAAAACGTGGGCGACCGCTGGATCGACGATCCAGGGGTCTTCGGCTCGGCCAGTCCAAAAGGTCCCGCTGTCCGTTCCTAGGACGATCTCGTGTGCGGCCATGGCGACGGCTCCGAAAAGCCCCGACCATATCGCAAGCAGCGCGTATCATGCATACCTCGAAGCGCCTTGTAATATCCAGAACGCGCCATTTCGCCATTCGGAAGGCGCAGAAGGCCGGGCGCGAAAGGCGCCATAAGCTGTGCTAATGGCCTTTTTTCCTACTGCCTTTCCGGACTGGCGGGCAAATACGAGGCTTGCTGGAGATATGGGCCGACGTTAGGAGGCCCTATGAGATGTCCGTAGCCGAAGGCTAGGACTCCTTTTTAGGGCGCAAGGATGCGCCCGCAAGGCCGCAGCGTAGCGAAGGGGCGGAGCCAGGGATGGCGGAGGGTGGGTCTTGATGCCGCCGAGAGCGGAAAATAGCACCGGCGCGCAAAGTTATCCACAGGTGCCGGCCTTGTTTCTTGTTTATTACTTGTTTTTTCTTGTTTTTAAGAGCCGAAAAACGTTTTAAGAACAATAAGATGCAAGTGCCCCGTGCTACAGAAATATGGTCTGCTGCTACAGATTTACGGTTACGGACCTACAGATTCATGGTCACTTGCTACAGAAATACGGTGCCATCCACAGCCGTCCCGACTTGCTGCTACAGATTCATGGTTCAGGCCCAGGTCGTCCTCCAGGGCACTTTCTGCTACGGATCTATGGTCCAGAGGGGGATCTCGGCGTCCTGCTACAGATTTATGGTCCGCCCGATGCTGCTACAAAAATATGGTCGGGCGCTGCCCTCGGGGCATCTGCTACAGATTTATGGTTGACTGCCCGCCCCGGAATTCGACTACAAGGATTGCGGGGTGAAGCAAATAGCAATACGCTAAGTGTCTAAATCTCATTGCAGGAAGGTCCATGGACCAGCAGCGCTCGATCCCGGTGAAGGCGGATGGGGGAGCCATCGTCACCAAGGCCAACGCCCTGATCGAGGCATCCTACAACCTAACCCTCAACGAGCAGCGGCTCATCCTGGCCTGCGCGGCGAAGCTCGACGGGCGCAAGTCGATGCCCAGGGACGCGGTGTTCGTGCTCGCCGCGGACGAGTTCGTGAATCTGTTCGGCAGCGACCCCAGGAACGCCTACGCGGAGATGGAGGAGGCCGCAACCAAGCTCTACGAGCGGGACATCCGCCGCATCGAGGGGTTGAGCCGCAAGCGCCTGCGCTGGGTCTACATGGCCGAGTACAAGAAGGGGGAGGGCAAGGTTCGGCTCGGCTTCTCGCCTGAGATCGCCCCCTACCTGACCATGCTGCACAAGCGCTTCACCAGCTACCGGCTTGAGGATGTAGCCAAGCTGCGCAGCGCCTACGCGATCCGCCTGTTCGAGATGCTGGTCCAGTTCGCCGACACCGGGGTCTTCCTGATCTCGGTGGCGGACTTCAAGCAGCGCCTGGGGATCGAGGAAAAGTACGACCGCTTCTCCAACCTCAAGGCCCGGGTGATCGATCCCGCGGTCAAGGATCTGGTGGCGAAGACATCCCTAGATGTCTCCTGGAAGGGGCACAAGGCGGGGAAGACCGTGGACCGCCTGGAGTTCCGTTTCTCCGAGAAGTCCCAACTCTCGCTGGCCCTCTGAGCGGAGCAGGGACAGGGCAACAGGGCTCACCCATGTCGACCATGTTGGCCACCGCCGGGCGCATCCTGCACCGGCTCCTGGAGCGCAACGGGCTGGACGCCGATACCCTTTTCCTGGAGTGCGGACTCGATCCGCTTAAGCTCGACGACCCCCGGGCCCGCTATCCCCTCGACCGCTATCGGGCGCTCTGGCGCCTGGCCAGCGAGATGATCCAGGACCCTTGCTGGGGCCTGGCGGCGGGGGAGGTCTTCCGCCCGACCGACTTCCATGCCCTGGGCTATGCCTTCCTGGCCTCGCGCACCCTGGAATCGGCCCTGTTACGCCTGGAGCGCTACTTCCGCATCGTGATTGATGACGTGTTCCTGCGGATCGCGAGCGACCACAGCCTCACCATCGCCTACATGTCGCCGTCCCAGGAGGCCGACATCCCGCCCCTGCAAGACACCCGTTGGTCGGTCATTCTGCGCCTGTGCCGGGACGCCTACGGCCCGAATCTGCCCCTGCAGGAGGTCCAGTTGACCCATGCTTGGCAGGGATGCGGCTACGAGCAGTTCTTCGGCTGCCCGGTACGCTACGAATCGGACCGTTCGGGCCTGACCTTCCCCAGCGAGACGGTGCGCCTACCGCTTCCGGCCGTGAACCGGGAGCTAGCCAAGGCCAACGACCGCATCCTTAGCGAGTTCGACCGCTCGCTGACCGACAGCTCCGTGACCGGCCGAGTCCGCCGGGCCGTCATGGAGGGGCTGTCCTCCGGCAAGCCGAGCGCGAAGGAGGTGGCCCGGATGTTGGCCCTCGCCCCGCGGACCCTGCAACGGAAGCTCCAAGAGGAGGGCACTACCTTCCAGGAGGTCTCGGATGCCGTCCGCAAGGATCTGGCCCGCCAGTACATACAGAGCGGCGAGTACGATCTCAGCGAGGTGACCTACCTCACCGGCTTCGCCAACCCATCGGCCTTCTCCCGGGCCTACAAGGCATGGACCGGACGCACCCCCAGCGAAGACCGCGATCTCGACTGACGATCACCTCCGCCCATCCGACCGACGGCGCCTCCCTTTCTTTCGCATGCGAAAAAGTCTCTGGCACACAAAGTCGGGGAAATGGCGCGTTTCGCATGATTAAAGGCGCGTTCCGGTAACGCAAGCACGGCGTCGACCCGTTAGAGTCTCGCCACGCACCGGACATCGAACCGGCCGCATGGAAGGCCACAAGACCGGAATCCCAACACAAACGAACGAATCACCGCGCTTGGATATCCGATGCGCGGCGACTGTATGCACCCTTAAAACAGTGGGCCTTGCAGTATGGACCTACTCACGCTCATCGCGACCTGCGCGCCCATGGTGGCCCCGACCACCATGAAGGCCATCGTGCTCGAAGAGAGCCGAGGGCACCCCTACGCGATCCATGATGGCCGAGCCCATCGCGCCATCTTCCCCGTGACCCGAGAGGAGGCCATCGCCACAGCCCGCCGGCTGCTCGCCGAGGGGGCCCGGATCGATGCCGGTCTGGCGCAGATCAACAGCCAAAACTGGGACTGGCTCGGCCTCGATGCCGAGACCGTCTTCGACCCCTGCGCCAACCTGCGCGCGGGCGAGCGGGTCATCCTCGGGGGCTACACCATAGCCCCCTTCACCGTGGACGCGGCGATCAGCCGTTACAACACCGGCGACGATACCCGCGGCATCCGCAACGGGTACGTGGGCCGGGTCAAGGGCTGGATGCCGAAGCCACAGCCGGATCGGGTCTACGAGGCCGCCGGTCAGGCGCCGCGCGAGATCCACGACAAGGCGCCGTTAACCGCGCAGGCACGCCTCGAAGCCGACTCGCAAGGGGAGGGGACCCCGGAAGGGGCAGCACTCGCGCGAGCCCGGGAACAAGAGGCAAGGCGCGAGGACGTCCCCGCCTGGAGCTTCGTGCCCGTGGTCGACGGGTTCGGGACCGGGGGATAGCCCGCATGCATTCCACAACGCCAACCGGCGGCCATGGCGGGCGGCCACGCCGGGACGCGAACCCACTCATTCGCCACGCGCCAGCGAAACGCCCTCGTCTCGCTCATTGAGCACCGAGGTGAGGGGCAGGGGATACGCCTCCCCCGCATCGCCAGCGCCAGACCCCGACAAGACGACGCGCTTCGTTCATCCCTTGCACGGCAGGGGAGGGCGGTCGCTTGTCTCCTCGGGCGCGGCATGGCGCTTCATCAACCGAAAGCCGGATCTCGACTCGGCCCTAAACCAGAAGGAGAAGCCCGCGTGACTCACGCCCTGAAGAACGACCCCGTGACCCGCAAGATCCTCGTGGCGGCCCTGCTCTGCGGCCTCGTGCTCGCCCCCGAGATGGCTGCCGCCAACGTCCTCGACAACTTCGGCAACGCCATCCTCGGCATCCTGAACAACGCCTTCCTGCGCGCGGTGGCCATCGCCGCGGTCATCGCCTCCGGCCTCATGGCGCTGTCCGGGCGCATCCAGTGGATGATGTTCATCGGCGTCATGCTCGCCGTGGTCATCATCTTCGGCTCCGCCGGCATCGTGGACTACATCCGGGACAACTCGGCGACCGCGGCCCTCGACCCGGCCCCCGTCTTCGCCCATGTCGTCTGATCCCCTGTTCCAGGGCATGACCCGGCCGGCGATGCTGGCCGGGGTCACCTACTCGGGGGTCATCCTGAACCTGATGCTGGTCATCACGCCCTTCGTGATGCTCAACAGCCTCTGGCCGCTGCTAGCCGCGATCCCGATCCACGGGGTCATGTGGCTGGTCTGCAAGTGGGACCCACGCTTCTTCGACCTGGGCGTGGTGTGGCTCCAAACCGGCGCCAACGCCCGCCACCGCTACATCTGGAAGGGGTCGACCTACCGGCCATGAACGCGCTGTTGAAGCTCCACCGCGAGGAGCGCCAGGCGGCGGCCCTGGTGCCGCTCCAGGCGCACCTGACCGACCGGATCGCCAAGATCCGGGACGGCGCCCTGGTGGCCGCCTTCGAGCTGGAAGGGACCGCCTTCGAGGCCAAGACCCCGGAGCAGCGAGACCTGTACAAGGAGCAGCTCAACGTGGCGCTGCGCAACAGCGCCTCGCCGCGCCTTGGGCTGTGGTCGATTCTCACCCGGCGCCGGATCCATCCGGACCTGGCCCGCGTCTATCCAAACGCCTTCGCCCAGCGCGTGGGCGACGCCTACGCCCGGCTCCAAGAGGCCCGCACCCTCTACCAGAACCGCCTGTGGCTGGTCCTGGTGTACCGGGTCACCGCGCTCCGTACCGAGATCGCCTTCGGCAAGCAGGCCGACAAGCGCCTGGTGCGCGAGATGCTGATCGCGGGCATCGACGAGCTGGAGGACATCGCCGCCAAGCTCGGCTCGGCCTTACGCGACTATGGCCCCCGCCGGCTCGGCATCTATGAGCACGCCGGCAACCCCTTCTCCGAGATCGCCGAGCTGTACAGCCTGCTGCTCAATCACACCCCCGAGCGCGTCCCGGTCGGCCCCTACGATCTCAGCCAGGCCATTGGCTGCAACCGGCTGCTGTTCGGCCGCGAGGTCTTCGAGGTCCGCCGCCCGGGCGACAGCCGCTTCGGGGCGGCGCTGGCCATCAAGGAGTATCTGCCCCAGACCTACCCGGAGATGTTCACCGGGCTGATGGAGGAGCCCTACGAGCTCAACTGGGTGCAGTCCTTCACCTTCCTCGACAAGGATAGGGCCAAGGACCTGTTCACCACCCAGCGCCGGCGCCTGGTCTCGGCGGGGGACGAGGCGGTCTCCCAGGTGGCGGCCCTCGAGGAGGCCATGGATCAGTTGATCTCCAACCGCTTCGTGGTGGGGGACCACAACGCGGCCCTGATCGTCTACGGCGAGAACCTGGAGGCCCTCGCCCGCAACGTCGCCTTCGGCCATGCGACCCTGGCCGATCCCGGCAACGTGGTGGTGCGCGAGGACATGGCCTTGGAAGGGCAGGTCTACGCGACCCTGCCGGGCAACGCCAAGTACCGCCCGCGCAAGGCCCCCATCACTAGCCTCAATTTCGCGGCCATGAGCCCCTTCTATGCCTTCCCGGAAGGGACTCCAGACGGCCACCATTGGGGTGAGGCGGTGACCCTGTTCCGGAGCACCGTGGACACCCCGCTCTGGTTCTCGCCCCACGTCGGGGACCTGGGGCATACCAGCGTCATCGGCATGTCCGGCACCGGCAAGACCGCGCTCCTGGCCTTCCTGCTGGCACAGCTCCAGCGCTTCCCGGTACGACACGTCATCCTCGACAAGGACCAGGGCCTCAAGCTCGCGGTCCTGGCCCTGAGCGGGCGGTATCACAGCCTCAAGACCGGCGTCCCCACCGGCTTCAACCCCTTCGCGTTGCCCTTCGAGGCGGCGCACGCGGGCTATCTCCACGACCTGGCGCGGTTGCTGGCCGGCGGGAACTGGGACGCGAAGGCCTCGCGCGAGGTGGAGGAGGGGATCAAGGCCGTCTACAGCCTGAGCCCCGAGAACCGCCGCCTCGCTTCCCTGGTGCAGTTCCTCGACGGCACACAAGTCGGGGGCGTGGCCGAGCGCCTGCGGCCCTGGGTGGGGGAGGGGCGCTTTGCCTGGGCCTTCGACAACCCCAAGGACACCCTCAAGCTCGGCCGGCTCACCGCGTTCGATGTCACCGAGTTCCTCGACAACCCGGACCTGCGCACCCCGATCACGTCCTATCTGCTCTATCGCACCGAGCCCCTGATCGACGGCACTCCCTTCGCCCTCTGGATCGACGAGTTCTGGAAGATCCTCGACGACCCGTACTTCGAGGGTTTCGTCCGCGACAAGCTCAAGACGATCCGCAAGAAGGACGGCATCGTCGTCACCAGCACCCAGAGCCCGGCCGATGCCCTGGACTCGAAGATCGCCGCGGCCCTGCTGGAGCAGACCCCGACCAAGATCTTCCTGCCCAACGAGTACGCCGACGAGGGCGACTACCGCGACGGCTTCAAGCTCACCCCCGCCGAGTGGGCGCTCCTGCGCCCCCTGACCAAAAGCGCGCGCAAGTTCCTGCTCAAACAGGCCGCGGGATCAGCGCTGGTCGATTTCAACCTGGCTGGAATGGAAGCCGAGATGGCCATCCTCTCCGGCACCGAGCGCCTGATCCGCCTGGCCGACCGCATCGCCGAGGAGCACGGCGGAGCGTTGCCCCCCGACTGGATTTCTTTACTCGAACAGAGGAGACGTACTCCATGACACGTCCGATTACCGGGCCGCGCCTGGCCCTGGCGCTGGCACTGGGCCTGGCCGCTTCCGGCAACCTGCACGCGACCGGGGTGCCGGTCTTCGACGCCTCAAACCTGGCCCAGGCCATCACTCAGGCGACGACGCTGGCCGAGCAGCTCACCGCGCTCCAGCAGCAGCTCGACACCCTGCGCGACCAGTACGCCACCATCACCAACATGTACAACGAGATGCGGGGCATCACGGCACATGCCCTGATGATTCCGAATCCGGTGGACACCCTGCATGACTTCCTGCCGGCGGCCAACCTGGATCCCAAAAGCCTCCTGGCCGGCCCCCTGTCCGGCATCGCCAACGCCCTGCGGGATGCGCAGGAGGCCTACAGCGTCGACGAGCTGTTCGGGGGCGGCATCACCCAACTGACCGGTGCCGCCCGCCAGTACCGGGAGCGCTCGGACTTCATCTACTCCTACATGGCCCTCGCCAAGGAGTCCTACGAGAAGGTCGCCGCTCGCCGCGCGACCCTCGAGAGCTTCGCCGCGGCGGCCGGAACCGCCACCACCCAGAAGGCGGTGCTGGACCTGAACACGCGGATCGCCGCCGAGAACGCCCTCCTGCTGAACGACCTGGCCCAGCTCCAGGCACTCCAGCTCATGGCGATGATGCAGGACAAGAGCATCGTCCATAACAGCCAGGGCATGCACGCCAAGCGCCCGACCAGCGTCGGTGATCTGGACTTCAGCAAGTAGGGCAGGGGGCCGTTTCGCATGCGAAAGACGAGAACAACCGAGATGGGCAAGACCCTCGTGCTGGTCGCGACACTTGCCACCCTGCCGGCGGCCGTGTCCGCGCGCACGGTCCATGGCGTCGATTGGGACGCGGTGCCCTGGGAGACCTTCTGTCCGAGCATCAAGCCGGTGCAGATCCACACAGGCGCCGGCAGTTGCAAGGTCACACACCCGGCTTCGGCAAAGCATGCCCGCTGGGACGGCTTTGGAATGGGTGTGAAGGAGCCGAAGCCAGACTGCGGGAGCTTGGAGAGGGAATTCCGGAAGTGGACCACTCCGAAGCTCACCGGTGGCAAGACATCAAGCAATACGGACATCACCTGGGGGTTCTGCAAAGGCGCTTTCACCCGAGCACTGGACCTGCGCACGAGCCAGCCGCAGCGATTCGCCGAGCCATTCGATCAATGGCGAGAGCAGTACTTCGGCCCATGGCTGACCGGCGGGGCCAGGTAACCGGCAGTGAACGTCTTCGCCAGCCTATTCGACGCCCTCGACTCGGTGCTCAACGATTATGTGAACGCGGCCATCGCCGCGGGCACCGGCTACGTCGCCGGCCCGATTGCCGTGCTCGGGACCATCTCCTTCATCGCCATGGGCGTGGTCCTGCTGCGCGGCATGTCGGAGATCCCCCTGGCCAACTTCATTCGGACCGCCGGGCTACTGGCCCTGGTGTTCGCGGTGGCCGGGACCGCCGGCCACTACAACACCTATCTAGCGGACCATCTGCGGGCCTTGCCGGATGAGCTGCTCGACACTTTCGCGGTGGGTGAGGCCCTCGGCGATCAAGCCTCGATCGGAGGCGTGCTGGACCGCATCGGCGACCGGGCCATGGACGGCATCAGCGCCATCTGGTCCGCCGGGGGCTTCACGGACCCCGGCCCGAGCATCTTCGCCGCGGTGCTGTTCATCATCTTCCTGATCTTCGGTGTCGCCGCGGTCATCGCGCTGGCAACCGCCAAGATCGGCCTGTCCCTGGTGGTGGCAGTCGGTCCCCTGATGGTCGTCGGGCTCCTGTTCCGCTCGACCCAGGAGTACTTCACCAAGTGGCTGAGCTACGGGGTCCAGTTCGCCTTCCTGGCGATGTTCGTCGGCGGCATTGCCGGCATGGCCGACGCCATCGTGGACACCTACATCGACGCCCTCGACGACTCCGCCGAGACCGTGGACCTGGTGGCACTCATGGCCCCGGCCCTGATGCTGCTCTTGCTCGCCAAGATCTTCGCCGAGTTGCCCAACATGGCCTCGAGCCTCTCCGGCGGCATCGGACTCTCCATCGGCAACACCGCCTGGCGCGGCATGCAGGGGCTCATGCACCAGGCCGGCGGCAAGCACATCGACGCCTGGCGCGATGCCGCCCGCTGGCGCCGCGTGCGCCGCGCCGAGGCCCTGCACGAGCGCATGGTCGAGATGCGCCGCGCGGCCGTCGACCGGCTGCTGCACGGCAGTAACCAAGTCTCCCGGCGGGACGGCGACACATCCGGAGCCGCCGCGGACCTCTCCCAGGAGGCCCGCGATCATGTCGAGGCGCGCCGCCGTCGGCGCTCTGGAGCCTGAACTGAAGGACGAACCGATGCGAATCCTGACCATTCCCCTGGTCCTGCTGCTCGCCGGCTGCGCCGGCGCGCCGAAAGCACCGATGTGCGACGAATCGGCTTATCGCAGCCTGAACCCCGCCCACTACGACCCCGTGAAGGACAGCACCCGTGCCGATGTTCCGATCCTCTTCCCCCAGTTCTGACCCCCAGGCGGGGAAGGCCATGGAGCGCTTCCTCGACTGGGAGTACGACACCAACGAGGCGGCCCGCCGCCAGGCGCGGATCGCCTGGGCCCTGGCGGCCCTGTGCCTGATGCTGGCCCTGGCCGCGGTGGGGGCGGTGGCGGCCCTGGCGCCCTTGAAGACCGTGGAGCCGATCTTCGTGCGCGTGGACTCGGCC
>Ga0114946_10003416_pt1 | contig 10706 bp, 8 predicted proteins | sample WalLakDeSediment_FD_88676 | JGI IMG/M metagenome (GOLD analysis project Ga0114946, IMG submission 88676) | Lake sediment microbial communities from Walker lake, Nevada to study Microbial Dark Matter (Phase II) - Walker Lake 11/02/13 Deep Sediment | ecosystem: Environmental > Aquatic > Freshwater...
CGACGATCGGGTGGCGGGCCGTGTCGCCGCTCGCGCCCACGAAGCCCACGATCGGGTGGTCGTCCGTGTCGTAAAGCGCGACGTGCGGCCAGCCGGGCATGGGCCCCCCGTACAACTCTCGACCCGAATCGGGCAATCGCGGGGTGGATCGGAGTAATGCGAGCCAGAGCTGAGCCCCCCCCTCAAGCACAGTCCAGTCGCCGGTCTCCTTGTAGATCACGGCCAGCGTCTCGGCCAGCGCCTCGATGCGGCGGTTCTCGCCCGTCTCTACGTACTGCTGGAAATCGCGCTGGAACTTGACCCTGCCTGTCACGGCCATCACCACAGCGACCAGCACGCTGGTGGCCAACACGCCGAGGAAGAGCTTGGCGGTGATCCCGAGGCGCATTTGTCTGCTCCGTCGCGAAGTTAACGGGTGGGAGTTGCGCGAGGATTATGGCGGAATCGGCGGTACGGGACGAATTCAGCGGCCCTGTCGACGGCGTCCCGCGCTGCCCGGCCTGAGGTGCGCTCCCGGATCGTCCTCGATACTCCACTGCTCGCGGTGGGCGCGCGCGGCCTCGCTGGCGACGCCCGCGTGACGGTTGGACAGCAGCAGGGAGCCGGGATCGCAGACCCGCGCGCGGATCACGCCGAGGTCCCGGGCCGCGTCGAAGAGGCTCGGATACCAGCTCTCCCAATCGGGGAGCAGAAGTTCCACCTGTTCGCGAAGTGTCATCACGCCCAGACGTTAGCCCAAGGAATGCCAGGCGGGCAATCGCGCGGGCCCGGTGATGATCCCGCGGGGACTCAGCGTCGGTGCAGCAGCCGGTACACGAGGTTGTCGAGCGCGGCCTCCCACTTCAGCGGTTGGCCGGGCAGTTCCTCGCGGCGCAGCTCCGCAAGGATCGCCCTGATCTGTTCCGGGTCGATTTCTTTCTGCAGGTTGAAGACCTGCGCCGTGAACGGCGTGTCCACGGCGTAAATGCCTTCCGCGCCGGCCGCCAGCACTCTGCCGTCCGGGGCCACCACTGCGCCGGTGACCTGCAGGACCTGCAAGGGTTGCAGTTCAGCCCTGAAGAACGGCTGTGGCACCTCGTGGCCTTCGCCGAGCACGACCTTCTTGCCGAACAGGCCCTGGTCGGCGCGCGGATAGTCCACCAGGGCGAGGCGAATCCACAGGTAGGCCGGCGCGGCCGGCTGCGAGGCGACTCTCGCCCGCCACGACTCCGATGCGTAATCGAGGTGCAGCACCACTGGCGGGTATTTGTGCCAAGGCTCGATGAACCCATCGGCCTGTGGCGGGGCCGTCTCTCCCGCCGCGCTGCCGAGGTAGACCAGCGGTGCGCCGTCGTCGGACAGCGGGGCCGCAGCCGTAAAAATGCAGCAATCCATCGCCGCAAGGCGTGCGTCCATGGCGGCCGTCAGTTCCGCGAAGGCAGTGGCCTGGGAGGGCACGAGGACTGCGCTGATGGTGGTGCGATCCAGCGCCACGGGCGCGAGCACCACGGCGCTTCCGGGCGGTGGGAATTTCTCGTAGTGGAGCACGAACGGCGGTTGGCCGAGCCGGTCGGTCCTGCCGGTCGCCGCGGACTCGAGCGTCGCGCAGCCGGCCGCCGCAAGCGCAAATCCCAGCACGAACGTCGCGAGGCGCACCGGCTTCATTTGGCGGCGAGTGTAGCGCCGAATCGTGGCGGCCGAAACCGCGAAATGCGAGGATACCCGTCGCAGCCCGTCCGTCGAAACCGCGGGCCATTGGAGAATCCTGAAAGGCATGGATCCGCCGGTCGTTTTTCGCGCGCGAGGCCTGTCGAAGGTCTACCACATGGGCGAGGTCGATGTCGTCGCGCTGCGCGGCGTGGACCTCGAGTTGTACCGCGGCGAATTTGTCGTCCTGCTCGGCCCCTCCGGCAGCGGCAAATCGACGTTGCTGAACATCCTCGGGGGGCTGGATACCGCGACCGCGGGCCATGTGCTGTACAGCGGTACGGACCTGACAGCGGCGAACGAGCGCGAACTTACGGCATTTCGTCGCGATCATGTCGGCTTCGTGTTCCAATTCTACAATTTGATCCCAAGCCTGACGGCGCGGGAGAACGTCGCCGCAGTGACCGAGATCGCCACCCGGCCGATGAAACCCGAAGCCGCGCTCGAACTCGTGGGCATGGGCAAGCGGCTGGACCATTTCCCGGCCCAGCTCTCGGGAGGGGAGCAGCAGCGGGTCGCCATCGCCCGGGCGATCGCCAAGAACCCCGCAGTGCTGCTCTGCGACGAGCCGACCGGCGCGCTCGACTCGGCGACCGGCATCGTGGTGCTCGAGGCGCTGGAGCGGGCCAACCGCGATCTCGGCACCACCACGGTCGTCATCACGCACAACATGGTTGTCGCCGAGATGGCTGATCGAGTCATCCGCTTGGCGGACGGGCAGATCGCGAGCTCCGAGCGCAATGCCGAGCGCAAGGCGCCGAAGGAGCTGCACTGGTAATGCGTGCGCTCGATCTGAAGCTGCTGAGGGACCTATGGCAGATGCGCGGCATGGCCTTCGCCATCTCGCTGGTGATGATCGGCGGCATCTCGACCTTCGTGATGTCGCGCGTGACTTACGAGTCGCTCAAGGTCACGCAGCAGCACTATTACGCCGAGCAACGCTTTGCCGAAGTGTTCGGCCGGCTGGTGCGTGCGCCCGAGTCGGTCGCCGAGCAGCTCCGTGAGCTGCCGGGCGTGAACCAAGTTGAGACGCGCGTGGTGGCATCGGTCAACCTGGAGGTCGAGGGTTTCGCAGACCCGATTACCGGGCGGATCAACTCGCTGCCGGACGTGGGCCAGCCCTTGCTCAATGTGCCTTTCCTGCGCGCCGGGCGCCTGCCCGAGCCACGCGCCGACAGCGAGGTGGCGATCAGCGAGGACTTTGCCGCGGCGCATGGCCTGCGGCCCGGCGACCGGATTGTGGCTGTCATCCGTGGACACCGCACGCGGCTCGACATTGTCGGTATCGCGCTGTCGCCGGAGTTCATGTACGCCATTCCGCCGGGCGCGCTGTTCCCGGACTACGAGCGCTACGGCATCCTGTGGATGAACCGCAAGGCGCTGGCCACCGCCTACGACATGGACGGCGCATTCAACGACGTGAGCTTCTCGCTGCAGCGCGGCGCCTCGCAGCAGCACCTGGTCGACCGGGTCGACCAGGTGCTGGCCCGCTACGGCGGCCTCGGCGCGTACGGCCGGGAGGACCAGTTCAGCCACCGCTTCATCACCGAAGAGATGCGTGGCCTGGAGACCATGGCCACTGTCTTCCCGGTGATTTTCCTCGGCGTCGCCGCGTTCCTGCTGAACGTGGTGATCAGCCGCCTGGTCGCCACCGAGCGCGAGCAGATCGGCACGCTCAAGGCTTTCGGCTATTCGACGGCGCAAGTCGCGTTCCATTACATCAAGCTGGTGCTGGCCATCGTTGCGGCGGGGCTGCTGGCAGGTCTCGGCCTGGGACTGTGGTTTGCGCAGGGGCTGAGCTCCGTCTACCAGGTTTTCTACAGTTTTCCTTACCTGCATTTTCACTTCGACCCGGTGATCCTGCTGCAGGCGGCGACGGTCACGGTGATCGCCGCGCTGGCCGGCACGGCTGTCGCGGTGCGGCGGGCGGCCGCGCTGCCGCCGGCGGAAGGCATGCGGCCGGAGCCCCCGCCCGTCTATCGCGCCACGCTGCTGGAGCGCATGGGCCTGCACCGGCGCCTTGCCGAGCCATCGCGCATGATCGTCCGGCACGTCGCGCGCCAGCCCGTCAAGTCCGGGCTCACGATGCTCGGCATCGCGGCGGCTTTCGGCATCCTGATGATGACCAATTTCCAGCGCGATGCCATCGACTGGATGCTCGGGGTGCAGTATGGCCTGAGCAGCCGCGAGGACCTGACGGTGGTGTTCACCGATCCCACGCCGCGGCGCGCCATCTATTCCCTGCAGGCCATCGAGGGCGTGGGTCATGCGGAGGGCTTCCGCAGCGTGCCGGCGCGGCTGGTGCACGGTCACCGCAGCTACCGCAGCTCGGTCAGCGGGATCGAGCCGGGCGGGGAGCTGCACCGGGTGCTCGACACCAAGCTGAGGACGGTGCCGATCCCCGCGGAAGGGGTGGTGCTGACCGACCACCTCGCCGAGAAGATCCTGCACATCCATCCCGGGCAGCTGCTGACCATCGAGGTGCTCGAGGGCAGCCGCCGCGTGTTCGAGGTGCCGGTCGTGGGCACTACCCGGGAGTATCTCGGCGTCAATGCCTACATGAGCCGCGAGGCGCTCAACCGGCTCATGCGGGAAGGCCCCGCGATCTCGGGGGTCCGGCTGGCGGTCGACAAGGAGCTGCAGCCGCAGGTCTTTCGCAGCCTGCGCGAGATGCCGCGGGTGGCCGGCACCATTATCCGCGACACGGCCATCGAGCAGTTCGACGAGATGATGGAGCAGACCATTCTCTACTTCTCTTTCATCACGGCCTTGCTGGGCGGCTTCATTGCGTTCGGGGTGGTCTACAACTCTGCGCGCATCGCTCTCTCGGAGCGCAGCCGCGAGCTGGCTTCGCTGCGGGTCCTCGGATTCACCCAGGGCGAGGTCGGGTACATCCTGCTGGGCGAGATCGCCCTGCTGACGCTGGCGGCGGTACCGCTCGGCTTCGCCTTCGGCGTGGGCTTGTCCGCTTACCTGGCGGTCGCCTTCTCCTCCGACCTGTATCGCATCGCAGTGATCGTCGAGCCCGCCACCTACGCTACGGCGGCGACCATCGTGCTGGTATCGTTTCTCATCACGGCTGCGCTGATCTGGCGCAAGCTCAGTCGCCTCGACCTCGTCGAGGTGCTCAAAACCCGGGAGTAGACCGTGGCTTCAGGACGCTTCAAGGGAATGATCATCATCGGCACGTTGGTCGTGCTGGCCCTGGCCTGGGGGTTCTGGCCACGCCCGGTGCTCGTCGAGACCGGCGAGGTGGCTGAGCGGCGCCTCCGGGTCACCGTGGAAGAAGAAGGCCGGACCCGCGTCAAGGATCGCTACATGCTCTATGCGCCAGTGGCAGGCTACGTGCGGCGCATAGAAATTGAGCCGGGGGATGCCGTGAGCCGCGGCCAAGTGCTCGCCATGATCGACCCACTGCCATCGACAGTGCTCGATCCACGCGCCCGCGCCGAGGCGGAGGCCCGGGTGGCTGGCGCACGCGCCGGGCTGGCTCGCGTGGAATCCGCCAGGGGGCAGGCCGAGGCCGAGCTGGAACTGGCCGCGGAGGAATTCCGCCGCCGCGAGACGCTGCTGGCGCGGGAGCTGGTCTCGCGCTCCGAGTTCGACCAGGCGCGCAGCCGCAAGCTGGCGGCCGAGTCTGCGCTGCAGGTGGCGCGGGGCGGGGTCGAGGTGGCGCGCCACGAGCTCGAGGCGGCTGAGGCCATGCTGCGCCACTCCGCGGCGCTCGAGGAGGGCCGGCCGGCGGAGACGGTCGAGCTGCGCGCGCCCACCGACGGTCGGGTCCTGAAGCGCCTGCAGGAAAGTGCGGGCGTGGTGAATGCGGGGCATCCCCTGCTGGAGCTGGGTGATACGCGCCGGCTGGAGGTCGAGGTGGAGGTCTTGTCGCGCGATGCCGTGCGGATCGAGCCGGGCGGCCGGGTGCTGCTCGAGCGCTGGGGCGGCGCGGAAGTCCTCGAGGGCGAGGTGCGCACCGTCGAGCCGGCCGGCTTCACCAAGATCAGCGCGCTGGGCGTCGAGGAGCAGCGTGTGCTGGTGATTGCCGACATTCGCTCCCCGCCGGAGGCCTGGCAACGGCTCGGGGACGGATACCGCGTCGAGGCGAAGTTCATCGTCTGGGAGCGCGAGGACGCCCTGACCTTGCCGGCGAGCGCCCTGTTTCGGCGCCAGGACGGCTGGTCGGTGTTTGTCATCGAGGAGGGTCGCGCTCGCTTGCGGCGGGTGCAACTCGGCCAGGGCAGCGGATTGCTCACCGAGGTCAGGGAGGGCCTCAGCGCTGGCGAGACTGTTATTGTGCACCCCGACGACGCCATCGACGACGGCCGCCGGGTCGAGCCCTACCAGCGGTAGTTGTGCGGATGGGAGAATTCCGAATGGCCGCTGCCGGCGCGCTCATGCAGACCGTAAGGATTGGAAACCGAGGTATGAGCCCGTGGCCGCCAAGCCCGTAGACCTGCTTCTGCTGCATCCGCCCAGCGTGTACGACTTCCGCGAGAAGTCGATCCTCTATGGCCCGGTCAGCGACATGGTGCCGTCCTCGGTGATGTTCGAGATCTATCCCATCGGCTTCCTGACGATGGCGGGGTACCTGAAGCAGCGCGGGATGCGGGTGCGCATCGTCAACCTGGCGCTGCGCATGCTGACCGACGATCGCTTCGACGTGCGCAAGTTCCTGGCGCGCCAGCGGCCGAAAGCCATTGGCATCGACCTGCACTGGATGCCGCACTGCCACGGCGCCATCGAGATCGCGCGCCTCGCCAAGGAAGTGCATCCCGATGTGCCGGTGATTTTCGGCGGGCTGTCCTCCACGTACTACCACCGGGAACTGCTGGAATATCCCGAGATCGACTTCGTGCTGCGGGGCGACAGCACCGAGCCGCCGCTGCACCAGTTGCTCACTCTCCTGCGGACGGGCGGCGACCTCGAGCAGGTGCCGAATCTCACCTGGCGCAAGGACGGCGTGGTCAGGGTGAACCCGTTGACCTTCATCCCGAAGACGCTCGACTACATCGACGTCTATCCCGAGCTGCTGATCGAGATGGCGATCCGCTACCGCGACTTCGCCAGCGTGCTGCCATTCAAGGGTTGGTTGCGTAATCCCACCACCATGGTGTTGCCCCTCAAGGGCTGCGCCTTCGAATGCGTGACCTGCGGCAGCTCCGCCTCGACTTGCACGAAATTGACCCTGCGACGCAAGCCGGTGTTCCGCAGCCCGGCCAACCTCGCGAGCAACCTCGCGGCGATCGGGCGCCTGTCGCGCGGCCCGGTGGTGATCCCCGGCGACCTGCTGCAGGGCGGGCGCAAGTACGCGACCTGCGTCATCGACGAGATCGCGGCGGCTGGTGTCACCAATGAGATCTGCTTCGAATTCTTCGATGTGCCGCCGATCGACTTCCTGCAGTACCTCGACTCGAAGATTCCCAACTGGAGCTTCGAGGTCAGCCCGGAGAGCCACGACAAGATCGTGCGCCACGCCATGGAGGGGCAGGCCGGCTACGAGAACGAAGCCATGGAGCACATGCTGCGGGAGGCATTGAAGCTGAACTGCCACCGCATCGACGTGTTCTTCATGATCGGCCTGCCGAAGCAGACCTGCCAGTCGGTGATGCAGACGGTGGATTACTGCGAGTACCTGTTCAGCTGGGGCGATCGGCGGCTGCAGTGCTTTATTTCCCCGATGGGCCCGTTCCTCGATCCCGGCAGCCAGATTTTCGAGGAGCCGGAGCGCTTCGGTTACCGCAAGCTCGCGCACACGCTGGAGGAGCACCGGGCATTGCTGACCCAGCCGAGCTGGGAGCACATTCTCAACTACGAGACCGAGTGGATGACCCGGGCGCAGCTGGTCGATGCGACCTATGATTCTGCGGAGCGCCTGAACGAGCTCAAGCTGCAATACGGACGGATCACCCAGCAGCGGGCCAAGGTCGTGGCTGATGGCATCGCTGAAGCACGGCGCCTGCGTGAGCGGCTGAACGCGGGCATCAAGGGCGAGATGCCGCCGGCAGACGTCGAGAAGCTGCGCGGCGAGATCGCGCGCTTTAGCCAGAACACGGTCTGCGACAAGCAGGAGCTGTTCTGGCAGCGGCACATGCTGAGTTTCAGGTTCCCCGCCATCATGAAGGCGGCGATGGCCTACCTTCGCGGCTGACCCCAGATTCTCTCCTGGTCCTTTGCGTTTTGCGCCGTAGTGGCTAATCTGTGGCCCTTCGGGAGGGGAGGTGCGCTCATCGAACCAGCAACCGCAGCCGAGATGACGATGCGTCGCCGCTTGCTTCTCTGGGTGGCGGAGCACGACGACCACTGGCTGTTCATCACGCTCTACATCGGCCTCGCGCTGGTGCTGAGCATGACGATCTCGCTGTTCTGGCTGGTTGCGGTGGTGGCCGCGCATGCCGTGCTCGAGTGGTTCGCGCTGGAGCGCCAGGGCATTACGGATCGTCGGCCAGGACGAATCCTCTGGCACCTCAAGCTCGACATAGGCCTGGTGCTCGTCGCGCTGTGGCTCGGACTGTACATCGACGTGCTGTTCGGCCTTGCGGGGCTCGGTGCGGCGGCCCGGGCGGGAGCTCAGACCGCGGCGCGAGTCGTGGCCTGGCAGCGTGCGATCCGCGGCGTGCTGATGACGGCCGACGAGGCGGCGCTCGTGGTCAAGGCCGTGGCCACGCGCAAGAATGGCAAACCCCCGCCGCAACCGGAGCCCAGCCGTGACGTGACGGACGATCGCCCGCCTTGGCAGCGTCCCTGGAGCAGGGGCGACAAGTTCGCAGTTGCCTTCACGGTAACCTGTGCCGTGCTGATTCTGCTGACGCCGGTACTGACCGACCACACCATCGGCTCGACGCTGGTCGTCCTCGCGGCCGACCTGCATCCCTGGCCCCCAGACTGAGCGCCGTGCGCTCGCGCGAATATTCCACTCTGGCTGCGCAGACGTTATCTTTGCTGCGCCTCTTTCCACCTCAACCTCCCTGGCGAGTTGCGCTCATGGATCGAATTGCCGAACTTGGCCATGTCGTCATGTTGCGCGGTGGCCCTGCCCCGTGGTTCATTGCGTCCATGTTGCTTGTGGGCTGCGGCCCGGTACCGGAGCCCGCATCCCGCCCGCCGGTCGAAGTCGTGGTGCAAAGAGTGGAACCGCGGACGATCCCGGTAGTCACCTCCCGCGTAGCGCAAACCGAGAGCTCCCGCCAGGTCGAGGTGGTAGCGCGTGTGTCCGGTTTCCTCGAGCGCATCGCCTATCGCGAGGGCGGTCTGGTCCGCGAGGGCGAGGTCATGTTCGAGATGGACAAGAAACCTTTCCAGGCGGACCTGGAAATGGCCCAGGGTGAACTCCAGGCTTCCGAGGCGCGGCTCGTGACGGCCACTGCCAACCTCGACCGCACCAGGCCGCTCGCTGCCGCCGACGCACTCAGCCAGAGTGATCTGGACCGCGCGGTCGGTGAGCACAAGGCCGCCGAGGCGGCAGTGTTCTCCGCACGGGCAGGCCTAAGACGCGCCGAACTCAACCTTGACTACGCCACGATCCGGTCGCCGGTCACCGGCCTCGCGGGCCAGGCCGGGCAACGCGAGGGTGCGTTCCTGAACGCACAGGCGCAGTCGGCCAATCTCGCCTACGTGGCCCAGCTCGATCCGATCTGGGTGAATTTCAGCGTCTCGCAAAACGAGTCGAGCAGGCGCGATGAACGCACGCGCTCGGGACTCTACGTGGCGCCGCCCGATGACCGCTACACGGTGGAGCTCTTGCTCGGCGACGGGCGCGTATTCCCGCATCCCGGCGAGCTGGATTTCGCGGATCCGTCCTATGACCGTCGCACCGGCACGTTCACGGTGCGCGCCGCGGTGCCCAACCCCGACCTGTTGTTGCGACCCGGCATGTTCGTGACCGCGCTGCTCAAAGGCGCGACGCGCCCCGGGGCGATCGCCGTACCGCAGCGGGCGGTCCAGAAGTCGTCCGATGGGCACGTCGTATGGCTGGTGAATGCGCAGGGCGCCGCCGAGCCGCGACCGGTGATCGCCGGCGAGTGGATCGGCGACGAATGGATCATCGAGCAAGGCCTGCAGGGGGGCGAAACGCTGATCGTCGACGGTTTCCAGCGGCTCAGGCCCGGTGCGCCGGTCAAGCCGGTTCCCGCTGGCGCGGACGCCGACGCCCGGCGACCGGCGGCCAGGTAAGGCCGCGTGGGTCCGGGGTTCTTCATCGATCGACCGGTGTTCGCATCGGTCATCTCGATCGTGATCCTGCTGGCAGGCTTCGCCGCGCTGCGCGCCACGCCCGTGGCGCAGTACCCCGAGATCGCGCCGCCCACCGTGACGGTCACCGCCGCCTATCCGGGCGCGACCGCCGAGGTCATCGCCAACACCGTGGCCGCGCCGATCGAACAGCTGGTCAACGGCGTGGACGGCATGATCTACATGTCCTCGACGAGCTCCTCGACCGGTGCGATGTCCCTGACCGTGACCTTCGAGCCGGGCACCGATCCCGATATCGCGCAGGTCAACACGCAAAACCGCGTCAGCCAGGCGCTCGCGCGGCTGCCGGAGGTGGTCACCCGCCAGGGCGTCAATGTCGAGAAGAAGTCCTCGACCTTCATGATGCTGGTCGGTTTTTACTCGCCGGACGACTCGCTCGACCCGGTCTACCTGCAGAACTACGTCAATCTCTACGTGCTCGACGCGGTCAAGCGCGTGCCGGGCGCCAACCTGTCGGGGGTGTTCCCGCCGCCGGACGTAGCGATGCGCGTATGGCTGAGGCCGGATCGCATGGCGCAGCTCGGCATCACCACCGCCGAGGTCGCGGGCGCGATCCGCGGGCAGAATCAGGCATTCGGCGTGGGGCAGATCGGCCAGGCGCCGGCGCCGGCGGGCACGCAGCAGACCTTCCCGATCACCAGCCAGGGCATGCTGGCGACGGCCGCCGAGTTCGAGGACATCATCGTGCGCGCGGCAGATGGCTCGGGTGAGACGGCGATCGTGCGACTGCGGGACGTCGCGCGCGCGGAGCTCGGCGCGCAGAACTACCTGGTGAG
>Ga0114946_10003417_pt1 | contig 10703 bp, 4 predicted proteins | sample WalLakDeSediment_FD_88676 | JGI IMG/M metagenome (GOLD analysis project Ga0114946, IMG submission 88676) | Lake sediment microbial communities from Walker lake, Nevada to study Microbial Dark Matter (Phase II) - Walker Lake 11/02/13 Deep Sediment | ecosystem: Environmental > Aquatic > Freshwater...
AGATCCCGGTTTACAAGGGTTTGAAATGCACCTGCGCCGTATACACCGGCCAGGTCGGCTCCAGGGAAAGCAAGGCTTTTTTCCCTTGCCCCTGTGGAAAAGAGGACTTGACCGGGTTTAATCAATTTGTAGGTCCCGTTACCGGATACACCGAATTTGCCGTCACTGAAAACGCCAACTACAGTTGAATTCAACCACACATCGACTGTCGGCAGTCGCTCCAGATCAGCAGCGAGAATGTGCCCGATATGGACACCCCGGTATCCTGCGTAACAATCTGCAACAGAGCCGAAAAAGTTATGTGTTTGAAGGCTCAGTTTTCCACCTAAATCCTGCTTGTCGTCAATTAATATTACATTGACACCGACATTACCAAGTTCTATAGCAGCACTGATGCCTGCCGGGCCGCCGCCGACAATCAAGACATCGATATTATACTCTTCAGGCGTATGTTGAACTATTACCGGCACCAAATCATCTTTAAGCGACGGGTGGCCCTCTACACTTTCTACAACCATGCCCGGTGTCACAATAGTCATGCAGCCTTTAACCGGTTTACCGTCGGCGATAACCATGCATTGTGAACACTGACCATTGACACAATAGATGCCCTGGGCTCCCCCGTCGCGATGGTGATGGCCGAAAACTGTCACACCGGCAGCATAGAGCGCAGTTGTTATAACTTCCCCTTCCAGTGCCCTGTATTCTTTATTGTTAAATTTAAAAGAGATCCCATCAAGCTGTTTTGCAGGTAAAATCGGGTGGTTTGTAATCCTCCGTAAATCTGTCCTTTCCTGATAGCCTGTTACAGTACTATTTGTGTTTTCTATGAAAAGCAGGCCCGGTCTTCTTGCAAGGGATTGCTGCCAGGAACCGGGGCGTAGAAGAAGAGCATATTGCATATACAAGTCTGTTGTCGCACATAAAATGGGATTTTCCTCGCTTTTTATATAGTTCTCAAGCAGTTCTTTTCGTTTTTTGGGGCCGATTGAAAATGAAAACCTGTCTTCTTCATTCTCTGCGGTGACACCGGCAAGCTCATTAATCGTTGTCATTTCCGGTTTTACCGGAAATGACAAGTCCGGCATTGGAGTGAGGGTATATATCTTTTGAATTCGTTCATCATGAAGTTCTTTTTCTGCAGCAACCAGGCTTGCAGCAATACTGTTATTTTTAAGCAGTTGCGCTGCCCGTTCTATGATATTCAATACAATCGGTTCATCCATAGTTAACGATAAAAGGAGGTGCAATTCCGGCAGCTTATCCAGGTATAAAACAGCAGAGTCATTATCGGTCGGAGTTTCGTTCAGAGAGCTTATAGAATATGGAAGGACTATTTCGAGTTCCGGTCTCTCTTTTAACCAATGAATGATATCCAGTGCAAGATCCATCCCGGGCTTCAGTTCTTCAGCTATTTCATAAACTATTTTCAGAAGTGCTGGTTTGTTTGCAACTGATTCGATATATTCCTGCCAGATGTCAAGCGGACCTTCCTGCCCGGGATATGGCTGCAGAAGAGCAAGCCGATCGCTGCCGAACCCGCAGTAGTCTAATATTTCACAGGCCGTCGATAACCGCTTTTCCCCAAGGTCCCCGCCCTGCTGATAAGGGCAGCTGAACCTGTCCCTGCACATAATAGCAACACTATTTGCGCCTGCGGCAAGGCAATAAAGCAGATGCGAGATGTCGATACTTCCAATACAACTAACACGGATTATATCAGGATTATAATCAGGCATAGGTGAACGCGGACAGGCGAATACAATGTTCCTGCCTCTTAAATCGTTTTTCAACAGAGCTTGGTTAAGATCGCTTAGGCGATCAGTTTTCTTTTGTTTAATAGCCCCTGTAGGGCAGGAACCGGCACAGATGCCACAGCCTACACATGTTACCGGAGATATCTGTGCTGATGACAGCCCGTTTTTATGTATGGTAACCCTGGGTATGGAAAATGGACATACTTCCTCGCAAATTCCGCATCCCCGGCACACTTCGGGCTGGACAGAACAGGTTGCTATCTCAAAGCTGCGGTTCCATATGGTTAAAGTCTGGTTTTCTTGTCTCAGGGGGATTGCCCCGGTCGGGCAGATATAGGCACAGGCCCTGCATCCTGTACAGCTGTCGGCAACACCATCCGGGCCCGGGCCAACCAATTTGTCTGCGCCCCTGCCAAGGGTCGCTATAGCACCCGGACCGCAGTCCTGACAGACCCTTGTACAAAGGCCGCACAAAACACATTTGTTATCTTCTTCATCTAAAACGAAAGGTGTGGAATCTATACCCTCGAGACGGGCCATGGCTCTAACTTCTTCTGAAGCGGGACACTGCGCAAGATAAAGTTCAAGAAGGCTTCTGCGTGTTTTAAGCACTTCTTCAGAGCGCGTTGAAACTATGAGGTTTTCTTCAGCAGGATATAGGCATGATGTGACAATTTTTGAATTTCCGTCCCATTCCTTTTTTGTTACCTCGACGACACAAAGCCTGCAAGCTCCACTTGGCGTTAAAGAGGGGTGATTACAGAGTTGCGGTATATGTGTCCCGAGGTCGTTCAATATTTTCAGGAGCATGACCCTGTTTTCGGTTTCCACGACACGTCCGTCAACAGTTATATTTATCTTTTCGCTCATCATTTTCCTTTCGTTCATCTAATATGAAAAGGGAATGACTACCTGATGATGCTAACAGCATCAAAGTTACAGGTTGCTTTGCAAACACCGCACTGGTTACAAAGACTTTGGTCAATGATATGCTGCTCTTTTTTTTCACCGCTGATTGCTTTTTGCGGGCAGGCCCTGGCGCAAAGCCGGCAGCCGGTACATAATTCATTAATTTCAAAGCTGATCAGCGCCCTGCATACTCCTGCAGGGCATTTTTTGTCCACAATATGGGCCAGGTATTCATCTTTAAAATGATTTAATGTACTGCGTACCGGGTTTGGAGCAGATTTTCCGAGCCCGCACAGAGATCCTTTTTCGAGCAAGCCAAGCAGGTTGTCCATGTTATCAATGTCTTCTAATGCGCCCTCTCCCGCGCAGATCCTTTTTAAGATTGATAGCAGGCACGAAAGACCACTTCTGCAGGCGGTACATTTGCCACAGGACTCCTGGGTAAGAAAATCGGTGAAATAGCGGGCTATATCGACCATGCATGTATCTTCATCCATGACAATCATTCCGCCCGATCCCATCATCGATCCTTCGCTGGTCAGAGTGTCAAAATCAACTGGAAGATCGAGTTTGCTTTCAGGCAAACAACCTCCCGACGGTCCGCCGGTTTGAACGGCTTTGAATTCCTTGTCGGACAGAATGCCCCCGCAGAGGTCGTAGATCACGGTTCTGAGAGTGGTCCCCATGGGCACTTCAACCAAACCGGTATTCTTAACCTTGCCTACAACAGAAAAAACTTTAGTTCCGGTACTTTCAGGAGTACCGGTTTTGGCGAACCAAACCGCTCCCCTGTCTATAATAACAGGTATATTGACCAGCGTTTCAACATTGTTAAGCACAGTCGGCCGTTCATAAAGGCCCCTTTCGGCCGAGCGAATATATTTTGCCCGCGGTTCACCAACCTTACCTTCAATAGACTGCATCAGGGCTGTTGATTCGCCGCAAATAAATGCACCTGTACCACGGTTAATTTTTATATCAAATAAAAAACCGGTCCCGCAAATATTACTGCCAAGAAAACCGGCCTGCCTTGCATGCTCAATCGCTTTCTGAAGGTGCTTTAATGCGCGGGGATATTCCTCACGGACATATATATAACCCTGGATAGCGCCCACAGCATAAGCACAAATAATCATTCCTTCGATTACTGAATGCGGGTCACCTTCCATGATACTGCGATCCATGAAAGCTCCCGGATCGCCTTCATCACCGTTGCATATCACATAGCGAATATCCGATTCTACGGAAGCAGTTGTCCGCCACTTTCTACCTGTGGAAAAGCCTCCCCCTCCCCTGCCGCGCAGACCGGATTGCTCAACCTCGGCGATAACCTGTTCGGGAGTCATAGTATAGAGAGTTTTTAATAAGGAACTGTAACCACCGTGGGCGATATAATCATAAATGTCAAGGGGATCTATGGTGCCGACATGGCGCAGGGCAATTCGCTGCTGCCCGGCGAAAAAAGGTATTTCCGTATATTTTTCTATTCCCATATTTTTTCCGGGTTCGTGGAAAAGTAATTTGTCGACTATTTTTCCCCCAATACTGTTTCGTGAATAATCGCATGGGCGTCTTCCGGAGTTACACCGGTATAAAAAGTATTTTCAGGAAAAAGAATGACGAGCGGGCCTTTTTCACAAAAGCCCTGGCAGCCTACAGTCTTTACTCCAGCCTTCACCGGTATATCCAGGTTTGCCGCAGCAGCTTCTTTACTTAATGCTTCGGCGACCTTTAAACTTCCTTTTGCCAGGCAGCCTGTTCCGGCGCAGATGAGTATTTTAGGCTCGTCGATGGGCTTAAGCTTTTCTATTGACTCCTTTAAAAGTTTAAACTTTTTCAGTGAGTCAATTCTTTCAGTAATAATTACAGTGGAATCTTTTTCTTCATCAGGACAAACAGATCCGGTTTCGGAGGAAGAGCACTTTTTAATTTCCCTGGATAGCCTTGAAGAAGTCATACTACCGTGGTAAGTTCCATCGATTACAACGACAGGCCCCATAGCACAGGCTCCTACGCAGTGGACAGAATTCAAAGAGTACTCACCATCATTTGTAGTCCCGCCTGCTGCTATTCCCAGTTCATCAGAAACCTGGTTCATTAGCACCGCAGCGCCTCTGATATGACAGGCAGTGCCTTCACAAATATCTATTTTATGTTTTCCGCGGGGTTCTAATGAGAATGATTTGTAAAATGTAGAAACAGAATAAATTTGTGATTGTGGAAGGTGAAGTTTTTCCGATACAAGCTTAACTGCTTCTGAAGGCAGGTAATTTAACTCAGCCTGGATATCTTGCAAAATCATGATCAGGTTGGCCGGGTCGTTTCGATGCTGTCTGATAATCGAATCAATCTTCGTATTTTGGTTGTCCATACCTTATTCCTTATTATAGTGGGTCGATTGGCGGAGTACCAGCAACCTCAAAAATTATATCATTGACTATTTAAAGGTGTCAACGATATTACAGAGGTTCGAATATAATGATAATAGGAATGATTACTGCTTGATGTGAAATTTGCAGAGTTGAGGAACAATAAACCAGGTTCCAACAGGCCTTTTAACTAACCGACAGAATTTCTTCGCGAGCCTGTCTGCAGCTGAGTTTCCGCCACCTCCTCTGGATGGCCTTCACTCAACCTCCTGGCTGCTACTAATCTCCTGTGCTGACTTTTCCGGTAAATTTTAGCCCGCAGGCTTTTCTTTATCCGGTTTTGTCAGCGATCCGGTCTTGGGGAACATCCTCACACGGATTCCGGTAAGTCCTTCCTCCACTTCGGTTTGCCCCGCGAACCGGATCCGGTTCGCTGTCCAGTCTCTCGGAACCTGGCAAGATCATTATTGATCATCTATTTTGACTTGTCAATACCTTTTGCAATATTAAAATTATATTCTTTTTATCGACTATAACTCTTCTGAGACTGACTTGCCCTGGCTAAAGAGTAAAAGATAATCCCTGCCCCCGGCCTTTGAACCTGTACCGGACATATTATAACCGCCAAAAGGATGAACACCAACCAGGGCTTGTGTGCTTTTACGGTTAAAATAAAGATTTCCTACATAAAAATCCCGTTGCGCTTTCTCCAGCTTAGCCCAGTTATTTGAATAGACAGATCCGGTCAACCCGTAATCAGTGTTGTTCGCAATGTTTAGTGCTTCATCAAAATTTTTCGCTTTTATCAGGGCCAGGACAGGCCCGAATATTTCCTCTTGCGCTATGCGGGCGTTTCCATCTATTTTGCTAAAAATCGTAGGTTCCACATAGTAACCGTCAAGCTGAAGTTGGTTGCCGCCACAAAGCAATTCGCCTTCCTGTTTGCCAATATCGATATAATTTAGAACTTTGTCAAGCGCATTCTGATCAATCAGGGGGCCCATATAATTGTCATAATTCTCTGCCGGGCCAATCTTAATTGATTTTGCTTTATCAACCAGACGCCTTTCCACGTAGTCGTATACCTTTTCATCAATTATAACTCTTGAACAGGCAGAACATTTTTGCCCCTGGTATCCGAAAGCAGAAGCTGCTGCGCATGCTATTGCTGCATCCAAATCTGCTTCACTATCTATGATAATTGCATTTTTACCTCCCATTTCCACACTGATGCGTTTAATCCATTTTTGCCCCGGTTGAATTCTACTTCCTTCTTCCACAATGAAAAGGCCTACTTCTTTGGAACCGGTAAAATTAATAAAACGTGTTTTGGGGTGGCGAACCAGGTAGTTTCCGATAGTACTGCCGCTACCGTAAACAAGGTTAATAACCCCTTCCGGCACTCCGGCTTGTTCCATAATCTCCATTAACTTATAAGCTACTACAGGAGTATTGCTGGCCGGTTTAAGGATCACCGTATTACCCATAACCAGGGGACCGCAGGTCATGCCGGTCAAAATAGCCAGGGGGAAATTCCAGGGAGAAATAATCACGCCAACCCCGAGCGGAATGTAATATAACTCGTTGTTCTCTCTGTAAATCCGGGTTAAAGGCTGCCTCTCTGCTAACTGCAGGGCCGTTGTAGCATAGAAATCCAAAAAGTCTATTGCTTCCGCAACGTCTCCATCAGCTTCAGCCCAGTTTTTGCCATTCTCCAATATAATCGCTGCAGTAAGCTCCGCTTTACGTTTACGCATGATCGCAGCCGCCTTAAAAAGGTAACGGGCCCTGATTGTGGGAGAGACATTCTTCCATACTTCAAAAGCATTTAATGCAGAAACCATTGCTTGTTCAGCCAATTCCGGGTTAGCGCTGAATGCATAACCTACTACCTGCTTTGAATTTGAAGGATTACAAGATGCAAATTTATTGCTGCTTTTAAACCTTTTACCTGCTATGACCATTTCGTATTCGCGGCCAAAGTCGCTTTTGGCATTTTTTATAGCCTCCAGCATCGATTCGAAATTACTCTGCTTCGTAAAATCTGTTGGGGCTTCATTCTTAAATTCAGGAATCATTTTACTCCCTCCAGAAAAAATAATCTGTTACCGAAATTGTACATAAAACGAACAAATGCAGGACTGGCTCAGGTGCTTATTAATATTACCTTCTTTACCTTGTAACAAAATCCTTCTTAAACTTCGGGTTGTGACCGCGAAGTGAGCGCGTGAAAAAAGACCGCATTTCATATGCGGTCTTTTTATTAACGTGTGCCCGGTCAATGATTTAAATCCGGCTTAAGTTAAGATTTTGCAAGCACTTTTTTAATGACCTGCAGGGCCCAGTCAAGGTCTTCTTTACTTATTATTAAAGGCGGCGCCAGCCTGATAACATTTTCGTGGGTTTCCTTGGCCAGTATTCCTAACTTCATCAGGTGCTCGCAATAGGGTCTGGCTTTTTCGGTCAATTCAATACCTATCATCATGCCTTTACCCCTGACTTCGGCAATTAAAGGGCTATCAATTTTTTTAAGCTCGTCTACTAAATACTTACCGAGGCTTTCTGACCTCTCAACCAATTGCTCATCAATCAGAACCTCAAGCGATTCTATAGCGACAGCACAGGCGAGCGGATTGCCGCCAAAGGTAGACCCATGTGAGCCGGGCTCGAAGACACCGAGCACATTCTCATCAGCGGTTACAGCTGAAATTGGAAGGACCCCACCTCCCAGGGCTTTTCCAAGTATATATACATCAGGTTTAACCATTTCCCAATCACAGGCAAACATTTTTCCAGTTCGGCCAAAGCCTGTTTGAATCTCATCAGCTATAAAGATAACATTATTTTTGCGGCATAGTTCATATGCATCTTTAAGGTAGCCTTCGTAAGGAATAATAATGCCTCCTTCTCCCTGGATTGGTTCAAATAAAAAAGCGGCCGTATTTGGGTTAATGGCCTCTTCAAGAGCGCGGATACTGCCGTATTCAATCATTTTAAAACCCGGGGTGAAAGGGCCAAAATCAGCCCTGTAGGCCTCGTCCGAGCTGAATGAGACGATGGTTGTTGTCCGGCCGTGAAAATTTCCGTTACAGATAATAATTTCTGCTTTATCAGCAGGAATGTTTTTTTGACGATAGGCCCACCTGCGGACCGCTTTTATTGCCGTTTCAACAGCCTCTGCCCCGGTATTCATTGGTAAAACCATACTTTTACCGGTAATTTGAGATAGTTTACGGCAAAAAGTTCCCAGTTGATCGTTATGGAAAGCCCGCGATGTGACAGTTATACGATCAGCCTGCTCTTTAAGGGCTTTGATGATTCTTGGATGACGGTGGCCAAAATTCATTGCTGAATATGCGCTTAGCATATCCATATAGCGGTTTCCTTCAGGATCTTCGACCCAAACACCTTCGCCCCGTGAGAGGACAACGGGAAGTGGAAGATAATTACGGGCGCTAAATAGTTCCGTTAAACTGATAATTTCATTGGTCTTGAACATCTAACGATTCGCACCTCATTTCTTAATATGGCCATACATTTGAAGGGTACTAACAAATTATATTTCAGAAACTGAAATGAGATGCTGCTATTTTTGGCAGCATCTCGAGTTAATCAGTGGCAGGGGAGACAGGACTTGAACCCGCAGCCTGCGGTTTTGGAGACCGCTGCTCTGCCAGTTGAGCTACTCCCCTTTGCGTCATTATTTTATTCTATTTAGTAATCCTTGTCAATCTATACAGCCATGTGCTGTCCTGGTGATTATTTCATTTTGAAGTTGCTTGCTCAGGTTATTGAAGTAATCGCTGTAGCCTGCGACCCTAACGATTAAATTTCTGAATTGTTCGGGGTTTTGTTGAGCTTTTTTCAGTGTTTCGGCATCAATAACATTAAACTGGATGTGGTGCCCGTCAAGCCTAAAATAAGATCGGATAATATGGACAAGGCTGTCGAGGCCCTTGGGGCCTGATAGAATCTGTGGTGTAAATTTTAAGTTGAGTAGTGTTCCACCGGTTAATAAATGGTCCATTTTAGCCGCGGATTTGATAACAGCCGTTGGCCCATTCAGGTCTGCTCCCTGAACCGGTGAAATCCCTTCTGATAAAGGCGTGCCTGCCGGTCTGCCATCGGGTGTTGCGCCAATTACCGAGCCGAAATAAACATGACATGTTGTCGGAAGCATATTAATGCGGTATGTCCCGCCGCGATAAGTTTTACGCCCGTCAACCAGATGATAAAAGAACCGGAATACCTCCTGCATAATACTGTCTGCATAATCATCATCGTTACCATAGTGCGGGGTTTTGTGGATTAAAAACTGTCGCAGGTTTTCCTTTCCGGCAAAATCATCTTTAAGAGCTGACAGCAATTCATCAAAGCTTAACTTTTGAGTGTCGAAAATATGTTTCTTAATAGCAGTCAGGCTGTCGGTTATGCTTCCGATGCCAACGCCCTGGATATAATTTGTATTGTAACGGGCACCACCGGCGTTGTAATCTTTCGCATTATCGATGCAATCATCAATAACCAGCGATAGGAACGGAGCCGGCATTTGCTCGGCATATAACTGCTCGATAACCAGGTTTCCGGCAATTTTGATATCGATAAAATGACGAAGCTGGGTCTCAAAGGCAGACAGAAGTTCTCCAAAGGTTTTAAATTGTGCCGGATCACCGGTATTTGGCCCCAGCGTTTTTCCAGTTAAAGGGTCTTTACCGTTGTTCAGGGTTATTTCCAGAACTTTGGTTAAGTTGAAATAACCGGTCAGGATGTAACTTTCCCTGCCAAACGCCCCTGTTTCTACACAACCGCTGGTTCCGCCACGGCGGGCGTCGACCAGCGACTTACCCTGGACCAGTAGCTCCTGGACTACAGCTTCGACATTAAATACTGACGGCTGCCCCCATCCTTTCCTTATAATTTCTCCGGCTTTTTTTATAAAAAGATCGGGGCTTTTCTTACTGACCTGAATATTTGTGCTTGGCTGAAGGAGCCGCATTTCGTCAATTACTTCAAGCAACAGGTATGTCACTTCATTAACACCATCGGAACCGTCAGCTTTTAATCCACCCAGGTTTATATTGGAAAAGTCAGTATAGGTGCCGCTTTCCTTCAGGGTAATGCCTACTTTGGGTGGTGCAGGCTGGTTATTAAACTTGATCCAGAAACACTGCAGGAGTTCTTTTGCCTGCTCTCTGGTTAACTTCCCGCTTTCGGTTTCTTGACGGTAAAAAGGCTCCAGATGTTGATCCAATCTTCCCGGGCAAAAAGCATCCCAGGTATTTAGTTCGGTAATAACCCCTAAGTGGACAAACCAGTAATACTGAAGAGCTTCCCAGAGGTTTTGTGGTGCATACGCCGGTACCCGCTCACAAATCAAAGCAATCTGCTGCAGTTCATTTTTTCTATTCAGGTCATCCTCTTCAGCAGCTAATTCCCTGGCCTTGCCTGCGTGCCTGCGGGCAAAGTTAATAATGGCCTCGGCACAAACCGACATCGCTTTTAGCTGCTCTCTTTTACCTTGTGCTTCAGGATCATTCTTGTAATCCAGCTCTTTTATTTTTGCAGAAATCTCTTCCACAAGATCAAGCATACCCCGGCTGTAAATTTTGTCTCCGGCAACGGTGTGGCCAGGGGCACGTTGCTCCATAAATTCGGTAAACAGGCCGGC
>Ga0114946_10003419_pt1 | contig 10701 bp, 9 predicted proteins | sample WalLakDeSediment_FD_88676 | JGI IMG/M metagenome (GOLD analysis project Ga0114946, IMG submission 88676) | Lake sediment microbial communities from Walker lake, Nevada to study Microbial Dark Matter (Phase II) - Walker Lake 11/02/13 Deep Sediment | ecosystem: Environmental > Aquatic > Freshwater...
CCCCGTCCGGCGTACCGGTGGCGACGCCGACGAGGGTGCTGTTGCCCATGACTAGTCCTTGAAGACGACGACGTGGCGGCGACGGCCTTCACCCTCGGACTCGGTCCGCAGGCCGCCGAGCTCGCTCATCACCATGTGCACGACCCGGCGCTCCATCGCGCTCATGGGGTCGAAGTGATAGGGCCGGCCGGTGTCGAGCACCTTGTTGGCCACGCTCTCGGCGAGCTCGCGCAGGGCGTTCTCCCGCCGGTCCCGGTAGCCGCCGACGTCCAAGGTGATGCGCATGCGGCCGAGGCCGTCGGACTGCAACACCCGCAGCGTGAGATACTGGAGCGCGTCGAGGGTCGCGCCGTGGCGGCCGATCAGCAGGCCGCCCTCTTCCTCGCTGGTGTTGAGGTCGCAGTGCAACCCGTCTTCTTCGACGTCGATGTCGACCTCGACCTCGACGCCGAGCAGTCCGAGCACGGTCTCGAGGAAGGAGCGGACGACCGGGACCGCCTCCGTGATGCGTTGCTCGAGGTCGTCTTCCTTGCGGCTGGTAACTTGGTCGGACACGTTCAGGCTCCGTAGATGGGGAACTCTAGTGCGGCGCGGTTCAGGATGGAAGCGCCCATCCTACTTGCCCTTGGTCTTGGGCTTGGGCTTGTCCGCGGGCTTGGTCACGGGCTTGTCGCGCGCGGGCTCGGCCTTGGTGTCGCCGTCCTTGGGCTTGTCCGCCGGCTTGATCCGCAGCTGGACGAAGCTCTGGATCAGCGAGAGCACGATGTTGGCGAAGATGTAGACGCCGAGGCCTGAGGGCAAGAACAGCATCATCACGACGAAGATGCCGGGCATCATCCACTGCATCATCTTCGCCTGCTGGGCGTCGCCGGCCGTGGGGTTCATCCGGGTCTGGATGAACATCAGGCCGCCCATCGCGATCGGGAGGATGTAGTAGGGGTCCGGCTGAGTCAGATCCGGGAGCCACAAGAAGTCCTCGTTATAGAGGTCGACCACGGCGCCGAGCATGGCGTACAGGGCGATCCAGACCGGGAACTGCAGGACCATGGGCATGCAGCCGGCGAGCGGGTTGACGCCGATGCGCTGGAACAGCGCCTGCATCTCTTGCTGCTGCTTGGTCTTGTCGTCCTTGTACTTCTCCTTGAGCTTCGCCATCTCGGGCTGAAGCTCCTTCATCTTGCGCATGGAGGAGTACTGCTTGATCGTCAGAGGCAGCAGCACGATCTTGACGACGATCGTCAGCATGATGATCGCCACGCCCCAGATCCCGGTCAGCGTGTAGAACCAGCGCAGGAGCTGAAGCATCATGCCGCCGAGGTAGCTCGACAGCCGGCCGAACCAGCCCCAGTCGATGGTCTCGGACAGGTCGACGGGCGGCAGGGCCTCGGCGAGCGTCGCGCTGCTCGGGTAGGCGTCGAGCATCGAGTCGACCTTGGCGCCGAGGAACAGCCCGAACACGTAGCGCTTTTGCTCGCCGGGCCCGAGCGTGAGCTCGCGGCCGACGCCGACGTTGTTGATCACCGTGCCGGCCTCGTCGCTGCTGACCACGCAGCTCGACATCCGCTCGCTCGGGACCAAGGCCTGAACGAAGTACTTGCTGTCGAGCGCGAACCAGTCGAGCCCGCCCTTGACCGACTCGCTCGCGTCCTCGACGTCGCCGTGGTCGAAGTCCTCGAGATCGTCGGGCGTCCGGCACAGGGCCCGGTGGACGTCGTAGCGGCTCTTGCTGGCTGACAAGCCCATGCGCGCGCCGAGCTCGATCCGGTGGCGCTGGGGGACCGCGCCGAGGTTGGTGACCACGACGTCGTAGCGAGCTTCATAGCCGTCGAGCAGGCGAAGGGTCTCGACGACCTCGACGTCAGCTTGGCGCCGGACGAGCTCGATGCTGCGCGCGTCCTTCGCGAGGACCTGCGCGGGCAGCCGCGACCAGGGGAAGTCGGTCTCGGCGGCGAAGAAGCCAAAGTCGAGGGTCCGCTCGCGGCCGTCGATCTCGTGGAGCATCAAGAAGTCGATGCCGGCGCCGGTCGCCGCCGAGATGAACTGCTCGGACAAAGGCTCGACGTCGATGATCAGGCCGCCGGCCTGGTTGTCGACGGTGATCGCCAGCAGGTCGTTCGTCAGGCGGTGCTCGACCCGCTCGATCGCCGCCGGATCGACCGCGGGGCGCTCGGGCGTGGGCTCGGCCCGCTCGACCGCGCCTCGCTCCGGGGCGACCTCGGCCGGCGGGACCTCGACCTCGGCGATCGGGTCGACGGCTTCCAGGGGCGCGTCAGGGGGCGGGAACAAAAACTGGTAGACCACCATGATCACGACCGAGATCAGCACGGCCAGGACGATCCGGTGGTTCATCTTGAGCTCTTTCATGATGGGGTCCTGTTGCGGCGGGTCCTGTTACGGCGGGTCCTGTTGCGGCGAGTCGCCGCTCATCACCCAAATTCTTAGGACGCCGAGCGCTCCTCGCCTGCACCCAGGGCTGGCGGGGGCGGATCATAGCCGCCAGGGTGAAAAGGATGACAGCGCGACAGCCTGCGCAGCGTGAGCCAACTGCCACGCACCAGGCCGTGGTCGCGCAAACAAGCGCAGGCGTAGTGTGAGCAGCTAGGAGCGAACCGACAGCTCGGGGGCAGCATCGGCGAGATCAGCACTTGGTAGAGGCGCACCAAGCCGATGCCCAGGCGGCGCGGGAGGCTCGCGAGCCACACCAACACGCTCACGCGCTCACCTGGCTTCGCTGGCGCCGGCGGGCGGCTTGGGCTTGGATTTGGGGCGCGGGCTTCGCTGGGGCAGCGGCGCCGCGAGATCGCCCCGCCGAGCGAGGGCCTCGAAGTCCGCGAGCACATCGGCGAAGCTGGCCTCGCCGGCTTGCTGCTTGGCGACCCAGACGATGTCGAGGCCGCTCGGCAGACGCTGGCGGTGTTGACGGAAGATCTCGCGGACCAAGCGCTTGATCCGGTTGCGGACCACCGCGTTGCCGACCTTGCGGGTCACGGTGATCCCCAAGCGCGTCTCCAGCCGTTCGTCGCTCAGCCCGCGCCGAACCGCCGCGAACACCATGAAGTGGCGAAGGTGATGCTTGCGCCCCCCACGTTGAACCCGCAAAAATTCGCGGCGCTGCTTGAGCCGCAGCTGGGCCGGGAATCCTTGCGGGCGCACGCGAAGGGCCTTGTTGTAGGGGCGGTGGGGACGGGCGGTGTGCTGCGCTCAGGCCCGAGCCCGTCCGGCTCACTTGCCGCCGATGGTCGTCCCGAGCCGCTTGCGGCCTCGACGACGACGGTTCGCAATGATCTTGCGGCCGTGGCGAGTGGCCATACGGGCTCGGTAGCCGTGGGTGCGGGCCCGGCTGAGATTGTGGGGCTGATAGGTACGCTTGGACATGTCCGGATCCCGATGCCTTCGCCGACAGCCAGCTCACCTCGATCGTCGAGGGGGGTGGCGAAGGGGCCGGATCGATAGCAGCGGGCCTTGACACTGTCAAACCTGATCAAGCCTGATCGATCCTCACGGCCAGCTGACATGTCCAAAACTGTGCCAAACCGACACGACCTCGTGACCGGATGGTCGAGCCCACGTTGCAGGATACTGAGCGAAGGATCAGCAATCGCCCGAAACGGCAGCACGCGGGCCCCCACTCGCCCGGCGGGGTTGGCACGAAGCCGCAGAGCCTGATGTGCTGCTTCGACCCAGACGCGCAAACCTGCTTGGCAAGCGAGTTTGCGAGCACGAGGTCGCGCAAACTCGCTGCTCTTGCGGCCGGGTGCGGGCGGGGCCCCCGGCTCCCGGATTTTTCGGAGTAATTTCAGGTACATCGAATTTATCCCGGCGCCGCGAGGGGACCCCCGTGGCCGCTTCGCGCCCCCTCCGCCATAGTCTTAATTCAATAATTTCAAAGACTTGATAATCGCGCGAATGGCGGCGCTTGCAGGAGGGGGGGCTGGGTGATTACAACCCCCAGCCTTGCCGAGGCGGCTGGCCCCGCGCCGGGATCCCTCGCTGTTCGCGTATATAGCGCAGCAAGCATTCGCAACCAAAAGTGCGATTCACGCATTGCGCGTTCTTCACATCCTCGCGTGCGAGCGGACCTCGATGCACCCGGCTATCCACAGCTTGTTCAGAGCTGTGGACGGGTCTCCCTTTCATCTAAATTTTGTCTGCAAATTCGGATACTTGCGAGTCTTCCACAGGCCCCTGCGCTGCTGTGGATAGGAGGATCATGGCGGATATTTGGAGCGAGGCACTGCACGGGCTCGAACCCCGACTCGATAGCCAGACCTTCGACATGTGGCTGCGGCCTATCCGCCTAGCCAGCGTCGACGGCGACCTCTTGCAGCTGCGCGCGCCCAACCGTTTCCTCAAAGAGTGGTTTGAGACTCACTACCTCGACCTCGCCCTCGACGAGCTCGAGTCTCGGCACGAGCGCAAGTTCACGGTCGCGATCGAGGTCGTCGAGGAGCTCGCTGAGGAGCCGACTCGAGCGCCGCGCGAGCCGAGCGAGGTCAGCGAGTCGCTGCGAGCGCCCGAGCCCGTGCACCCAGCTAGGGTGTCGCGCGTACCGAGCGGTCCGCCCATGGGCCTGCACCCGCGCTACCGCTTCGACTCGTTCATCAAGGGCGGCTGCAACGAGCTGGCCGCGTCGGCGGCGATGGCCGCGGCCGACGAGCCCGGGACCCGCTTCAACCCGCTGTTCATCTACGGCGGGGTCGGGCTCGGCAAGACCCACCTGCTCCACGGCGTCGGTCACGAGCTGCATCGCAAGGACCCGCACATGCGGATCGTCTACCTCAGCGCCGAGCAGTTCATGAACGAGTTCGTGACAGCCGTGCGCAACAACGAGTTCGATCAGTTCCGGGCTCGCTACCGGCGGGACTGCGACTGCCTGCTGATCGACGACATCCAGTTCATCGCCGGCCGCGACCGGACCATGGACGAGTTCTTCCACGTGTTCAACGCGCTGTACGAGGCCGGCAAGCAGATCGTCGTGACCTCCGATCGCGTGCCCGCCGACATGACCGGCATGGAGGAGCGCCTGACCTCGCGGCTCAACTGGGGCCTGGTCGCCGACGTCCAGCCGCCCGATCTCGAGACCCGCATCGCGATCGTGCAGACCAAGGCCGCGCGCGACGGCATGAGCCTCTCGCCCGAAGTCGGCCTCGCCGTCGCCGAGCTGGTCCGCTCCAACGTCCGCGAGCTCGAGGGCGCGCTCCTGCGAGTGACCGCCTTCGCCCAGCTACGCGGGGTCCCGCTCGACGCCGAGTTCGTGCGCTCGGTGCTCGGCAAGTCCGGCCCCAGCGACCGCCCGCTGATCACCATCGACGCCGTGCAAAAGGCCGTCGCCGCCTACTTCTCCGTGCGGATCACCGACCTCAAGGGCAAGCGTCGCCACCGCGGCATCTCGCGCCCACGGATGATCGCCATGTACCTCAGCCGGCAGCTGACCACCGCGAGCTTCCCGGAGATCGGCATGCGCTTCGGCGGCAAGGATCACTCCACGGTGATCAACGCCTGCAAGCGGATCGAGGCCCTGCAAGCCGATGAGGAAGACCTGCGCAACGCCGTCGAGTCGCTCCGCGGCCAGCTCTCGAGCTGAGCGCGGCCATTCACCGCCGCACCTATGTGGAGCCGGCGGGAGTCATCGCGGGAGCAAAAACTCGATCAATTCCAGTGGGTTACGAGAAGACTAGTGATCTTGATGACTTACGGGCTATAAGAGGTTGCGCGGGGTTCGCTGCGGCGATAGGCTCCGCGGAGATCTCTTCAGGTATTCAGGCAAGATCCATGAGCGCGGACGACGCGACACGTAGCGGCACACAGCGCCGTAAATTTCCCCACCTAAAACGACCGCCGATCGCGGAAGTGGTGTGCGGATTTTTGTTCGCGCCCATCCCGAAGCTCGACGCCTTCGAGTTCGGCGTCTACTGGGACAAGCGGCGCGACGAGTACCCCGACAAGGAGATGCGCCTGGGTTTGATCGACGACGCCAAGTTGGAGCCGAGCCCGCGCGCCTGGTTGATCTCTCCCGATGACGGCCCTCTGCTCCAGCAGCTGCAAAACGATCGTTTCTACCTGAACTGGCGGCGGCGTGACGATGAACTCTACCCTCGGTTTTCGGATCGCGCCGACCAGCCTGGGTTGCGGACGGCCGCGTCGTCCGAGTTTCAGATCTTCTCGGAGTTTTGCGCGGCGCGCCCCACGATCGGCGTGAGGCCTAGGGTCGCGCAGATCGAGCTCACCAAAGTCGACTCGTTCGAACGCGGTCGCGACTGGAACGAACTCGAGGAGCTCGACGATCTCTTGCCGATCACGCGCGCGATCACGGCGACGCGTCAGTCGAACCAGATCAGGCTCTCGATGAGCGAGCGCGAGGAGCTTCACGCCGGCTGGCTCAAGGTTCAGATCAACTCGAGCAACGACGCGCGGGGTGACTTGAGCGCGATTCGGCTAGAGACGCGCGTGTCGTTGACGGTCGGGCCCGAGCTCGGGGTGACCGCCGCCTTCGAACAGGCAAATGCGCGGCTCAACGATGTGTTTTTTCGGTTGGTGCCGAACGCGAGCGAGTCGTTCGGTACGGCCCAGGATGAAGGTGACGAGGAATGACCGTCGGGTTCGATCTACGCAGCGCGCTTCGGCGCGTCGTTGTGCTCCTTGCCGCGCTCACCACTCCGGTTGTGACCTTTGGCCCAGCATCCGACGCGCACGCGCTCGAGCCGATCGGCGACGACTCGGCGAGCACGAGTCCTGGCGATCCTGTGCGAGCGAGCCTCGTCAGCGAGGCAAAGGTCGAGGTGGAACGGGCCATGCGAATCCTCGCCGAGTTCGAGCGCGATGAGTCCGTCGAGGTTCGTACGTACATCGAAACCATCGGCCGTGCGGTGACGTGGGCAACGCAGGAACCGTTGCACAGCGCCGAGGCCATCGCAGCGCTGCTCAATTCGCTGCGGGAGGCTCGAGGGCGTTTGTCGGACAGCACCACCAAGGTCCGCGACTGGCGGCGGCTCGCGCTGGCTGTGGAGCCGGAGCTCGAGGTCATCCGCATCCCCGCACGGTTCGTGCGACGCTCAACCCTGGAGCGCACCTTCATCGAGCCGTGGTCTCCGGAAGAGCGGCGTGTTTGGATGGATGGACAGGTTGATTAATGGGGATCCTCATCACCCCAGACCCTCTTGCTCCGCTCGGACAGGGCGATATCCTTTGTGCGCCGGCGCTTTATCGAACAGCCCCCGATGGGGCGCCCGTGAACGAGGGCTCGGGCTCGGGTCCCGAGTTCATTTTGGTCATCTCTCGTAACTGCAAGGCGTTGCGTGCCTCGCACATCGTCGTGTCTCCGATCTTCCCGCAGCGATTGTCGGACCTCCGCTCGAATACGGGCAGCTATAAAGACGCGAAGGCGCTGATTACAGCGATCCGCGACGGCGGTCGTGGTCAAGATCGTGACAGGTTTTACCTCGGTAGTCTCGGCCAGGCAAACCACCGGTGCGCGGCACATCTCGATGAGCTTTATACGGTGGAGATACCCCAGTCCGAGGCTGAGCGCCGGGAATACATACAACAGAATCGCGTCCATACGCTCGATCGGGTTTTCCTTTACGATCTGCACGCTCGACTGTTCATGAGCTTTGCGCGGCGCGGTTTCGACGATGTGTCCTGGTACTCCGATCAAGATTTGCAGCTGCTACTCACGCTCGTTCAAAAAGATTGCGAAGCTGCGAATGCGGCGTTGTCCGCAGCCAAGGTCGATCTCAATATCATTGGTGGTGATTCCGGCGCGCACGCGAACGAGCGCCGGAAGGCCGAAAAGCAGATCGAGAGCAAGACCGCCGAGGTCGCGGCCCTACGCGCCGAACTCGAGCCGTTGCGCGCCGAGTCCGATCGTCGTAAACAACGGGCGGAATCCCCGGCCAGAACGCGAGACTGACCATGCAGCGGGTGGCCGCAGGCTGAACCCTCGGCGGCGCTCACCCTCGTCGCCGCCCGCCGGGCCCGGGCGGCGTGGCGCTCAGCGGGTCCTCCGGCCAGCTGTGCTTCGGATACCGCCGACTCAAGCGCTTGCGTAGCTCCGGGTAATGCTCGCGCCAAAACGTCGCGAGATCGGTCGTCACCGCCAGGTCGTGACGGTTGGGCGCCTGCAGATGCAAGACCACGGGCACGGCGCCATCGAGCACCGCCGGCCCGGTGCGCATGCCAAAGAAGTCCTGCAAGCGCGAGGCGACCCACGGCGGCCGATCGACCTCGTAGTGGAGCGCGAGCTTGCGGCCCCCAGGCAAGGCCACGGTTCGGGGCGCGAGCCGATCGAGCAGCCGCCCGGCGCCGAGCTCGTGCTCGATGATCGCGAGCAAGTTGCCCTGCTCGAGCTGCGCGAAGCTGGTCTTGCCGGCGCAGGCGGCCTCGAGCAGCTCTTCTATCAAGGCGTCATCGAGGACCGGCAGCTCCGGCCGGTGCGCGTGGACGAAGCTCGAGCGTAGCCGCAAGGACGCGAGCGCCTCGGCGCCTCCCTTGCCGCAAAAGCGCTGGGCGCCGGCGGCCCGGGCCGCGCCGAACAGCACCGCTGCGGCCTCGTCTTCGGGCAAGGTCGTCAGCACCGAGGACGTGATCGCGAGCTTGCCGTAGCGCAGGGCCGACTCGCCGACCACCCGCCCGCGGGCCGGATCGAAGCGCAGCTGCTCGTCGTCGACCACGGCGTCGGGGAACAGATCGAGCAACCACTCCGGATCGATCGCGCACGCGCTGCGAACCAGGGCGCGCCGACGGGTGCCCTCGCGTCGCTCCTCGCTGCGCAGCGCGATCACCCAGCCGGCCGCTCGCACGGCGCTGTCCTCGGCGAGCTCGGCCGAGCCGCCGAACGCAAACACGAGCGTCCGGTGGCCGTGATCGTCGACGCGGACCGTCGCCACGCGATCGGGATGCGCAGCGAGCAGGGCCTTTTGCAAGGCGAGGTCTCGATCGTCGCGCGAGCGGGGCGTGGGCCCGGTGCCAGGCTGGCGGACCAGCTTGCGCAGCTGCTGATCGGCCCGACGCACGGCCGCGAGCGCGCCCGGATCGCAGCCGCGGCCGCCTCGCTCGAGTAGCTCGAGCTCATCGAGGATGTCGGCCTCGCTGGTCCGCGGCGCCGGGCTGCCGCCTCGTCCCCCGGCGCGTAGCGGTCGCTCAGCCAAGATCGCGGCAGCCGTGGCCGCGAGCTCGCCGACGCCAAACTCGACGCCCGCGAGCAACAACCGCGCGAGCCGGGGATGCAGCGGAAACCGCAGCATCGCGCGGCCCGTGGCGGTCAGCCGGCCGTCCTCGGCGATCGCCCCGAGCTGCACGAGCAAGCCACGCGCGGCGCTGAGTGAGGCCGGCGGCGGGGCCTCGAACCACTGAAACTCGGCGGGGTCCTCGGGCGAGCGCACCCCGGCCGCGGCCAGCTCGAGCAGCGCGCCCGCGAGGTCGAGGCGCCGGACCTCGGCGAGCTGGTGCTCGGGCCGGTGATCGTGATCGTGGCGGCCATACAGGCGGATGCACACGCCAGCGCGCGTGCGACCGGCTCGGCCGGCGCGCTGGGCCGCGGACGCCCGGGAGATCGGCGCGAGGCTCAAGCGCGGCAGCCCGCTGCCCGGGTCGAAGTCGGCCACCCGCGCGAGCCCGCTGTCGATCACCGCGACCACGCCGTCGATCGTGATTGAGGTCTCGGCCACGTTGGTGCTCAAGATCAGCTTGCTGCGCCCAGGCGCCGCCGGACCCACGGCGCGATCTTGCAGCTCCCGCGCGAGCTGCCCGTGCAAGCTCAGCAGCTCGAGCCCGGCGTGCTCGGCCAAGCCCGCGCACTGCTGGGCGCACGCGCCGATCTCCCGGGCGCCAGGCAGGAACACCAGCGCGTGGCCAGGCGCCGAGGGGTCGCCGATCAGCTTGCGCTCGATCAGGTCGCGTACGGCGGCCGCGACCCGCCGCTCGAGCGGCAGCTCGGGCGTCGGTCCATGGCGCGAGCGCGGGCTTTGATGCTCGATTTCGACGGGGAAGCTGCGGCCCTCAGTCCGCAAGCGGGTCGCGTCCAAGAACGCGGCGATCGGCTCGGCGTCGAGGGTCGCCGACATCACGATCAGCCGCAGCTCCCGAGCCCCACCCGCGCGCCGCCGGGCTTGCACGCGGCGTAGCAAGGCCAAGGCGAGGTCGCCGTCGAGGTGGCGCTCGTGGAACTCGTCGAGGACCACCGTCTCGACTCCGGCGAGGTCCGGGTCGTCACGCAACCGGCGCAGCAAGATCCCCTCGGTCAAGAACCACAGCCTGGTCTGAGCCGAGCCGGCCGAGTCAAAGCGCACGCGGTAACCAACCCGCCCGCCGACCCGCTCGCCGATCAGCTCGGCCACCCGCACCGCCGAGAGCCGCGCCGCGAGCCGGCGGGGCTGCAACACCAAGATCTCGCCAGCCTGCTCGAGCAGCGCGAGTGGGACCATGGTCGTCTTGCCGGCGCCCGGCGGCGCCTCGATCACGACATCGCGCTCGCGGGCCGCCTCGAGCACCGCCGGCAAGATCGCCGCGATCGGCAGATGGCGTGCGAGCGCGAGGGCGTTGAGATCCTCGGACAAGGGCCGGACTCTAGCAGCCCGTGGCGAAACCCCTCACGACCCAGAGCACGCCCTTGGGGCCCGATCCCTGTGTCCCGAAACCTTGTAGTACGCCCGGTACAACTGCGGTTTCGGTCCTTGGCCTCGGGCCCCAATGACGCACTCTGAG
>Ga0114946_10003420_pt1 | contig 10700 bp, 6 predicted proteins | sample WalLakDeSediment_FD_88676 | JGI IMG/M metagenome (GOLD analysis project Ga0114946, IMG submission 88676) | Lake sediment microbial communities from Walker lake, Nevada to study Microbial Dark Matter (Phase II) - Walker Lake 11/02/13 Deep Sediment | ecosystem: Environmental > Aquatic > Freshwater...
CCGCAGATACTCGTCGTGAGGCGCGAGGAAAAGCACCTCGTCAAACAAGGCTTTCAGAAAGCGGTACGGCTCCTGGATATTGAGCGCTTTGTCCGTTTCCATGAAGAAGGTTTTTTGATGTTCGGGACCGATGACAATGGCGACGTTTTGGTTGGCGAGCTTGATGGCGAAGACGCCGCCGTGTTCTTCAAAGCCACGCTGGACCAGGCCGGGGCGATCGCGGTAAAACTCCAGCGCGTGGCCCAGGCCAGGCCTGGCGCCGGACACAAAGGGGGGTGTTGGTTGGGTCATGGTTTCTCCTATGTGATCTGCGCAAGAAAGAATCCTGCGCTACACAAAAGCTCCTCAATCAATGCGGCAGGGCAAAACGGCGACGACGGCCGTCGTCGCGCCATCCTTCCTTCCGATTTAAATTTAAATTGCAGCGCCAGTGGAGAGGGCTCCCGCCGTTCTGCACGCTGGTACTGTGCCTACCTTACTATACACCAGATTAGAGTCAGGCGGATAAGTTAACAGCAAACTCTTAAGGCGCCGGCGCAGATCGCCTAACCCGCAGACAGGCGCAAAGCGGCCCTGGTAAGAATCTCACCAGGGCCGCAGGAACAGCGCGCCTGGGCTTTATGCGTTAAGCCCGGCGGCTTGAATCGCGAGTATATTACAGCAGCTTCTGCAAATCGGCGGCCGGGTTTGCGCCCAGGTGGAAGCGAATCAGGCGCCGTTTGGCGTCGCGCAGCGCCTGCGCGTCGCCCAGCGCCTGGGCCTTCTTCAGCACGTCGAAGGTCATGCCGGCCTCCGGGGCGCCGGCCCTATCCGGTATCGCTACGTCGTGCGCCGCGTCGGAGACGAACTGGATGAAGAGCCCGTTGCCGGCGTCCCCTTTGTGAAGCTGGCCGGTAGAGTGGAGGAAGCGCGGCCCATAGCCGACGGTGACCGCCAGCTTCGTGCGCGCCCGGAGCTGCACGCGCAGGTTGTGCAGGGCGGCGTCCATCTCCGGGGTGGGCGGCGTGTAGGCCTGGAGCGCAATGTAGTCGCCGGGGCGGGCGTCGGCCAGGAATTCGTCCAGCGCGCGCGCCTCAAGCGGGGCAAACCGGCCTTCCGGCAGGGCGCCTCGTTCCAGGTAAGCGGCGACCATTTCGCGGGCGCGCACTTTTGCGGATTCGACGTTGGGCTGGTCAAAGGGGTTGATGGCCAGGTGATGACCGGCGACGGCCGTGGCCATCTCCCACAAAAAGAACTGCCCGCCCACGTCGTACAGATCCTTCAGGTTAAAGACGATCACCGGATGTCCGGCCGCCGCCAGGGCCTGCACCGCCGCGTCGTGGCTCGCGTCGCCGTTCAGGCGCAGGTGGATGAAGAGGCGGTCGTCGCCGACCAGCGCCGGCGCCGCCGGCGGTTCACCCACCACCGGCAGGATGCCCTGGCCCTCCTTGCCGGTGCTCTCCGCAATAAGCTGCTCGGCCCAGTCGCCAAAGCTGCTCAACGCCAGCGAGGTGATGAAGGTAACCTTGTCGCGCCCGCTTTTGGCAAGCTGGCCCAGCGCCGTCCCCAGGTAAGCGCCCAGGTTGGCCTGCGACGCCGCGCAGCTACAGCTATGGGTGTTGACCGCCATGGCTTCGGCGCGGGCCAGCAGCAGGGGCAGGTCAACCCCCACCAGCGCCGCCGGCAAGAGGCCGAAAAAGGAAAGCGCCGAATAGCGGCCGCCGATGTTGGGATCGTTCAGAAAAATGTCGCGGAAGTTGTGCGCCCTGGCCAGGTCTACCAGCGAACTGCCGGGATCGGTGATGGCCACAAAGTGGGCGCCGGCCCGCGCCTGGCCCACCTCGTCCGCCAGCAGATTGTAGAAATATTTAAAGCCGGAGAGCGTCTCAACCGTGCCGCCCGATTTGGTGGCGACGATGAAGAGCGTTTTGGAGAGGTTGATGCGGTTGGCGACGGCCGTTACCGCGTCGGCGTCGGTCGTGTCCAGCGCCAGCAGGTCCAGATAGGGGTGCGGCATGTAAGCCGGCTTAGACGGCTTGCCAAACGTCTTATGGAACAGCTCGGGCGCCAGGCTGGAGCCCCCCATGCCCAGCAGCACCGCCTGCTCGAAGCCGGCCTGCAGGAGTTCCTGAGTGAAGCCCTTCAGCCGCGCCGCGTTCTGATCCATCACCTCCATCACGTTCAGCCAGCCCAGGCGGTTGGCGATCTCCTGCGGCTGCGGCTTCCAAACGGTGTGGTCGTGGCGCCAGATGCGGCACATGACGCGCGCATTGCACAACTGGTTCACGGCTTCCTCGACCGGCGGTCCAAATGCGCCCAGGTGGGGCTCCATGCGCCGCCAGGCGGAGTCGATTTCGTCCCGCTTACGGCTTACGGCATGAATCAGCTCCTGGAACTGGTTGTCGGAAGCTACCAGGTGATCGCGCTGAAGTTTAGCGCCGATGGCGTCCAGGTCGATGCCGAGCGCGGCGACCTGCTCCAGGTGGGCCTGAGCCTCCGTCAGCCCTTCCGTCAGCGTGGGCGCCACGCGTCCCTCTCTCAGAAAGGCGTTTAGCGCCGCCGGGGTAAAGGTCATGACCGTATCCGGGCCGATGAGCGCGTTGGTGTAATGCGTGGCGGCGTAGCGAAAATCAAGGGGCGTGGTGCGCGTCCATTTGGGACGGAGCACGCGCGCGCCGCGCTGCGCGAGCTTCTCCCAGCGCGGCCCGGCGAAGATTTGTTCGAAGCGGTTGTAGAGGAGTTTGGCCAGGGCGACGGCCGTTTTCCCTTGCAGATCTTCCCTGCCCTTTTCCGCCAGCGCCGCGTCGACCGCCTTGTCAAGCGCGTTCAGCGAGAAAGAGGCGACCGCCGCCGGCGCAATGCGCCAGACGCTGTGGGTGTGGAAATACGTTTCCAGGCCGTTGATGTAGGCCTGCGCCGCCTTTTCGTAAAGGTCCACCGAAAAAATGTGGGTGGCGTTGATGCTCACGCCGTCGGCGATAAGCTTCTCAATGGCCTCAATGCCCTCCGGCGTAGCCGGTACTTCCACCATCACGTTGCCGCGGTCCAGCAGCGCGGTGATGCGCCGCGCGTGGGCCACGGTTTGGGTGGCGTCATGGGAAACGGCCGGATCCAGCTCCAGGCTGGCGAAGCCGTCCAGCCCGTTGCTGGCCTCGAAAATCGGGTGCAAGATGTCGGCCGCGCGCTGTACGTCGTCGATGACCAGCGCTTCGTGCATGCGCCGGGCGGGCGTGCCGGCCTCCACCAGGCGGCGCAGCGCCAGGTTGTAATCGTCGCTGGTGGTGATGGCGCGCTCGAAAATGGTGGCGTTGGCCGTAACCGCCTGGATGCCGTCGTGAATACGCTCGCTCAGTTCACCGATTTCGATGAAGGCGCGGCGCATGTAGTTGAGCCACGTGGACTGGCCTAGCTGGTGTAATTCATGTAGGTTCGTCATGGTTTCTCCGTTTGTGTTAATGCGTGTGCTTTTCATATCCCATCCCCGTCGGCCGTGCGGCAGGCGACGCGGATTTGTGATCTGTGCATAGTATACAACATCTGCTACAGTTTAGGGTGAGATTTCAGGTTTAGTTGGCGACTCCTGACGCGCCGGCGGTCTGCCAAACGGGACGGGTGAGCCAACGCAGGTGAGATTTCCATTTTAGGTTGTGGCGGGAGAAGCGGTCTATGACGACAGATCCTGCAAAAAGAGAGCCAGCCAGGCAATATCTCAACAGGCTGCGGCGCAGCCTGGCGACCGGGATGCGGCGGCGCAACGTCTCGGAATCGGCCGTTATCATGGCGACGGCCGTTGTCGTGGGTGTCAGCACCGGCCTGGCCGCGCTGTTGTTTCGCTACCTGATTGACGCCATTGGCGCTTTTTCCTATGACTTTCTGGCGCCGCGGCTGGGCGCCATTGCGCCGCTGCACCTGATTGTGCTGCCGGCTTTGGGCGGCGGCCTGGTCGGGCTGCTTACGACGTATGCGGCCCGCGAAACGCGGGGGCCGGGCATTCCCGAAGTGATGGAAGCCGTAGCGCTGCACGGCGGCTACATTCGCTCACGGGTCGCGGTGGTTAAGGCGCTGGCCGCCTCGCTGTGTATCGGCACCGGCGGCTCGGCCGGCCGGGAAGGGCCGATCGCTCACATCGGCTCCTCCCTGGGCTCAACCGTGGGCCGTTTTCTGCGCCTGCCGGAAGAACAGGTCAAAAACCTGGTGGCGTGCGGCGCCGCGGGGGGGATCGCCGCCACCTTCAACACGCCGATTGCCGGCTCGCTTTTTGCCCTGGAACTCATTCTGGGCTACTTTCATGCCACCTACTTCGGCGCGGTCGTGATCTCGGCGGTCGTCGCCGACGTGGTGCAGGCGCTCTTCCTGGGCAACCAGCGCGCCTTTCTGGTTCCTGAGTATGTTCTGGTTAGCCCGTGGGAACTGCTGTTTTACGCGCTGCTGGGCTTGCTGGCGGCGCCCCTGGCGGTAGGGTTTGTACAATTGCTGAATGGATTGGCGGGCATGTGGGAGAAAACGGCCGTGCCCGACGCCCTCAAGCCCATGCTGGGCGGCGCGCTGCTGGGTATTCTAGGCATCCTCACCTTCCAGGTCGACGGCTTCCCGCGCATCTTCGGGGTCGGGTACGACACCTTAACCGATGCCCTGTTCAGCCGGCTGGCGCTGTCGACGCTGCTGGCGCTAATGCTGCTGAAGATGCTGGCGACGGCCGTGACGCTCAGCTCAGGCGGGTCGGGCGGCGTCTTTGTGCCCTCGCTCTTCATCGGCGCTATGCTGGGCGGTGGGTTTGGGCACGTTATGCACGCGCTCTTCCCCACCATCACCGCCGCCTCCGGCGCGTACGCCCTGGTGGGCATGGCTGCTTTTGTCAGCGGCGCCGTCCACACGCCGGTCACCATCATCATCATGCTCTTTGAACTCACGGGGAACTACACGCTCATTCTGCCCCTCATGATCGCCACGGTGATGAGCACCATCGCCTCGAATCTCATTGGCCACGAATCGATCTATACCAGCAAGCTCAGCCGGCGCGGCGTCTATCTGCACCGCGGCAAAGACATTGACGTTATGCACGACATCACCGTCGGCGAAGTCATGAGCGCCGCCAAAGTCACCGTCCAGCCGGATCTGCCCGTCGCCGAGCTGGCGCGCATCTTTGAGCGCACCCATTCGCACGGCTTTCCCGTGGTGGACGCCGCCGGCGCGCTCGTGGGCGCCGTCTCGCTGCGCGATTACGAAAAAGCAGTGCTGGAGCACGCAGTTGAAACTCTGCGCGTGGCGGACATTGCCGCCATGGAGAACCTGATTGTCACCTATCCCGACGAGCCGATGTCGCGCGCGCTGCGCCAGTTTGCCATGCACGACATCAGCCGCCTGCCGGTGGTGGCCAGGCCCAGGGATAACCGCCTGGTAGGCATCCTGCGTCGCGCCGACATCATCCGAGCATACCAGCAAGCGCTCACCAAGCGGGCCCACTACCAACACCACGTGCAGCGCCTGGGGGTAGAAAAAGCGGACGAAGCGACATTTGGCGAAATCGAACTGTTTTCGCAAGCGCGAGGCGCCGGTCGGCGCCTGGACGAGATCCGGCTGCCGGAGCGCTGCCTGTTTGTCTCCGTGCGGCGCGGCGCCAAGCTATACGTGGCGCAGCCCCACACCGTCATTCAAGCCGGGGATAGAGTAACCGTATTCGGCGAACCGGACCAAGTCGCCTTCGTGCGCCAACAGCTTACAAGCTGGCTGGGCGTCGATCCGGGCGCGCCCGTGGCGCCGCGCCACCACGAGGTCATGGTCACGGCCGGATCGGTGTGGTGCGGCATGCGCGTGCAAAATCTGCGGCTGCCGCGCGAGTGCCTGCTGGTCAGCGTGCGGCGTGGGGACAAGGTGATTGTGGTGCATGGCGATACGCGCCTGGAGCCAGGGGATTTTGTCGAACTGTTTGGTTTTCAGGCTGAACTCGAGCAGGTGGAGGCGCTGTATGCGCACTAAAGCGAGGTTTGTCGATGCTGCGCGTTGAGATTCCCGGTTTTCAAACGGTTGAGATTGCGCACCTGGTATGCGATTATAACGGGACGCTGGCGGAAGACGGCCATCTCATTCCCGGCGTAGCAGAAAAGCTGCGTCAGGTCGCAGAACGGGTTACGATTCACGTGGTGACGGCCGATACCTTTGGCCGCGCGCGCCAGGAACTGGTCGATTTACCCTGTACGTGTATCATCCTCCCTCCCGGCGATCAAAGCGCGGCCAAGGGCGACTTCGTGCGGCAGCTGGGGGCGCCGCAAACGGCGGCGATTGGCAACGGCCGTAACGACCAACAGATGCTCCAGGAAGCCGTCATCGGCATTGCCGTGCTCAACGCCGAAGGCGCCGCCGCGCAGACGCTGCTGCACGCCGCCGTCGTCTGCCGCCACATTCACGACGCTCTGCAGCTTTTATTGGAACCCCGGCGGCTGATAGCCACGCTGCGCGCCTGACCCCATAAAAACAGCAGGGCCAGGCTGTCAACGGCAGCCTGGCACTGGGCAATTGGCTTCAACGCACGTTACGGCCTGGACTTGTAGCGGTAAAAGGAGATCAGCTCCGGGTTCTCGGCCAGAAAGGCCGCGGAAGTCAGGTAGGCTTCTTCCGCCTGGGCCTGGAAGGCCGCAGCGTTTTGAATGATCTTCATCTCGGGGTTCACCGCCAGGTAGGACCGTTGACGTTCCATCCAGTGCTGCACGGTAATCAGCTCAGGGTTTGTACCCAGCGAGACCGGCTGCACACGACCAACGGTCGGCGCCATGACCAGGGGAGGTTCGGCCGTTGCCAGGAAGATCAGCAAAGCCGCAAACAACAAAACAATCAAAATTGGCAGAATCCAGCTTCTGCGCTCGGGGAGTGGGACACGAATCGTCATAGTTAGCGCTCCTTTGCCTGGGAAGACAGTTCCTTTCCCAGGCCCAAAACCGAATGCCCCATTGAAGTTCGAAGTTGTCTTAGATAGCCATATTATACCATAAATGGGCGTCTACAGATGTGCGCCTTGTGCCGCATTTGCAAATATTTCACGCTCACTAAAGGGCGGTTCGTTTACATTCGTGAAACTGGTTATAATACGCCGCGAGCGCGTGATATACCTCTTCACGCTCCCCGACAGCAAGCGAATAAACGAGTAGACAGGCAGGAGAACAGACATGGCGCGTAAGGTGTTAACACTCCATTTTCGCTCTATTGAGCCCTATACTGAAACGATCGAGCTTTTTGGCAACACCGTTGAAATTCAGCACATCGGTTGTAATGCCGACCCCACCGTCATGACGGCGCGAATTATTGACGCAGACGGCAAGGTTGACGCCATCGCGCTGCAAGGGGTCACGCGCCGGCTGCAGCTCGGCAAAGCCCGGCTGGAGCACGCCGAAGGCGCAAAATTCTTTGGCGCGGCCCAGATGACGCCGGTCGTGGACGGCGGCGGCGTGCGGGCAGCCATGGAGCGCTGGTCCGTGCGCCTGGCCCACGACGCTCAGCCCGGCATTTGGGCGCGCAAGCGCGTGCTCATGGTACCCGGCCTCAACCACACCGGCCTGGCGCAGGCGCTGGCTGAATTCACCGAGGAAATGCGTTACGCCGACCCGGTCATCTACTTTGGTCTGCCGAACGCGCCCGGCGTAGGCAGCGCCGAGTCGCTGGCGTCGACGGCCATGCCTACGCTCACCCAACTGCAGGACGCGCCCTTCCGCCGCCTCTTCCCGCAGTCAGGCGCGCCGGAGCTAAAGCGCAGCGATGGCCCCTTCGTGTGGGCCGACGTGCTGGCCGGCGACATAGGCGCCATCCGCCGCTACGCGCCCCCAAACCTGAAGCACAAAATCATTGTGACCGAAGCAGCCGATGCGGCGGACGTGGATGATTTGCGCGCGCGCGGCGCGTCGGCCGTCATCACCACCATGCCGCCGCTGGGATCCGAACTGTCGCGCATGTCGGCCGCTACCTTTGAGGCCTGCCTGGCGGCCGTACGCGCCGATACGCGCGCGCCGCTCACCGAAAACACCTACCTCAATTTGATGGCTGAGATGGATTGGAAGCCGGGTATCAAATTCCTGCAACCCGGGGAAGCCGAGCTGAACCGCTTTGCGTTTGTCATCCATCCGCTCTCAGTGCGCTACATCCACAAGCACCCGATGTTCCGCTGGACGCGCTTCTTGCCCGACAAGCTGGTCGAGCGCGTAGCCAGCCAACTGCCGCCAATGTACGGCAGCCGCATCACGGGCATTCAAAGCCCGGCCACCGGCCAGAAGGTCGAAGGCTATCTCTTTTACATTGGCGGCACGCCGCGCGAACTGATGCGCCGCGATCCGCCGTTTGTCTACCGCCGCCTGATTCGCGTCGCGCGCATGGCCGAGCGGCTGGGCGCGCGGCTGATGGGGCTGGGGGCCTTCACCTCGGTCGTAGGCGATGCGGGCATTACGGTCGCGCAAAAGGCGGACATCGCCATCACTTCCGGCAACAGCCTGACCGTGGCCGCCACGCTGGAAACGGCCAAGCAGGCCGTCGTGCAGATGGGCAACAGCCTGGAGGACGCCCACCAGGGCAACGTGATGGTGATTGGCGCCACCGGCTCGATTGGTTCGGTCTGCTCGCGCTTGCTCGCCCAGGCGGTCCCCAACATCACCCTGGTCGCGCCGCGCCCGGAGAAGCTGATTGCGTTGAAGCGCACGATTGAAACCGAGACGCCCACGGCCAACGTGCGTATCAGCACCACGGCCGATGACTACGTCGGCGAGGCGGACCTGATTGTCACCACCACCACAGCAATCAACCAGCGCATTATCGATATCACCAAATGCAAGCCGGGGGCCGTGATTTGCGACATCGCCCGCCCGCCGGACATTACGGAGGAGGAAGCAGCGCTGCGCCCGGACGTGCTGGTGATTGAGTCGGGCGAGATTCTTCTGCCGGGCAAGCCGGACTTTGGGATGGACATCGGCCTGCCGCCGGGCGTGGCCTATGCCTGCCTGGCAGAGACGGCGCTGCTGGCGCTGGAGGGGCGCTTTGAGGATTACACGCTCGGCCGTGACATTGAGATTGAGCGGGTGAAAGAAATTTACCGGCTGTATAAAAAGCACGGCCTGCAGTTGTCGGGCATTCGCAGCCACGATCATTTTTTGACAGACGAGGACCTGGCCAAAAAGCGCGCCCTGGCGGATGAGCTGCGCCGGGATCCGGAAAAACTGGCGGCCGCGCAAATCCGGGCGCAGGCCGCGCTCACCAGGCAAGGAGCGCAGGCCGCGGCGCATTCCGCGCCCCGGCGCAACGTGAAATCATTGGCGCCTGTAGGCGCCGGACTGGCGGCAGCGCTGGCGGCCGGCGTGCTGCTGCTGCGCCGTCGCCGTTAGGGCTGGGGCGCGACGTGTGTGAATGATAAGGAGACAAACCGATGGAGCAAACTGAACGCTTACTAACGACAGAGGAACGGGCTATTTTGGAGACCCTTGCCAAGGGTACCGATTTGGAGGCACAACGCGCGCGGGCTTTGTTGGCGCTCGACGCGGGCCAGACGCAGACGATTGTCGCCGAACAAACAGGCATGACGCTGGGCCAGGTGCGCTACAGCGTGCAGAAATTCCGCGCGCAGAAATTGGGCGCCTTTTCAACAGTCTCCCACCCCGCGCCCGGCGCGGCCGAAACGGCCGCGCCGGCAGAAGAAACCGACCCGGAGCAGCAGGCGCGCATCAACACGCTGCTGACCGAATTGGATGAATTGGTGACAGAATTACGTGAAACCATGCCGGAGTCGCTGCGCGCGCCCTATTCGCCGCTGAACATGCTGACGCTGGTGCGCGAGCGCCTGCACAAGATTGCGCCGGCCGCGCAGTTGGAGATCCTGGAGCAGTTTGAGGGAATGACGCGCGACGATCTGCTGGATATCGAAACCTGGAAAGGCATCGCCTACATGATCGGCTATTCGGCCCAGTTTCAGGCTTCCCAAACGCGGGAAAAACTGAACGAGCAACTGCCGGATCCGCTGAAGCCGGATACGATTCTGCATTTTCTGCGCGAGAACCTGGACCGCATGACGCCGGAAGCGGCCAAGCAGGTCGTTTCTATTTTTGAGGGGGCCACGCGCGAGGATTTGCTGGACCCCGATACATGGAAGGGGATGCTGACGATGCTGGGCTATTCCGCGCAGTTTCAGGCGCAGCAGACGCGCGAGCGGCTGAACCAGGAACTGCCCGAACCGTTCAAGCCGGATACGCTGCTGGGCTTTTTTAAAAGCGGCCTGGAGCGCTTCACGCCGGAAGTAGCCCGGCAGATTGCGTCTACGTTTGAGGGGGCCACGCACGAGGATTTGCTGGACGCGGATACGTGGAAGGGGGTGTGGTATATGTTGAATTACTCGCTCCAATTCCAGGCAGAGCAGTGGCGGCAGCGCTTAACGGGCGAAGAAACGGCCGATACAGACACAACGGCAAGTTAACGAGGCTTTGGGAATGACGATTTACGTGAGTGAGCAGCAGCTTTACCGCTGTTTTGGCGCGTTGGTGCAGCGCATAGAAGTGGTGGACTCGACGGCCACGGATACGCTGCTGCGCTCACAAATTGCGATCCGGTTCCGCTGTTCAGAGCCGGCGGCCGTTATGACGATTGATGCGCGGCGACGGCCGTTACAAATCGCCTTTGGGGCATCCGACATTCAGCCGCAGGTGGATATTGCGCTTTCGGCCGATACGCTGCACAAAGTTTTGCTGGGAGAGCTTTCG
>Ga0114946_10003421_pt1 | contig 10696 bp, 8 predicted proteins | sample WalLakDeSediment_FD_88676 | JGI IMG/M metagenome (GOLD analysis project Ga0114946, IMG submission 88676) | Lake sediment microbial communities from Walker lake, Nevada to study Microbial Dark Matter (Phase II) - Walker Lake 11/02/13 Deep Sediment | ecosystem: Environmental > Aquatic > Freshwater...
AGCAGCCCGTGGTGAAAGTCCTCGCGCCGCCTCGCTTGGCCTTTTCGCCGAGGGCGGTGTCGCCGAAACTTGCAGTACGCCCGGTACAACTGCGTTTCGGCTCCTAGCCCTCGACGAAAATTCCGGCGCGAGGCGCCACGAGGACTTCCACCACGGGCTGCTAGACCTGCGCCCATTGATCGCCGCCACCTATGATCTCGATCAAGCCCAGCTAGCCCTCGAGCACGCCGCCAAACGGAGCGTGCTCAAGGTGCTGATTCAGGTTTGATCGCCCGGCTACTGCCGGTCGGTCGCCATGTCGATGCGGATGCTGCGGCCGTCGATCTCCGCCCCGCCCAGCTCGCGCATGGCCTTGGACGCGCTCTTGCGGTCAGCCATGGTCACGAAGCCGAAGCCGCGTGAGTCGCCAGTGTCGCGATCCATCACGATCACCGCGTCGACGACATCGCCGATATCCGCGAACGCTTTACGCAACTCGACGGCGGTCGTGTCCCAGCTCAACCCACCGACGAACAGTCGGCACGGCGGACCCGAGGAGCTGCCTTCGAGATCACCGGTGGTGACGATGGTGCCGTCAGCGTTGATGCTCTGGACCTCGGAGTTGACCGCGGCGGACTGGATATCCTCGACCGAGGCGGTCTCGATGCCGCCCGGGCTGTCGGCCCGGCGCTGTCGCGCCCGATCGTCCTTCTCCCGCTTTTTCCGTTCCCGCTCGGCTTCACGCCGACGTTTGCCTACAGAGGCATTGCCTCGACCCATGCATGGACTCCCTTGTTGGTTGTTTGGCGGCCGCGGACGCTCGTGCCCCGCGGACAGCCTTGCTGAGCGCTCGATGATTCGAGCTGGTCTCGCCGCGCGCCCGAAGCAAAGCTGCTTCGAGGAGCCCCGAAGCAAAGCTGCTCCGAGACAAGCTGCGTAGGACCTGGACGTGGCGCCCCCGACCATCAGCCATCTCGCATCCCGCCCTCGGCCCGCCCGCATGAATGCGGCCGCATGCGCAAGCGCTGTTAGCGCGTACATGCGGCCCATGCCGGGGCGTTGTCGAGAGCAAGATATGGTGAGCTGTGATCGCGTGGCCTCCGTCGTCGCCGCCCACGAAAGCGCGGCGGGTAGACGATTCGGGCGGTACCTTAGCCCATCGCGTCCGCCGTTGCCAGATGCGGGGCCGCGTGCAAACGTACGCGCCGGCAGCCGCTTCGGCCGCACTGCGCCATACGCAACTTCGTTCCGCCGCGGCCGGCGAGCGCGACGGCGCAGGCGCCCAGCCAGGCCGCGGTCAACGCCCGTCCTCGACGAGGTTCACCCCAAGCGGGCGGCGACGCGCTAACTTTGGCCGCAGTGCGCCTTCAAGATGCCCCCGAGTCGACCCGCACCTGGCTGGCCTGTCCGCGTCCAGCTCCCGACGCACCGATCAAGCTCTTGTGCTTCCATCACGCTGGCGGGAGCCCGACCAGCTTCCGCCCGTGGATGGGTGAGCTGCCGGCGAACGTCGAGCTGTTGCCGGTCCGCCTCGCCGGCCGCGACGCTCGCCTGCGCGAGGCCCCGGCGACCAGCGTCGCCGAGATCGTCGGCCCCCTCGCCAGCGCCCTAGAGCCCCTGCTCCACGGCCACGAGCTCGCTATCTTCGGCCACAGCCTCGGCGCCCTGCTTGGCTTCGAGCTCGCCCGCGAGCTGCGTCGCCGCGGCCTCCCGGGCCCCAAGCTGCTGATCGTCTCGGGCCGCAACGCCCCGGGCACCGGCCGGGCGCTCGCGCTCCACCGGCTGAGCGATCCCGAGTTGATCGCCGAGGTCCAGCGCATTTATGGCGGGATCCCGCCGCAGATCCTCAATGAGCCCGAGCTCCTCGCCCTGACCCTCCCGGTCCTTCGCGCCGACTTGAGCGTCAACGAGACCTACACGCTCGCCGAGGAGGACCCGCTCGACTGCCCGCTGCGGGCGTTTGGCGGCGATGACGATCCCCACGTAGGCCAGGCCGGGCTCGCAGCCTGGGCCGCGCACACCCAGGCCAGCTTCGCCTGGGAGCAGTGCGCGGGCGACCACTTCTACCTCGCCCCGCCCGCGGGCAAGCGCTGGATCCTCGCCAAGATCGCCGAGACCCTCGGCGGCTGACGATTCACAGGCGCGCGACGTTTCGACCCCACGCGCGGCGCCGCCATGGCAAGCTCTGAGCTGTGAGCTACGCACGCGCATGCGTGGTGCTCGCGGAGATCGGCATGTCAACCATTCGTCGCCTACTCATCTTGTCCTCGAGCTGTAGCGTCCTTGCCTGCGGTGATCCTGCGGCCGTCGACCAGGACAGCGCCACGTCCAACGCCGAGTCGGGCACGGACACCGCATCGGACACCGGCGACACCAGCGACACCGGCGACACCGGCGATGACGAACCCGAGCTCGTGAGCGTGGCCCACGACTTCGGCACGATCACGCTCGCCCCCTACGAAGAGCTCAGCAACTGCGTGCAGTGGACCGTCGACAACGACGAGGCGGTCTACGTGCAAACCGTCACCGTCAGCAACCTCGGCTACTTTCACCACTCGAATTGGTTCGTGGTCCCCGAGACGATGTACCCGGGCCCCGACGGCTTCTTCAAGTGCAGCGAGCGCGGCTTCGACGAGCTCGCCTCGGCGGTCGCGGGCACCGTGCTATTCGCCCAATCGACCCAATCATTCGTCGAGAGCCAGCGGACCGCCGACGGGGCGATCATCAAGATCCCACCGCGGCACAAGGTCGTCGCCGGCACCCACCTGCTCAACGTCGGGCCCGCCGAGATCTCGACGCAGCTGTTCATGACCCTCGACATCATCCACCCGCGCGACGTCGAGGTCGTGTTGACGCCATTTCGCCTCAGCTACCTCGATCTCGACATCCCGGCCAACAGCAAGAGCCGGTTCACGGGCATCTGCGACGACCTCGGCGAGCGCTACGCCGCCGCCGCCGGCACGCCCCTCGACATCAAGCTTCATTACGTGCTCCCGCACTTCCACTACCTCGGCGACTACTTCGATCTGAGCCTGCAAAGCAGCACGCCCGAGGGCAGCCACCTCGACGGCCAGAGCATCTACCGGCTCGAGGGGTTCAACGGCGAGGCCAACGGCCTGATGTTCGATCCGCCCCTCGATCTCACCGGCCTCGAGGGCCTGACCTACACCTGCGGCTACGACAATTGGCGTGACGTCAACGTCGGCTGGGGCATCGGCGACCAAGAGATGTGCGTCATGCTCGGCCTCGGCGAGTCCAAGGTCATGTTCGACGCCACCGTCACCGGCGGGACCACGGCGGTCGGCGCGACCGGCGACGCCCTCGAGTTCGAAGCCAAATGCGCGATCCTGGCCGTGCCCAAGAACGCCGCTCAGAGCATGCCGAGCGAGGCCGAGAAGCAAGCCCCGCTCTACGTCCCGCCGGGCAGCGACACCGACATCCCCCCGGTCCCGGCCTGCGTCGATCACAACCCCGCCGTCGCGCCCTCGCTCGAGCCCACCTTGACCAACGTCGCGGCCGCGGTGTTTCAGCAATCGTGCATGTTCAACGCCTGCCACGGCAGCTCCGCCCAGGCCGCGGGCTTGAACCTGCAATCGCCCACCCTCCACGCGGAGCTGCTCGGCCACGAGGTCCTCGGCAACGTCGGCGCGAGCCTAGTCGAGCCCGGCGATCCCGAAGGATCGTGGCTGTATGAGATCATGGCGAGCTGCACGCCCGAGGGCGGCAGCGGCAATCACATGCCGCTCAATGCCCCGGTGCTCCTCGAGGATCGCTCGGTCGCGCTGATCCGCGAGTGGATCGCCGACGGCGCGCTCGACAACTAGTACTAGTACTAGTTGCTGCCGACCTTGGTGCCCTTGAGCACGATGTTGCCGGCGCCCTTGAGCGTCAGGTTGTTGCCCTTGAGCACGATGTTGCCGTTCGACTTCATGGTCATCGACGCGGCCCCGCACTTCAGGGTGAGCTTGTTCTTCGCCTCGATCACGGTCTCATTGTCGCTGGTGAAGCTCATGTTGTCCCCGGAGGTCACCGTGCGCAGCTTGCCGACGCTCTCGCTCACGTTGTTGCCGACGCTTTCGGTCCGATCGTTGCCGACCTCCTCGGTTTGGTCGTGCTTGATCACGTTGGCCTGATCGTTGCCAACCTCGAGGTACGCGTCATTGCCGATGGTCTCGCGGTGATCATGTTTGATCTCGACGAGCCAATCCTTTTCACCGTGAATGTAGATGTGCTCCTCGCCCTTGGCGTCCTCGAAGCGCAGCTCGTTGAACCCGCCCCCGCCCGGCGATGAATTGGTGCGCCAGCCGGTTTGGGTCTTGCTGTCGGGCACGTTGAAGGGCGGCGGGTACTCGCCGTTGTACACGCAGCCGGTGCACAGCGGCCGATCGGGGTTGCCCTCTAAAAATTCGATGACGACCTCCATGCCGATCCGCGGGATGAATTGCGCGCCCCAGCCCAGCCCGGCCCAGCTCTGCGAGACCCGCACCCAACACGACGATTCGGCGGCGTAGCTGGGCTGCGCTTCCCAGTAGAATTGGACCTGAATTCGGCCGTGCTCGTCGGTGTGGATCTCTTCGCCCTCGGGGCCCGTGACGATCGCGGTCTGCGGGCCGTGGACCCTGGGCTTGGGGGTGGCCGGCTCGGGGCGGACGATGGCGTCGAACGGTACGCACTCGAACTCGTTGGCGTAGGCCGGCTCGGCGCCGGACTGCTCGCCGGCTTGGTAGTCGTGGCCGCCGCTGTGGGTCACGGCGGTGATCAGGTACTCGCGCTCGAGCTCGGCCCGCTCGGCGTTGCCGAGCTTGAAGCGCAGGCCCGGGCGCATCGCCATGCAGTTGCTCCGACCCCGGGCGACGCGGCCAGCGAGGGCCGCGGCGTGCTGGAGGTCGAGGGCCCGCTCGCCGAGATCGTCGCTGACGTAGCGCCGGCGGCCATGGGCGAAGGTTCGGCGCGCGCGGCCGCGGGCGTCGGTCCCGGTCGCGGCCTCGCTCAGGAGGTTGCGAGGGGTCACCCAGTCGTAGTCGCGGCGCAAGCTGGCCGTGGTCGTCAGGGCGCTCGACCACTCGAAGGTCTGGATCGACTCGACGTCGGCCAAGCCGGGCTGGGTCGCGATGATCGGCACCTCGGAGGTCCCGTCGAGGTTCTCGAGCTCGCCGTATTGATCGTTGGCGTCGCGCAAGGTCAAGGTCTCGACGCCGGCCTCGCCGTCGTGAGCGTACTCGTAGCTGATGCCCTCCTCCTCGAGCAGCCGCGAGACATAGTCAAAGTCGGACTCGCGGTATTGTGTGCAGTAGTCCCGCGGTGGCTTGCCCCGGGTCACGCTGCCAAGGTCGACGCTGCGGCCGTAGTCGCCGAGCCCGGCGTCGAGGACCTCGCCGATGATCGCCTGGACCCCGAGCTCTTGCCAGATCCGCGAGTCGTGGCGCTGGCGCAAGAGCTCGAAGGCCGGGACAAACTCGAAGCGGACGACCGTGTGGTGATCGACGACACCGAGGTAGTCGACGCGGGCGACCACCCCACACACGACCCGCTGCTCTTGCCCGCCCCGGACGATGCGCAAGGTCGCGTCGCAGCCCAGCAGCGCGTCCGTGTCACCCTCGACCTCGGTCTCGGCGTCGACCACCGCCCGGTACGAGCGGTTGAGCCCCTCGCTGAGAAACACGCGGGTCACCGTCCAAGGGGCGCCGGCCTCGTCGGACAAGGACAGCTCGAAGGCGGCGGGCGGGAGGCTGATCTTCAACAACATGTTCTACGCTCCGGCAGGCTCGCCCAGGATGACCGCAGCCCGATCTTCGCGAGGATACCGGCGCTCGTGAGCGGGGGGCAACAACGAGCAGCAACAACCAGCAACAAATCACTTGGGCGCCGGGCTGCAGCTGGTAGACTCGCGGACCAGGAGCCCTGTTTGACTGCGCCCGAAGATCACGCGGACACGAGCTCGGACGAGCGCTTGGACGACGGCGACCAAGAAAAGGCCCTGCTCGACGAGCTCCTCGACGGCTCCGAAGCCCGCCACCGGCCCTCGCACGGGCCCGTCAGCGGGTTCGCGGGCCCGCGTACGCGGGTCGGCAGCCTCGTCGAGTGGAGCTCGGGCCAGCCCCCGCGGGTCGATTTTCCAGGCAACGAGCGCGGCCCGTTGCCCGCGCGAAGCACCATCGCCCTCGATCCCACGATCATCGCCGAGGCCATCGCCTCGGCCCGCGGGGTGCTCTTGAGCTTTGAAGACGGCCGCCCCGAGGCGCCGATCATCACGGGATTGTTGCAAGACTGCGGCGAGATAAGTTCGCTACCAGACACCGCCCCCGAGGTTTGGGACAGCGAGCCCGAGCCGGAGGGGTCCACCATCGCCGAGCTCGAGGCCCGCGTCGACGGCCGCCGCGTCGAGCTCGAGGCCGCCGACGAGATCGTCTTGCGCTGCGGCCAAGCGAGCATCGTGTTGCGCAGCAACGGCCGCGTCGTGATCCGCGGGACCTACGTCGAGACCCGCTCGCACGGCGTCAACCGGGTCAAGGGCGGCTCCGTCGAGATCAACTAGGGCCGAGGGTGAGTCGCGCGTGGCGGTGCTGCTCTGGGACGTTCAAGAGGAGCACCTCAGCGAGGCCGAGTTTTGCTTCGAGACCTGGGACGCTAGCTTCTCGTCGCCGCTCTACACCCTCGCGGAGGTGCTCGCCGGGCCCGAAGAGCGGCTCATGGCGCACACCATGGGTTTAGTCGTCGGGGGCCACGCGGTGCTCGAGCAGCTCGTGCAGCCGGTGCTCGACGAGGATCTCAACGACGATCGGTTTCGGACCGCGGCGGCCGCCTTGGCGATCCTCGACGGGGCCGGCAGCGGCGCGCCCGAGCTCGTGCTCTCGTACCTCCCACGCGCCCGCGCTGAGGGCTGGTGGGGGTTGATCCGCGCCCTGCAGGTCTCCCGTCGCACCGATCTGGCCGAGCGGATGATCGCCGAGCTGCCCGCGCTCGAGGGCCCGGCCCTCGCCGGGCGGCTCGAGGCCTTGTCGGGCCTCGACGTCGACGTCGGCACGCGCTTGCGCGTGTGGCTCGAGCACGATCACCCGGCGATCCGGCGGGTCGCGGCCCGGCTCGCCCGGCGATCGACGTCGACCCGGGTCTTGCGTCGCTTGCTGCCGCTGATGCACGACGCCGATCCCTGGCTGCGGGCCGCGGCGATCGAGAGCGCGCTGATCCGCGGGTTGCCGGGCTCGTGGGAGGTCGCCTGCGAGGTCGCCTCCGATCGCGGCGGGGCCCCGGCCCTGCGCGGGCCAAGCTTGGCTTGGTTGGCGATGCAAGGTGACGCGGGGGTCCACGCCCGGATGCTCGGCGCGCTCGTGTCGAGGCCCGATCCCGAGCTGCTCGCGGCCGCCGGCGTCATGGGTCGGCCCGACGCGGTCGCCGTCGCCGTCGAGCTCCTCGACCACCCCGAGCTCGCCCGGCTCGCTGGCGAGGTCGTCAGCACGGTCTGTGGCCTGTCGACCCGCGACGACCGCTATTGGCTCGACGAGGGCGCGCACGGGGCCTACGGGGCCGATCCAGCCGAGGCCCTGCCGGACCTCGACGCCGACGACCTCGACGCCGACCTCGTCCCCACGGAGCAACGCCGGCTGCGGCTGCCCAACGCCGCCGCGATCCGGGCGTGGTGGGCCGACGCCGAGTTCGAGTATTCGCCGGCGCTGCGCTACTTCGGCGGCCAGCCGCTCGAGCTCGCGACTGTCGCCCACGGCCTGCGTACGGCCCCCATGCGCCAGCGACACGCCCTCGCCCTCGAGCTCGCGATTCGCAGCGCGGGCGTCGCGATTTTAACCACCCACGCGCCCGCGCGCACGCAAACCACCCAGCTCCCTGCGATCTTCGCTACCCTCAGCTCGCGCGGCGAGCTCGACTTCCAGGGCGGCCTCCCGATGATGTGATGCGAGCGTACCTATGGCACTGACAGTCTTCGCCGAGAAAATGGGCTTTTTTCACAAGGGCAGCGCGGGCATCGGCGTCGCGCCCCTCGACGTGTGCCTGTCCCCGCCGCCCGGGCCCGTGCCGATCCCCTACACCAACGTCTTGTTCGCCAAGGATCTGATCAACGGCAGCAAGACCGTGCGCATCGACGGCGAGCCGACCTTCCTCGAGGATCGCTCCGAGACATCGACGAGCATCGGCGACGAAGGCGGGACCTTGGGCGGGAGCGTCGTGACCGGGGTGATCCTTGGCAAGGGCTACTTCATGGTCTGGTCCATGACGATCCAGATCGAGGGCTACGGGGTCTGCCGCCACGGCGACATGATGGGCCAAAACAGCGCCTCCTCGCCGCCCTCCTCGATCGACGCCGCCGCGCTCGCCCAGCACAGCGTCGTCGAGGCCCCGATCCCCGCCCCGGTCGCCGCGCGTCGGGCCGCGCAGGCCGAGGTCCTCGAGGCCACGGGCCCTGGCGACTCGGAGCCGGCTTTGGTCGAGCCTTGCGAGTTCGAGAAGGTCTCGATCGAGTGCAGCCACACGGGCGAGCGCGGGTTTGGCCCCTTCGAATACACCTACGCGGGCGTCATTCAAGACAACCTGCCCCGGCCCGAAAACCGGCCATTCGTGCCGACCATCCAGGTCGTCGCCGGCTCGACCGACGATGACGCCGACACCATTAAAATCGAGCTCAGCGGCGGCCCGGGCTACGGGTGCAGCAACAGCCACCCGCGCGTGGTCATCATCGATCGCTCGACCGGCGAGCGCCAGCAGCACTCCGGCGAGACCAGCGTCGAGCTCAAGGCCAAGTCCAAGGCCCTCGAGCTCCCGGCCTACTCGCTGATGGGCCCGGTCGGCGTGCTCGCGTATTTTTGGTTCTCGTCCAAGACCACCCGGCGCTACGCGATAACCGTCGATTCGTGCGGCGTGCAGGCCGACCAGAGCCCCGGCTTTCGCCAGCTGTCCCGCTCGCTCGACGTCTTTTCGAAGGACAAATATAAGCTCTCCTGCTCGATCCCCGCGGCCTTCAACAATGAATATACCGGCACGCCGACCCGCGCGCCCTCGCCCCGGGCCGCCTTGGGCCGCGGCCGCGGCGGGCCAACCGACGATCGCTGGGATAACGAGACCGCCTACAACCAGGGCAGCCCCATCGCCAAGCCGCTCGAGGAGCTCGGCGCGAGCGTCCAGCTCACCCGCAACGGCGACGATCTCAAAGCGACGGCGACCCTCGGCAAGATCGTCCAGGCGCTGGTCAAGACTCGCAGCGAGATCGAGAAATTTCGCAAGTTTATCCGCGACTTCCAGCCGCAGCTCGGCTGGAAATTTGGCTTTGCGATCAGCCTATTCGAGGGTGATTTAGCGCTCGAGTGGGGCGCCAAGGAGGCCGCCGATCACACGGTCTTCAAGTGGTGGAAGTTCGAGGCCGAGCTGACCCTGCTGGCCCTCGAGATCGAGCTCAACTTCGGCGTCGACGTCCACATTTGGCGGATCTGGACCATGACCGCCCTGGTGTTCGGCAAGATCAGCGGCGCGGTCAAGCTCGCGACCGCGGTCGAGGCGACCCCGGACTCGCCCGACTGGGAGGCGAAGCTCGCTGGCGACATCAGCGGCGAGCTCGGGGTCCGTGGCGCGCTCGGGGCCGACTGGGTCGCCGTCGAAGGCCGGCTCGAGGTCGTCTTGCCCTTCGAGGCCACGCCCAAGATCGACGGCGAGGACGGCTTTGGCATCCATTACAAGCTCGAGTGCGACGGGCTCGAGGCCAAGATCGTCGGCAAGATCAAGTTCTTTGGGAGCTTCGCCAAGACCTACCCGCTGATCGACGGCGGCACCATCACCCAAGGCCGGTTCCCCGGCGCGGCCGAGCAGGCGAGCGAGTGAGCGACCCAATCTTCTACCTCCACATCCGCACCCGCGCCTGCGCGGCCGAGATCCGCCTCAACGACGCGACGATCTTCACGGTCGGCGTCGACGCCCCGCAGGTCGCGTTTCCAACCATCAGCGAGTGGGTGTTGGTCGGCGAGAACACCCTGAGCGTCGAGCTGCGCGAGCTCGGCGAGGATCCGGCGGTCCACGTGGCCCTGTGCGAGGCGCAGATTGGCGACGTGCCCGAGCCCGGCAACGAGCGCGAGCTGATCGTGATTGATTGGCCCGCATTGATCGAAGCCCCGCTCCCGGCCGTACCGCTGACCCTGCGCGAGACCGGCCAAGCGACGCACCCCTGGGGTGACTGGAGCTGGCAGCACGCGCCGCCCTTCGACCTCGATCGATGGACCATCCCCGATGTGATCGACTACGTCCGCGACCTCCACGCCGCCCTCGCGGCCGGGCGGATCGACGCCTTGATCGACCAAAGCCCGGTCAAGTTCAACGAGGTCGCGCCGGCCTATGCCATGAGCGTCGCCGAGGCCCACCAGCGGATCACCGATAGTTGGGCGGCCCTGAGCGCCGAGCCCGGCTGGGAGCTCGCGCCCTTCGACGCGGCCGACATCGACCTGCGCCTGCACTGCGACGCCCGCCTAGTCGAGCCCACCACCCGCGACGGCCGCCCGCTGATCCGCCAGGCCCGGGCGATCAACGGCGAGCTGTGGTCGCTCGAGCTGTTCATTGCCCGGACCAACTGGGAATATACGGCCGGGCAGCTGACCATCGTGCGCTAGCAGCCCGTGGTGGAAGTCCTCGCGCCGCCTCGCTTGGCCTTTTCGCCGAGGGCGGTGTCGCCGAAACTTGTAGTACGCCCGGTACAACTGCGTTTCGGCTCCTAGCCCTCGACGAA
>Ga0114946_10003422_pt1 | contig 10696 bp, 11 predicted proteins | sample WalLakDeSediment_FD_88676 | JGI IMG/M metagenome (GOLD analysis project Ga0114946, IMG submission 88676) | Lake sediment microbial communities from Walker lake, Nevada to study Microbial Dark Matter (Phase II) - Walker Lake 11/02/13 Deep Sediment | ecosystem: Environmental > Aquatic >...
GACCTGCTGCTCATCGTGGTGATCTTCGGGGGACTGCTGGCCGCGACCGGACGCCGCGGGCGCATCATGCAGACCTTGTCTGCCCTGTTCGGCACCGGAGCCCTGCTGAGCGCGATAGCGTTGCCGTTCGTATGGACGGCAGTGCGGGTGCTTGCGGAGGGCGCCCCGGCGCCCGGGATGGAGGTGCCCGCCCTGTTGAGCACGACGGGACTGTTCATGTTGCTGCTGGCGTCGCTGCTGGTCACCGGCCATATCGTGCGCAACGCGCTCGACTGGAGTTACCCGGCGGGGGTGCTGGCGGCAGTGGTCTACTTCTCCGCCAGTGTCGGTGTTTTCCGCAGAGTTTTCCCGGGCGAATGATGCACATCCATATTCTCGGTATCGGCGGAACATTCATGGCGGGAATCGCGGCGCTGGCGCGTGCGCTCGGCCACCGCGTCACCGGCTCGGACCGGGCGCTGTATCCGCCCATGAGCACGCAACTGGCGCAACTCGGCATCGAGATCATCGAGGGCTACGAGCACGATCGGCTGGATCCGGCGCCGGATTGCGTCGTCGTGGGCAATGTCATGCGGCGCGGGTTGCCGGTGATCGAGCGCCTGCTGGACTCCGGGCTGGCATACTGCTCCGGCCCCGAATGGCTGGCGCGGGAGGTCCTGCGGGACCGCTGGACGCTGGCGGTCGCCGGCACCCACGGCAAGACGACCACCACCAGCATCCTCGCGTTCCTGCTCGAGTCCGCCGGGCTGCGACCCGGTTTCCTCGTGGGCGGAATCCCGGCGGATTTCGAAACCTCCGCGCGGCTGGGGGATGCGCCGTTCTTCGTCGTCGAGGCCGACGAATACGACACGGCGTTTTTCGACAAGCGTTCCAAGTTCGTCCACTACCGGCCACGCACGCTGATCCTCGGCAACCTCGAATTCGACCACGCGGACATCTTCGACGACCTCGCCGCGATCCAGCGCCAGTTTCATCATCTGGTGAGAACCGTGCCCGGCTCGGGCCTGATCGTGGCCAACGGCGGCGATGCGGCGCTGGAGACAATGCTGGCGACCGGTTGCTGGACGCCGGTCGAGCGGTTCACCGGGCCCGGAGCCACGGCTCCGGCGCCCGCCTGCGCGGCGCGGATGGCGCCGGGCGGCTTCGAGGTGCTCGATCCCGACGGCAGGCCGCTCGTATCGGTGCGCTGGTCCATGCCGGGCGCGCACAATGCGGAGAACGCGCTTGCCGCGATGCTGGCCGCCCGCCATGCCGGCGTGCCGCTGGAGGCCTCGGCCCGGGCACTGGCGTCGTTCCGGGGTGTGACGCGTCGCCAGGAATGGATCGGCACGGCGGACGGTGTCGAGCTGTTCGATGATTTCGCGCATCATCCCACCGCGATCGCGCGCACCCTCGAGGCCATGCGCGGCGGGCTGGCAGGCCGCCGCCTCGTCGCGGTACTGGAGCCACGCTCCAATACCATGCGCATGGGCGTCCACGCCAAGACCCTGGCGGCCTCGCTGGCGACGGCCGATCGCGCCTATGTCCATGTGCCCGCCGGGCTCGGCTGGGACGCCGCTGGGGTATTGGGCGCGGCGGGCGAGCGCGTGCGCGTCTGCGCGGAGCTGGCGGGACTGGAGGCTATACTGCTGCAGGAACTGCGCGCCGGAGACCGCGTGGTGTTGATGTCAAACGGCAGTTTCGGCGGCCTGCATCGACGCCTGCTGGAGGGGCTCAGGGCGCGGGAAAGGAGCGAGACCGAATGAGCGTACACGTGGCATTGGCGATGACGGGTGCTTCGGGCGCGCAGTACGGGCTGCGGCTGCTGGAGTGCCTGCTCGGGACCGGCTGCCGGGTCACGCTGATGATCTCCAGGCCGGCGCAGGTCGTGATCGGCATGGAGACCGACCTGGCATTGCCGTCCCGGCCGGCGGAGATTCGCCGTTTCTTCTGCGAGCGCCATGGGTCGCCCGAATCGCAACTCACGGTGCATGGCCGGGAAGAGTGGACCGCCCCGGTCGCAAGCGGCTCCGCGGCGCCGGACGCGATGGTGGTGTGTCCCTGCACTACCGCGACCTTGTCGGCGCTTGCGACGGGTGCGAGCCGCAGCCTGATCGAGCGCGCCGGCGACGTCGTGCTCAAGGAACGCCGCCCCCTGCTGCTGGTGGTGCGCGAGATGCCATTCTCGCAGATCCATCTCGAGAACATGCTGACCCTGGCACGCGCGGGCGCCGTGATCATGCCCGCGAACCCGGGCTTCTACCATCGGCCGGCGGAGGTGGGGGACCTGGTCGACTTCGTCGTGGCGCGCGTGCTCGACCACCTGGGGATTCCGCAGCGCCTCGTGCCGGCCTGGGGCGGGGTCCAGGGCGAGTGAGCAACCAGCTCGAGATCCCCCTGTTCCCGTTGCAAACGGTGCTGTTCCCGGGCGGGCCTTTGCCGCTCAGGATCTTCGAACCGCGCTACGTAGACATGATCAGCGGATGCCTCAAGTCCGGCGTCGGTTTCGGCGTACTGCTGATCCGGGCAGGTGAGGAAACCGGCCAGGCGAGCATGTACGAGTTCGGCACCGTCGCGACGATCGTCGACTGGGACCAGTTGAACGACGGCACACTCGGCGTGGTCGTGATCGGCGGCGCGCGCTTCGTGCTGCGATCGGCGCGGCGCCAGGACGACGGCCTCAACCTCGGCGTGGTCGATTTGCTCGAAACCGAACCGACCGTCCCGCTGCCGGAGCGCTTTCACGACATGGCGCGCCTGCTCGAGGGCGTGTTCGAGGATCTCGGGCCGCATTACCGTCACGTCTCGCCCGACTTCAATGATGCCGGGTGGGTAGGTTGCCGCCTCGCGGAGCTCCTGCCGATCGACCTCGAGCACAAGCAGCACTGCCTGGAGCTGTGCGATCCGTTGAGGAGGCTCGAGTACCTCGAGCCGTTGCTGAAGGGCCTCGGCCGCTAGCATGCCTGTCAAGAGCGATACAGCGCTGTTCTCGGGCCGCGACCTGGTCTGCGTTCATCGCGGCACCGATCCGATCGAGGCCAACTTGCTGAAAGGCATGCTGGACAGCGAGGGCATTCCGGCGGCGGTGACCGGCGCCGACCTGGTCGGCGGCTACAGCGGGGTGCCGAAAGTCTGTGATGTCCGCCTGCTCGTGCCGGTGCGCTATCGCGCAAGCGCCGCCGCCGTGCTCGAGCGCTACGAGCGGGAGCACCCGGCCGGCGGTGAGTGGCGCTGCGCAGACTGTGGCGAGCACAATGCTTCGAGCTTCGAATCCTGCTGGTCCTGCGGACGCTCCGTTACAGGGTAGCCATCACCCGGCCGGCCGCGGCCACCGTCGCATCGATGTCCGCGTCGGTATGCGCCAGCGAAACGAAGCCCGCCTCGAACGCCGACGGCGCGAGGTAGACCCCCTCGCCGAGCATGCCGTGGAAGAAGGCCTTGAAGCGCTCCTGGTCGCAGGCCATGACCTGCTTGAAGGTCCGGATCGGGCCGTCCCCGCTGAAGAACACGCCGAACATGCCGCCGACCGAGTGGCCCGAGAACGGGACTTCGGCTTTGTCCGCGGCGGCCTGGATACCTTCCACGAGCCGGCGCGTGCGCATGCCCAGCTCGCGGTAAAGCTGCGGGTTCAGCCGGTCGAGCGTCGCGATGCCCGCGTGCATCGCCACCGGGTTCCCCGACAGCGTTCCCGCCTGGTACACGGGGCCGAGGGGGGCGATCTGCTCCATGACCTTGCGCTTCCCGCCGAACGCGCCCACCGGCATGCCGCCGCCGATGATCTTGCCCAGCGTGGTCAGGTCGGGCTTCACGCCGGACAGCTCCTGCACGCCGCCGAGGGCGACGCGAAACCCGGTCATGACCTCGTCGAAGATCAACAGCGCGCCGTGCCGGTCGCAGACCGCGCGCAGGCCCTCGAGGAAACCCGGCGCCGGCAGCACCATGTTCATGTTGCCGGCGATCGGCTCGACGATGATGCAGGCAATCTCGTCGCCGACTTCTCCGAAGGCCTGCTCGACCTCGTCGAGGTCGTTGTAGGCCAGGGTAATGGTGTGCTGGGCGAGCGAGGCGGGCACGCCCGGAGAGGTCGGCACGCCGAGCGTCAGCGCGCCCGAGCCCGCCTTGACCAGCAGCGAATCCGAGTGGCCGTGGTAGCAGCCCTCGAACTTGACGATCTTGTCGCGCCCGGTGAAGCCGCGGGCAAGCCGGATCGCGCTCATCGTCGCCTCGGTGCCCGAGCTGACGAACCGCACCAGCTCGATCGAGGGCATGATCTCGCAGACCCGCCTGGCCAGCGTCGTCTCGATCGCCGTCGGGGCGCCGAACGACAGGCCGTCGAGCGCCGCGGTGCGCACCGCCTCGATGACGTCGGGATGCGCATGGCCCAGGATCATCGGGCCCCAGGAGCCGACGTAATCGGTGTAGCGCTTGCCGTCCTCGCCCCAGATATAGGCGCCCGCCGCCTTGCGAATGAACACGGGTTCGCCGCCGACGGAACGGAAGGCGCGGACCGGCGAATTCACGCCGCCGGGAATGTAACGCTGGGCCTCATGGAACAGGTTCACGATTCGCAAGTCTCCTGGCACCGGCCGGGCCGCGGGACGCGGCCCGGCAAGAGATTCATTTTAGCCGTGCGCGGCCCCGCTCGCAGGCTGCGGAAAGTACCTGCGCCGCGGCCCGCGGGTCGGGGTCCCCGAACAGGTCGCGGATCACGGCAACGCAATGTGCCCCGGCGGCAATCGTTTCGGCCGCGTTGTCGCGCGTGATGCCGCCGATCGCGACTACCGGGACCGGCAGTTCACGGGCCGCGCGTGCGAGCATCTCGAGCGATGCGCGCCCGGCGCCCGGCTTGGTCTCCGACGGCCAGACACTGCCGAAGGCCACATAGTCGGCGCCGGCCACAACCGCCGTCCGCGCGAGGTCGGGCTCGGCATAGCAGGACACGCCGATGAGGCGATCCGGGCCGAGCATGGCCCGCGCCCTGGCCGGGTCGCCGTCGTCCCGCCCGAGGTGGACCCCGTCGGCTTCCAGTTCAGCTGCGAGCGCCGCGTCGTCGTTGATGATGAACAGCGCGCCGCGGGAGCGACAGGCCGCGAGCACGGCACGCGCGCGTCGCCGCAGAGTCGGCGCATCGGCAGACTTGTCGCGGAATTGCACGATCCGCGCGCCGCCCTCGATCGCCTGCGCGACCCGCTCCGCGAGCAATGCCTCGGGCAGCAACAGGGGATCGGTCAGCGCGTACAGCCCGGCGGGCAGGGCAGGCTTCGACATGGATTCAGCCGGAGTGCCGCAGCGGCACGAACTGCCCGCGGCCCGGCCGGAACGCCCGTTGCAGCCAGGCGTGGGTCAGCGCCTGCGCGGTTGCAACCGCTACTTCGACGGGGTCGCCGTGGGCGATGCGCGCCGCGCAGGCCGAGGCCAGCGTGCAGCCCGAGCCATGGAAGCTGCCCGCGAGGCGCGGCCAGCGGAACAGCCGCGGCTCCCCGGGACCATAAAGCGTGTTCAGCACCTCCTTCCCCCCGGCATCCGCTTCGTCACCGCCCTTGGCGAGCACGAACCTGCAACCTGCACGACGCAGCTCCGTTGCGCGCGCGGCCATATCGTCCCGCCCGGGCGCGAGTCGGCGGATCTCGAGCGCGTTGGGCGTCAACAGCGTAGTCAACGGGCAGAGGCGCTCGAGAATCACGCCGACCAGCGCGTCCTCGGCAAGACTGGCTCCGCCCGCTGCGACCAGCACCGGGTCGAGCACGATCGGCAGCCCCGGACGGCGCGCGAGCACATCGGCCACGGCGGCTGCGATTGCGGCGGTGGCGAGCAGTCCGATCTTGACCGCCTTGACGGGAATGTCGTCGAGGACCGCTTCCATCTGGGCCGCGACCAGCGCCGGCGTGGCCGGCTCGACCGCCATCGCGTTGACGGTGTCCTGGACGGTGAGCGCCGTGATGACCGGCGCGGGGTGCGCGCCGGCCGCGGTAATGGCCTGCAGGTCGGCGGCGATTCCCGCGCCGCCGGAGGGATCGTTACCGGCCACGACCAGGACGGTGGGTGGAATATGTGACATCTGGCTTGGGTTGGGGTCGTCTGCGTGCGAGAATTCACGGCTGTTTTGATTATCGCCGCGGCGGGTCGTTGATGAAAGCGTGGATGTGCGTGATTTGCGGATACGTATACGAGGAAGCGGAAGGCGACCCCGAAGGCGGAATCGTGCCGGGGACGAAATGGGATGACGTGCCGCTGAGCTGGCGTTGTCCGGACTGCGGCGCGGGCAAGGAAGACTTCGAGATGATCGAGATCTGAACCCCGGGCAGGCGCGCGCCAAGCAGCGCCGGTATGCCCTCCGGGCCCACCAGGTGCAGTGCGCCCACCACGACCAGGCTCGTGCCTTCTTCATCCAGCAAGGCCTCGATAGCGGGCAACCAGGCCCGGTTACGACCGGTCACGATGCTTTCGTACAGGGTGTCGAAACCCTGGAAATCCGTTTCCAGCCGTTGCTCGAGCGCCGCGATGTCGCCCGCGCGCCAGCCATCGACCAGTGCCTCGGTATCGGTTTCCACCGCGGCCAGGTCCTCGAGTGTCCTGAGCAGCACCCTGTGCTGGGTGTCCGCATCGAGCGTCTTGAACAGCATCAGCTGCTCGTCGATGGTTTCCAGCCCGGTGACGGGCTTGTTGTCCCGCCCGGCCCAGGCCGCGACCTGGTGATCCACGCCGAGTGCCGGGTCGTAGCCCGCCCGGGCGAGGGCGCCTGTGTAGAGCGTGATGGCGGCAAACCAGGGTTCCAGCGCCATGACCGGATCGAGCTCGAGACCGGCGCCTGCCGCCAGGGCCGCGGCGCGCCCGCGCTCGTCATCTGACAGCACATCCCAGGCACCACGACCCGGCGAAATGACACCCACCCGCTGCAGCGCCGCCATCGACGCCGCCGGCTCGAGTTCGCGAGGGTCGAGTTCCAGCACGATCCTGTCGGCCTGCAGGTAGGCCGCATGCACGGCCTCGGGCAAGGGCTGGTCCTCGGCCCGCAGCATGTGCACCGAACCCAGCAGCAGCACCGTGCGCGTGCCGTCGGCGCTCGCCACGGACCACAGCGGGAGCGCCGCGAGGGGTGCCGCGAACAGCCACAGCGCGAGCAGCGCGAGAACCCTCCTGGTCATTGGCCGGAGGCGTCCACGTCGATGCCGGCCACTCGGGCGAGCCAGGCGATCCTGGCCGACGACTCGAGCGAGCAGGTCCACTTGTAAGCGAGATCGAGGGTCTCGCCGGCCGCGTAGACCCCGTGTCCACGCACCACACACACACGATGTTGCGCGAGCACCGCGGCGACCTCGTCGGGGGACCGCCCGGTGTACTGGTCCGGCGGGATATCGAGCACGGGCACCGTCCGGAAATAATAGCGACCCTCGAAGTCGGTCGGCAGGAAATCCCCGCCGGCCAGCGTCATCGCAATCGAATGCGGGCCGTGACTGTGCAGCACCGCGGTGGCCTCCGGACGGGCCCGGTACACCGCGAGGTGCAGCGGCGCATCGAGCGAAGCGCCGGATGGCGCCGGCCGATCGAGACGACAGGCCAGCAGGTCGTCCACTTCCAGGGTGTCGGCGCTGCACCCGGTCGGCGTCACCCAGGCGAGATCGCCTTCCCGCAATGAAGCGTTACCGCTGTGCGAGTCGTTGAGCCCGTGCTGCCGGAGCCAGCGGTAGTAGCGCACCAGTGTATGGCGCGCATCGCCCGCCGCGGCGCGGCTCACCGGCCGAAGCCCTGTGGTTTGGGTGCCGACTCGACCCGGCTGACGATCCGTCCGTCGGACAGGAGGTCGAGCCAGCGCCACCCGGGGCCGGCGTCGGGGTCGATCTCGGAGCTCATGGCCCGCGGCATGAACTGGAAGCATGTCGAAGGCGACCCGAGCATGCGGACGCCGCGGCGCTGGCTCTCCTGGACCTGGTGTATGTGGCCCCAGAGAATTCCGCGGATGCGCGCACAGCTGTCCGCAACGGCAAGAAATTCGTCCGCATTGTCGAGCGCCACCTTGTCCAGCCAGGAACCCGTGGGCACCGGGTGATGATGCAAAACGACCAGTACGTGCGGCTCGGCGGGATGCTCGAGCGCTCGGGCGAGGCGCTGCAATTCCTCCTGGCGCAGTCGGCCGCCGCCTCGATCGCCGTCCCAGGTAGACAGCATCACCAGGCGCCATCGGCCGAGTGCCTGGTCCGCGCAGTAATGGAACGGCGGCTGGGACAGCGCCTCCGCCATGGTGTCCGGATGGTCATGATTGCCCGGAATGCAGAACACCGGCACGCCGACGTTGCCGAGGATGTCGCGCAGGTGCCGGTAGGACTCCGGCGTACCGTCCTGGGACAGGTCGCCGGTGGCGAGGATGGCGTCGGGGGGCGCCGTGCCCTCGAGCGCGACTTTAAGCGCCAGCTGCAGGGACTCGCGTGTACGCCAGCCCTTCACCTCGCCGTCCGGCGCAGCGCGCAGATGGCTGTCGGTGAGCTGGAGCAAACGCTGCGGGCGATCGCCGCTCATGCCCTGTACCCCGCTAGAATCCGTGGACGGCCCTAGTGTAACCAAACAACGAACGTCAAATCGGGAACTGTGTGATGTCGAACAAAAGCATCGGCCTCGATGGCCCGCTCTATGATTACATGCTGTCCGCGTCGTTGCGCGAGCACCCGGCGCTCGCCAGGCTGCGTGCCGAGACGGCGGCGCTTCCCGAGGCGAACATGCAGATTGCACCCGAGCAGGGCCAGTTCATCGCGCTGCTCGTCAAGCTGGCCGGCGCGACCCGCTGCATCGAAGTCGGCGTGTTTACCGGCTACAGCAGCCTCGCTGTCGCGCTCGCGATGCCGCCGACCGGGAGGATCGTCGCCTGTGACATCAGCGAGGCATACACCCTGGTGGCCCGCCGTTTCTGGGAGGAGGCCGGAGTGGCCGGCAGGATCGACCTCAGGATCGCGCCGGCGCTGGAAACGCTGCAGGCCCTGCTCGCGGAGGGCGGTGCGGGCAGTTACGACTTCGGCTTCATCGATGCCGACAAGGGCGGTTACCCCGAGTATTACGAACGCCTGCTGGCGTTGCTGCGCCCAGGCGGGCTGATCGCCATCGACAATACGCTGTGGGACGGCGACGTCGCCGATCCCGGCAACCAGGCCGCCGATACCGTGGCCATCCGGGCCTTCAACGAGAAGCTCAGGGACGACCAGCGCGTCGACCTGTCGCTCGTGCCCATCGGCGATGGCCTGACGCTCGCCCGCAAGCGCTGACCCCGTAGTGACCGCAGCGGCCGACCGCGACAGGCCCCGCGCGCTCCGGAAATCTTTATGTCGCGCGCGGGGCCTGTCGCGTCCGGCCGCCGCTGCGCCGGCGCATAGGCGGGGCGCCCCCGCGCACAGGCGGACGCCTCTGCGCAAAGGCCGGTGCAACTGCGTGAATGCGGGCGCCTGCCGAGCCGCGCTGGGGCACCGGCAGTTCGGGCCATCCGCGAGGCTGACCTCGCCCGACATTGCAACTGACGACGCCGCCCCTGTCCACGACGTAGCAGGGACGGGACAGCATAGGCCCGGTGCGCGACATAAAGATTTCGGAGCGCACCGGGCCTATGCTGGCCCGCCCCTGCGATCCGCCGCGGGACAAAGAGCGGTCAGTAGCGGTAATGGTCCGGCTTGTAAGGCCCGGCGGGATCCACGCCGATGTACTTCGCCTGTTCCGGGCGGAGCGTCGTCAGTTGCGCGCCGATCCGGTCCAGGTGCAGTCGCGCCACTTCCTCATCGAGGTGCTTGGGCAGCACGTAGACCTTGTTGGCATAACGGCCGTCGTTGCCGTGCAGCTCGATCTGCGCCAGCACCTGGTTCGTGAAGCTGTTCGACATGACGAAACTGGGGTGGCCGTGCGCGCAGCCGAGGTTCACGAGGCGCCCTTCGGCCAGCAATATGATGCGCTTGCCGTCCGGGAAGATCACGTGGTCGACCTGCGGCTTGATGTTGTCCCACTCGTACTGCTTGAGGCCCGCGACGTCGATCTCGTTGTCGAAGTGGCCGATGTTGCAGACGATGGCCTGGTTCTTCATCCGCTCCATGTGCGCGCGGGTGATGACGTGATAGTTGCCGGTCGCGGTGACGAAAATGTCCGCCTTGTCGACCACCTCGTCCATGGTCACGACACGATAGCCTTCCATGCTGGCCTGCAGGGCGCAGATCGGGTCGATCTCGGTGATCCACACGGTGGCGCCGAGGCCGCGCAGCGACTGGGCGCAACCCTTGCCGACGTCGCCGTAGCCCGCGACCACGGCAATCTTGCCGGCGATCATGGTGTCGGTGGCGCGCTTGATGCCGTCGACCAGCGACTCGCGGCAGCCGTAGAGGTTGTCGAACTTGCTCTTGGTGACCGAGTCGTTGACGTTGATCGCCGGGAACGGCAGGCGTCCGTCCTTCTCCATCTGGTAGAGGCGATGCACGCCGGTGGTGGTTTCCTCGGTGACACCGCGAATGCTCGCCTGCGTCTTCGAATACCAGCCCGGCCGGGTCTCCAGCCTGTGCCGGATTGCCTTGAAGAGGGCGACTTCCTCCTCGCTGCCGGGAGAATCGAGCACCGAGCGGTCCTGCTCGGCCCGCGCGCCGAGCGTCACGGCAAGAGTGGCGTCGCCGCCGTCGTCGAGGATCATGTTCGGCACGCCGCCGTCGCCCCACTCGAGGATGCGGTGGGTGAATTCCCAGTACTCGTCCAGGGTCTC
>Ga0114946_10003423_pt1 | contig 10696 bp, 7 predicted proteins | sample WalLakDeSediment_FD_88676 | JGI IMG/M metagenome (GOLD analysis project Ga0114946, IMG submission 88676) | Lake sediment microbial communities from Walker lake, Nevada to study Microbial Dark Matter (Phase II) - Walker Lake 11/02/13 Deep Sediment | ecosystem: Environmental > Aquatic > Freshwater...
CGTCTTCCAGCGCAGGACGTAGCTCGATCGCCCCGCTGGCGTTAGCCAGCTTGGTCTCATTGACGTCCATATCCCCGCGCACCACCACGAAGATGAAACGCTCGACCAGTTCCTCTCCCTGCGGCAGCCTTCCCACCAAGAAGACTGCTTTGGCGGTTTTGGCCTTGGGGATGCCCAGGAACTCAGCCAGGGCATCGATCGTTTTAGCTTGCGGGGTCGCCACCGGCTCGCTCGGCAGGGGTTCTTCCGCCAGGGCAGCAGGTTTTTGGAAGACCGCGATCTGCCGGTTGGCCGTGTAGGCGCAGGTGGGGCAGATCAGGATGGTGTCTTCGCCCGCGGGGGTCAGGTACATGTACTCGTGAGCCAGGCTGCCGCCCATCATACCCGTATCCGCGCGCACCGCCTGCACCGGCAGCCCACAGCGATAGAAGATATTGAAATAGGCCTGGTAATGGGCGCGGTATTGGCGGTCCAACCCTTGTTCGTCGCGGTCCAGGCTGTAGCTATCCTTCATGGTGAACTCGCGCACGCGGATCAACCCGGCGCGCGGGCGTGGGTCATCGCGCCACTTGGTCTGGATATGGTAGAGCAATTGGGGTAACTGGCGGTAAGAGTGCACCTCTTTGCGCAGCAGGTCGGCCACCACCTCTTCGTGAGTCATCGCCAGGACCATATCCCGCCCGCTGCGATCCTTGAAGCGCCCCATCTCTGCCCCGATTTGCCCCCAACGCCCGCTTTCCTGCCACAGGCTGGCTGGGTGCACCACAGGCATGGTGATCTCCTGCCCGCCGATGGCTTCAATCTCCTGGCGCATGATATTTTCGATCTTGGTCAAGGAACGGCGCGCCAGGGGCAGGTAGCTGAAGATGCCCGTCGCCAGCTGGCGGATGAAGCCGGCTCGCAGCAGCAGGCGGTGGCTGGGTGTATCGGCCTCTGCCGGGGCCTCGCGTAAGGTCTGGCTGAACAGTTGGCTCATGCGCATAGCTGTCACCTTCTTAGCATGTTTCTTTTCTGTGCGTCTCTGCGCGAGAAAAAACTATTTCTCGCGCAGAGACGCAGAACAGCAGGGGGATATTTTTTATTACCCTTGCTTGATATCCTGGTTATAAGATCGCAAAATGATTCAGCGGCAGGCGGCGGGGGAGGCGCAGCTCGGCGTTATAGGCGATGCGCAGCAGCAGGTGTTCTTCCCAATGGCGGCCCATCGCATGCATCCCAACCGGCATGCCCTCAGAGTCATATCCCACAGGGAAGCTGATGGCCGGCATTCCGGCGAAATTACCGGGGAATATGTAGCGCATCATCTCGGTTTCAGTGCTCAAATCCGACCAGCCATTGCTCAAGGCCTGCTCGGGCACTTTACGCGCGGTCAGGGCTGTTGTTGGAGTAATGACGGCGTCAACGTTTTGATAGACACCAGCAAAGATCTTCAAGGCGCGCGTGCGCATGCGTTGCGCCTGGATATAATCGTTGGCGCCCATCACCTTCCCGATCACCAGGTTGAGGCGGGTGCTGGGGGCGAAATCTTCCCAAGGGGCGTTGATATTTTTCATGCTGGCGTACATCTCACTCAGGATGGTTACAACATGCGCTATTCGCATCGCGTCCAGCTCAGGGATACTTATCTCCACCACCACCGCGCCGGCTTTTTCAAATTCAGCCAGCATCTTTTCGTTTAGCTGGACAACTTCGCGGTTGGCATGCTGGAACCAGTCGGGGAACACTCCCAGACGCAGGCCGGTCAAGTTTGGCGTATCCCAGCCCTCTAACGTCAGCGGAGGTTGGTGCTGGGTCAGGTGTTCGGATGGGTCGGGCCCGGCGATAATCTGGTAAACCAGCGCCACATCTTCCACCGAGGCGCCCATCGGGCCCAGGTGCGCCATGCTCCAGCACAAGGGGGCAGCTCCAGCCTCGCATACCCGCCCAAAGGTTGGTTTGAGCCCCACCACGCCGCACAGACTGGCTGGGATGCGGATCGATCCGCCGCCGTCTGCGCCTATCGCAACCGGGACAAGCCCGGCAGCCACTGCCGCCCCTGAGCCGCTGGACGAGCCGCCCGAGTCGCGCTGCAGATCGTAGGGGTTGGCGGTCCGGCCATGATGGATATTCTCGCCATTGGGGGTGATGCCGATCTCGTGCATGTTGGTCTTGCCGACCAGCAACGCCCCTGCCGCCCGCAGGCAGGCTACCACGCGCGAGTCGCGCTGGGCTGGCTGGGCGCCCATGAACTTGGTCCCGACGGTGGTGGCGTAGGGGACCATATCGACCTCGTCTTTTACACCTACGGGCACACCTTCTAAAAAGCTGCGAGGCTTGCCCTGGCGCAGCCTTTCACTGGACTCCTGGGCCTGTTTCAGGACATCCTCCTGAAAGCAGGCGCAGAAGGCATGCAGAGGTGGGGAGCATCGCTCGCTCTCGTCGATCGCCTGGAGCGCGTGTTCGGCAACCTCCAGCGGGTTCAGGCGTCCCTGGCGGTAGGCCAGTGCATAATCCCGAATCAAGTTAAACGGCATGGTATCAAGTGAGGTGCGCTCGCTGGCGAGTGCATCCTGGGGCAGCTCCATTTGACCGGCTGCATGTTCGTCAGGGACAATCAGAGGGGTGAAGGTCGGTTCTTCAGTGAACTGCATTTTACGAAATTTGGATATGCCGCCAGTTTCCAGCAAATTACCCATTAGCATGGGTTGAGTCACAGGATTGCTGGCAAGGGAGGCAAAAATGGACAACATCTTCCCGTACAGTTTGGGGAGATTCAAGGAGCTGAGATCATACTCGGACATGGTGTCCTCCCTTCAGAATGTCGATCCTTAATCCAATCGCTTTAGCCCCGCCGTGTGCGCCATCTCAACCGCGGCCTGGTATTCTTCGCTTTTTACACGGCGGTTTAGCTTGGGGAACCGGCGGGCGTTGAAGGCCGGGCGGTATTGGTCCATTAAATTCAGGTAGGTATCCGGCGAAACCTGTTCTGCCAGGAAGCGCACGATCTCGCCAGTCCCGGCCAGACCATAAGGCAGCACCAAATGGCGTACCAGCAACCCGCGTGTGGCCAACCCGTCAGCGTCGATCTGCAGATCGCCAACCTGGCGATGCATCTCCAGCACAGCGGCCTGGTTGACCTGCGGGTAATGCGGGATTTTCGAATAGCTGCGCGCAATCCTATCACTGGCGTATTTCATGTCCGGCATATAGATATCGATCACCCCGTCCAAGAGCTGCAGGCTGTGCATCGAATCGTAACCACCGGTATTGTAGACGATAGGCAGGCGCAGCCCGGCCTGTGCTGCCAACACTAACGCTTCCAGAAATTGCGCGACCACATGGCTGGGAGAGACCAGGTTGATATTATGGCAGCCCAGCGCTTGCAGCTCCAGCATGATCTCTTCCAGCCTGTCTGCCTTCACCAAATAACCGTTCTCCGTCTGGCTGATGTCATGGTTCTGGCAGTACTGGCAGCGCAGGTTGCAACTGGAGAAGAAGATAGTGCCCGAGCCGCGCCAGCCGCGCAGGGGGTCCTCTTCACCCAGGTGAGGTCCGTAGCTGCTGACCCACGCACGCTCGCCTGTGCGGCAAACCCCCACCTTGCCTGCTAGGCGGTCGATGCCGCATTCCCAGGCGCAGCCCACACAGTGAGCCAACTGCCGGTGGGCTTCTAAAGCGCGTTCTTGCAGCTCTCCGGTTTCAAGAAGGTGTAGATAGGAAGCGAGCATGGAGTGATTGTACACTGAAAATTCCAAGATTGCCTGGCGGGGAAATAGGTTTACTCTTGTCTTGCCTGATTAGCTTTCCTTCTATTTTTCACCCACTTCGCATAGCGGGAATAGAAATGCACCCAGAAGCCGGATAGGCGCACGTCTTCTTTGCCGGTTACCAGGGCGCTCTTCAGGCTGGCGGCGTCAGAAAAATCCGCCAGCAGGTGCGTGGCCTGGCCCACCTCACGGGCGGCATGGGCGTCTGAGCCAACCGTTCCTAGGATGCCATGTTCCTGGGCAAACGCGCGCGCTTTGTGGTTGAAGGATGGGAAGATACAGCGAGAATTGAACACCTCGATGGCATCGACCAGGGGGATAATCTCCAGCAAGGCCGGGACTTTCCAATGCCCCTTGCGGTGGGTGTCAAAGGGATGCGAAACGCTGATAAAGGCTGCCTGCTCTCGCAAAATGGAGATGGTTTCCAGGGCAGGTAACCCGGATGGGATTTCTTCCTGGACAAAGGCTGCCAGCAGCTCACCGCTCTGGGTCAGGATCTCCTCCCCCACGATGACCCGCTGTGGATCCAACTGGTAGGCTGCCAGTGCGCCGGCGATGGTGTTGTGATCTGTGACCACAATCCGGTCGATGCCTTTGCGGCGGCAGACATCTACCAGCTTGCGCGGGCTGATCAATCCGTCGCTGGAGTAGTGCGTGTGGCAATGAAATTCTAAGCGCATGGTTTATTGTAACAAGTTTTCCACGATAAGAATGCCCTGAATTGTCGCAGGACGCAGACCCCTGATTTGCAAATTTAGTATACAATCAATGGCATGGATGAGCGCAGGTCCATCTTACACCGTCCCCGCCGGCAGGCTTTTTTTCTGATCCTCATCGTTCTGATCGCCTACCTGTTCCTGTTGGGACCTCAGGGGGAGACGCGCGCTGTGCTGATTGGCGAGGGCTACGCCTTTGTCTCTTTTGGGGAACACGGCGGGTTACGGTTGTTTAGCCTGGTGGACCCGCTCAATCCCGTCGAGGTGGGGGGATATGACACACCCGGATCAGCGGAGCGCATGGCTCGCGCCGGCAGCCTGATGTATATCGCCGATGGGGCTGCCGGGTTGCAAGTGGTAGATCTCTCTAACCCCAGGTCCCCGGCGCCGCTGGGGTCCACAAAAATCCATGGAGAAGCCCGCGATGTGGTCTTGAACGGGTCTTATGCCTACCTGGCTTCCGGTTATGGACTACAGGTGGTGGATATCTCGAACTCCCTGCACCCATTGCCAGTGGAGAGACTGGAAACCCCGGGAGAGGCCCAGGCAGTGGACTTCCAAACGGTTACCATCCAACTCCCGAGTCCGATACCAGACCAGCCAGGTGAGACTCAGATCGTTGGGCAGTACGTTGTTGTAGCCGACGGCGCGCGCGGTTTGCAGGTGATTGATGTTCAATTGCCCATCTCTCCTTTGTTGGTTGGTAGTTTCGACCCCCCCTGGGAAGCTCTGGACATCAAAGTAGTGGGATCTTTAGCCTTTGTGGCTGCCGGAGAAAACGGCCTGCGGATCGTTGATCTATCCTACCCATTCGAGCCTATGGAAATCGGTGCGCTTGAGACGCCTGGTAGGACCTTGTTCGTCGAGCTTTTCGGCACATACGCTTTGCTGGCGGATGGGCAGGGAGGCATCAGCATTGTGGACGTCTCTATTCCGACTGCGCCAGTCTTCTTGTCTGGCCTGGATACTCCAGGGGAAGCCCAGGCATTGGGGATGTATGGGCAATATCTATACGTGGCTGATGGCTTTTACGGTGTGCGCATCATCGATATCTCCAGCGTGTATGGCCTTTTTGAAGCGGGGGTCATTGAGACCAGCGGGGAAGCATCATTACGGCAACTGGGACAGGCTGCTCTGTCCATCCTAACAGGACGCTGGGAGATCGTTGAAGGGAAAGTGTGGCAGACCCTCTTATATATTGGGCTGGACCTGTTCTTGTTTTTGGCAGCCTTGTTATTCTTCCTGGCTTTTTTTGTCCAGTTTGTGTTGCCAGTGCGCACGTTGGAAGATCGCAGCCGGGCTATCAACCGCCTGCTCATTTACACCCGCGGCGGGCACGGTCCAGCCATCTTCATCAAGGATGGGGTCATCCGCCAAAGTCACAAAGAAGAGGACCGGCGCGGCCCCGGAGTGGTGCTGCTGGATACCGCCAGCTCGGCGGTGATGCGCAACGCGCATGCCTTCACGCGCTCAGCTGGCCCCGGCATTGTCTTTACGGCTGAGAATGAATTCCCGGCAGGGTCGGTCGATCTGCACCGGCAGATCCGCAGCATCGGACCCAGCGAAAATGAGGACCCCTTCAAACCGATAGGCGAAGATGAGCGCCCTGAAATATTCGAGCAACGACAGAGGCGGCGCTACGACACCAGCGGACTGTCCCGCGATGGGGTGGAAATTGTGCCTAGCATCAGCGCGATTTTTGGTCTGAACACGGATAGCATCGCAGGTAATTCTCGCTTTGGGTATAACCCCGAGGCTGTTTGGCTGGCGGTAGCTAGGCAGGGTATCTTGCCTGAGGAGCCACAGGATTCTCATTCCCGCCACCTGCCCTGGATTTGGTTACCGCCTCATCTGGCTGCGGATTTGTGGCGAGAGTACCTGCGAAAGTTTACCCTGGATGAGCTGTTTAGCCTACCTGATCCATCTTCGCCAGAGGACCCAAGCGAGCCACGTAAAACCGCCTATGACATTATCCTGGAGATGGTGCAGGCCCGCCTGACGATGAGCAAGGTCCCAGATATGGATGAGTTTGGGCGCAGGACAGGCTCATCAAAACCCAGCAAAGAATTCCGCATATTATGTGAGCATGGGCTGAAAGTATACTCGGTAGACATCAGCCATCTGCGCATTCCCGAGCGAGTGGAAGAGCAGCTCATCGATGAATGGAATAAATCCTGGCTCCAGCGGGCTCGCTTTGAGTATAGTCAGGTGGAAACGTTGCACTCCACAGAAAAGCTGGCTGCCCAAAGCCAGGCCTTGAAGGAATATTCTGGCGCTGCCAGCCAGATGTTGGCGGCTACCTTGCTTCAGGGAGACTTGGCAGATGAGCTAAACCTGCCGGCCTCTCTGCGCATCCTGTTGCAAGGGACTTTGAAACTATGCATCCGCGAGCCAGAATTGCGGCAGCGCCTGACCAGTCAAATCAGCTCGTTGACTGAAATCATCGAGTGGACGGAGAAGCACTAAATATGGCAAAGCCATCCAGGCTGAACGAGGAAATACCGGGCGTACGGGAGGTCTTCCGGCAGGATATGGGAAAGATGACCGGATGGCTGCGGGATGGTTTGAGAGTCATTACCAACTGGTTGTTTGCCTACGACCAGCGCGCGGCCCATCGCAGGTTGATGTTCTTCATCCTGGCAAGCCTGATAATGTGGACCATCCTGGCCATCGGGTTGATCATGCGCAGCCCATACGACCAGCCGTTGCTCAGCGAGCTATTGGAAGCGTTTTTCTCGGTGCGCATCCTGCGCCATTTCCTGGCCTTGGGATTGGCCCTGGGACTGGCACTGATCATCACAGCTGTTTACCTGGACGATATCTTCGAGCTGGAGAACCTGTCCATTGCCGAACTGTTTGTGCTGGAGGCGGCATTCGCACTGTTTTACCGCCGCATCAGCATTCGCAATGGGGGTATTAACCCCGATCACCTGAACTCTCCTATCGTACAAATTGGCGGCCCTGGTATCGTGGATGTGCACCTGGAGAACGCTGCTCTATTCGAAAAAGTCGATGGCAGCCCGCGGGTTGCAGCGCCGACCATCAACCGCTCGCTGATCCTGGATGGCTTTGAGCGCTTGCGCCAGGTGGTCGACCTGCGCGACCAGGTGGTTGAAATGACCGTCAGCGGCAGAACACAAGATGGAATCCCCATCACTGCCAAAGATGTTCGCCTGGTTTTTAGCATTTATCGCGGAGAGAAGAAGGTAGATCCCGAACAGGCATTTAACCAGCCCTATCCCTTCTCAGAACATGCTGTCTTGGATCTAGTCTACCAACAAGAGCGCGGCCCCTGGTTTGAAGGCCTGCGCCGGATGATCCGGCGAGAACTGGTACAATTCATCTCGCAGCACACACTCAGTGAATTCTTGACCACCGCCAATGTCGATGTACAGGCAACCAATTTGACCCCCAGGGATGAGCTCAGCGACCTGTTCTTCGATTTTGCCAGTGGTTTTTCTGAGCGGGCCCGCGAGCGAGGCGTGGAGCTGCAGTGGATCGGTGTGGGCACCTGGGTCCTGCCCCCCCAGGTCATCCCGGAACGACATATGGAGGCCTGGCGGTTGAGTTATGAAAGCCGCGTACGCAGGAGCCCCCACACTCTGCTTAAAGTGCGGGAGGAGACTCGCACAGCCGAGTTACTGCGGTTGATCGATGAGATTCCGACAACCTTTTATTCTTTGCTCAACCAAGAGATGCCGGACGAGCTGATCATGCAGGCTATGGTTCATTCTTACCGAGAGAGAATCAGAGAGGCCGTAGAAATTTACGCTTCTCAGGAAGAGCCTGCTCCTATGGATTTGCAATCTGCCTTCGATCATCTGGACCGGCTGGTCTAAACCAATTACAGGGAGCTGGACGTATGAGCCGTAAACGCCTGCAATATTATGAAGACATTCGCTCTGATAGGCCGGTGTTGGTCATTGGAGCGGCGACCCTGGATACGATTGGGCGTTTGAAAAATGAGATCCATCCCTATACGTCGAATCCCTCCCAGATCAGCATCTCATTTGGTGGCGTGGCCCGTAACGTAGCCGAAAATCTGGCGCACCTGGGATGGCCGGTAGTCTTGCTGTCAGTGGTAGGCGCAGATCCCACCGGTGAGCAACTGCTACGGAATTTGAACGCCGCAGGAGTGGACACCGATTTTGTGATGTGTACGAAGAACCAACCTACCAGCGCCTATCTGAGCATCTTAAATGCGGCAGGCGAGTTCGAATTTGCTCTGGACGATATGCGTGTGATGGCGGACCTTTCAGCCGCGCATATCCGCGAAAATGCGAATCTCATCAAAGAAGCAGCTATGGTGTTCATTGATTGCAACCTGTCGAAAGAAACCATTCGCGCCATCTTTTCGATTGCCCGGCGGGCGCGCGTCCCGGTTTGCGCCGATCCAACTTCGGCCAGCCTGGCCGATCGCTTGCGCAAATATCTTCCGGACTTGCACCTGATCACACCCAACAGCGTTGAAGCCGGCATCCTGGCGGAGTGCAGCGTCAAGCCTTCCAGCCGCAAGGAGACCCTCTTTGCCGCCAAAAGGTTGGTCAGCCAGGGTGTACATATCGCCATCATCACCCTGGCGGAGTTTGGCATTACCTACGCTACCACCGAGACCAGCGGACATATTCCAGCCATGCGCACCAAGGTTGTCGACCCCACCGGGGCAGGTGACGCCCTGACCGCCGCTATGATCTTCTCGTTATTGAACGGTATCCCACTGGATGACGCTGTACGCCTGTCGGTGGCTGCGGCTTCCCTAACGTTGAGCCAGCGCGGCGCGGTCGTCCCAGATTTAACCTTGCAGAAGCTGTACGATCAGCTCTGATCAAAGGGGGTTGAGTTGCACGAAAAACTTCCCGAAGCGTTTGTGCTTTCTTCAGAATTTTTGCGCGCCCGGGCTTTGGGCCTGGCGGTGGTGGCCTTGGAATCGACGGTCATTACGCACGGTTTGCCTTACCCGGATAACCTGGAATTGGCCAAGCAGATGGAGGGTGAGGTGCGCGGGCAGGGCTGCGTACCGGCGACTATTGCGGTGGTGGATGGTAAGATCTGCATAGGTCTGAACACCACCCAGCTCGAGCGCCTGGCTAGCGAGCAGGGCATGCTTAAGATCAGTACTCGCGATTTCAGCTCAGCCCTGGCCCAAGGGAAAAGCGGTGGGACCACCGTGGCAGGGTCGATCTTTGCCGCTCAACAGGCTGGCATCCGCGTATTTGCTACCGGGGGGATTGGCGGCGTGCACCGGGATGCTCCCTTTGACGTCTCGGCCGACCTGACAGCCTTGTCCACTGTGCCCATCCTGGTGGTGTGCGCTGGGGCGAAAGCGATCTTGGATCTGCCTGCAACACTGGAAAAACTGGAAACCCTGGGGGTGCCGGTGATCGGCTTCCAAACCCGCGAGTTCCCTGGATTTTACTCTCGCAAGAGTGGCCTGATGCTCAGCACGCGCGCCGATACACCGCAAGCGGTGGCTGAGATCGCCCGCTCTCATTGGGATATCGGACTGGGCAGCGCGGTGTTGTTAGCCGTGCCCCCGCCAGAGGAAACGGCCATGTCGCAGGAAGAGGTGGAAGCAGCCATTCAGCAAGCCATGGCTGAGCTGGATGAAAAGACCAGCGGGCAGGCAGTCACGCCTTTTTTGCTCAGCCTGGTCAGTGAATTGACGCATGGCGCCAGCTTGCAGGCCAACCTGAGCTTGTTGAGGAATAACGCCAGGGTGGCTGCGCAGGTAGCGCGCTATTTTTCCCCAGCACAGGGGAAAGCCCGGTTGTAACAGGGGATTGTGCCAAAAAGAAGGACTTGGGGAAGTGCATGCACTTCCCCAAGTCCTTCTTTTTGGGTAGAGTTATCGCACTCAGGGTGTAGGGCTGGGGCGCGGGGTGCGGGTGGGCGTTGGCGTGGGGGTGTTGGTGCGCGTGGGTGTGGGCCAACGAGTGATGGATGGCGTCAGGGTGATGGTTGGTGGATAGGTGGGTCTGAGGGTGCGGGTGGGGGTGTTGCTGGGCGTGGGGGTGTTGGTGCGCGTGGGTGTATTGGAGGCCGTGGGTGTGATGGTGCCGGTAGGCGTGATGGTCGGCGTGGGGGTGCGGGTGGGTGTAGGCGTGCGCGTGGGGGTGGGGGTGCGCGTCGGTGTGGGGGTACGGGTGGGCGTCCCGGTGGCTGTGCCGGTATTGGTGGGCGCAGAGGTGGGTGGAGCTCCTTCTACGGTGAAGCGACCGGATTTCTTCCATTCCA
>Ga0114946_10003424_pt1 | contig 10695 bp, 16 predicted proteins | sample WalLakDeSediment_FD_88676 | JGI IMG/M metagenome (GOLD analysis project Ga0114946, IMG submission 88676) | Lake sediment microbial communities from Walker lake, Nevada to study Microbial Dark Matter (Phase II) - Walker Lake 11/02/13 Deep Sediment | ecosystem: Environmental > Aquatic >...
GAGGAATATGATAATCTTTACATTCAGTTACGATCAGGAGACGCAGCAAGCTGCCTTCGCTGGAAACATCAGTATCCAGGAGGCTTTGCAGATACTTCAGCAACTCGCCATCCAAGATGCAGTAAACAAGGCTAAGGCTAACCAGCCGCAGAAGGAGGAACCACATGAGCAGAACAATGACGAAGCTAGTCAGCGATCTCCGCACTGACCTTGGCGATGTAGGTACAACGGAGAGGATCTGGTCGCAGGATGAACTGGAGCGGTCTATTAACAGAGCAATATCTGACCTCAGCCGCTACCTGCCAGATGAGGCTACCACCGACATCACCCTAACTGCCCTACTCATAAAGGATAAGGTGTCCTTGGACATCTCTACCCTGGCAGGCCTAATCCGAGTCAGAAGGATAGAGTACCCAACTGGCCAGGTGCCACAATCCTTCTGCCAGTACGATATCTTTGGCGACTACCTCTACATCGTTGGCATGGGAGAAGGATCAGGACAGGAGAGCCTATCCATTGGGCAGAAGCTGCGGATCTACTACGACACCTACCACACTATCCCAACTCCAACCGCAGCAGGCTCTATCCCACCATTCTTGGAAGATACCGTCCTGCAAGCAGCAGCCGCCTACTCCCTCTTCCAGCGAGCAGTGAAGCTAGGCCATGTAGTGAAGGAGGATATAGACGCTGCCAGATCCGCACTTGGTGCTGCATCCACTGCACTGAATAAGGTAGCAACTTACCTGGAGAACAACACTGGTGAGGATGCTAAGGGCTGGCTGACCAAGATCACTACCGATATAGCTTCCCTGAGGACAGCCATAACTACATCACTGGATGCCCTGAACACTTACCTGGATGCTGTGGCAGGTGATGCTACTGCTGCTGATGGCATCAGAAACAGCTACATCGGCACTGTCAACTATGTGGATGGAGCGTCAGCACCATCTATCAAGAAGTATCTCACTGATGCTGCTACATCTCTGGCCAATGTCAATGCTGGCGGTGAAGGACAGGAAGTACCTAACACCTACCGATCCTTCTCTCAAACCACCAGAGATGGACTAGTAGCAGCCCACGAGCGGGACAGGGAGTTCTTAGCAGGCAACGCTACACTTCGAACTAATGCTGCCATGATCTATGCACAGGAGTCTGCTCAGCGGCTCAGCAACCTCCGCAGTTATATTGAGCAGGCTGAGGCCTGGGGAAGGATAGCATCAGGCTTCGTGGCTGAAGCTCAGCAGCGAATAGCCGATGCCGCCCAGTACATATCTGTCATATCTGGTGGCCTTGCACTCATGGAGCGGATACATAATGAGGCTACTGATCGCAGGAATGAAGTGTGGAGTATCTGGCGTGATCGCACTCAGCTGATCGGTGACTTCGCTCAGGCTAGCATGAGGCAGATGGCAGGCTAACTGAATGTGACATGGCTGTGGGATCTATCCACACACAACTTTTGACTGGCTATAACTACATTTCCGTGAAGTCCAAAGAGTGGTGTCCTGCTTACTTCATCGAGCAGGCCGTCCTCCATCGCAAGCCATATCGGTTAAGAGTAGCTTGGCGGTGATGCCTATATGGTAGGATGTTAAGGTGCGGTAGTTATAGCCAGACAGAAGGTGTGTGGGATGCTGCTGTTACTCCCAGGTTATAGTCTGTTTCACTTCCACTGGTATCCTGAATCTTGGTATCATCTCTAGCTCCTCCACTGGCAACTCCACATCTCCATCGAAGTCAATACTATCATGAGCAGTGATAGCCATTATGGGAGGGCCAAGACCTCTCTCCGTGCAGATGAGATATGCTCTCTTAATAACCTCTCCATCGCTGCCGAGGATAGGATAGTTCACCGCCTTCCTCTCCATACCTTCCACATACAATGCTCCCCACTTGTTGTACTCCTCAGGTATCACTATCCTCCTGCCGAACAAGGTAGGCAGAGACCATCCTTCTCTCACTCCTATCCTCTTAGCATTGTTTATCCAGTCGGCAGCACCAGGATAAGTCTTGAACCACTCGTCGAGGAGGCGGCTACATAGCCTCTTGTCCTTAATCCTTGCGTTTTCAGACAGCGTCTTGGCTGTGCCTCCATAAGGCATGGCGTAGTTGACTGTCTTGGCCAGCTTCCTCGTAATACGCATCTTGTCTGCTGTGTGCTGGTGGAGATCATTCTTCGCAGGATCTGGGTCATAGAGGATCCTCAGCATATCCCTATCCCCAGACATATGAGCCAGAATATACATATGCTCCATCCGATAGTCCAGGCTGGTGAAGCAGCCGCTATCAGGCAGGAGAATATGCCTACAGTTCGGTGGGATGTTCTGAATGTTGCGGTTCTTGCTGTTCAGCCTGCCTACCGCCGTGTCAAGGTAGAACTCGGTGTAGAACCTATCCATCCTTGCCATAGGCTCCAGGTAGGTGTTGAGCAGCTTGCTCTTCCCTCTATACTCTAACACCGCCTGAGCCACAGGATCGTCAAGGAACTGCAGGTTGGCCTCATCAGTTGCCAGCTGCCTCTTGCTCTGTGTAAGCGGGAGGAAGTTGCCACGCTTGCCAAGGATGTAGCCAATCTGCTGTGGGCTGCCTGGCTTCTCTATACCTGCCTCTAGCAGTAGCCGCCTGTAGAACTCCACCTCATCCTGTGTCTTAGCCTCCATCTCTGCCCTTGCCCGCTGGTCTATAGCTATCCCTCTCATGCTGAGGTCTATCAGCACAGACACAACAGCTGTCTCCACCTTGAAGTACTCCTTATAATTCGACTCGATGAAAGGCTTATAGCGGAGATACAAGGCATATGCTACCCTAGCATCCATCTGGCACTTGTTGGCCACTTCCTCTGGCGGAGCATCCATCATGGTCTTGGCTCTGTGCCTAGCCATAAATGCCTTGGCTGGCTCTGCTGCCATACCGACTTCTGGTGCTAGCATTTCTAGCGATGTCTCTACCCTGCCGATCAGTCTGGCCGCTGTATTAGTATCAAACAGATTGCTGCGGTCAAAGCCTGCCAGCTCAGGAATGAGTGGCAGCACTGCAAAGTCAAACAGGGCATAGTGGGCGATCTTACATATGTCTGCCCTAGCTAGCAGTGGCTTGATGAGTTCCAACTCCCTCGGCGGCTCAGGATATACTTGGAAGTACACAGCCTCATCTGGTGAGAATGCAATAGCAAACCCAAGCGGCATCCGCTCGGTGGTAGTAGGAGTCTCGATGTCTATTGCTATCGCTTCTGGCGGACTGTTGATTAGGTTGAGGATGTAGTCTTTGTCCTTCTGCCCGTCCTTGCCATAGTATGTTATCAACTGCTACCTTACCTTCCTACCACTCTGCTGATGCCAACTATCTCAGCCAGATGCCCACAAGCTTGGCAGTGGGACTTCAGGTCGGCTACGCTATCCGCCTTCCTATGCTTGCTATCCCAGTAATACAGGGTGGATCCTCTTAGGTCTATCTCCTGCACCTTGGCGAAGCTGATAGCATTAGCCTCCGCATGGAGAGTATTCACACAGTGGTCATTGAGGATAGTGCAGCCCACATCTGTGCAGTGCGGCTGACCTGTCGGAGACCCATTGTAGCCAGTTGAGAGGATACAGTTGTCCTTGACTATCACTGCCCCTACTGACGCCCTGCTGCAGGTGGATCTCCTCGCTACCATCAGTGCGATGTCCAAGAAGTAGTCGTCCCAGTTAGGTCTGCTCACATTCCCTCCTTATTGAGAGCATTTCTATGCTCACGGTTTTCCTTAGCCTTCTGCTTAGCTCTCCGTTGCCGCTTAAGTCTGTGCTGCTTTGTCTCAACCATCATGCCTCCTTCTGCATTATGACTATATCTTCATCCTCTACAACATCCCACCCTCTGCTGCGGTAGATATTAGTGAACGCTGATCCAGGTGCTGCCCACTTATGCCAGCTGTGATCCTTGAATCCTGCTCGGATGCAGGCATCCCTAGCCGCCTGCGACAGTGGTATCCGCTTCCTCACTCCGTCCTTCTGCTTCTCATAATGATCCTTCACTATCACCGACATAGTGCCGCCGACCTTCAGTGTCTTGAAGCACTTAGCATATATCTTCTCCAGCTCCTGTCCCCAGATAAAATCATTCATCAGGCCGAGATTCAGCGGGTTGTTGCTGTACTCATATGCTATATCTCCGAGGAATTCTGTCTGCAGCTTACCCTGCTTCTCCCCAACCTTCATGATGCTAGCATAAGGCGGACTGAATATGATGTGGTCTGCTAGGTCAGGTATGGGTAGGTACTGCTGACACGGCAGGTTCACTAGCATGATGTGCTCGCTGATGCCTGGTGCTATCCTCTCCAGCGCTTCCAATGCCCTCACCTGCAGTCCGTGGAAGTATTCGCTGATCTCCACACAGATGACCTCACGGCCTACTAATGCACCTACCATCAGTGTGCCTGTGCCTCCCATAGGATCAAGGAGGGTCTGGCCTTCCTCTGACACATACTCAATGATGGACTGGATGAGATATACATTGGCCTTGGCAGGGTGCTTGTTCACTTCCTCTGGGAACATACCTTTGCGGTACTGTGCGTCAGAAGGAAACCTCACCCAGCCTTCATCAGTCCGCGAATATTCTGGTGCAAACTTCTTATCCATGCTTCTGCTCCTTCATGAATCCTACTATGGCTTTATGCTGTTTCCTTGATAACGCCCTTTGTTCCTTCTCATCCGCCTTCCATTCTGGCTCGTATAGCACCAACCTTCCCCTCGGCCCTATGATGATTGCTGCTATCTTGACGGATATCTTGTACCTTCCTCCTCTTGCATTTCCACACTCCAAGTCTACAACCTTGCCACAGTCTGCTGCGGTTATATCTTGCAGTCTCATATATTCCTCCCTAAGGATGATAGTATCTTCCTTGCTGCCCTGTCTCCTATCCCACTGACTCCTGCCAGCTCTGACACACCTGCTGTGGCTAAGTCCAGCATATTGCAGAACGCATCAGCTATTGCTCTAGCCTTAACTTCCCCGATGCCTAGCTGATACGCACTGGATAGGAACAGCAACGACTTGATAAATCTATGCTCCTCGGCTTCTGCTACCGTCATGTCCTTTTCAGTCTTGATGTGGATCTTCGGCCTGTATATCCGCTGGAAGGTAGTATGGGCCTCAGGCGGCTTCTGCTCATTCCTATACACTACCATGAGGAAGCGGGCTGTTTCCTCCCAGTTGTTGGTGAGGAAGGTGCTGATGCCTAACTTGTCCAATCTGTAAATCCAAGTGTAGATCTCAGATACCCTTGCTGTGGAGAAGCTATGTCCTCTCTCTATGTATCCTGACGGCTGGACTTGATAGGAGAATATCTTTGCTCCAAGGTCTCGGGTGCTGGCTGATCTGATACTGCTATGGTCGGAGACGTCTGCTGATCCTGACTTCATATACAGCTTGACTGGGCTCATCAGCCCTTCTATAATCATGTTGGACTCATCGGCGGAGTTGTAGTATCTCTTCAGCTCATCCTCCATTGAGTCGATGTCTCCGATGAGTTCTCCAGCCTGCACTCGGTTGAACTGTATCCGCTTGCCTTCGTAGTTGCCGAAGAAGTAGTCGGCTATCTTGTTCTGATTCAACGGAGATTTAGTAGTCGGGATGCCTTGCTGTATCAGGTCAGCGATGCTGTCAGGTTCGGATACATCTATTAAGATCATAGCGGCTTACCTGTAGAACACCATAGCATAAAGTCCGCAGCGTCATTGGGGCTGAGCCTCTTCAGAAGCCACGCAATCAATTCCTTGGGGACTACGTTAGCCTTTGCAACCTTCCATGTCCATCTGCCATTACCGCCTGTGATCTCAGTGATTACCAGTATGTCGCCAATCTGCGGCGTGTAGATGGGCGGTAGGCTCATTCTGTCAATTGTAATCATCAATACTCCTTCTCCTCCGCCTCACTTACTGTCGGCTCATCCCTCAAGTCCTGTCGGATCTGCTTCTCCAGCCTCACATCCCTTGCGGACAGGTCGCTTGGTGAGCCTGCACCGATGTCTCCGCCTGGCGGCATCTTGGGTTGCCTGGCTGCCATCCGCTCGGAGGCAAGCTTAGCCTTGGACTTCGGCGGTGCTGCCTTCGAGTCGTCGATAGCAGCGGACTCGCTAGTAGCTATCTCAGTTTGCAGCTGAGACCCCATCCCATCCTCCTCCCCTCCAATCGATTCGAGAGCTGCCTTAGCTTCCTTGACCTGATCCTCCAATCTGTCTATCTCAGCCTCCACATCCGCTGTAACCTCTCCCACATCCTTCCCATCTTCGATGATACTGATAGCAACTGGATCAGTCGACGCTATCCACTCTATCGGTACAGCAGTGTAGTCCACTGGGTGCGGTACTGACTCGAACATAGGGAACACTATAGCTTCCAGCTTCTGATTCCTTGTGTGAAACAGATACTGCCTCACATAGGCTGGAAGGATATAGTTAATATCCCTCGGCTCAATCAGTATGCGGTTGTTCTCCTTGTCTATAATCATGATTCCTCCTTTACTTAAGCATCTTGCCAGCAGGATTCTCATTCCTACTGACCCACTGGAACTTAACATCTACATTCTGACACTGCTGCCAGACCTGCTGTGCCAGCTTCCTCAGCCTCTCATTCCCTATATGATACTGTCGGCTGAGCTGCTTCACTACCACTTCATTATCGCAGCACACCAGCACAGGTGGCGGCAGCGGTCTCTTCGTCCTGTCTGCTGGAGAAGCTATATCCGCAAACTCCACATCACCTACTGCCCTCAGCTGCTCTGCATCCAGATCACTGTACCTTGCATCCAGCTCCCTATTCCACTTCATGAAGTACTCATTCAGTCCGTATGATACTGCCAGATATTCCGCTTCCATGCTGCTGAGTCCCTCTGGCAGATCCTGATACCCACTGCCTCCATTCTCCAGCACATAAGCTACACACCGAGGATTAGCATCTACATATAGTACTGGCATATCAGTTGCACCCCTTGATTATTACTGACAAGATGATTATCCAGATGCAGAGGTATGCTACCACTCCGACTACAAACATCACGTCTCCCTTGCTCACTTGGCCTCCGTCTCTATGTCTCTCATCTCTATCATTTCCCAAACCATGTCAGCAGCGCACCACTGGCAGACTTCCAGTGTATCGTCCATGTTCTCTTCAGGGTAAGATCGCCCACACCTTTTGCAGCTCATTCCTCTCCTCTCATCATCCTCTGCAAGTTCACTACCGCCTCATACGATGCTGGCACTTCCAATCCTACCGCACCCAGTCCCATGCCTTCCAGTCCGCACTTAGCTATCTTTGCAACAGGCTGCTTCTCCTTCAATCCTGCCGTCATAGTCTCCTTCACACTTACCCACACTACCAGATCAGACAACTTCACCGTCTCCTTGAACCCATCCAGTACCTGCCTACCAGTCTTCCCTTCTACCATGTTTCCTTTGCTGTCAGGTATAGTGCCGTACTCATCCGCAGGGTAATGAGTCAGCACTAGATTCTTCTGGTAGCTTCTGGTAGTATGCAGCACTGACCTCATCTTCTCATTGGCAGGCCCGTACTCAATAGGCATCAGCTTCTCCCGAAACTCATTCTCATCGAATGGAGTCCGAGGATTCCTTGTCTTCCACTGCGCTACCTGCCGCTCCTGCAACTCCTGCAGATGGCTCTGATGGCAGATATTCCACAAGGCTGTAGCCGAATCTATCACTATCGTCCTGATCTCATCATCCATGCAGGCATCAACAAAGTCCTGCACTATCCTCTGCCACAGCTCCTTCATACCCTCCACCTTCTTTGGCACTATCACCCGAGTGGATGGACTGCCCATCTGACCCAGCATCTTCTCCACCTGTATCGGCTTAGGATAGCTCTTGGATACTATACCATCCATATCCAGTCTCCAAGCAGCTCTCCTATATCCTCCTACATCAGTATCGAAGTGCCTGATCGGCTTCGGGAAGGTGAGTGCCATCGTGGTCTTGCCTGTGCCTTCGTCCCCACAGACGGCTACTATTCCCATGTACTCATCTATTGCCATTGTTTCTGATCCTCCTCTAGCATCTTATTATCTACTCCCATAGCATTTGCTAGTGTGTTGCAGATCAATGAGAATCGGCAGAACTTGCACTCCCAGTCGTAGCAGTGAGCAAACGGAACTGGCGGTACGCCTGTATCCAACGCCACATCTAGCACTTCCTTCCTTGCTAACAACTTCTGCCAGTTGTCCTCTATCTCTCCCTCATCAAAGTAGAACGTATCGCAGTACAGCTGAGGAAACGGTGGACTGTAACTGCCCATCAGGTACAGCACGATGAGATCATACTCACTCGTCTCCATCATGTAGCAGCCGCCCATCATATAGTCTAGCCAAGTCTTTGGAATGTACTCGTCCAGATAATGGTTCTTGGCTGACTTCCTTGTGGTCTTGATCTCGTTCTGCCTGTATGACAGTATCATATCTGGCCTGTATATGATACCGTGCTTGTTGATAAGAGGAGCATCCGCATCCTTGGGCGTCAGTACATCCTGCAGTCCATAGCCCAAAGCAAACAACATCACCTCTTCATCGTTAGGTTCTGTTGCCTGCTTCTGATCTAGAAACCCCTTCGTCCTGCAGTAGACATAACTGCTAAGATGATTCGGCTCTCTTACCTCCTTGATATGGTACAAGTCGGCCAGATGATTCAGTACCTTCCTCTTCAGCTCTCCGTTGTCGCATCTCTTCATGTATATCCTTTGCCTCCATCCATGCTGTGTGGATCTGATCCTGCCTAGCGGCTGCCTCAAACTCCTCTACATCCATGAAATCTGTTATCATTACCTTATCCTTACTGATCGGTGAGGCCAGAGGGTCGATTCTCTGACCTCACCGTAATATGTGAAAGTCCTGCTAATGAGGCTACCTCCCTAGGTTCCTCAGGAGACAGGTAGCAGGACTAATCACCTACCTTCTGATACACTCCTTGTGCATCCTTGGTGAATCTGCCAGCCTTCACTAGCACATTGGCGAAGGATCCTGCTGCGGTGGCAGGCATGGAGATAGCCTGCAGCAGCGCCGTGTCATTCCTGATGATAGGGTTAGCCAGCGCCGCCTTGTTGAAGTCCGCCAGTGTCCTTCCGTTCAGCAGACTCTCCGCTATGTCCCTCGCACTGACGCCTCCACCAGCTACTCCCACTCCTTCTACCTCATACACCATCCAGGTGGGAGTCGGCCTGTCCGCATTAGTCCTGCCGTCAAACAGCATGGGGGACTCTGGCCTGCCTGCCTCTCCATCTGCCATGACCAGTCCCATCCTCTTCTTCAGGCAGTCTGATATGTCCATTCTTTCCTGCGGCTTGATGTACTCAGGACTGGTAGGGTTCAGCTGCTCCTCCGTGTACTGGCTGTCAAGGATGCTGTTCAGGGACTCGCCGTACACTCCCCAGCGGCTCTTCTTCCTGTTGGACATAGTCATGCTGACTGTGAAGATCGGGAAGTGGTACGGCTCGATTGTCTCCAGCACTTCCAGATCGCTGAAGTTCAGCGTGATTCTGGTGGACTGCCTGGCTGAGACTCCTTCGCCAAAGGTCTGTGGCTCTGTCGTGAAGCTGTCCAGCAATCCAGTGAATCTCCTCAGTGGCCCTATGTCTGCGTCAATTAGGTTTCGGGTAGTTATCTTTGTTGCTTCTTCTGACATTATTCCTCCTTCTTTGCTGCTGCTTTGTCCAGCGATTCCTTGATGAGGTTATAGGCCCTGGCTACTTCAGCCGCCTTGTACGAGTTATCATCGTACAGGTCAGCAGTCACTATGACCTTAGGGCCTTCATCTGTGTCCTCTATCAGTATCTTCATCATGTCACTTCTTGTTTCTCCTCTCACTATACATTACTTTTACGACTAGGAATGGGACTACGACTATCCCCACTAGCAGGACTACTACAACTACGTTACCAATTTACTCACCTCCATGTTTGCTATCTCCATCAGTTCCAACCCACAATTCTCACCATGACAATCCTTATTATATCACACAAGTAACAAGGTGTCAATAACAGGGATGGACTGGTATGCTATGGATAAAATATAATATGTATACCTTATAATACATATTGTATTATCATATACTACTGAGACATCCTGTATCTGGCTTGTCTAGCATCCAGACTCTGACGGCATCTGTTACATCTACATGGAGGATTGTTCAGTTGGATGTCTCCAAGCCTATGCAGCAGTGCTTCCCTATAGGAGGTAAGCCTTTCTATCCTCATCTCAATCTGCCGTATGTAGTTGAGGCAGTTGAGCTCCTTATGTGAGCACAGGTGGAGGTTACTTATCTCCTCATTGAAGCAGTTGCCATCCTTGTAGTATATGTACTCATCGCTACCAATACACCTACCCAGATGCTCAGCCATGTTCAGCCTGGCCTTATACACATAGCCTCTGCTGGTCATACGGTAGTAAGGATGATCCTTCGGTAGCCGTATCTTGTCTGGGCTATGCTTACCCGCTACCTTCTCCTTGATGAAGTCTCCTTTGTCCAAGAAACTGCTATCGTCTTCTATCATATGTCCTCCAAACAGTCGCATTTCAACAGGATATAGTGCAGGGATATAATGATAATGTCTATCCTGTATACATATTATATTTTATCCGTTTGCTATTCCAGTTGGGTTAGGTTCAGGTCTCCTCTCAGCTCTATCTCCTCCTCATCCTCATACCTCGGCAGTA
>Ga0114946_10003426_pt1 | contig 10691 bp, 8 predicted proteins | sample WalLakDeSediment_FD_88676 | JGI IMG/M metagenome (GOLD analysis project Ga0114946, IMG submission 88676) | Lake sediment microbial communities from Walker lake, Nevada to study Microbial Dark Matter (Phase II) - Walker Lake 11/02/13 Deep Sediment | ecosystem: Environmental > Aquatic > Freshwater...
CCACACTCGAGCCCCCGCCATAGGGGATCAGATTGATTTTTTGTTTGAGGGCAAGCTCGATCAGTTCCCTGACCTGGGCGTCTGTCTCCGGGTAAGCCACGCCATCCGGGAAGGTATTTACCAGCCCGCCAAACATATCTACCCAGTCGGTGAGGGATTGCCCACGGGCATGACGCAGGCGTTCTTCTGCTTGTGTTGTGATCAGGGGATGCTGGGGCAACCTGCTGGGAGGTACTTTATGGAGCAGGTCGTTGATGGAAATGTTGTGAAGCGGGTGCGCTTTTCCGACGGCCTGTTCGAGATAAGCTTGGGCTGACTCAGGTACGGCGTAATCTGTGTCGACATTTCCCCAACCTTGGATACGTTTCATGGTTTCCTCCGTTTGATTTGTTCAGGTTAATTTTATCTGCTGCCAAAAAATGATGCTTTCCCGCATGACCATATCGGTTAGGATCCTGGCCTGGTTTGGATCACGCTTAGTCGCTGCGTGCGATAGGTCTTGATAAAAATGCATGGAGTGCTGCCTTGCCGCTGCGATGGAAAAATAATGTGGTGCCAATTGCAGGTAGAGGTCTTTGAACCCATTTAAGATCATCACAAATACCGGATTTTCACTGAGAATGGTCAGATCATGGTGAACGTGCCAATCAAATTGGGCAAAGGCGTTTGGATGATCATCCAAGGTATGGCAACCTTCCAGTCGTTGGGTGAGCTCCTCAGGTGCATTCTCGACCGCCATGGCTGTATAGGTTGGCGCCATAGCCAGGCGGACGGTCAGCAGGTCTGGGATGAAATTATCCGGCAGGTGAGCGGGATGGCGGGCAAGGGTGTTGAGCACACCGAGACTGCCTTCCTTCCAGTAATCCCTCACCCGGGTGGGTTTGCCCTGGTGGATCTCAACCCAGCCATCACGTTCAAGGCGCTGCAGGGTTTCGCGCAGCGTGGGACGGGTCACGCCTAAGAATTCAGCAAGTTTGCGTTCACCGGGCAGGTGGCTGTTGATTGGAAATGTGTTGTCGAGTATGGCTTGGATGATGCGTGCTTCAGCGATTTCCGCGGGTTTGCGAATTTGCTGCCAGGTTTGGGCGATTTCAGAATTTAACTGGTAAGTGGTCATACCAGTAGGATATCATAAATCGAGGGAAATTACAAGATTTAGGGATTGGGTATTAGGTATTTGGACGAGTTGATGCTTCCTAATACCTAGCGCCTAATACCTGCTTCCTCCCTAAATTTCCTTTTCATATAACCGGTGGGTTTTGTGGAAATTTACTTCCACATTGGCGGCTTCCATGAGGGAGTTGATATTATCCTCACGGAATTGCAGTAATTCGGCATAATTATATTTACCGGACTCCATCACGCTTTTGTGAAATTCGTTATAGAGAACAGCGGTGGCACCTAGGCGCTGGTATTTTTCGATGATCCCGATCCCGTTCATGTTGACCCAGTTTGTGCGCTTGCTTTCCAACAGGATGTGCAGCCAACCCAAGGGGAATAAACGCCCTTTGATGCGCTGTAAGGCCGCCCCAATATCAGGATAAACAAGCAACCAACCAATGGTTTCGCCGTTTTTATAGATCAACTTCACCAAGCGCGGATCCGCGATCCACAAGAGTTGGCTGACCATGTTAGCCATGTCCTCATCGGTAATGGGCGGATTGCCTGCTGGTGCAGCTAATGATTCATTATAAAGGGTTTGAAATTCACCAACGACTTTTCGTAAATCTGCTTTGGTCTTCAACAGTGGAACAGAATATCCCATGCGTTTTTCGACCAGTTTGGCGGCTTTGGCTATCTTCTCCGGCACCTCGGTATTTTCATCGATCCACCCGGTGAGGATATCTTTGACCTTGGTGAATCCCAGGGCTTCAATCAACGCCGGGTAATAGGGTGGATTGTACGCCTGGCCGAAGGCTGGCCGGTGTTCAAAACCTTTGACCAGCATGCCGAACCCGTCCAGCACCGTCAGCCCCTTTGGCCCTAAAACGCGGTTCAATCCCTGGCTTTGTGCCCATTCAAATCCGCGTGAAAATAGCGCCCGGGCAACATCCGGGTCATTGATCGTCTCAAAATAGTAAAAGAAGGCGGTTTTCGATTTGTGAAAATCGTTATAACGGTGATTGTTCGCCACCGCCAGCCGACCGAGGACTTCACCCGAATCTGACAACGCCAAAAGAAATGCTGCATCGCCATATTGGTAAAAGGCATAACTGGGTTTGAAGATATTGCGCATGTCGATCTTAAGCGGGGGTACCCATTGCGGCGTATCTTTGTAGAGGTTAAAGGGAAAATCGATAAAGGCTTTCTGATAGCGACGGTCTTTGGTGGTGATTTGGATGATCTGCATTGTGGTCAGCCTTTTTCCTGGTGAATAATTTCCATCAAATCATAGACGAAGATCGGGTTTTGAACAAGGGTAATCATGAAAATAGCCTGGTCGAGGCCAGGCTATTAAAAAACTTCAAAGGTTATTTTAGGAAATCAATACCAGCTATTGTTATGGAACATTCCAATATTTCAATGAATCTACACGGGTGGTGAAGCCATTGGTATTGGCAAAAGCGATCAAAAAGCCGGTGAAACCCGCATCCGTGAGGGTGGTATCTGAAGCCGTACCGACTTCAATGCCATCGATATAGAATGTGAACGCTGATCCCTCCATCCAGACCCCAACCCGATGCGGTTCAGCTAACCCGGCGGTGAGCGGGTCAGCCGTTCGATAGTCGATGATGGTGTTGATGTTAACGTCCTCCGACATGCGGAAGAAGCCCCAACGCCCATCACAAGTGATGGCCATAAAGTAAAACTGTTGACCGTCCGAGGTTGACCGGGTAGCCAATCCAAAGCGATCTGCTCCGGCACACTCTGACATCTGAATGGTCGCTTCAACATACGCATTTTGCAGCCAGGGGCTTGAGACCCACCAGTTGTGCCAGTTGGCATTTGCCCGGGCGGTCAGGTTGAGATACCCGTTTGCTGTCTTATAAAGCGCTTGGGTGGTCTCGAAATCCCAGGGACTGGTGTCTCCGCTGAAGTCATAAGTCCAGGTAGGGGCGCCTAAGCGCTGTGCCGGGTCATCCTGGTCAGGCGTGCTGGTCGGTGTTTCTGTGGGTGTTGAGGTTTGAGTCGGTGTGGGTTCTTCCTCGGGCTCAGGCTCAGTGGGCGAAGGTTCCAGAGATGGTGTGAGGGTTGGCTCTGGTTCAGCTTCAACAGATATGGCCGTCTGGGTCAAGATGATACTGACCTGTGTGGCGACCAAATCTTCTGCAACCTCCGCTTCCTGGCTGGCGCCGCAACTGGCCAAAGCAATTGCGATGACTGGGAAAATTATCCAAAAATTGTGCTTTTTCATAACATGCTCCTTGTGCTCACATAGTAAAGCCATTGTTGTTATTATAAGGTTATCGTTGAGCGAACGCAACTTGAAGAGATCAATGATGTTTAACAATGTGATGGTGATAAACTGATCCTTGTCAGTTGAGCTCAAAAGGAATTCAAGTATAATCACACAGCAATGATAATTTATCTCAAAAAGGAAGAATGAATGGATATATTTGAAAAATGTTATCAATTCTCTGTCGTTAAAGACGCGAAAGAATTTGGAATTTACCCCTACTTTATCCCATTAGACGAAAATGAAGGCACCGAGGTCACCTACCAGGGGCGGCATGTGATCATGTGCGGCTCAAATAATTACCTGGGTTTAACGACGCATCCCAAGGTGCGTCAAGCTGCGATTGACGCAATTGAACGCTTCGGCACCAGCTGTACCGGATCACGCTTTCTTAATGGGAACATGTCACTGCACGAAAACCTGGAGGCAGAACTGGCGGAGTGGGTTGGGAAAGAGGACTCCCTGGTGTTTTCTACCGGGATGCAAGTTAACCTGGGGACGATCAGCGCTTTGGTTGGACGCGGGGACTACATCATTCTTGATAAGGATGACCACGCCAGCATTGTGGATGGGGCATTCTTGAGCGGTGGGAAAATTCAACGCTATCAGCATAATGACATGGACCATCTAAAACGTGTTTTAGAGAGCCTACCCGCTGATAAAGGCAAGCTGCTGGTGGTGGACGGCTTATTCAGCATGGAGGGCGATATTGCTCCGCTGCCGGAACTGGTGCCATTGTGCAAAACTTATGGTGTGCGTTTGATGGTGGACGATGCGCATGCAATGGGCGTTTTGGGCGGGGGACGGGGTACAGCAGCGCATTTTGGCATGACTGAGGATGTTGATTTGATCATGTCCACCTTCAGTAAATCTTTTGCCTCATTGGGTGGTTTCATTGCCGGGGATGCCGATGTGGTCGATTACATCAAACATCAAGCTCGTAGCTTGATTTTCAGCGCCAGCATCCCGCCTTCGAATGCGGCTGCCGCGCTGGCTGCCCTGGAGGTGATGCGCGAGGAGCCTGAACGGGTGATTCGGGTCAACCAGATTGCGGATAAGATGCGTATGGAATATCGGCGTTTGGGATTTGATATCGGTGATTCGGTGACGCCCGTTATCCCAATCATCATTGGTGATGATGACCTGACCTTCTTAACCTGGAAGCTGCTGTTTGAGAACGGTGTATTTGTCAACCCGGTGATCTCACCTGCGGTCTCACCCGGACGCCAGCTGCTACGCACCAGTTATATGGCCACGCATACCGATGAGCAGCTCGAGCAGGTATTGGAAATATTTTCAAGGGTAGGCAAAGAGCTTGGGTTGATATAAGCTCTGAACTGCTGGAACCGCCAAAAAGGATATTACCATGCATACACCATTGCCCACCATTCCCCAGGCTGAGTATCCTAAGCGCTGGGGTGCTGTCAGGCGCTTTATGCAGGAGAAGCAATTGGATTTGCTGCTGGCCTATGGAGATGATAGAGCCGTTTTTGGACCAGCGCACATCCGTTGGTTGGCTGATGTGCCGGTCCATTTTGAGCCCTTTTGTGTGCTGTTTACCCAGGATGAACAACCAGTGTTGCTATGCGGCCCGGAAAGCGATGAATATGCCCGCCTACGCGGGCACATCCCAGATGTACGGGTATTGCGAGATTTCACCCATCCGGATGAGGATTATCCCTTTACACGTATTCAACCCTTGGTTGAGATATTAGCTGAGCTGGGCTGGAAAGCAAATGACATGCGGCGTGTGGGTATCGGGGGTAAGGCTCTGATGAACGCTGAAACGCTGAGCGCCTTTATGGAAGCCCTGCCTGATGCGCAGTGGCTGGATGTGGAGCTTGACCTGTGTCGACTGCGAGCGGTGAAAACCGCCTCAGAACTAGACGTCATTCGCCATACTTACCACATCGCTGAAATTGGTCTACAGGCTGCTATAGACGCCATTCGTCCGCGTGTTCCAGAGCGTAAAGTCGCTGCAGCGATTGAAAGCGCCATGCGGTCGGCTGGTGCTGAAGGTATGGGTATAGATACCATCGTGGCTAGTGGGCCAAATAAACGGCCTATTCTGGCGCGCGCCACATTTCGCCCAATTGAGGCGCGCGATGCGGTCCTGTTGACCATTGCTCCGCGCTATGAAGGCTACCATGCTGCGATCGGTCGATTAGTGTTTGTTGGTCAACCTGATGCTCAGATTGAGCATGCCTATCATACTGCTGTAGAAGCGCAGCAGGCTTGCCAGGCACAATTGAAACCCGGTGTGGAAGGACGTAAAGTAGAAGCAGTAGGTCGAGAAAATATGACCGCAGCAGGATATGGGGATTTCTTTCTGTATTCTGGTTTGCACAGTCTGGGCGTGATTGAATTTGAAGCACCTATCTTTGGGCCAAGCAGTCAGGAGTTGCTGAAGGAAGATATGGTGATCAGTATCGATATCCCCGCTTTCAATGCCCCATGGGGTGGGTTGCGGGTAGAAGATGGATATCGCATCACTCCGACGGGCAGTGAAAAGCTTAACCAAACGGAATTTTTCTTTTATCAATAAAGCTGACGGTTAATTCTCTAACGCCTTTGCTTATTTTCCCCATTATTGATTGAATCTGTGGAATATACTTAAATCCACCCCTAAAAATCAAAACAGCCGAAAATACGACGGTTGTTTACCCATCTATGTCCAGAGTGCCAGCAGCCTGATCGATTGTTTCACGATCCCCCATGCCAGAACCCTCTAAGGATTCCTCTAAGGCTCGCTTAAGGCTTTTCTTGGAGGGTTTGCGTTTAAAGAGCCCTTTGAGCTTCTCGACCAGTTCTTTGGTCAGGTTTTTGGTGAGGTTATTGAGGGCGTCCTGGCTGATCCGTTCGCCATTCTCAAACCACATGGAGGCAGCGTATCCCATGGCGACTGTGGTTGAAGTTGCAATTGCGGAAGACAGCAACCAGCCAGGAATGCCACCCAGCTTGCTCAACTGCTGGAACAATGTGCGCCCCAACAAGCCGATCCCAAACGTGGCGATCAGCTCACGCGCCCGTTTAAGGGTGATCTTATAATTGTGGATGCGGGCGATGGTGAGCACCATGGTGACCTGATTGGCAACCAGGGGAACGAAGTCAATCAGCGGAAGTGGGATGAGGGCAATCACTCCGGAGATGGTTGACGAGGTGACGATCACCCGCCAAGCGAGGTTCCAACGGTATTGTGGAAGCGCCTGTGCCAAGGGGATCAATAACTCAGGGTTAGCAATCACGATCCCCATCAAGATTTTTGAGATGTTCACCCCGCGTTTGGCCGAGATGGGGATAATCTTGGTTTGATCGATCCCGAGATTGTTGGCCGCTTTTTCAATCACAACTGTTTCGTGTTTCCCGCCAACAAGATCGATTTTATTCAAAACAATCAAATGGGGTTTACGGAGGGCTAATAACTGGTGATAAAGTTTCAGCTCGGTGTCCTTGATCCCTTGAATGGCATCAAACATGATCACCAAGAAATCCGCTTCCTGGGCAGCATTCAGCGCTTCTTCTTTTTCCTTCTGACCGACGAGACCAACTGCATCTGCACCCGGGGTGTCAATTACACCAAAAATACCCGCATCAGCCAGCTGGTTGATGCGGGTTGTGCCAGGCACCGGGCTGACCTCAGCTTGATCCGCTTTTTCACGGATGAACCGGTTGTAGAGGGTTGATTTGCCCACATTTGCTGGCCCGACGATCGCCACCCGGCTTTTTCGTCCAAGGGCGATCTTCATTTGGATCATCGATAGATCCATCAGCATATTGACCAGGTTGAAATCCAAAGGTAAGCCCTCAAATTTCTCTTTGAGCGCTTCCTTCTCTTCCACCGGGAGCCGATCCCAAAGGGGATTCAGGATCTCCTGGGTTTTATCGGGCAATAGTTTAAGAATATCGTTAAAGTCTGGCATGATTTAATCAGCGGGTTGGTGTTGTTTATACCGGATGACTAAGGTTCGGTCCAGTAGCGCACCTGATCAACCCACACGCTCAGGTTTTCGACGTTGGTCCCGCCGACAAAGAAACCGAATTTACCTTCGAGGTAATTAGAATCGGTCACTTCATTCACCTTTTGGCCATTGATGTAGAAGGCCAGGTCTGAACCGCGAGCCATCACGCCTAATTTGTTGACCACGTTGTTACCTTCTTTGATGGCGTCATGGGCGGTCCAGTTGACCAGGAAGTGCATGGTTCTGCCATCCCAGCGCCGCAGGCCGTAACGACCATCGCAAGTGATGCCAAACAAGTAACCTTTGCCAGCCTGGGACTCTGCGGGAACCCGGAACATCAAACCAAAGTGATCGCTACCATCGCAGGCAGGTGTTTGCAAAGTGGTTTCCAGGTAAAAGTCGTCAATCGTCGGCCATGATACCCGCCACCCATCCAGATCTGTTTGTGCGGTGAGCCTCAGGAAGCCATCTTTGAAATCGATGGTGGTGTAATTGCTGAGGCCGGTGGGCCAGTTATCGTCGTTGTTCATATTGTCGACCCAGTTTGGGTCACCTAAGTTTCGTGTTGGGTCCGTATCTGCCAAAGTTGCCGTGGGTGTGGGTACGGGTGTATCCGTTGGGGCAGGGGTGGCTGTCGGTTCTTCGACCTCAACCGGCTGTGTGGGTTCAGGAAGTTCCTCTTCAACCTCAGTGGGTTCGACCTCTTCCGTTTCTTCAGGTTCCTCAACCACTTGAGTCGGTGATTCATCCACCTGGATCGGCGTTCCAGTCAGGATCCTGGCAATCTCCGTTGCCATGGCGTCATCCGGGTCGAGGACTGCGTCGCCTTCAGATCCCGGAAGATTACATCCTGCTAAAACGAGTGCAAAAATAATGATTGTGATCAGGGTTAATTTTTTCATCTTATACCATCCATTTCCTTACTTGATTCAATGATCTACCTTATATGGACGAATTAACGTTCAAAAGTGTTCCCATGCTTAAAATTTTAACATGTTAAGCAGGTCCTGTCACTATTATTATGCAAGAAATTTGCCATAATTGCAATTGGTGTTTCAGGGCAATCGCAAAGTCAAAAAATTATATAGGCATAATTTCATCTAGCCCAAATCCTTCTTGTTACGAGAGCAAGGGGGATTAAATGTTGGATTTCATAGAAATTTCACACACAAGCAATAGGATTATCATGAAATTAAATTCTCTACCTATCCCTAAATCCCATCCCTGAAAGGATGGGACTTTAAGCCGCTTATTTTCGCGAAGCACTCTTCGAGTAGGGTGCACACCTACGCTTTGCTTCGAGTGTTTCGCTTTGCTTCAGGGTTGGGGTGGGTCCTCATACTAAATTTCAAAAAACAATTGGTTAGGATGTTTGGTTTCGTTCCAATAATTTACTTTGCGATCGCCCTGATTGGTGTTTAGCCTCCGGAATGGCATGGTAGAATGAAAACGTGAAAGCGCCGGTCACGTGGTTGACGGCCGATATGTGTTTAATTGAGGAGACGCAAATACTTAGCGTGCGTGGGAATAGGGGGGTGTGGTGTGGCGGTGAAGCCCCCACACTTCAGCAGCAGGGCTGCCTGAAAAGTTTTGAGGAGACGATCATTTTTATTGATGCCTTGACCGCGATTTTTTCGTTCATTTATCCCTTCTGGCCCCTGGTCATCTTTTTGGGTGTAAGACCGCTCCGTAATAAGGATCGGCCTTTTTTTCAACGCCTGTCGTATGCAGTGGGTTATATCTTCATTGGGTGGATGGTGTGGGCTTCCATGTGGGGGTTCCTGCTCTGGCAAAGCCGTCAGCCGATCTTGATCTTGCCAGAGACGATTAATAATTCGGCATTTATGGTGGTGGGGGCAGTATCTGGGGGCATATCGTTGGTGTGGATCTTGCTTCGTTGGCAGGGAGGTCGACGGTTGCTTGCCCGTGCCAGAAAACTGGAAGACTTGAAAGCTTTTTCGCCAGATGACTTTGAGGCTTTGATGGCAAAGTTGTTTGAAGCCTATGGTCATAAAGTTGAACCAGTTGGTGGAAATGCGGATCATGGTGTGGATATTATTGTAATGAATGGCCAGGGGGAGAAGTGGGTTGTGCAGTGTAAACGTTACAGCGGATCCGTGGGAGAGCCGGTGGTGCGAGACCTGTATGGCACCATGCTGCATGAAGAAGCGCAAGGCGCTTACTTGATGACGACAGGTACATTTACCCGAAAGGCACAGCAGTGGGCAGCCGAAAAGCCCATCATTCTTTATGATGGACAAGCCTTAATAGCGTTGATTCAGGGGACGAAAGCGGTCAGAAGAACGATAAATTAGCTCAGTCTGGGTGATGTTTAACCGCCTTGGAGGTGATCTGCAATATCCTGGATTAACTGCTGAACCCGGATGCTGTGATCCAATCCCGGGATGAAGCTGATGCCCGGATCACCACCCAGGAACAGGTAATGGTTGTGAACCAAAGCTCGCAGCCAGCCAGAGGGCATATAAGCCGATAAAAATTTTGAGGCTGGCAGGTAGTCACTCATGACTTCATGTCGCTGCCAGCCGTGATCGGGCAGGTAGGTCTCGTAGGAATCGGGCTCGACCGTGTCATAGCGTAAGGCACCCTGGGTGGCATAGAGTTCAAGTGTCAGGTGGTCACCGGTGCCCTGGGAGACGCGGCTGGCAAGCAGCGTCCCGACCGCGCTGGATGCGGGTTCTTCCAGCAAGGCTGTTAAGCACAGGTCAGTGTGCGGCGGGACATCCTCATAATGGCCGCTGGAGGCCGCAGTCTTGATCATCAGGTCGTCCCCGAGAAAAGCGAGCAACAGGCTGAGAATATGGGAGCCCAAATCAACCGTAGCGCCATTGGCCGGGATGGGTTCAAAGCGGGATTGGTTCTTGTGGCGATAAGCCGGGTCTAAATAACTGCTATGGAGGTATTCCGCACGAAAGTGGATCGGTTCGCCGAAGATGCCGCTTTTCCAATGCGCCAGGGCTTTACGTATGGCTGATTTCTGCAAAAATTGTAAGCCGACCATGATGAATTTGTGATGATCGGATTGGACTAACCCCTCAAGATCCAGGATGTCCTGTTGGGTGCTCCCGATGGGCTTTTCGACATAGATCCTGTGGAGGTTTGGCATTTGAACAGCTTGAAGCAGCTGTGGTGTGTGGGTGTGGTTGGGCCCCAGGATATACAGGGTGTCGATATCGGTTCGATCCCAAACCGCGTCGGGTGGGATGGCTTCCTCAAAGCCGAACCGGCTGGCAAATTCCTTCCGGCTGGCGGGGGTTGGTGAGGCGACAAACACCTTTTCGATCTGGGGGAAATCTGAATAGTAGAATTTTAAGGCA
>Ga0114946_10003427_pt1 | contig 10686 bp, 5 predicted proteins | sample WalLakDeSediment_FD_88676 | JGI IMG/M metagenome (GOLD analysis project Ga0114946, IMG submission 88676) | Lake sediment microbial communities from Walker lake, Nevada to study Microbial Dark Matter (Phase II) - Walker Lake 11/02/13 Deep Sediment | ecosystem: Environmental > Aquatic > Freshwater...
ACCTGGGCGAGGCTCGAGATCAGCAGCAGGCCCTGTTTCTTCACGTCGAGGGTATCGGCCTGTTCGCCACTGGGAACCAGCACCAGCTGCCGGAAAAACCCGAGAGGAGGGGAGCGGCGCAGTGCGTTGTGGGTCATCTGGGCGAGGAAGGACGGCTGTCCACCCGCGATCGACAGCGCTTCGGACCGCAGCGGGTTGAACAGCTCGGCGTCGCCGTAGACGACGCGCAGGTCGAAATAGTGGGCCGCCAGCATTGCCCGTTTCAGGTCCGGGTTGTAGGTGACCCGGCTGAATTCCTTGCGCCAGCCACTGACACAGCGCCGCCAGTCGCTATTGCGCGGACTAACGCCGCCCGGGCAGTGCGGTAGCCCGCAGGCGTCCAGCCCATCGGTGACGAACTCGGCCATTCGGACGAAGTACGCATCGACCTCGTCGTCGGGTGGGTCCGCATAGATCAGGGCGTTGTCCTGATCGGTGTGCACGGTCTGTTCGCGTCGCCCCTGGGAGCCGCAGGCCAGCCAGGCATAGGGGACCGGCGGGGGTCCGAAGCGTGCCTCCGCGAGCTTCAGCAGGCGGCGGGTCAGCGCGTCGATCACGGCCGTGACCGCCTGGCCGAGGTGAAACGCGGTGGCGCCCGACTGGACCAGCTGGATCTGAAGCTCCGGCAGCGACTGGGCGACGCGGCTCAGTGACTCGACCGATTCACAGCGGCGGATGTCGCGGACCAGGTAGACCGCGTTGGTACCCTGGTGCCGGATCAGGTCGGTGGTCGAAATCAGCCCGACGGGTTGCTGTCCGGACATCACCGGCAAATGGTGGATGTCCTGGCGGGACATCATCAGCAGTGCCTCGAACGCGGGCGTCTCCCGTGTAACCGTCTGCAGACGGCCGCTCATGATGTTGCCTACCGGCTCTTGCCGCGAACGTCCGGCTGCCAGGCAGCGCTTGCGCAGATCGTGATCCGTGACGATGCCCACCAGCTCCTCGCCGGACATGACCAGCAATGCCGACACCTCCTGCTCCGTCATGCGCTCCGCGGCCGCCCGGATGGTGGATTCGGGGGTGATGGTGATCGGAGGGCGGGTGACCAGTTCGCCCACCGAGACGGTGAGCACGCTGTCGCCGCGGCTGCCGCCCGCCTGCATGGCGGCGATCGCCTGTTCGGTGGGCCGACGGCTGGCACGGTCGAAACGGTCCGCGAACGCCGGATGCTGCTGACGAAACTCCAGCGCGTCGCGTCCCGGCAGCAGGTAGAAGAGGGCGTCCTCGACCACGCGGCCCGTGACCGGGTTCAGCGGATCCGAATCTTCCGGAACGGCAAACACGTCACCTTCGCCGAGCTTGTCCAGAAGTTCGTCGTGGGAATCCCGCAGATCCACCGCGCCCGTGCGGACCAGCCAGAGGTCGGCCGCATGGGACTCTTCCGGCGGAAAGCGACTGCCACGGCGAAGATAGCGCACGTTCAGCAACTTGGGCAGACGATCCAGAACGGGCTCCGGAAGTACGGCATAGTCCGGGCTCGTGAGCAGGAAGTCGCGGATCTCCTGAAGTTCAGCGTCCATGACTGCATCCATACCCCAGATCAGGTACGCGTGGCAACGCTGCACTGCACCAAAAATTGTTTTTAAAACAGTTTCTTAACGCCTTTGTGGGAGGCGAGCCCTCGCGGCGACCAGACCGGGGTGGCAAGACCCATCGCCCAGAGGGCTGGCCTCCCACAGGGGGGCAAAAAAAATCAGGCCCGCCTTGCGGCGGGCCTGAATGAGGGTGGGCTTAGGAGCTGGTGCCCACGCGCGGAATACGCACGTCCTCGACCAGGTGCTGGATGTGCTCCGGCGGAGCCTTGGTGATCTTCATCACCAGGAACGCCGCGATGAAGTTCAGGATCGCGCCGATCACGCCGAAGCCGGTCGGGTTGATGCCAAACAGCCAGTACTCAGCCGTATCCGGGAACATGTTGGTACCCGGCAGGAAGAACCACCCCTTGAACAGGAAGATGTAGAGCAGGGTGCTTCCCAGACCGACCAGCATGCCGACGATCGCCCCTTCCCGGTTCATTTTCTTCATGAAGATACCCATCATGAGTACCGGGAACAGGCTCGCTGCCGCAAGACCGAACGCGAGTGCGACCACCTCCGCCGCGAAGCCTGGTGGATTCAACCCGAGATAGCCGGCGAGCAGGATGGCGAACCCCATCGCGATGCGTCCCGCCATCAATTCCCGTTTTTCCGAGATCTTTGGCATGAACACGCCTTTCAGCAGGTCATGCGATATCGACGAAGATATCGCCAGGAGCAGGCCTGCCGCAGTCGACAACGCGGCCGCGATACCTCCCGCCGCGACCAGCGCGATCACCCAGTTTGGCAGACCGGCGATCTGCGGGTTGGCGAGCACCATGATGTCACGGTCGATCCGGGTGAACTCGTTGCCTTCCCAGCCGTATTCCTCGCGCGCCATCTCGGCGAACTCGGTGTTGCGCTGGTTGAAGTACTGCAGGCGGCCGTCGTCGTTCTTGTCCTCCCAGCGCAGCAGACCGGTGCGCTCCCAGCGCAGCATCCAGTCCGGCCGCTCTTCGATCACCACGTTGCCCTGTGGATCGCCGACGGGACCCGGCTGCACAGTGTTGATGAAGTTGTACATGGCCATCGCGCCCACGGCGGGGGCGGTGGTGTACAGGATGCCGATGAAGACCAGCGCCCAGCCGGCGGACTTGCGGGCGTCACGCACGCGAGGCACCGTGAAGAAGCGGATGATCACGTGCGGCAGACCGGCGGTGCCGATCATCAGCGCCAGGGTCAGCAGGAACATGTTCAGCAGGGTCATGCCGGTGATCGAGGTGTAGGCCGCGAAGCCCAGATCCATCAGCGTCTTGTCCAGCGCCTGCAGCAGATGGGTGTCTTCGCCGACCAGCGACGAACCCAGGCCGATCTGCGGGAAAGCATGCCCGGTCAGCGCCAGGGAGATGAACACCGCGGGTACGGTGTAGGCGAAGATCATGATCACGTACTGCGCGATCTGGGTGTAGGTGATGCCTTTCATCCCGCCGAACACCGCGTAGATGAACACCACCACCATGCCGGAGAGAAGGCCGACGGTCAGGTCCACCTCGAGGATGTTCGAGAACGCGATTCCAACGCCGCGCATCTGCCCGATAACGTAGGTGATCGAGATCACGAGCAGGCTGATCACCGCCACGATGCGCGCGGTCTTCGAGTAGAAGCGGTCACCGATGAACTCGGGCACCGTGAACTTCCCGAACTTGCGCAGGTACGGGGCCAGCAGCAGCGCCATCAGCACGTAGCCGCCGGTCCAGCCCATCAGGTAGGCGCCGCCGGTGAAGCCGAGGAACGCGATCAGGCCGGCCATCGAGATGAAGCTTGCCGCGGACATCCAGTCGGCCGCGGTGGCCATGCCGTTCAGGACCGGGGGGATCCCCTTGCCGGCCACGTAGAATTCGCTGGTGCTGCCGGCCTTCGCCCAGATCGCGATACCGATGTAGAGCACGAAGGTCGCACCAACGACCAGAAAACTGAGAGTTTGAAGGTCCATGGTGTGTCAGTCCTCGTGTACGTCGAACTTGCGGTCCAGCACGTTCATGCGCCAGGCGTAGAAGAAGATCAGCGCGATGAATGTGTAGATGGAGCCCTGCTGGGCGAACCAGAAGCCCAGGGGGTAGCCCCCGAGGCTGAAGGCGTTGAGCGGCTGGGCGAGCAGGATGCCGAATCCGAAGGACACGACGAACCAGATCGTCAACAGTATCGCGAGCAGCCGCAGATTGGCCTTCCAGTAGGCGGCTCTGCTTTCCTCTTGTGTCATGGGAATGTCTCCTTGGTCTTGGTGTTGAAGGTCTCCTCCGACACGCGGTCAGAGCTGGTACTGAACCGCAAGCTGACCCTGCAGCTTGCGAGCCTGCCGGAAGGCTTCCTTCAGCACCCTGGCCTCCAGGGTGCCGAGTTCCTCCGGTCGGATTCGGTTGCTATCTTCGCGTCCCTGGCCGACTGCGCGCTGCTGGGTGCGCAGGCGCAGCATCTGCAGGTAGCGCAACGCCGCGTGATAGTCCCGGGCGTCCTCCTCGCGCAGCGCCTCCGCCGAGACCGCCTGATCCAGGCGCTCGTGGGTTCGCGTGGCAGGCAGTTCCGCCGCCAGTGCGATCACCCGGGCACCATCGACGAACGGCGTCAGCCCCTGCAGCTTGATGTTGATGCCGTCGGCTCCACTGCGGATCTCGCCGAACAGGCCCAGCGGCGGACGGAAGCTCATCTGGTTGGCGGCCATCTGGCGCCGGAAGCGGCTGTTGAATGCGGTTTTGCGCAGCATCTGCGACCGCAATGCCTCCACCGGGCTGGCATCGCCCTCGATCGCGCGCAGGTCGAAGAAGATCGAACTCTTCAGCAGGTGTTCCGGTGTGCCCTGGTCGATCCAGCGGCCGAAGCGCCGCTCCCACTCGGGTCCGCTGAGACAGCATTCGGGATTGCCCGCCATGATGTCCCCCGGGCATAGCTCGAAGCCGCATTCGTCCAGCGCCTTGTTCACCGCCTGGGCATACGGGAGCAGCCGCTTGCGCGTGGCATCTTCCTGTCCCTTGTCGCAGCGAAAGAGGATCCCGTTGTCCTGGTCGGTCTTCAGGGCCTGCTCTTCGCGTGCCTGGGATCCGAACGCGAGCCAGGTAAACTCGATTCCGTCGAGATCGTACTCCTGGCGGAGCAGGGCCAGGACGCGGCGGGTCGCGTGGTCGTTGATGCGGGTGATCAGGCGCAGGATCTGGTCAGCCTCGGCTCCCTGGCTGATCACGGCCCCGATCATGCGCGGGACCTCCCGCAGGTGCCCCGCAATGGTGGATACCGCATCTGCACGCAGGATTCCCCGCACCAGGCGGTCCAGCGTCAGCGGATTCGAAGTCAACAGGTCGCGCTCTCCGAGCACCCCGACCAGGCGGCCTTCCGAGACCACGCAGATGTGTTTCATCCCGTGCTCGGCCATGGTCTCGATCCCCTCGAAACCCGGAGCGGATTCCGGCAAGGCGATGGGATCCGGCGTCATCACCTGCTGCAGCGGGGTATCCAGCGGCAGCTCCTTCAGCGCGACACGGCCGAGGAGATCGGTCATCGTGAAGATGCCGACCGGGCGCTGTTCAGCGTCGATCGCGACGATCGATCCGACCCGCGCTTCGCGCATCGTCGTGAGTGCGTCGCGCAGGGACGCTTCGGGCGCACAGGTGACGGGTTCCCGTGTGATGCGGGCGCCCAGCGGGGTGTTCAGTTGACCGCTGCCGGCGGAGTCTCCAAGGTTTCGTGTCAGCAGCCCCTGATGCACGCGCTCCAGCAGGCTTGCCAGGCGCCGGGAGCAGAAGTCGCTGAAGACCTGGGACCGGGATCGCAGACGGTCGAAATCTTCCACCGAGAGTTCGAGGCAGATCGTGTCCTCGAGGGCGCGGTGCACCGTGTGCACGGGCCGCCGCCCCAGCAGCGCGCCGATCGGGAAGGATTCGCCGGGAACCAGTTCCCAGGCCTTGCCGGAGATCTGTTCGTCTTCGCTCGGCGTTTCTCCCCGGACACGCCCCTGACGGATGATGTGAAAACGTTGCGCGGGTCCGCTGTCGGGATCGGTGATGCGTTCGCCGTTCGCGTAGAAACGCGTTTCCAGCCGGGGCAGCAGAAACTCCATCGCGTCCGGTTCGAGCTGGTCGAACGGAGCGTGGGTGTTCAGAAACTCCCGGGTTGTGTCAAGGGCGTCTGGCATCGGGTGCGGGGGTATGGGAACCGTGCCGCAGGGCGAGCAAGAAGCGCGCCACGGCAATGGACCACTGAAAGAACAGGGGTTTGAGATTCGGCTGAATCTCCCTCTGCCGGGTCTCCGTTACGCGACGTAACAACGGGTGTTACGCAAGGTAACGCCGGGTTTTCCTGCGCTGGGAATCAGGGACGCGGCAGGTTCTCGCGCTGGCGGCGTTCCCACAGCGTCTTGCGGCTGATGCCCAGCGCGCGCGCGAGTTCCGTTTCGTTCATGTGGCTCTGGTTCTCGATCACGAAGCGCCGGAAATACTCGTTCAGGCTCGCGGACCGGGACTGGAGCTCGGTCACCGGGCGGTCGAGCCCCAGATGTCCCCAGTCGATGCGGTTGTGTTCGGACAACACCACCGCACGCTCCAGCGCGTTCTTGAGTTCGCGCACGTTGCCCGGCCACTCGTAAGCGTGCATGCGTCGCCGTGTCTCATCGCTCAGCGTGAGCCCTGGAGCGCCGAACCGCTGTTCGAGTTCCGCGAGGAAATGATTCACCAGAAAGTCGAGGTCCTGCAGCCGCTCCCGCAACGGTGGGATGCGCAGCTCGAGTACCCTGAGCCGGTAGTAGAGGTCGGCGCGGAACTCGCCGGTGTCGATCATCGCCTCCAGGTCCCGGTGAGTTGCGGCCAGCAGGCGTACGTCGACCCGTCGGGCCTGGTTTGCGCCCACCGGGCGGATCTCGCCCTCCTGCAGCACGCGCAGCAGCCGGGCCTGGGCGGCTGGCGCGAGTTCCCCGATCTCGTCCAGGAACAGCACGCCGCCGTGCGCTGCCTCGATCAGGCCCATGCGCGCCTTCACCGCGCCGGTGTAGGCGCCCTGCGCGTGTCCAAATAGTTCCGCTTCGACCAGTCCCTCGGGTATGGAGGCGCAGTTCACCGGGATGAAGGGCTGCGCGGCACGCGGGCTCAGGGTGTGGATGGCGCGGGCCGCGACCTCCTTGCCGGTGCCCGATTCGCCCCGGATCAGCACCGTGGAGTCGATGCCGGCGACCTTGCGGATCTGCTGACGCAGGGTGGCGATCGCGGCGGACTCGCCGATCAGTCCCTGTTGCGCCGATGCATCGGCCTGCGCCTTGGCGTCTGGCCGATAGTGGGTGCTGCTGCGCAGCGCGGCGCGCAGGGTCAGCAGCAGCGCATCGTGATCGAAGGGCTTCGCGATGTAGTCGATCGCCCCCGACTTCATCGCCTCCACGGCCGAAGGGACGGAGGCATAGCTGGTCATGATGACGGTCGGCAACTGCGGGTACTCGCCGATCAGTGTCGTGCCCTCTCCGTCGGGCAGGCGCAGGTCCGCCAGCAGCAGATCAAAGGCGGTGCGGTCCGCCTGTGCGCGTGCGCTGGATAGGTCTTCGGCGAGTGCGACCTCGAAGCCCTGGTGCTCCAGGAAACGGCGCACGCCGCGCCGGATCGTCGCCTCGTCATCGATCACGAGAATTCGTGTCATGGGTGCCTGCCGGTCGGAAGGGTCAGGATGAACTGTGCGCCGCCCTCGGGGGCATTCATCGCCACTAGGCTACCACCATGATCCTGCACGATGCTGTAGGCCACCGGTAGCCCAAGCCCGGTGCCCTGTCCGGCGGGCTTGGTCGTGAAAAAGGGTTCGAACAACCGGTCCAGGGTGGATGGGGCGATGCCGGGCCCCTGGTCGTGGATGGTGATGCGGACCCGTGCCCCAGTCTTCTGCGCCCCGATGCGTATGCTCGCATCGGCCGGAGACGCCTGTTCGGCGTTGGTCAGCAGGTTGATGAAGACCTGCAGCAGCTTCGGGCGCGCGCCCAGCAGCGTCAGGCCTTCCAGTCCGTCCAGCTCATAGCGGATGTCCTTGCGCCCGGCGAGACGGGTCAGGCGGATGGCTTCATCGACCAGATCGGCGAGATCGACCGGCTCGAAGCGGTTGCGCGGTGGCGTGTCCGAGTGGGCGAAGGCGATCAGGGACTGCACGATGGCGTTGATGCGCCGGGTCTGGGCAATGATGTCATCGGCGATGTCGCGGATCTCTCCGGGATCGTCTTCCAGCGGCAGGGTCTGTGCGAGCGAGGCGATACCCGCGAGCGGGTTGCCGATCTCGTGCGCGACGCCCGCTGCGAAACGCCCGATGGACGCGAGTCGGTCGCTGTGGGCCACTTCACTCTCCAGCTGCACCCGCGCGGTGACATCCTCGATCAGGATCACGTAGCCCTCGCGGCGCCCCGCGGTGACCTCCAGCGCGGATTTGTGCAGATTCAGGCGCCGGGGCCCGTGGCGTGTTTCCAGATTCAGCTTGTAGATCTGGCGGTCGTCGCTGTCGAGGAAGGCCTGCAGCAGCCCGCCCCAGGGTCGTTCCACCCGTTCCACGAGCTGCCCCACCGCGCCATCTGTCGGAATGCCGGTGAGCCGGGTCAGCGCGTGGTTCCAGCCGGTGATCTCGCCGCCGGGAGTCAGACTGCACACGCCCAGCGGCAGCTCGTGCAGGATCTGCCGGTGGAAGCGGCGCAGCGCGTCGAGCTCGGCCGCAAGCCCGGTGAGCGGCAGACGGGCGTCTTCGAGCTGCTGTTCGATCCGGCGCAGGCTCTCGCCGAGGCTGGAGCGTCCGGCAGCGTCCAGACGCAGGTGCTGGTCCACGATCATGCGGGCCAGCACCGGGCCGAGCAGGCCCGAGAGGTTGCGCTCGATGCGTTCCCGCAGCCTTCGGAGATCCCGGCGCGATCGCGTGTGCCGAGGCAGGCCGAGGTCATCCAGAGCCCGTTGCACCTCGTGCCGTGCGGGCATGTTCCCGAGTGTGGCCGCCAGTTCCGCCTCCATCTCCGGCACGTCCCGGGCCAGCGGCAGGTCGATGCTGGTGTAGACCGGCTCGCGCGGGCAGCAGGCCTGGCCGGCCTCGATCTCCTGCTCGTTAGGCCGGGACAGCAAAGACCCGAGGATGAACAGCAGGGCGTTTGCACCCAGGCTCACCGTCAGCGCGAAAGTCCACGGATCGAGGCCGCCGCCTGCGACCAGTTCTTGCAGGCGGGGTGCCTGCGGCCAGATCCCGGCGTTGCTCAACAGCGGCGTGACCAGGCTGAAGAACCACCCGGTGATGCCGGCGCCGAGGCCGAGGAGGAAGCCGATGCGGGTCGCTCGCGGCCACAGCAGCAGGCCGAAGAGCCCGGGCAGGAACTGCGCAACGGCGGCAAAGGAGATCAGGCCGAGCTGAGCCAGCCCCTCGATGACCTGCAGCAGGCCGTAGAAGCCGTAGCCGAGCGCAATGATCAGCACGATCCAGATGCGCCGCCCCCAGAGCAGATTGCGGTAAAGGTTCGCCGGCAGGCCCTGGCGTTCACGCAGGCTGGCGGGCAGGGACAGGTAGTTCATCCCCATGTTGGCCAGCGCCAGCGTGGTGACGATCATCATCGCGCTGGCTGCGGACAGGCCGCCGATGAAGATCAGCAGCGCCAGCGTGGGAGACTCTAGCCAGGAGGCCAGCCCCAGTGCGTAGTAATTCGTCTGCTGGGTCAGTTCGGCCGCCTGGCCGGCCCAGTAGAGCAATGGCATCGGCAGGTTCAGCAGCAGCAGGAACAGCGGGAATCCCCAGGCGGCGCGATTCAGGGTCTCGGGGTTGATGTTCTCCGTGAACAGCATGTGAAACTGCCGCGGCAGCAGGAAGGCCGCCGCAAAGGCCAGCACCATCAGGCTGGTCCAGCCCCCTTCGAGCACCGGCTGGTACAGCGCGGTGACCGCCTCCGGGTGCGCCTCCAGCCACGCGTCCAGGCCCTGCAGGCCTCCGAAGACCGCGAACAGCGCGATGACGGCGATCACCAGCAGCGCGACCAGCTTCACCAGCGACTCGAAAGCGATCGCGACCACCAGGCCGGAGTGCTTTTCCCGCGGCGAGATGTGCCGTGCCCCGAACAGAATCGCGAACAGCGCGATGGTTGCGGTGAAGGTCAGCGCCAGCAGATGCGGCGGCGTGTCCGCGGTCAGCACCGCGGCCGATTCCGCGACCGCCTTGATCTGCAGCGCGATGTAGGGGAGCACGCCGGTCAGCATGAACAGCGCGACCAGGGGTCCGGTGAGCCGGCTGCGGTAGCGGAAGGCGAACAGGTCGGCCAGCGAGGTCAGCTGGTGCTCGCGCGCGAGCCTGAGAATGGGGCGCAACAGGAACGGGGTGGCCGCAAACGCGAGCGTGACGCCGAGATAAATCGTCAGGTAGAGGTAGCCGTGGGTCTCGAGGAAGCCGAGGTTGCCGTAAAAAGTCCAGGACGTCGCGTACACGCCCAGTGACAACGTGTACACCCAGCCGTTGCTGGCGAGTCTGCCGAAGGCCCGCGAGCGCTCGGCCGCGAAAGCAATGCCGAACAGCAGCGCGAGGTAGACCACCCCGACGGCATAGAGAAGGCCGAGGCTAAGGGTCACGGCGTCCGAGCATCGTCAGCGCGATCAACCCGACGAAAACGGCCCAGGCCGCGAACGGCCACCACCAGGCGGGTGCGATCGCTGCAACCCAAAGAACGACCGGCGACAGGAACAGCAGGATGCCGATCAGCAGCACCAGCACGCTGGCTGCCTGGCTCACAAGCGGCCCCGTGCTTTCAAGATGGATGTGCTGCAATGTTTCATCGGATGCTTCCCCGGAAGCTGAAAATCCCCCTCTCCCGCTTGCGGGGGAGGGCTTGGGGTGGGGGCGCGGCGCCGGCCCCGGCCCTCACCCCCGGCCCCTCTCCCGCTCGCGGGAGAGGGGGGCTGCATGCGACTTCCATGTTGACTCCTGACCCATCGTGCTCCTGTGCATAACCGCTGACTTTAGCTTGGTGGCCGCAGTTGTGCCTCCGGAATCGCCCCATCCGGCAGCCGCTCGGGGTTCCAGTGGCGCCGGCCGTGTTCCAGCAGATCGTCGATGGCGCCTGGCTCCGTGGCGGCGAAGCCGGGATCGATTCCCGGAATGCCGATGG
>Ga0114946_10003428_pt1 | contig 10686 bp, 6 predicted proteins | sample WalLakDeSediment_FD_88676 | JGI IMG/M metagenome (GOLD analysis project Ga0114946, IMG submission 88676) | Lake sediment microbial communities from Walker lake, Nevada to study Microbial Dark Matter (Phase II) - Walker Lake 11/02/13 Deep Sediment | ecosystem: Environmental > Aquatic > Freshwater...
ATTGGATTGCGGTAATACCCATTTCCCTGATCGGCTATAGGCTGTTTCTCCTTTAAAACCTGGGTTGCCCGAATGGGTTCCTTCATTTGAGTCTGACTTAGTTGCGCGCTAAGATGTATGCTAATCAGCAGGCTTAGGGTCAATACCAGTTTACACTTCATCATATATCAATTAGTTAAAATGTTGGTATTTATACCGCAAGCAATAGATTAGGATGCGATCATTCTGCATTGTCTTCAAAGGGTCCATATTTTTGAGATATGGTCTCAAATTCATCAGCCGTCAGGGGAATCATGCATCCATGCCGGACGCCATCAGGAATACTGAAATCCATACTGTAAAAATCTATCCATGGCCCGCTCATAGATTGAGCCACAGACATCTCATAAGCCAGTCCGGGATACTTTTCATAATACAGGAAATACCGGTCTTTTTGGGGCGAAGGTATGATGGTAGGTGCTTCTCTGAAACTGGCAGATATCTTATTGGATGGTGCAGCATATGGTCCTAAAGGATGCTCGGCAACGGCCACTCGGATGGCTTTGCCTGTCGGCCAATCAAAACCGGGATATTGTTCGTCTTTGATGAAAGCAAAATAGCGTGACTCTTCGCGCCTGATAATTACATCGATGGTTGCCATATCATAAGGAAGCAATCGCATGGGAAGTGAAAACTCTATCAGATTCTTTGATGTACAATATAGTGTTCGCATCCCACCCCAGAATGTATAGAAATTCGATTCACCCTCATAGGATGGGGTGTGCCAGGTAATCATATAGATGCTATCGCTACTGTCATAATAGATCTTTGGAGCCCCGAAATAGGCTTCTGTGGCATCGAAATCGGGTACTTTTTCCAGATCAGGAAGGTGTTCAGTAAATAATTCCCATTCAAGAAGGTCTTCTGATCGCCATAGCGTAATTGGGCTGCGACTATTCGTCTTATTACCAGTCATATAAAATGCCCCATCATGACCTGCAATAATATCGGGATGGCCCTGATAACCGTCATGTACCCGTTTGCCGTTATTCAACATTTGCCAATGCAGTCCGTCTTTACTTAAAGAGTAATACAAACGGCCATAATCATCACGTGTCATGTGCGCAAACAGGTATCCGCCGATCTCAAATTCAGAATTGATATCGAAACGGTCTTTATCGTGATTATTTGCTTGGGTATTAAGAGGACAATAAACAAACAATACTAAAACTATCGTCCTGATTATTTCTTTAAAAATGCGTGTTATAGTGACCATTGTAATAATTTTATAGTTGGGGTAGCTCTGTAATATCAATTGTCTTCAATTATCAACCGATCAACTGATTGCTCTAATTAATTATTATTTCATTTTCATGGTGTTTCAGGTATCCAGGCTGCCAACCGGTCCATTAACGACCTGAAGGCAGGATCAAGGGCAAGGTTGGTAAATTCTCCCGGATCCTGTTCGTGATCATTCATTTTTGACATATATTTATGATTGTAATAAGATGTTTTATATCCTTTCCCTGTCTCTGTCCCACAGGAAATTATCATCTTGCACCCGAACGGGTTCTCCGTGTTGAGCCGATCTGGCTAATTCCACATCCAATTTTACAAAATCCAGCACTTCATCCCAGTCGAGCATCTGGGTTCGGGCATACAACTGAGGGTGATAAAACTTTTTAGCTGCTGATGCATATTCTTTCCATTCTTCCACGGCCTGCATCAGTGCTTCAATGGCATCTGTTTTAAAACTTTCTTTGCCAGCAATTCTGTATAGTGCAGTAAAGGTTGCCCCTTTGATTTTCATGGCATAATACCGGCCGAGGTAAGCCAGTGCTTCACAATCACCTAATGTCTCCTGCAATTCCAGATTGGCACCGGGATTGATATTCGAGGCACCCTTTAAAAGGACTTCTGCTGCTATCAGAAGCCTGTCAGCCACATCAAAGGGAGTCAGTCCCTCCTGTTCCCTGTCTTGGACATAATCAGCAATTGATATAACACCCTGCAGCGGCATGGCACCTGTCCGGATATAATTGTTGATATCGTGAAATCCTTTATCTGCTCCATATTTTCCAAAACAACCTTCGGGAGCAAACAAGGCATCGTTTTGCCTGAAATGGATTTTGTCAACCCAGGATATGATCTCAGAGGTAGCTTTCCATGTATTGTACAGCAGATCAGAATCCACTCCTGGAAAACGAAGCATAAGCTGGTCTTTAAAAAATGCTGGTTTAAGATCGGGATTATACGACGTTCTTCCCCATATCATAAATTTATACCAGTGTTTTTCCATTTCGAGCTGTCTGGGCTTACGAGGGTATTTACTTATAAACTCACGGCCATATACAAACCCGTCAGGTCCCCAGTAAAACCCTGGTATCAAATCGTATGGCATATTTTTTATATATTCTTTGGCGTATTCAGGATCACCCCAACGAAACGTAAATATGTCATCGTTACGAACATTAAGCCAGCATTTGATGCCTTTTGCCTCGACCTCTTCCCGATACATCTTATCAAACCAGGGGGGGCTGGTCGAACTGTACATCCTGGCCCTGGAATATTTGAATGAGGTTTCAAATTCACCGGAGTAATCCTTAAAAGCCTCCATAATTCTGTCAAGATTGCTCCAATGACGCCTGAAAATGAATCGTATATCGAGGTCGGGATTGATTTCTTTCGCATCCATAATCCCTTTGCCATAGGTAAGCCACATCCAGTTTTCAGTGGCATATTCTCCTGTAAGGTTTCTGTTGATATGTTCACCTGAAGTTACGCCAATGCCTCTGATGGTTGGGTAGGTCAGTAAAAAATTCTTTACGCTTTGCCGCATATAATCGACCGTGATGGGATTATCCTGATTCCATGTAATGCCATGCTTTTCCTGTGTACCATGTACAAACACGTTCCAGTGAAAAATATGCACCTCAATACCCCTGTCTTCAGCATGTTGAAATACTTTTTGCCAGAAAGCAATTTTTTCATCAATGGTCATCACTTTAATAACTTCGAGATTATCAGGATTGTAAATATCTTCGCCAATCCATTTCATATTGGTGGTATTGTCAATATGACCGGTGTACCGACACACATTGTTGAGGGCCACTTCGGGATATTCAGGTACTTTAACCCAGGAAGGGTACGGATGCAGACTCCACAAGGTTAACAGGTTATATCTGTCTTTGGCCATTTTATCCAGAAATTGCTCCCAAAAATCGAGCTCCCACACGGTTGCTATATTATTTTGTGCAGCATCGCCTGTATCATCATAACTTGGTGTTCGTGCATCCAGGGGAATGTTAAACTTGATGCCTCGTTTTTTCAGGTATGGTTTGTCAGAAAGTCTTTCTATCATGTGTAGCTTACGCCCAAGAGCAACATAATCTGACATTTCCAGGCCCGCGTACATCAACCCAATGGCATCACCCCCGGCAACCAGAATATCTTTTCCATTGCGGATGATCTCATAGCCCTCTTCGGCCAACCTGGAATCAATGTGGAAGCGAATTTGTATTGCATCTTTGCCATTAGATTTGTCTAATGAAATTGAATATCCGTTTTCTGCTAAAGATATTTCAAGTTCTCGCACAGCAAAAGCTACAGGTTCCACCTTGTCATCAAAGCTGATCTGCACCATGGTGGTTTTACTACCAGATTGACATCCAAATAAAGAAAAGCACAAGATTATAATTAATATGTTTCCTTGTATCATCTTTAATGGTTTTTAAGAATGAATCTATCTGGCAGGTGTCAAGTTAATAGATTTGGTAAATATACGAAAAAAGAAATATAAATGTATTATATACACCTATAACGTAAAAAAAAACTATATTTGAGTACCATTTACTTTAACATTCAATCATTGAATACCCCTCACTATCGTTTTGGGTCTACACTTAGGTAAGCTTTGACTTTCGACCTTCGACTATATGACAACTTTAATTTCAAACTATTATATGATAATGAAATCCAATTATATCAAAGGACTAACCGGTTTGCTGGTGCTGACCGGTATCACTTCATGTGAAGAACCACAGCGGGAGCCACTCAGGCCCAACATCCTTTTTTGTCTTGCTGATGACATATCTTTTCCACATATGGGTATATATGGTACAGATTGGGTAAACACCCCCAATTTTGACCGTCTTGCATCACAAGGTATCTTATTTACCAATGCCTATACCCCCAATGCAAAATGTGGTCCTTCCAGATCAACCATACTAACTGGTCGTAATTCATGGCAGCTGGAAGAGGCTGCCAATCATTTTTGTTATTTCCCGGATAAATTCAAGGTTTACCCTGAAGTGTTTCAAGAAGCAGGGTACCATGTAGGGTTCACGGGTAAAGGATGGGCGCCAGGTAACCCGGGCATGGTGGATGGCGTGCGTCGCCAACTAACTGGTCAGAACTATAGTAGTATTCATACTCAACCTCCCACAACCGGTATTTCACCCAATGATTATTCGGCCAACTTTAACATGTTTTTGAACGACAATCCGGATCAAAAACCTTTTGTTTTTTGGTATGGCAGCATGGAGCCACACAGGGGGTATGAATTTGCCTCTTCGCTAAATAAGGACGGGCGAACATTGGAAGAGATAGACCTGGTACCTCCATTCTGGCCGGATACAGACTCAGTCCGGACAGATATGCTGGATTATGCCATGGAAATCGCCCATTTTGATATGCATCTCGGGCGTATGATTGATATGCTGGAAAGCCGTGGCATGCTCGATAATACGCTGATTGTTGTTACTTCAGACAATGGCATGCCTTTCCCGAGGGTAAAAGGACAGAAATACGAGTTTTCCAATCATATGCCGCTGGCCATCATGTGGAAGGATGGAATCAAAAATCCCGGGAGGGTAGTGAAACAGCATGTCAGTTTTATTGATTTCGCCCCTACTTTTTTGGATGTGTCGGGACTAGATCCTGATAAGGCAGGAATGGCCCCGATAACAGGTACCAGCTTGTTACTAATTCTGGAAGACAAAAGAAATTATCAAAGGTTGTATAATGATTATGTGTTGATCGGGAAGGAACGTCATGACATGGGCCGTCCTGATGATCAAGGTTACCCTGTCAGAGGATTGGTAAAAGACGGTTTTTTATACATCCATAATTTTGAAACAGGCAGATGGCCTTCCGGTAATCCTGAAACTGGCTATCCGAATGCCGATGAAAGCCCCACAAAAACTGTAACATTAAGTACTTTATTCAATCCTGAAAAGCAACATTACTGGAGAATGAACTTTGGTTTGCGACCATCGCATGAATTATACAACATTATTGATGATCCCTATTGCATTACCAACCTTGCAAACAGCGATCAGCATCAGAAACAACTTGAATATATGAAAGAATTCATGTTTGGAAAACTGCGTGAACAAGAAGATCCCAGGATGTTTGGCAATGGGCACATCTTTGATGCGTATGAATATTCGGGAGCAGACAAAAATTATTACAACCGCCTGATGGCTGGAGAAGAGATCACACCAGGCTGGATCAGAGCATCAGACAAGCAAAGTATGGATGAAGTATTAAACAGAATTGCCAATTAGAAACATTGCTTCGTATCAATACACCATCAACCGGCCAAGTATATTAAGTCGTGGGATAAATACGGCATACAAGCCAGGCTTGATCCCGGTTAAAGACAGTTGGGCGTTACCATGTTCAAAATGAACCACCCTTGATTGTGTAAATCCATCTGTAGCGTAGATGATCACTTCATGAAGTCCTTCTACACCCGGTATCCCTACCACCTGAAAATTAACCAGTTGTCTGGCTGGCACCGGATATATTAATAATTCTGGTGACTGATCAGTGATTAACTCCCTGATATCTGTAGGATCGGCATCTGACTTAAGCAGAATCAGGCTTTCTCTTGACTGTAGCTTGACCGTCAGCATGGTTTGATTGTGATTGTCAGGGTCATAATACAGGGAATCATTACCGGTAATTGTAGCGATGGGTACCGGAACAGTCATAGCATTCTTGAACGGATTAACCAATACCAGCCCATTACTGAATCTGCGTGCATAAAGATTGTAACTGCCAATGCGATAGTTTCTGAAGTTGTGGGCCTGATGCTGCTCAAGCGGAATACCGATAGGATGATAAAAAAAGGAATCCAGTTTAACGGTAAGAGCACCATCGTTAACGGCCATGGCAGAAACACCCATCCGGGCGGAGATCAAACTATCAGGTGAAACGTTAACACACAGCAGGTATGAGGCATAGCTGTATTTATTGAACTCATAACGCACATCTCGGGTAAGATTTTCAGCAAACCATTGATTCTTAAAGCCTGCATTGATAGTCATGGGTTGAGTTGGTAAATCATTTTGTGCCAGCAGGGCCACTGCAATATTTTTGTCGATCCAGGTTTGTTCCACATACCATTCCAGGGATCTACCCCTTGTTCCCGGTATGATCACCTTTCCATCAAATAAAACTGGCTCTCCGTCATTGTCAACAACAGAAGAATCATCGGTCATATGCCCCCACGTATTTTCATGACAGAAACCATCAATTACCTTTTGATGTTCCGGGGTTTGCAACATCACATAACCTCTGCTACCTGGGTTGAATGAATGGCTGAAGAGTACGTTATTACCGTAAACAACTGGGTAATAGCCCATTCTGGAAAAAAATCGATAATACAGGTCCTGCATGGCCTCTTTGGTATATTTGATGATCGATTCAGAACTTAACACAGTGTTGGTTCTGTAATCCCAGTTAGTATAATTACCGCCTGTCATGTTTTGTGCACCCAGCCATCCCACGAGTATATCAATCCATATTCCATCATAATGATGCGACCTGGCCAGCTCCAGTGCATTGTTTCTCAATACATCATTTCTGTAATCATAAATATTTGTGAAATAAGACAGGTTACTGTTGTTTCCGCCCGGATTGGGTGGTGTGGTATATAATGGTGCTGTGACTGTCTGGTTCGCGTTGTGTGAAACTGCAACTGTTCCATCGAAGGCACGCTCCACAGAAACCGTGATGGGATAAGATGTCTGACTGCTCACGGATTTGATCTTCATCAATTCATTATCTATTCGAATCCAGGTGATAAAATTACCCTCTTCACTGGCCACCAATCCCACACCTCTGTTATCGGGGGGTCTGTTAAGAATCAGGAGCGTATCGTTTTCATTAACAGGCTGAGCAAGGACACCACAACGATAATACTGCAATTTCATTTTTTGGTTTTCTGCGGCTGCCCTTCCGGTGCTCCAGCCTCCCTGATACCTGATGACCTGGAACCGGGGGTCAACAGCTTTAAACCTGTCTACCAGGTTACTGTTGAGAGGTATACCTGCGCCTCCAATGATATAGTCGAATGAGCTGGCTATATGTTCTACCTGCTCATCCGAAAAGTTCAGGCCACTATTCCACATATGCCCAAAAATGGGATAAGGAGTATCTGTTTCGCCATACCTGGAAATCCGTGTCTTCACGACTTTAACTTCCTGTATAGAATCGAGCATCAGACTGAGCGACAGGTTTTCGTCACCCAGAGCGAAGGAAGAAGTGAGCATCTGATACCAGTCGCGCTGCACATTAAACTCGTATGGCGTATCACGTGGCAATAGATTCACGGTCACCTCTCCGTTTTGATCTGTCAGAAATGGAATGGCCAACTCATGTACATTGACTTCAGCACCATGAATGGGTGCACCGGAGGTGCGTTCTGTAATACGAAATTGCACTTCACTGGTTTCCGGAGCGATCAGATGCACCGAATCAATTTCATACACCGAGAGTGCTCCTTTGGTACCCAATGCAATATATGCAGCGGTTGCTTCTTCCGGCAGCGTAAAAATAAATGATTTAACCACATTGTGTTCCTCAAGATTGGCAGGCAGGTTAATCCAGTCGCCTCCATTACCCTTGCAAAAATTGCTGAGGTTTGTAGCACCAATGGTAAAAACAGGTAGTATCAAAGGCTCACCTGATTCAACGGCAAAGCCGTATCCGGTTGTTTGCCGTACACGTAAATACCTGAAATAAATATTGACCTGATAGGGTACATTTACATCCAGACCTTCAACGCGCTGGTATAAAACACCATTTTCGGACCACAATCTGGCATACGTTCCGGTTTCGTCGGTAATGGCAACTGCATTGTCTGTAAAACCCCAGAAATCAAGGCTGCCGCCACCTTCACTAAAATCACCATTCTTTAACAAATTCTGTGCAAACAGAATCGATGTAACATTTACTGCTACAATTAATAACAACATTTTTTTCATATACATAACATTTTTATCTTTCTGTCCCAATTACAATTACAGTTTTTAATGCCTGCCAGCAGGAACTGATTTGCGAGGTATTTACCTTAATTCTACTACTTATATCGCACATAATCAGAATTTTTGTATTTCTTCGGGGCCTGGAACAGCATAATCAGGGTCTTTTGCCCGAACAACAATTTCACCGTTTACCATTTTTATTTCAATCGGAACAAGGGTTAAACCCTGTTTGTTAAGCGTGTAAGCCGATTGGCTTACATCTTTTGTACGTGCCTCTTCGCGGGTTAGGGTTGGGTGATTGGCATTGTAAAATGCAGTGCACCACCAGTTTCCCTTTTTGTCTTTAAACGGAGTACCATGACCCAAAAAGCGTCCGGCAAATTTTCGCTCACCGTAAGGTCCTTCCAATTTATCGGAAACACAGTAATAGAGATTGTAGGTACCGTGGCGCAGCGTATCGCGTGACCAGGCGGTTCCAAAAAAAATATATTTGTCTTCGAATTTAATAATATATGCTCCTTCATGTCCCATATTCCGGTTCGAAGGGTTTATCCTGAAGTGTTCACCATCAAAGCCGCTCAGATCGGGTTTCAGTTTTTGAATTTGAGCGCATCTGGAAACCAACCAATGGGTTCCATCATCGTCGGTAAAAATGGCAGGGTCATGCTGCTGGCCGAAGGTTTCGTTCCAACTATAAAAAGGTCCTTCGAGCTTGCTGCCTTTAGACTTTGCCAAGTTGCCTATTCCTGCATTGGAAGTGTGAATAATGACCCACTGATTATTTATGAAATACAATTCAGGTGCCCAGAGTTTGAGATGATCGGGCCCCCACCGGTCAGGATTGGCGTTGCGTGCTTCCCTAAGCTTAACGTATTGGTCATAATTACCTGCATCTTCAATGGTGTAGGGATAGCCGATAAATTCCCATGTAGCCAGGTCGCTGCTACGGTAAACCGGCACACCGTGGTCGATAATCTCCCTGCCTTCGGGAGTTTCCTTGCCGTGTTGCGTTACAGACAAATAATAATACCCATCGGGACCAATCATAATGAAGGGGTCACGCATCCAGTCGTGAAAGATATGTACTGCCTTTTCACGGGAATTTATTTCTGCTTTTATTTCAGCAAAGTCGCGCGTATAGTGCTGTGCCGAAATTTGCATTACTATTTGACATAGAATCAGTACCATTGTTAATTTTTTCATAATATTTATTTTTTATTATACTCAAACCAATCAAAGGCAGCAACAGATTTGGATGGCATTCCGTTTGAAGTAGCGTACATACCAACATATGGACCGTTAAAACCCAGAGCTACTTCATCGGCAATTATGGACAGATCAACCTGTTTTCCAATGGGCTTCAGCTTGTGTTCGGATTGACCATAACTGAACTGTGCCCTTATGCCATCGCCTTTAACATGCAGTATAACATGATCGTGCAGCCAGGGCACGCGTGCCAGTTCTTCTGTTTTACCGCCTTTGGTCCAAAGCAATACCAATGAATTGTCTTTCATGACCAACTGCACATGATGCCGGCTGTTACGATACACCACTAAACCGGCCTGCTCGTTTTCATGTTTGGTTTTAAAGTTCATTGATGTAGTGGCATAGAAATGGTGGTGCTGAATGCGTCGTGCTACAAACGAAGGGTTTACCAGGCTGTCAATTACTTCAGGGCGCAGTTCAATAGTCAACTTGCCCTTATTAAGTGTGTGCCACTTTGTATATGGGGTACGTAAAAAGTTCCATTCAAGGGCTAGTTCACTACTGTCAAAATAATCCCTTGCCGGTGGCGTTTTCCAGGGAGACCACGGTAATTTGGGGCGTTCCTGTTCGAAAAGCAACTTGCCATGTCCAGGATTGAAGATGGGAATGGGTTTGCCTTCTTCGTTTTGCATGTCGACAGGTGTGAGGAAAGTTTCGCGTGCGAGGAGGGTTTTGCCTTCGTACAATCGTTTACCCAGCATTACAGCCCACCAGTCGCCATTCTGCGTTTGAATCATATCGGCATGCCCCACCGAATGGATGGGATAATTTTTGCCCAAATGGCGGTGTGTCATCACGGGGTTTGTATGATAAGGGATATAAGGCCCCCAAATATTTGCGCTGTGAAAAACAGTAACTGCATGGTGAAAACCAGTACCACCTTCGGCTACCATCAGAATGTACGTTTCATCGATTTTAAAAATATGGGGACCTTCTGTCCAACGTGCGTTGGTTGCATGGCCATGCGTTAATTGCTTTGGCTCGCCAATCATTTTACCTTCTTTCAGGTCGATTTCCTGCAGCCACACCCCGTTTTTATCGGGCCAATCTGCTATACCGCTTATATTAGCATGTCCCACGTAATAGCTTTTACCATCGTCATCCCAAAAAAGCGATGGATCGATACCTCTTGTGTGTAACCAGACCGGATCGCTCCAGGGACCGGCAG
>Ga0114946_10003429_pt1 | contig 10686 bp, 13 predicted proteins | sample WalLakDeSediment_FD_88676 | JGI IMG/M metagenome (GOLD analysis project Ga0114946, IMG submission 88676) | Lake sediment microbial communities from Walker lake, Nevada to study Microbial Dark Matter (Phase II) - Walker Lake 11/02/13 Deep Sediment | ecosystem: Environmental > Aquatic >...
ACCTGCTCATCTATAAGGCTCCAGACTACAAGAACCGCGGCAAACGCAGTATCACCTGAGATAAAAGCTTCTTGTGCTCGAAGTTTCTTGTATTCGGGGCCGGCGGACTCAAGTGTCGCCGCGACCAGTGGATTAAATTCATCAATAGCCTTACGCAAGGCTTTGATCATGTCGTTTTTCTGCTTTTTCATATCCCGTCTCCGGCTATGAAACCAATTTTTGGTTTCGGCATCAGTTTTAATTTATCCCGTAGCACTTCTTCCGTAACTTGAATATGTCTAATTAAATCCGCTTTATGCATTTTATTAAAACCTTGTATTCTTAAATGACTGGCTCGCTCACGGAGCCGCTGATACGATAATAATGTTATATCTTCGTAAGCCAGCGTCAAGTGTATTAAATCTCGCAGCCCGTGGACATCGCCAGAGCGAGCTAGTGCTAAAAATTGATTTTTCTTATCAATTGTTAAACGCTCAAATGCTTTAGCAGCGTCTGGGGTATCCAGCGTCCTGCATACGGATCTTAGTGCTAGTGTGAAGTCATGGATAGCTCGGTAGACTTGTTTGTAATCCATCTCCAAGTTTCTCCACGCTGGATTGCAGCTAATTTATCTGGCGGCACGTTTCCGGCGATAACGTCTTCAGCTTGAATATTTTTAGACCATGATTGCATCGGTCCCCAGCCGATAGACAGTAGGGGTACTTGTGGCTTGAATTCTTCAACACACTTGTGCACTTCTGCTTCAACTTCAGGAACTAATTCAGGTTTTGTAACAGCTAATACTTCATCATGGATATTCATTGGTCGTAGTTGCCATGCGGCGAAGCCGACTGGTTGAAATTTTGTCCATAACCGGTGTTGAAGAACTTTAGTCACCCGGGCTCCAGCCGCTTGTATCCGGTGGTTGGCCGCTGCTCGTTGCACAGCACTTTGAACCGAGAATGCTGCCCCATAAAGAGCTGACCGCGTGGCATTGCTCACGGTCTGCTGGCCTTTGTCTGCCCGCCGCAGGACTTTAACTTTCAATTTCTGCCACGGTTCGGGGATATTCTCAGCTAAATCGACTAAAGCTTTAATGATTTGAAATTCAAGAGTAAAGTATCGTTTATAACCAAACATAGATCCGATGTAATCATGGGCTTCATTGATTTGAATTTTAGCTCCAAGTCGTTCTTGTGAAATCAACTGGAACATCTGTTGAACTTGTTTTCGCCAAGCGGCTAGCTGAGGATATTTTCTATCAAACCGATCAAAAGCTTGTATCGCCTGTTCTTCAGCAACACCGTATTTATGAATCAATGTATTGTGGTCGCCGCCATAAATCATAGTGAACACGCCGTTTTTACCTAACGTGTATTTGTCGTCTGCAGTACCCGATGACGCCTTAACTTGCTCGTAGGTCATCGTGGGAAACATCTCACACGCGAATAGTGCGTGGATTTTCAAACCGCTTTTAACGTCGGCTTCCAGCTTCTTGTCGCCAGAATCCGCAATTGTGAGCACAACTTCAAACGCATCGAAGTCGCCGCCTGATAAGACTTCACCTTCGTCTTCATCCGCCATTTTGAATAATGCTCTTACGTCATCGGTTCGTTTAATGCCCATCGGATTAAGCCGATCAGAACCTGACATACGGCCCGACAAGGTGCCGATCACACGGTATGACGGGTATAACCCGTCAGCGGCCACAATTTTCTCATATAACTCTAATTCTTTCTTTAAGGCTCTCGCGTTTAACACGCGTTGTGCTGGCTTACTTACTGGATGGAGGCCGGTACCATGACAAATCTCACAGTTTACATCACCGGTAAATTGACAATCACATTCAAGTTTAGCTAAAGCTTGTAATGTTTGTTTTTTGGTGTCGTTAAACCATGTTCGTTCCTCTTCACCGAGGTACGGTAATAAATAACGCTTAACAACACGGGGAGCTTGAGGAATCTCTTTGATTTCCGGCGTGATAATATCTATCAATTTTTGCATGTCAGCCGTACGAACTTTCATGCCCCGCCACCTGACGCAGGCGACCATGATAGCTAAATCACTGTCAATGTCTCCAGGCTCGGGGGAGCCAAAATACTTATAGAGATCACGCGTGTATACTACATCGTCTGTCGCGTACTCTCGTGCTCGCTCATTATATTTCCAATGGATAGCATGACGCTTAACATACTTAGGCCAATCACCGCCCCAAGGTTTATAGCCCAAATCAATTTTCGGGCGGTCTAGTGGTAGAACCTCAGAACGTTGGATGATATTTTTTAGCGGAATTTTTAGTGCATGTTGGGCTAAAATTTTAAGAGCCCCGCTTGGTTTGAAACGGAGAACGAGGTCAAAGAATCCTCGGATGACTTTCTGATCTTTATCTTTTGATGGGGTAATCGTCCAGCGTGGAGCATGTTTGGCCGCCTTACGCCGACTAAAATAAATATCATCTATATGAACACGCTTTTCCAGTTCAGTCTGGAGCCCCTCGGCTAACACTGCTGGTACCCGACGAATGTAAATGTTTTTCCTATCCATAAGAGATTGATAGGGGCCTAACTTTGAAATGATCATCACGTCGCAAGCCGCTGGCGGTCGTAAACAGCCAATCTTACCTGCATCTTTCTCAAGTTCCGCAATTTTATCAACGTGATCGTACGGGCGGTCTAAGGCTAACTCGGGGTACTTTTCGATAAATTTTAGCAGTATAGTGAAAAATTTATAAATATGAAACCAGTCAAATACGAGATTAAATCCGATTATATTTGTTTCGGCAATCCTTAGAATTAACTTGATTGTTTCTAATACAGGCTCGAACCAGAGGTCGTAACATTGAATAGGCCCGTCGTCCTCGGCATATTGTAGGAGTACAGCTATGCCGTGTAGGCCACACGTTTCGACATCTAGGAAAGTATTCATAGGTGCAACAATTTATCTTCATCAATAGGCTGATATTTTTTACCAAGATTTTCAGTAGTATCTTTAACTTCTTTTAAGATTTCAAATGTTGTAACATTTCCAGCACACCAAGCCATCAAACGGGTTAGGAGTCCGGCCCCGACATTTTCGCCTACATGCCCAATCATCTCAATAATTTCGGCTTGTGAGCGGCTGCGGCCGTATTTTCGGGCCCGTGATTGCTGCCGTTTACTCCGTATTTTTGGAGGATTTTGACCGCGTAGGCGGTATGCTATTATTTCTTTTGATCTTGTAAATAATTTATCAATGTCATCACGGTATTGATATAATTCTTTAATATCATTTTGCCCAATTAACCCCTTTGACATATATTCATATAATTCATGGGGCAGGTCCAATATATTGTAACGAATCTGAACCCACGATCCTGACTGTCCCAGCATCCTGCCGACCGTGTCCCGTGGATAGCCGCTGTCTTTCCAGTATTTAAGGGCTAAAGCTTCTTGAGTCAATGTTAAATCTTGGCGATCAAGATTATCCGCAATATTCAGACCACGGGCATCATCATCGGATAAACCTAAGCGAATCATCGCGGGTATTGTAGAATATTTTTGTGGATCTTCTTTTGCTAAGCATCGTACCGCGACATACCGACGATTGCCGTTAAGTACACGGTATTTGACGCCGGGAGGCGGTGGCATATAAATTTTAATTTCATCAACTGGCTGAACTACAATGGGATTTTCGAGGCGTGTTCGTTTGATAGATTCTATCAAATCGAGCACATCATTTTTAGTTAAAGGCTGTTGTCTGCAATTAAATAGAGGATCGTCATAAATTTCTGTTAGAGGGAGTTGTACTATTTCATAGCTGCTCAACGGTATCCTCCTATTATCAACGCTTGCGGTTGAATTTGTTTCACTTCATGCCGAAGTATAATTAGTAGCCGCTTATTTGTTCTGCCAACAAAACAATGTTCACTGGTATAAACTGGCCACGCCCAGGTTCGGAGAATGCGTAGAATTTTTTCAGGTATTGCTGTTTGTGACACGTATGTTACATACAAACTCATGTCAACAGGATCGCCACAACCCGGACATAATTGACTTAACCCTTTTAATTCAAATTGATCATGGCAGAATTTACAAATATATTTCATATATACACTATGGTAATTCGTAATTTATTAAGATCTTGTCTAGCCGTTATCGTCGAAAACAAGTGCTTTAATATCCAGCTATTGGCTCGGCCAAATATGTATGTAGGTTTGTGTTCTTGTATATTTAAGTATTGAAGAATTAGCCCTGCATCAAAATTAAGTACACCATCCCAGCAGATTAAAATTGTAACGTCCTCACGTATTTTTTGTTTACACCCGTTGCACTGCCCATATGACTCGTATCTGGCCTCGTCGTGGCAGTGAGGACAATGGTACCAAATTTTATCCATCAAAGATACTCGCATCCAGCACTAGGGTTTGCATCGCCCGTTTTCGTTTGAGTGCATCGAGTACCAAACGATCGGTCGGTAAATGAATTAAATCGACAATAATTGCTCCGGTACTTCCCGGCCGGTGTGTCCGATCCTCAGACTGTATCCGATTATTGGCATTGAAATCATTTGAATAATAAACAATCATTTCTGCTGCGGTTAAGTTTAATCCTGTGCCGGCCGACCCGCCTTGAGCAATAAACGCGAGTTTAGGTAAATCTTTACGGTTTGTTTGAAACTGTTCAAGATAATTATTATTACGAAAGAGACCTTTATTGGGGCCAAATGGGTGCCACCCGCGACCATCCACTCGGATCACATCCCAGCTTTCAGCAAGAGCTACTTCCACGCAGCGATCCACGCTGCCCGTGAAGCCCGCATATGTCACAATTCGTCCATGATTTTCGCATTCTTCAAGTAGTTCTCTGAGTGCCTCATCTTTAGGACAGGCATTATATTTGGTGACACGTGTTAAAATATCCACGGTGTTTTGCCCCTTACATTGCGGGCAGGTTACTTCAATAATGTCATCAGCTTCAGGTGAATAATCTTCGATTACTCCGTTGCCCATGCAGGACGGGCATATTTTCTGCTGGCCGCTGGTTCCTTCTTCATATTTGAAACCATCACTCAACATTCGAAGCAGTGTTAATTTTTGAATCATTGCAATAGATTTAGACGCAATTAATTTTGCCGCCCGCAGCGTGGTCGGGTGGGGTTTAACTTCAATCGTACGATAAATTTTCTCAGGAAGCCATTTTAACACGTCTGCTTTGCGAATTGGCTTAACCAACCCACGCAGGCGTCGTCCTAGTATTTCGACTTCGTTTTTTGATGGTTTCCATTTATGATCGGGTGCGTGATCATCTGCATAACGCCCGCACTCTTGGCACTTTTTAGGGTCATCACGCCAGGATACGCGTTTTAAGTATGCATTATTATGGCCAGGCTCCGTAAAACTTAATCGACGTGCAAACCGTATCGGATCACCTTCTCGCAGGAAACCTGGTGCCGCGATTTCTGCCTGCGACCACCAATCCACGGGTGACTGCGGTTGGGGTGCTCCAGACATTTCGATTATATACGGTTCGTCGCATTCACGCCGCATTCGGTCTGTAATAAACACCGCGGCCTGCGTGCGTTGAGCTGTGATATTTTTTATCGCAGCTGACTCATCAAATATAATAAGCTTTGGTACCCGAATTTTAGGGTTAGTTTTGATTAAACGAACTAGTTCTTCGTATGTAAGTAATGTCGGAGCAACTTTTGATCGCCAGAATTTTAATTCGTACATTGTTGCCATCAGCCCGGAACGGGTTGATATATACCAGAAATCTTGGCATGTTGGATTCTTAACACGCTCCATTGTCATAGTCGCAGCCAGCGTCTTGCCGGTCCCCATCTCGGCGGCCGTGATAACACAGCGGTACGCAAGCTGATGGCTGGTCATTTCAATCTGATGCGGGTATGGTGTAAGAACTCTCCCGTCTAACACGGTTCTCTCTTCCGGACAAATAAGTGAATACGGCTCAGTATAAAATTTGAAAACATCATCGCCACTTAAAATCTTAAAATTTATCAAATTACGTTCGCAAAGGTCAATTGACCAGCATTTTGTGGTGCTCAAGGCTACGCGTACTGCCCCTGGAACTTCTTCAGCATTTGGATGCCACCGGGCGCCACGCATACTCTTAACTTCATCAAGCAATGTTTTATTGTATTGAAATGCGACGTAAACTCGGTCTTGGTACATATAAGTATGTAAGTATTTGTAATAACCTTTAACTGCAATCTTAATCGACTGCTTCACGGAATTTTATCAAAGCTAAGTTTGTAGTCGTAACGGGACCAACAGTAAATTCTTGCCCGAAGTAACTTGCATGTTCTAATGCGACCCACTGTCGCGTCCACGGGTTCCAGACTTGATATTTCTTATCAGGAAACCACGTCCCGTGTCCGCCTTCCCATGATAACTTTCCGTCTTCAATCTTCAACGGCATGATAACCCCAATCTAGCAAAAAGTGTGTTGATACTCCCAGCAAGCGGAGCAGTATTTGCATCCTGCAACATGCCTGGAATAACCGACTTCCAGGCTTGATATGTTCCAGCAATCACCACGCCTTCGGGTGTACGTGTAAGAGTAAACGGACCCCGAGACAAGATTGTCTCGGGGTCCGCTTGATACACCAGGATTCCGACTACAAGTAGTTGTGGATATTTCTTACCACAATCAGCGACACTCTGGTTGCTGAACACGTGCTGCGAGAAACTGGTGATAGTCGCTAATTCAACGTTCCCGGCCGCTGTCGCCAGTGTCAGCATCAGCTAACTCAGCCTGTTCGTCCGGTTTGGTAAACTTGGCCCAAGCTTCCTGAATTGCCTTGTCGGTTGGCAGATCGAATGGAAACGCCTTGGACCCCTTAATTTGTGGAACTTCCCATTTGTGCTTCTTCCCGGAAACTAACCGGCAGTAGACAGTTGCTGGTTGATTCATGACCTGCATGAACGCCAGCGTCTCGCGGCGAGCTGACTTATTCCCGAGAAAGATAGTTAAAAACATTTGAATTTCACCGACCCAGGCCAGAAATTCGGGGCCATACATCGCACCCGATTCCGAATCAGCCTCGGCCATATCTTTTAAGCGGTTATACAGTGGCGAGTTTCGGTCGGTTGACGAATGCATCTCTTCGCCATCGTACCACATTGCCCGGTCACGGTGGGCTACGAGTACGACATCAACCTCATCACCTAAGTCGATAATTGTTGACGATGACACCGGTATTCCCCAATGGCCGGCCGGGATAACTCGCTCCATCGCCGCAGCGGATCTTGATGAAAATAATTGTAAGCGAGCTAACCACGGCCCGATGCACTCTTGAATCTGCTCGGGGGTCATCTTCGTACTCTGAGCGAGCGCCAGTTCACCAGCTCCGCTCGGCATCGTAATCAATCCAGACATTTCTTCTTCCTCTACTTCTTCTTCTTCTAGTTGATAAAACTTATCAGGCGAGGCCTAAATCCTTCTTGAGCTGCTCGGCACGAGCTGCTGCCTCTTCCGACAGCTTAGCCGCCCGTTCTTGTTGCTTGGCGATCTGATCTTCAGCCTTCTGCCGGCGGCGAAGTTCGTAGCGTTCCTGCTGCTGTTTGACAGACAACGGGTCCATCTGCAACACCCAGTCGAGAACAGCCTTCGCTGCCTTCTCGGGCGTATCGGCTTCCACGCCGTCGAGAACCGTGCTAAGGTCGGCGTTTTTGATTTCGCCTGCTTTTCTCAACGTGGGGACTGGTTCGAAGACTCCGGCAACTTTGTTGGGATCACGTCCGGCTGCCCGTGCCGCCCGAATTTCCTTTAGGCGAGCGTTGACCGTCGCCGTAAATTCGGCCACGCCGAGCGTCTGAGCGGATTCCACGAAATCTGGCTGCTCTTCTTGGGGTAGCCGTGCCAGTTGGTAGGCGTTCGCCACGGTGATTGCACCGGCGTCGACAAATTCCTGACCGATCTGCGGTACCAGCTTTGTGAGGGCCAGCCGCTGATTGATCCACGACTCGGACTGCCCCGTGAGTTCGGCCAGCTCCGCCACGGTGGTGGCCGGTTTCACTTCGATAATTCTCAGCAATTGCTGGGCGAAGGCCGCGGGCTTCGTCGTCACGCGGGAGCCGTTCAGCGCGATCTGCTGGATCAACACATCCATGTCGGAGGCGTCTTTCAACAGCATGGGGATGGTTTCCCACTTCAGCATCTGGGCGATCGTATATCGCTGCAGACCGTCGATGAGTTCGAAGTACTGCTGGCCCGTCGCTTCGTCGGTCTTCAGCCGGGCGTGCACGGGATCGAGGATCTTGCCGAGATCCTTGATATTTTTCATCAAAGCCTGAAACTCGTCCGACTCGACTTGCGGCGGGCGGAGAGCCACGAGATTGGGACGGATGTGGCGAATGTCCACAGAGGCGGCAGAATCAATGGCCATCGTGGGAATGGGGCCTAAGTCAGTCATGATAATTTTTCTCCAATTCCAAACAAAACAAAAGACAGAAACAACGTTAATCACGTGTGCCCGTTAGGGCCAGGCCGCGGCAGGCTGATAATTATTAGCCACGCGGGTGTTTTGATAATTATTAGCGTCCTGATATTATCAATTTTGACGGGCATTATCACGTAACAAAGTTATAACATTCTGTGATTATATTATATCTTAAAATGAAATAGAAAGTTTCTTACATCTTATAAATAATCTTACCCTACTTCGTTATAATGTTAGTTACCAATGATAACGGATAATGGCCGATGATAATGCTCCGCAGTTTTGATAATAGTCGTCGTAGCCACATTATCACGCAAATTCCGGACTCCGCGTGATAGAAATTGGCATTTGGCTGGTTTTGATAATGCCCGCGTGATTGATATTAGTAAATTCGTGATAATATTATCAATGTTACAAAGTTTTTCGGGATATACCGTATATAATATATACAGTACAATCGCGAAAATTTTGTTCGCATTATCAATTATCATTTAAGATTATGCCGCGTGATAATACTTGTCAAATTTGATAACAGTAGTTTGCTGACTATTATCAAATTGCGTGATGAGAATTATCAATTTCGGTCTGGGCCTGGCGGCCCTACCGTGATGACAAGAATTATCAATTTTCAATCTGGGCCTACGCGGCCACGCGTGATGACAAGAATTATCAATTTTGGCTCGTGATAAGAATTATCATAAGTGATTTTGATAATTCTTGTCAAGCAGAAAGGAACTTTTATGCACTATCGAGATTTGAGACTTTTTAATAACGCGGGGATTGTGTTTCCCCGGTGTAAGGCGGATGATCCATCAATTGATTTGACGTATGCGGGGTGGCCCACGTCCGGCATCCCGCAGGACGTGACATGCCCCGAGTGTGTAACAATGATATTAGTTAGCATTTATGGTGAGAAATTCCGCGACGGGATTAGATTACTAATTTCATACGGATTCGATTTCAAGGCAATTGATGATTTTTATATGAAGTTGCTATTAACCCCGATGCCAAGCATCCAGGTACCAGCGTCATGCATTTCGTCGGTGATTTAGGTTGCGGCCAGCGGCCAGAGACAAATGTCCAGCATCAGGTGACCTGCCGCGAGTGCCTCTTAAAGATATTTATTAGCAAATTTGGTGAAAAGTGGCGGGCAACCACTGTCGCGGCACTTTCAATAACAGACGACTATATTAAAGCTTTTACAGTGATTCGTGAAACGATCCCGTTAATTGAATCAACACCCCAGTTTACAATCGAACCATGTTCAGCTTGGCGGGCACCTAAGTCTATACCAGTTTCAACCTGGGTTGCACCCAAACCGAATTACCAATTTTCATGGAATCACCTGGATTACCCAAGTATGCGATTTGCTATGAAGGAGGAAGACCTTGAGCAGTATTTATCTGGCCGCGAGCCATCGCAATGAATTTATGTCTGACGTGTATATTGCACTACGTCAGGCAGGACATGATGTTTATTCGCCCCATGAATCGGGCTTTACGTGGCCTGCGGGTGCATTGAAACCGACACCCGATGCCAAATATGATTTATATAAGCAATCACGCGTGGTTGAAGCAATCAATCATAATCTTCAAATGCTACTGGCTGCAGAAATCGTTGTAGGCGTCGAGCCGCTGGGTGTTGACTCTGCAATAATGCTTGGTTATGCTTGCAGTCAGAAACCTGATAATACTTATCTATTACTGCAACGCGGGTCTCCCGTGTTAGCGGGTGCTTTATGTTGTCATTTTGCTACAACCCTTGAGATGCTACTTGATGCTGTCTCGGTCTGATTCTCCTAATTACAAAATCATAAATTCATATGAAAATTATAATCATACTGCCTGTGTTATATTTGTACAATATACTAAACGGACTGCAATTCATGTATATAAAGATATTACATTATCACAATTAATATTAAATCAGTATTTGAGTCCAAAATTTGAACAAGCTGAAGTTTCACCTATAGCTATGTTTGAACCCACAGCCCGCGGCTGGATGCTCGCGTGTAAATTCGCGGAGGATATAGATGACGACTAGGGCTGAAGCAATACGTGACTTCTTAGAAGATCACACTCGACCAGAATTAGCTAAATTATATCATTCCGGCATGGAAGTTCAGGTTAATGTCCAACAGCTTCATGGCAAACGTAAACAACTTAAAAATTCACGAGCGGTTATTTGGACCGACGGGACGTGTAGTTGGTTCAACTATCGCATCCCCAAACAAGCGTGGCAGAATCCAGAAGATAATTCTCAAATGAG
>Ga0114946_10003430_pt1 | contig 10685 bp, 6 predicted proteins | sample WalLakDeSediment_FD_88676 | JGI IMG/M metagenome (GOLD analysis project Ga0114946, IMG submission 88676) | Lake sediment microbial communities from Walker lake, Nevada to study Microbial Dark Matter (Phase II) - Walker Lake 11/02/13 Deep Sediment | ecosystem: Environmental > Aquatic > Freshwater...
GGCGGCAGCACCCGCGAATCCATCATCTTGTTCTCCAACCGCGGCTCGGCCTACGTCGTCCGCATCAACGACGTCCCGCCCTCGAGCGGCCACGGGACCCCGGTGCAAAAGCTGTTCAAGTTCAAGGACGGCGAGCGGGTCATCGCCGCGACGACCACCGATCCGCGGTTCATGGTCGAGTTCTTCGATCAACAAAAGCCCGAGCTCGGCGAGGAGTACGAGGAGCCCTATCCCCACTTCGTCGCGATCAGCAAGCAGGGCATGGCCCTGCGGTTCACGCTGTGGCCCCACCGCGAGCCCAGCACCCGCAACGGCCGGCTGTTCGGCAAGCTCAAGCCCGACGACGAGTTCATCGAGGTCTACCAGGTCTACGCCGACGAGAAGATCTGCGCCTTGACGCAAAAGGGCAAGCTTTTGTGCTGCGAGGTCGGCGAGGTCAACCTGCTCGCCGGCCCCGGCCGCGGCGTGACCCTGATCAAGGTCGAGGACAAGGATGAGGTCTTGGCCAGCTGGAAGTCGAGCGTCACCGTCGAGGTCCACAAGTCGAGCGGCGGGACCATCAAGATCGCCGCCGACAAGACCACCGTCACCGGCCGCGGCGGCAAGGGCCGCCCGATCATGAAGCGCGGCGCGATCAAGTCCGTCGACGCGCCGCTCCCCCCGATCCCCGACTTCGAAGCCGGGACCCAACGCCTAATCGATCTGGGCTACCAACCATAGGCTCACGATGGCCAAGACCAAGACTCACAAGCCCAAACAAGAGTACGGCGCCGACTCGATCCAGGTCCTGCAAAACGTCGAGCACGTCCGCGCCCGCCCGGGCATGTACATCGGCGGCGTCAACAAGGAGGGCCTCCACCACATCGTCTGGGAGATTCTCGACAACGCCGTCGACGAGGTCATCAACGGCTACGCCTCGAAGATCGAGGTCACGCTCGAGGCCGATCGCAAGGGCATCACGATCACCGACGACGGCCGCGGGATCCCGGTCGACATCCACCCCAAGCTCAAGATCCCCGCGGTCGTCGCGGTGTTCACCGAGCTCGGCACCGGCGGCAAGTTCGACGGCCAGAGCTACCGCCACTCCGGTGGGCTCCACGGCGTCGGTGCGGCGGTCGCCAACGCCTTGTCCGAGCGCCTCGAGGTCCGGGTCAAGCGCGGCGGCAAGGTCCACGAGGTCCTGTTCTTGCGCGGCGTGCCCGAAGGCAAGCTGCGCAGCAGCGGCAGCGTGCGCGGGACCGGCACCGAAGTGCACCTGCGCCCCGACCCCGAGATCTTCGGCGCCAAGGCGACCTTCGATCCCGACGTCCTGCGCCAGCGGATCGAGGCCAAGAGCTACCTGCACAAGGGCCTGACCATCGTCTTCAAGGACGAGTCGGCCGGCAAGACCGAGACCTTCCACCACGCCGACGGCATCGCCGAATACCTCGACAAGCTGATCGCCGTGCGCGGCAAGTCGGCCGTGCACAAGGGCCACTTTTACCTCGAGCGGGCCGAGGAGCCCCGGCTCGAGGTCGCGCTCGCGTGGACCGAGGCGACCGAGTCGACCGTCAACTCCTACGTCAACGGCGTGCCCACGCCCGACGGCGGCACCCATGAGCAGGGCCTGCGCAACGGCTTGGGCAAGGCCCTGCGCGCCTACATCACGGCCCACAAGCTCGAGCCCAAGGGCGTCAGCGTCGGGCTCGAGGACATCCGCGAGGGCTTGATCGCGCTGTTTAGCGTCTACGTGCTCGAGCCGCAGTTTCAAAGCCAGACCAAGAACCGGCTCAACAACCCCGAGGTCGCGGCCGCGGTCGAGGCCGTGGTTCGGCCGGCGCTCGAGCAGTGGTTGCACGAGAACCGCAGCCTCGGCGACGCGATCGTGGCCCGGGTGATCCTCGCGGCCCGGGCCCGCGCGGCCTCGCGTGCGGCGATCAACAACGTCGCCCGCAAGGCCGCCGGCTACGCCAAGATCGGGCTCCCGGGCAAGCTCGCCGACTGTGCGAGCAACGATCCGGCCAAGTGCGAGCTGTTCATCGTCGAGGGCGACTCGGCCGGTGGTTCGGCCAAGATGGGCCGCGATCGCAACACCCATGCGATCTTGCCCCTGCGCGGCAAGGTCCTAAACGCCGCCCAGGCGAGCATGGCCAAGGTCATGAAGAACGAGGAGCTCGGCAACATCGTCACCGCCCTCGGCTGCGGGATCGGCAAGGACCTCGACCTCAAGGGCCTGCGCTACAACCGAATCATCTTGCTGATGGACGCCGACTCCGACGGCCACCACATCGCAACCTTGCTCTTGACCTTCTTCTACAAGTACATGGCCGAGCTGATCCGCCGCGGCCACGTCTACATCGCTCAGCCCCCGCTGTATCGCGTCGACGTCGGCAAGGAGAGCCACTGGGCCGCCGACGATCAGCACCTCCAGCGGATCCTCGCCGGCATCAAGCGCGGCAAGCCGGAGATCCAGCGGTTCAAGGGCCTCGGCGAGATGATGCCCGCGACCTTGCGCGACACGACCCTCGATCCCAAGACCCGCCAGCTGATCCGCGTCGGCATCACCGACGAGCTCGCCACCGACCGCACGATCCACGATCTGATGGGCACCGACGCCTCGACCCGCTACCGCTTCATCATGGAGCGGGCCGCCGACGCCGACGAGGTTGACATCTAGAATTTCGCGGCAGCCTGTGCGACTGGAGCGAAGGGAGATCGCCTCGGTCCACGCCCCCGGTCGTGCTGCGCGATCGCCTAGTTCGCCGGTGCGAGGCGCTGTTCCGCGATCGCTCGGGCGCCCCCCGCGGCGCCCCTACACGGCCATAAACGGCGTTTGCGCTGAAGTTACCGGGGCTGTTGCGAGAGCGTTCGCAGCCCGCCACCGCATCGTCACCGCTGACGTGCCCGCGTGGCCTATCCTCGGGACGCGTGGCCTTCGTCTCCTTGCGCTCCACCGCCCGACCGCGGCCATTCGTCGCGGGCCTGGTGTTGGCCTTGGGTCTGGCCCTCGCCGCCTGCGCGCGCGCGCCCGAGTCCGAGATCTGTCCCCGCCTCGAGGCCGGTGACCTGGTGATCTCCGAGCTGCGTGGCGCCCAGTCGAGCACCGACTCGGTCGGTCACTACATCGAGATCTACAACGCCTCCGGTCGGGCCCTCGAGCTCGAGGGTGTGTGGCTGCGCCAGGTCGCGCTCGACGGGAGCGAGCAGGCCTACTTCATCCGCGAGCCGCTCGAGCTCGCCGCGGGTGGCTACGCGGTCATCGGCCCGGGCTCGCACTCGGTCGACGAGCTGCCGACTTGGCTCGACTACGGCGTCGGCTGGGACATCTCAGGCGGCAACGTCAGCGAGGGCGTCTACCCACGCGAGCTGATCCGGTCCAACTACCCGAGCGGCTCGTTCGAGATCGAGTCCTGCGGTGTCCTGATCGATCGGGTGTTTTACGCGCCCGGCTCGCTGCCGACCTCGGGCACGCTGGCGTGCGGCGGCGCTGAGACCCCGCCGAGCGCGACGGCCAACGACGACGCCAGCGCCGGCTGCTGGTGCGTCGACGATGCCGCCGCCGACCCGAATTTTCCGATGCCCGGCGTCGGCTTGCCGGGCACCCCCGGGAGGGCCAACCGATGCCCCTGAGCGCGGGGCTACGCGCGCTCGCCCTGGGCATGCTGGGCATGAGCACGCTGGGCATGCTCGCCTGCGCCAACCTCCAAACCGGCTTCGATCGGCAAACCCTCGACGACCCCGAAGCTGGGCTCGTGCTCGGCGTGTTTCCGCTGAGCAAGAACGCGATCGTCGACGGCGACACGGTCAAGGTCGACGGCCTCGACGCGAGCTTGCGCCTGCTCGCGATCGACACCGAGGAGACCTTCAAGGGCGACAAGGCCTGGCGCGCCTACGAGGTCGGCTGGGAGGCCTACCTCGTCAACGAGCAGGCCAAGACCAGCCGGCCGATCAAGGTCGCGACCCCGCTCGGCATGGACGCCAAGTACTGGGCCCAGGACTTCTTCAAGGGCGTCAACAAGGTCCGGCTCGAGCGTGATCACCCCAAGGAGATCCGCGGCCGCTTCAACCGGTTCTTGACCTACGTATTCGTCGAGCGCGACGGCGAGTGGATCAACTACAACGTCGAGTGCGTGCGCGCGGGCATGAGCCCGTACTTCACCAAGTACGGCTACTCGCGGCGCTTCCACGAGGAGTTCGTCGCGGCCCAAGACGAGGCCCGCGCCGCCAAGCGCGGGATCTGGGCCGACGACGCCATGGCCTACCGCGACTACGATCTGCGCTTGATCTGGTGGTACGGCCGGGGCGACTTCATCGCCGAGTTCGAAGCCGACGCCGCGCTCGACCCCAGCTTGATCTCGCTGACCAACTGGGACTCGCTCGATCGCCTCGAGGATCGACTCGGCGACGAGGTCGAGGTCCTCGCGACCATCGGCGACATCCGCCAGGGCGCGCGCGGGCCCAAGCGCGTGCTCTTGAGCCGGCGGCTCGGCTCGGACTTCCCCCTGATCTTTTGGGAGGAGGAGGTCTTCGAGCAGTCGGGCATCCAGCGCTACCGCGGTGAGTTCGTGCGCGTGCGCGGGGTCGTGACCTCCTACACCGACTCGCGCAGCGGTCGTCGGCAGCTGCAGATCGAGGTCCGGGATCCCGCCCAGATCCGGCTGCCCACCTACGTCCCGCCCGGCGATCCCGAGGACTTCCAAGAGGACGATCTCGAGTGGGGGGCGCAAGACAAACAGCCCGCCGCGCCGCCGCCCGATGACTTCGCCCCGCTCGACCCGCCCCCCCACGAGCGTCGTTGACGCTTGGCTTACCCCTGGAGATCCATGCTGCGAACCACTCAGTCCCGCCTCGCCTCGCTCGGCCTCGTCACCCTCGCCTCGCTCGGCCCGCTCGGGTGTTCGGACGACACCGTCGACCCCGGCTCCGGCGCTTGCGATCTGCTCGCTGGCGACCTCGTGATCAGCGAGATCGTCGCCGATGTCCCGGGCCCCGACAAAGGCCTCGAGTGGTTTGAGATCTACAACGCCAGCGCCAAGACCATCGACCTCGAGGGCCGCACGCTGATCTACGCCAAGGTCGACGGGACCCGCCGCAAGACCCATACGATCGGGCGCAGCGTCGAGGTCCCCGCCGGGGGCTATGTCGTGGTCGGCTCGATGCTCGACGAGATCGCCCAGGGCATGGCCCACATCGACTACGGCTACGGCGATGCGCTCGGCGAGTTCGTCAACTCCGGGGGCTACCTCGCCGTCGCCTGCTCGGGCGAGCTGATCGACGAGGCCTATTACGCCGATCCAATCCCCGGCGCCTCGCGGATCTTCGACGGCTCGCAGGTGCCCGACGCCGTCGCCAACGACTTCCTCGGCAATTGGTGCGACAGCAAGACCGCGTTCACGGCCGACTTCGCGGCCACGCCCGGGGCCAAGAACGACGTGTGCGGCAGCCAGACCACCTGCTTGCTCGACGGCGTCGAGGTCCCGGTGATCCGCCCGGCGCTCGGCGATCTGGTCATCACCGAGATCCACGCCGACCCCGACGCGGTCAGCGACAACGTCGGCGAGTGGTTCGAGATCCACTCCCTGGCCAGCGCCGAGTTTCACCTAAACGGCGTCAAGCTCGGCAAGGACCCCGAGGTCGCCGCGCTCGAGACCATCGCGGGCGCCGATTGCATCGTGATCGCCCCGGGCAGCTATTCATTGATCGCCAACAACGTCGACGAGACCCTAAACGGCGGGCTCCCGGGCGAGGCGATCGTATGGGACACCAACATCGCCTTGACCAACGCTAGCGGCGGGCTGTGGCTCGGGGGCGACGATGAATTCCTCGACGTGGTGACCTACGCCAAGGCCCCGGTCGGCAAGACCACCCAGCTCGATCCAAAGTTCTACGATCCGATCGCCAACGACGACCTCGCGCATTGGTGCGTCGCGACTACGCCCTATGGCGCCGGCGACTTCGGCACGCCCGGCGCCGCGAACCTCGCGTGCCCGATCGCCCCGGTCGAAGGCCAATGTGTCGAGGACGGCGAGCTGCGCGACATCGTCCCGGTCCCGCTCGGTGACCTGGTGATCACCGAATTCCTCGCCGACCCCAAGGTCGTCCCAGACGCCGACGGCGAGTGGTTCGAGGTCTTGGCCCTGAGCGCCGGCGACCTCAACGGCCTCGAGGTCGGCAAGGACGGGGCCGTCCGGCATACGGTCAACGCTGGCGAGTGCATCACGGCCGCGGCGGGCGATCTCTTGGTCTTCGCCCGCAAGGCCGACCCGGCGCTCAACGGCGGGATCCCGCAGGTCGACGGCTTGTTCAACATGGCCTTGAACAACTCGAACAGCGACCTGTTCATCGGCTTTGGCGGCGAGATTTGGGATCAGGTGACCTGGACCTCGACGACCGCGGGGATCAGCGAGAGCCTCGGCGCCGGCAATTTCACGACCACCGCCAACGACGACCTCGACGCGTGGTGCGACGGCGTGGGGGTCTACGGCGACGGCGACGAGGGCACTCCCGGCGTGACCAATCCGGCCTGCGCCGGCGGCCCGAGCGACGGGACCTGCCTCGATCTCGGCACCAATTCGACGCGCATGATCAACCCGCCGGTCTACGGCGATCTGGTGTTTAGCGAGATCATGGCCAACCCCAAGATCGTGACCGACGCCAACGGCGAGTGGTTCGAGGTCCGCGCGCTCGGGTCCTTCGATCTAAACGGCGTGCAATTTGGCCGCGCGTTCGCCAACGGCCCGGACGGCACGATCTTCGCGAACGAGTGCCTCGCGGTCAACCCCAATGACCTGGTCTTGTTCGCGCGCCAGGCCGACCCCGCGGTCAACGGCGGCCTGCCGCCCGTCGACGTCTTGTTTGGCTTTGGCCTGGTCAACTCCAACGGCGCCTTGCACCTCTCGGTTGACGGCGCGCTGCTCGACGAGGTCAGCTGGGGTCCGGTCGCCGACGGCTCGAGCACCAGCCTCGATCCCGAATATTACGATCCCGATCTCAACAATGTCGCCAACGCCAGTGACCCGGCCTGGTGCTATTCGACCACGCCCTACGGCGACGGTGACAACGGCACGCCGGGCGCCGATAACCTCGCTTGCGGCGGCGGCGGCGGCGGCGGGATGGAGGGCCAATGCCTCGACGGCGGGGACTGGCGCGACATCGTGGTCCCGATCCCCGGTGATCTGGTGATCAGCGAGATCATGGCCAACCCCAAGATCACCCCCGACGCCGACGGCGAGTGGTTCGAGGTCCGCGCGCTCGGGTCCTTCGATCTAAACGGCGTACAATTTGGCCGGGCCTTCGCCAACGGCGCCGTCGGCACGATCACCGCCAACGAGTGCCTCTCGGTCATCCCCAACGATCTGATCTTGTTCGCGCGCAAGGCCGACCCGGCGATCAACGGCGGGCTCCCGCCCGTCGACGTGCTGTTTGGCTTCGCCCTGGTCAACTCCAACGGCGCCTTGCACCTCGCGGTCGACGGCGTGCTGCTCGACGAGGTCAGCTGGGGCCCGGTCGCCGACGGCTCGAGCACCAGCCTCGATCCCGGCTTTTACGACCCCGGCCTCAACGACCTCGCCAACAACAACGATCCGGCCTGGTGCTACACCACGACCCCCTACGGCGCGGGCGACAATGGCACGCCCGGGGCCGACAACCAGCAGTGTGGGTAGGCCATCATGCGCACCTTGACAGCAGCCATCTTGCTCGCGTCGCTCGGCCTATTCGCCTGCGACTCTGGGGCCGACGCCGGGAGCTGCGGCCCGAGCGAGGCCGTCGTCAAGCGGGTCATCGACGGTGACACCGTCGAGCTCGAGTCGGGCGAGCGGGTCCGTTACCTGATGATCGACACCCCCGAGATCTCGGGCGCAGGCGAGTGCTGGGGCGCCGAGGCGGCCGCGGCCAACGCCGCCCTCGTCGAGGGCCAGACCGTCGGCCTGCGCTACGACGTCGAGTGCGAGGATCGCTACGGCCGGCTGCTCGCCTTCATCGAGTTCAAGGGCCAGATCATCAACGAGGTCCTGGTCGAGCGCGGCCACGCCTGCGTGCTCCACATTCCCCCCAACGGCGAGGACGTGGTCGACAAGTACCGCAGCCTCGAGTACGCGGCCCAGCAGCTCGGCAAGGGCCTGTGGGCCGTGTGCGAGCCGATCCCCTGCCGCTGATCCCGGATCCGAGAGCTCGTGCCCATCCGCTCCCGCCTTTGTTCGACGGTGCTGCTAGCGTTGTGTGCGTTGGTCGCGATCATCCTCCCGCGCTCGGCCTTTGCGATCGAGTACGAGACCTTCATCGACGTCGACGACGAGGAGGAGCTCTACGATCTATGGGTCACGGGCCAGATCGACGAGGACACCTTCAACACCCTCGTCGAGCTGCGTCGGCGCGGCGTCAACCTCAATGAGGACAGCCGCGCGCAGCTCTACAACCTGCCCAACTTGACCTACGAGGACGTCGATCGAATCATCGCCTACCGCGAGGAGGCCGGGGTCATCAACCGGCCGACGGACCTCGTCGCCGCCGGGGTCTTGAGCCGCGAGAAGCTCGGCTCGATCCTGGCCTACATTCAAGATTACGACCCCAACCGCAAGCTCGGCTCGACCCACGGCTGGGTCCGCTACCAGACCGCCTGGTCGCAAAACGACCGCGGGGTCCCGCCCATGACCCTCCAGGCGCGGATCACCACCTTGCGCCAGCTGACCATCGGGTTCGCCGGCTTTGTCACGCGCCAGCGCCCCGGCGCGCCGGTGTGGGAGCCCAACCGCGAGGCGTTGATCGCCGACCCCATGCAGGTCCGGCTCAACGTGCCCAAGTTGTTTGCGCAGTGGGACACCGAGAAATTTGGCGTGATCGTCGGGACCTACCGGATCGGCTTTGGTCAGCGCCTGACCTTCGATAGCACCAACCGCTACACGCCCAACGGCTTCTTCCTCGACGACGCGGTCTTTCGGCCGACCGACCTCGCGGTCGGGTGCCGCGAGAGCGCCGGTGAGCTGCCGGAGTCGCCCTGCGCCGGCGAGGCTGGCAGCACCTACGTGACCAAGGACTTCCGCTGGCGCGACAGCCAGCGCGGCATTGCGATCGGCGCCAAGCACCTCGCGGTCCCCACCGGTTGGGTGCAGCTCTACGGGTTTGGCTCGTGGCAAAATCGTCAGCTCTATCAATATCAAATCTACGATCGCAACGCCTGCGACGACCCGCGCAGCAGCGATCCTGCCTGCTCGGCGCCCGACGTATTCGTCCGCGACCCCGACCAGCCCCTGCTCGCGCCGACCTCCAGCCACAAGTTTCAAACCCTGCCCGACATGTACGACGAGATCCTCGGCGGCGGGAACTTCTCGTGGTTTTACGATCGCCGGACCCACATCGGCGTGACCGGCTATGGGGCGACCGCCTTGTGGAAGACCAAAGGCGCCGACCTCGACTTTCAAGAGTGGTCGCCGACCCCCTTTGGCGGCGCCTGGGGCGCGATTGGGGCCGACATGGCCTGGGGCCGCAAGTGGTCCGATCTTGGGGTCGAGGTCGCGCGCAGCTTTGACTCGATGAAGCGGGCGACCGGCAAGGACTCGGACTACGGCGGCGGCGGGCTCGCCGGCATCATCCGGCACACCTCGACCTTTGGCAACAACGAGCTCGAGCTGACCGCGCGCTATTACGATCGCAATTACGCCAACCCCTACGCCGGCTCGATCGCCCAGCCCGATCAATTCCACGGCAACCGGGCCCGCGACGAAGCTGGCGGCCGGATCCGCTACGCCGGGCGCGTCGCCAAGCGCCTCGATCTCCGGGCGCTCGCCGATGTCTGGGTCCAGCCCCGCCAGCAGTCGCCCAAGATGCTCGCCTACGCCCGCGGCGACATCGACGTCAACCGCTGGTTTCGCCCGGGCCTGTGGCTGCAATACCGCAACGTCGACCTGCGCCCGAACAGCAGCGTCGGCTGCTACAACGACGGCTCGAGCCTCGATCTAAACGACCCCGAGCCCGACGGCAGCGTCAGTTACCGCAACGGCTGCCTGTCCGAGGTCGGCCAGGTCACCGTCCGCCTCGGGTTTCGCCCGCTCAAAAAGAACCAGCTATCGATCATCGCGCAATACCAGCACGAGATCATCGACGACATCCGGGTCCGCGATCGCAACCGGCAAGACTCCGCCGCCACCTTGATCGTCCGGGCCAACCCAGTCTCGAGCTTCCGAATCGCCGCGCGGCTGCGCTACCTGTTCGAGGACATCGAGGACAACCTGCGCTACCAGCAGTCATTTTGGGCGTATTTCGATCTGTCGTACGTGTTCGCCAAGAAGTTCTTGCTCCGCACGCGCTATGACGCGTTCGTATGGCTCGACGATCGGCCCAACACGCTCGCGCGCAACCCCTCGCCCGAGCACCGGCTCCGGTTCGAGCTCGAGGCTCGGTTTTAGCGAACGTGGTGAACCCCCTCACGACCCGGAGCACGCCCAGGTGAGCTCGCCACGGGACGGTGCCGGCGCCGGTGGGCAGGGAGAGCGCCGGGGGCGAGGGTCGAGCGTGGGTCGGTGGTTTGTTGGTCGTCGGGCTGGCCGTAGGGGGAGCGGAAGACTTGCGCGTGGGGGTTGGGTTGGCGACCCGCGTCGTGGGGTTTGAGGGGCCCGAGGTCATGCCGGGGCGGTTCTTGGGCTCGTTGCCATGTAACGGGGTTTACGTTCTGAAAGAAAGTGACGGATCGCGGGCAAAATTACCGCAAC
>Ga0114946_10003431_pt1 | contig 10685 bp, 2 predicted proteins | sample WalLakDeSediment_FD_88676 | JGI IMG/M metagenome (GOLD analysis project Ga0114946, IMG submission 88676) | Lake sediment microbial communities from Walker lake, Nevada to study Microbial Dark Matter (Phase II) - Walker Lake 11/02/13 Deep Sediment | ecosystem: Environmental > Aquatic > Freshwater...
CCGAATTCCCGTGACTCGGCACATACGCCGACGTCAGCCAGTTCAAATACTCATTCCCGTTGGTCTGGGTGATCCCATTCTTCCCAGAAAACGGCGGATTCCCAACCACCGCATCCACCCAAACCGCCCCCACGCCCCCCTCCATCAGCGGATCCACCCGCTGATCCGAAAACACCTCCGGAAACTCAATCTCCCAGTGCATCGGCCGAATGCACTCCCGCACCAGCTCCCGCCGGACCTCCAACCCCCGCGGAAGCCGAGGCGAATCCGCGCTCATCAACCAAAAGTTCAGCTCGTCCTGGACCCGCGCCAGACACTCACGCCTGTGCTTGTCGGTCACCTTCTTGCCGCTAAACAAGAACTCCGGCTCCAACCCCTCGCCCGTGTCGAACGGGAAGAAATACGTCGACAGGACGATGTCCGCGACATCGCGCAGCCGCTCGAGCGCCCGCTCGGCCTCGACGTGCAGGTCGTGCTGCTGGCGCTCGACCTCGTCCCGATCGCTCCTGCGGGCCAGGTCCGCCAACTGCTGGCGAAGCAGAGTCGCCTTCGCAAACGCTCGCTGGGTCTGATCGGCGAACAACCCGAGCTGCAGCGACGGCCTGGCGCTGGCCTTGTTCTTGCCGGCCTTGTTCTTGCCAACCTGGGTCTTGCCCGCGACCGCAGCGCCGCCGCCGAGCTCGGCTGTCCAGTCGAGCGCCATGATCTGCGGCCGGCTCAGCCCGACCAGGCTATCGCCGGCCTTGAGGCAGTGATCCAAGAAGGTGAAGGTCTGCCCGCGCGCGAGGGTCAGCAGCCACAGCGAGAGCTTGCCCAGCTCGACGGCGAGGGGGTTCTTGTCGACGCCGAACAAGCAGCGCTGCGCGACCATGCGCAGGGCCAACTGCTCGGGCTTGCGCAAGACGGCTTGATCCCCGGCGGCGGCGAGCTCCTTTTCGAGGATGCCCTCGCGGACCCAGGCGGCGACCACGTGGGTGGCGAGGAACCGGCAGGTCTCGACCAAGAACGCGCCGGAGCCCATCGCTGGGTCGCAGACCTTGAGGCTGAGCAGGTCTTCGGCGGTCGGCTGGGGGTTGTCGAGCTCGGGCTGCTCGCGGGCGATGCGGGCCCGGATCGCGGCGAGCAAGGGCTCGAGGGTGCGCTTGACGATCGGGCCGGACAGCGAGCGCGGGGTGTAGTGACTGCTGGTCCGGCGGCGCTCCTCGCCGGGCTGGATCACCAGGCGATCGGGGGCGACCTCGCTGGTCTGGGTGTCGCTCGCCCGCTTGCGCTTGCGCTTGGGCGCGATGCTGAACTCGCGCAAGGTCGCGAGCACGCGCTCGGCGAGGGGCTCGGCGGCATCCTTGGCGTCGCCGTCCTCGAGCTCCTCGACGGCCTTGGCCAGGCGCTTGGCCGGGGCCGAGTCGACGCCGGCGTCCTTCAAGAACCGGACTCGGGTCGCGCGGGGGCGCGAGAGCAGGTCGCTGGGGCTGATCCAGACGCGGCTGGGGGCGAGGCACACGGACGGCTGCATGCGCCGCTCGATCGCAAAGCCCATGAGGCCCTCGTAGACGCTGCCGAGCTGCTCCTCCTCGAGGGCGCTGTAGCTGAGCCGTTGGCCGCCGAGGTAGAGGAGCCGACGGAGGATCCGCAGGACCACGCCGTCGCTGATGCTGGGGACGCGGGTGGCGGCGCGGTCTTGCGGGCTGACCGGGGCGCCGCCCGAAGGCATGCAGCCCTCCAAGAAGGCGTAGCGCTCGGGGTTGAACAGCTTGCCGCGGTGCGGCGGCATGCTCAGGTCGCCGTGCTCGAGCCCGAAGTAGAGGGCGCGGAACAGCATGACCAAGCGGGGCCAGGCGCCGAAGCGCTGGTCCATGGTGTCGCCGTAGGCGTCGGCGTCGGCGACCAGCGCGTCGTGGAGGCCGGTGACGCTGAGGTGGCCGGCGTAGATCGGGTGCTCGACCGGGAGCAGGCCGCGGTCTTCGGCGTAGAGGGCGAAGATCAGGCGCAGGACGACGGTGAGCAGGCCTTCGTAGACGTGGTTGCCGGCCTCGCGCATGGCCTCGCGCAGGGCTTGATCGCCGTCGCGGTGGGCGGCGGCCTCGAAGCCCTCGAGCAGGATCTGCAGGGCTTCGAGGGCCTGCTCGCCGAGCCGGTTGGTGACGTCGGCCTGACGCTCGCGGCTGAGCGTGAGCAGCTCGAGGGTGGTCGCGGTGTCGGGCATGGCGCCCATGACCCGGTCGGCATGGAGCAGCTCACGCATGGCGCTGAGCATGTCGCGGCCGTCGGGGGTGGCCATGTGCGCGACGTGGAAGCTGATCCAGCCGGTGGCGCCAGCGGGGGGACAGCTAAACAGGCGGACCAGCGTGCCGTTGCTCAGCACGCCCATGGGCACCCGGGTCTCGCGCAAGAGTCGCTCGAACTTGGCCGAGGGCGGGTAGTGCCAGGTGGTGGTCTGACTCTCGGAGGCGTCGAGGTCGAGGCCGTCGGGGAGCTCCCAGATGAGCATCTGGTAGGGCTCGCCGGCGATCGAGGCGGGGGTTTGTTCGCCGACGGCGAGCGGGTTTTGGGCGCCGGAGTGCTCGGTTTCGGTGCTGTTGCCGTAGGGGATCGCCAAGCTCGGGCGCAGCTCGGTGCCCTCTTCGGCGATGCGCAGGACGAGGTCCTCGGGCATGCGCTCGGGGCCGTGGAGCTCGTCCTCGTTCCAATCGCAAAACCCGAGCATGAGCCGGCGAAGATCGCCGAGCCGGACGCTGCGGTGGTCTTCGTCGCCGCCGCTGGAGACGGTCTGGATGTACTCGTCGAAGGCGCGGGCCTGATTGGCGTTGAGCCGATTCATGACGCCGCCGTCGCACAGGACGGGGACGCTGAAGGTGAGGCCCTCGGATGGCTGGCACTCGCCGAGCCAGGTCTCGTGGAACTGCCGCTGGACGTCGGTAGCCATGGTCAGCGGGACTCCGGGATCAGGTAGACGATGCCGACGGCTTCGATCCGCTGGCTGCTGACTTGGTAGTGTTCACGCAGGCGCTGGGGCTCGCTGTCGAGCTCGCGGCCAAGGGCGTCGCGTCGCTCTTGCATGTGCTTGTAGTCGAGTCGGCGCTGGCGAGCGACGGGATCGGAGCTGCCGTCGGTCGGCGGGGCGACGAGCGCTTTGGTGATCTTGCGGCGCTGGTTGCTGAGGATCTCGTGGAGCTGCTCGGCCTCGCGGGCGCCGCGATCTTCGAGGCGGCGGGTGAGCTCGAGGGCGAGCTGCTTGGCGTCGAGGTCGACGCGCGGCCAGAGCTGCGCGAGGTCGGCGGCGAGTCGGTCGCGGTGGCGCTGGACGAAGGTGGTCGAGGGCTTCCAGCGGGTGGCGTGGGCGCTGAGGCCGGCTTGCATCTGATCGAGGGTTTCGGCGATGTCGCGCTCGCGCTCGACCACGATCGGGGCTGCGTCACCGCGGATCTCGGCGACGAGGTGGAGCAGGCCATCGTGGAGGCGCGAGGCTCCGCGGCCGAACAGGCTCATGCGGGCGACGATGACGACGCGCTCGTGGGTGCCGCGGTAGCGGACGAGGGTCGCACGATGAAGATCGTGGGCGGCGTAGCCCTGGGCGGTGAATCGGGCGAGGGCTCGGCGGACGACGGGGTGCTCGAGGTGGAGCTGGACGACCTCGTCGGTCATGCGCTGGAGCGGCTCGAACACGACGGGCTTGGGCGGGGTGTTGTTGCGCCACTCCCAGGGCGCGACGTCCTGGGGTCGGGCGGGCCGCAGGGTGTCGAGGGTCTTGGCCCAGTCGGGCGGCAAGCTCGGGAGGGTGTAGTGCGTGGACTCGTCGGGGTGGTCGGGATCGCGGCTGGCGTCGCTGATCTCGAAGCGGCCGTCGTTGCCCGCGCCGGCGAGCGCGAGGGCCATGCTCAGGGTCTCGCGGAGGCCGTCGGCGTCGGGGGCAAAGAACTCGCGGGAGCGCTCGTAGCAGTCGGCGGCGGACTCGAGCTCGCGGCTGAGGCGATCGTTGTCGGGCCGGATCGACTCGACCTCGCGCTCGACGATCGGCGTGGCTTCGCGGTCGTCGTCGTCGCCGAGCTCGAGCCGCTGCTGGGCGCCTTGGTCGATGCCGTGCTTGTCGAGGTTGGCTTCGATGCGAGCGAGGACCACGGCCGAGAGCGAGCCGAGCTGGGCGTGGATGCGCTCGACCTTCTTGACGAGCACGTCGAGCACTCGGTCCTCACGCCGCTGCGGCAGGGCGAAGTACATGCAGCGGACCTCCGGCGAGGGCTGGAGGGTTCGGTCGATCCGACCGTTGCGCTGCTCGAGCCGGCCTGGGTTCCACGGGATGTCGTAGTGAATGAGGTCGGCGCAGTGGCTCTGGAGGTTCACGCCTTCGCGGGCGGCGTCGGTGGCCACGAGGATCCGGACCGGGTGCTTGTCGGGGTGGGCGTTGAAGTTGGCTTGGAGCTCGCGGCGTTGGTCGTCCGACATCGCGCCGTGGAAGTGGGCGATGCGGTCGTTGTCGAGCTCGGTCCCGTCGAGGGCGGCCCTTAGCATCTTGATGATGTAGTTCGCCGTGTCGGCGTACTCGGTGAAGATGATCAGCCGCGTGGCGGTGTAGGACTTGCTGGCGGACTTGGGGGTGTCGAACCACTGGCGAGCGGCGGCCGGGCAGATGTGCTGGCGGATCCAGTCGAGGATGCCGAGCAGCTTGGCTTCGGGTCGCGAGTGGGCGCCGCGTAGCAGCTCTTGCATGCGCTCGAGCAGGGTCTCGGCTTGGGCCCGCGTGGAGCCTTGCTTGGGCAGCGGCGAGCCGGCCGAGACCAGGAGGTCGACCTCGCCGTCGAGCTCCTCGCCGTGGGTCTCGTCGCTCGGGACCTCGGTCGGGATGGGGGCTGCGGTCGGGAGCCGCTCGAGGATCTTGACGCCGCCCTTGACCAGGTGGACCTGCAAGGTGCTGGAGAACGCGGCGCAGCTGGAGAGCAGGCGCTTTTGCAGGCCGATGAAGACCCGGTGGTCGCGCTGGTTGGTGGGCGCGCAGAGGTGCTTGTACTCGTCGAGCAGGGCGGACAGCTCGAGCTCGTGGCTGTCGGCTTTGCCGAGGGGCTTGGCCGCCGGTGACGCCTGGTTGTCGCCGTCGACGATCCGGGCGAGCTGCCAGGTGCCGGCGTCGTTGATGAGCCGCAGCTCGACGAGCTTGCGCTCGGGGAAGGCCAGCGTGCTGGTGCCGATCAGGTCACGCTTGAGCCGGCGGACCATGACCGCATCGAGGTTCTCGCGGGCGCCTTCGACGGGGACGCCGCGGGTGAAGCGAGTCGGATCGAGGAGCTCGAGCAAGGCCGAGAAGCTGTTGCTGTGGCCGTTGTGTGGGGTCGCGGACAAAAACAGGCGGTTCTCGAATCGGGGCGCGAGCTGGCGGGCGAGCTTGGTCAGCTGCGAGTCGATCGCGTAGCGCTGCTGATTGCCGGCGGGCGCGACGTTGTGAGCCTCGTCGAGCACGAGCATGCTCTTGGCCCGGCGCTCACCCAAGGCGGTGCGCAGCGACTCCTGGTAGCCGGGCCGTCGGAGGGTCTGGTAGCTGACGATGAACCGGCGGCCGCACTCCCAGGGGTTGGTGCCGACCCCTCGCTCGCGCCGGATCCGGGCGAGCTGCTCACGATTCATGATCTCGAAGCGCAGACCGAAGCGACGCTCCATCTCGGTCTGCCATTGCAGCGAGATCGCGGCGGGGCAGACGATGAGGATCAAGTCGAGACGCTGACGCAGCAGCAGCTCTTGCAGGATCAGCCCAGCCTCGATGGTCTTGCCGAGGCCGACGTCGTCGGCGATGAACAAGTTGGCCCGCGGCAGGGCGAGGACCTTTTGCAGCGGGACGAGCTGATGCTGCATGACGGCGATGCCGGCCCGGAACGGCGCTTGGATGCGCTCGTTCTCGGGGGTGGTTGCCGTGGTCACGCAGTTCCAGCGCAGCGCGTGGTAGTAGGCGCCGAACCTGGGCGGCGGGTCGAATTCGGTGGTCGACGCGAGGCCCTGGCGGGACGGATCGATGCGGGTGGCCCCGACCTCGAGCTCCCAAAACAGGTCGAGCTCGCGGCCCTGGGCGTCGTCGTCGAGGCACACGAGCTTGACCAGCGTCGACGGGCGCAGGCCGGTGTTGGGGTTTGGATCGTGGGACCGTGGGGCGATGACTTCGCTGACGAGGTACTGGCGGTGGCGGGCGCGGACGAGCTCACCGGGCCTGGGGATCTCACCGGGATCGAAGTTGGCCTCGACTCGATGCAACACCCCGCGGGGGAGCTCGCCGAGGGCCGCGCGATACTGGGCGGCGGGCTCGCTGGTCGGACCCGCGGGGCTGGGCGACTCGAGCTGCAGGGCTTCGTCGTCGGTCACGCCGGCGGCGGCGGCGAGGATCGTCCGGAGCAGGACATCGATCGCCTTTGAGGCCGGGGCGAGGGCGTAGCGATCGATGATGCGGAGCAGATGGTCGCGATCGAGCTCGGACAGGAGCAGCGGCAGCTCGATGTTGGCGGCGACGGACGCGGCGCTGGTGTCAGGCAGGTCGATGGCGTGGTGCTCGCGGAGGCGCCGGACGAGGGTCGCGCGCTCGCGGTCATCGAGCATCGGGATGATGCCGACGACAGACGGCTTTGCACGCGCGATGACCTGGTCGAGATCGTCGTCGCGTTGCTCGAGCAGCGAGGTCTGATTCGAGGCCTTCGACCTGTCCTGAGCCAGAATTCGGCCGGTCAGAGCCGCTTTGGTGCCGCTCGTCGCAAGCTCGTGGGTTGCGCAGATCGAGCGAAGCTCGGCGAGCGACAGCGCGGCGAGGGTCTCGGCGAAGGTCGGTGAGTCAGCGGCGCCGAGGGCCTCGATGAAGGCTTCCTTCGAGTCGACTTGGGCGAGCGTGAGACCCGCGTCGCGTGCCAGCGTGATCAGCCGCTTCTTGGTGAGGCAGGCCAGGCTGCTGCGCATCGTTGGACGAGGCATCGAGTGCGGCGAGACTACCGGCGTTGCCGTTGCCGGAGCAACCGCGGGCTCCTAGGACATCCCCATCAGAATCGCCTCGCGCGCCGCACAAGTCCCTCACGCGCCGTGTCGCTCGTCCGCGAGAGCCCGTACACTCGGCCCGTGCCCACTCGGCCAATCCGCAAACTCCTGTGTGCCAACCGCGGAGAGATAGCGATCCGCGTGTTCCGAGCCGCGACCGAACTCAGGCTCCGAACCGTCGCGATTTTCAGCCGCGAGGACCGCGTTCACCTGCACCGCTACAAGGCCGACGAGGCCTACCTCGTCGGCGCGGGCAAGTCCCCGGTCGCGGCCTACCTCGACATCGACGGCATCATCGAGATCGCCAAGCAAAACCATGTCGACGCGATCCACCCGGGCTACGGCTTCCTCTCGGAGCGGGCCGACTTCGCCCGGGCTTGCGAGGCCGCGGGCATCCGCTTCGTCGGCCCGAGCTCGTCGGTGATCGAGGCGCTCGGCGACAAGACCCGCGCGCGGACCCTCGCGATCGAAGCCGGGGTCCCGGTCGTGCCCGGGACCGACGGGCCCGTCGCCGATGTCGCGGCCGCCGAGCAGTTCGTCGACGCCCACGGGCTCCCGGTGATGATCAAGGCCGCGATGGGCGGCGGCGGCCGGGGCATGCGAGTGGTCCGTGATCGCGCTGCGCTCGCTGAATCCTTCGATCGCGCGCGGTCCGAGGCGCTGTCGGCGTTCGGCGACGGGACCATGTTCATCGAGCGGTTCATCGAGCGCCCGCGTCACATCGAGGTCCAGATCCTCGCCGACGCCAACGGCGAGGTCGTGCACCTGTTCGAGCGCGACTGCTCGGTTCAGCGCCGCCACCAAAAGGTCGTCGAGGTCGCGCCGGCCGTGCACCTCGATCCAGCCCTGCGCGAGGCCCTGACCCGCGACGCCGTGACCCTCGCCAAGCACACGGGCTACCGCAACGCCGGCACCGTCGAGTTCCTCGTCGACGGCGAGGGCAAGCACTACTTCATCGAGGTCAACCCGCGCATCCAAGTCGAGCACACGGTCACCGAAGAGGTCACGCTCATTGATCTGGTCCAGGCCCAGATCCGCATCGCCGGCGGGGCCACGCTCGCCGAGCTCGGGCTCCAGCAAGACTCGATCGCGACCCGCGGCTTCGCCATTCAATGCCGCGTGACCACCGAGGATCCGCTCAATAATTTTCAGCCCGACACCGGCCGGATCGAAGCCTACCGCTCGGCCTCGGGCATGGGCATCCGCATCGACGGGGGCTCAGGCTACAACGGCGCCTCGGTCTCGCCCCACTACGACTCGCTGCTCGCCAAGGTCACGGCCCACTCGCTCACCTTCGATCTGGCCGCGGCCAAGCTCCACCGGGCGCTCGCCGAGTTTCGGATCCGCGGGGTCAAGACCAACATCCCGTTCCTCCAAAACGTCCTGCGCCACCCGGTGTTCGTGTCCGGCGACGCGCGGACCGACTTCATCGACAACACCCCGGAGCTGTTCGAGTTCCCGCGCCGGCGCAACCGGGCCCAACGGGTGCTGCGCTTCCTCGGCGAGGTCGCGGTCAACGGCCCGACGGTCGCGCCCGCCTCCGAGGCGCCGCCCGGACCCGATCCTCTGATCCCGCCAGCGCCGCTCGGCGCCGGCGCGCCCGAAGGCTGGCGGCGGATCTTGCTCGAGCAGGGCCCCGCGCCGTTCGCCAAGGCGATCCGCGAGCACCAGGGCCTGCTGCTCATGGACACGACCTGGCGCGACGCCCATCAATCGCTGCTCGCGACCCGAGTCCGCACCCGCGAGCTCGCGGCTATCGCCCCGGCGACCGCCGCGATCTTGCAGCGCTGCTACAGCCTCGAGATGTGGGGCGGCGCGACCTTCGACGTCGCGCTCCGGTTCTTGCGTGAGTGCCCCTGGGATCGGCTCGAGCGGCTCCGCGCCCTGGTCCCCAACATCCCCTTTCAGATGCTGCTGCGGGGCGCCAACGCCGTCGGCTACACCAATTACCCCGACAACGTCGTGTACCGGTTCGTCGAGCTGGCCAAGCAGCGCGGCGTCGACATCTTCCGAATCTTCGATTGCCTCAATTACCTGCCCAACCTCGAGCTCGGCATCGACGCGGTCGGCCGCGCCGGCGGGGTGATCGAGGCCGCGCTTTGTTATTCGGGCGACGTCGCCAACCCCAAGCGCACCAAGTACTCGCTGCAATATTACGTCGACCTCGCCGGCCAGCTCGCCGATCGCGGCGTCCATGTGCTGTGCATCAAGGACATGGCCGGCCTGCTCCGGCCGAACGCCGCGCGGATCCTGGTGGGCGCCCTGCGTGAGGCGTTCCCCTACCTGCCGATCCACGTCCACACCCACGACACCGCCGGGACCGGCGTGGCCTCGATGCTGGCCTGCTCCGAGGCCGGGGCCGACGTGGTCGACGTCGCCGTCGACGCGATGGCCGGGCTGACCTCGCAGCCGGCGATGGGGGCGGTGATCGCCGCCTTGCAAAGCAGCGAGCGCGACACCGGCTTGTCGCTGCCCGACGCCCAGGTGCTCAACGCCTATTGGGAGCAGGTCCGCGGCCTCTATGCGCCGTTTGAATCGGGGCTCAAGAGCGGCAGCGCCGACGTCTACATGCACGAGATGCCCGGCGGGCAATATACCAACCTTCAATTCCAAGCCCGCGCGCTCGGCCTGACCAGCCGCTGGGAGGCGATCAAAAAGGCCTACGCCGCCGCCAACCGGCTGCTCGGTGACATCATCAAGGTCACGCCCAGCTCCAAGGTCGTCGGCGACCTCGCCCAATTCATGGTCCAAAACGATCTCGACGAGCAGCAGGTCCTCGATCAAGCCGAGACCCTCTCGTTCCCTCGCTCGGTCTGCGAGTTCTTCCAGGGCCACCTCGGCGTCCCTTACGGCGGCTTCCCCGAGCCGCTGCGCACGCGGATCCTCCGGGGTCAGCCGAGCATCGAGGGCCGGCCCGGCGCGAGCTTGCCCGCCTTCGATTTCGCCGCCTTGCAGCGCGAGCTCGGGCAAAAGTGGGGCGCCTATGTCCGCGACGTCGACGTGATCTCGGCCGCCCTATACCCCGAGGTCTTTGACGAATACATGCGCTTTCGTCGGGACTACAGCGACGTCTCGCTGCTCCCAACCCGCAACTTCATCGCGGCCATGAAGCTCGGCGAGGAGCTCAGCTTCGAGATTGAGCGCGGCAAGCTGCTGATCGTCAAGCTCACCGCGATCGGCGACATCGCCGAGGACGGCCAGCGCGAGGTGTTCTTCGAGCTCAACGGCCAGCCGCGCTCGATCCTCGTCCCCGACGCCTCGGTCAGCGCCAACGTCGTCGCGCGCGAGCGAGCCAACCGCGACGTGCCCGGCTCAATCGGCGCGCCGATGCCCGGCGTCGTCATCGAGCTGCGGACCAAGGCCGGAGCCGCCGTCGCGGCCGGCGACGCCCTCGTCGTGCTCTCGGCCATGAAGATGGAGACCGCCGTGACCGCGCCGGTCGCTGGGGTCATCCGGCGCGTCGCGGTCGACGTCGGCGACTCGCTCGCGGCTGGGGACCTGCTCGTCGAGATCGAGCCAAACGCGCTCTAGCCGGGGGGCGACGAGCCGCTGCCCGAGCCTCGCTGAAAAATTGTTAAAGAAACCCTGCACGCCCCGGCGGCACGGGCCGAAGACCTCCTGGCAGGGAGGACACGACCATCGGACCCGTACACGCCGGCTTGCAGGTGCTCTTGCGCCACGCCCCACGA
>Ga0114946_10003432_pt1 | contig 10684 bp, 7 predicted proteins | sample WalLakDeSediment_FD_88676 | JGI IMG/M metagenome (GOLD analysis project Ga0114946, IMG submission 88676) | Lake sediment microbial communities from Walker lake, Nevada to study Microbial Dark Matter (Phase II) - Walker Lake 11/02/13 Deep Sediment | ecosystem: Environmental > Aquatic > Freshwater...
CCACCAGCGTCCTGCTCAATCCAGGCAAGCCCGGCCCCCGCCAGGACCCGCCCAAGGAGCCCTCGCCATGGCCGTGACCGCAACCCCCGCCCGGACGATCCCGGCGAGACCGATCCCGGCCTCTGCCGTAGGCATTTCAAATAGGCCTTTTTAAGGGACCACCCCCCTCAGCCTCAGCCCACGCGAAAACCGCAGCTCCGGCTTGATAAACGGTGCTTATCAGCTCCGGAACGGTTTCGCGGGCCCAAGATCCTTGCCCGTGCCCGCTGGTCTTCGCGATGTGCACACGATGGGGTAGATCAAACCTGCCGCGTGGGATATCCGCTGTTGCGGTATCGGATCAGCGTCATCGGGTATTTCATCCACCGCGTCATCCCGGGAAACTGGTGGATCCACCGCATCGACACGGCGCTGCGCGAGAGCGAGGACGTGAAGCTGTGCCTGTTGGTGATCATCGGGGTTACCGCCGACGGCAGCAAGGAGTGGGTGGCCATCAGCGACGGGCTGCGCGAGTCCACCGAGTCCTGGCTCGATGTGCTGCGCGACTTGAAGGAGCGGGGCCTGGTGCTCGGTCCGCGCCTGGCCGTCGGCGACGCCGCCCTCGGGTTCTGGAACGTCCTCGAACAGGTCGACCCCGAGACGACGGCCCAACGCTGCTGGTTCCACGAGCTGGGCAACGTGCTCGCCGCCCTGCCGAAGTCGCTGCACGCCAAGGCCAAAGCGGACCTGCAGGCGATCTGGATGGCGCCCACCCGCCAGGAGGCGGTGCGCGCCCTCGAGCGCTTCCGCGCCCGCTACGGGGCCAAGTACCCCAAGGCCGTCGAGAAGCTGGAGAAGGGTCGCGAGGCGCTGCTCGCCTTCTTCGACTTCCCCGCCGAGCACTGGGTGCACCTGCGCACCACCAACCCCATCGAGTCGAGCTTTGCCACCGTGCGTCATCGCACGCGCCAGACGAAGAACTGCGTCTCGCGCAGCACCTTACCTCGGCCTCGCCTTCAAGCTCGCCGAGGAGGCGGCCAAGACCTGGCGGTGCATCCGCGCCCCGGAGAAGGCCGTCGAGGTGCTCGCCGGGAGGCGCTACCAAGACGGCATTGCGGTGCCGGACGACCCACCGGAGGAGGGGCAACGGGAAGCCGCCTGATCCGACCACGACCTCAGCTCATACACCAGAATTGACCATAGCGCCGACAAGGACAAGGTTAGCGACACTTCCGCGGGTGGTTCAGCAGGCGGTGGCCCTAGCAGAAGCGGATCTCTTTGGTGACGCGGTGCATCGCGTGCCGACTGGGGCTGGGAGACGGCTGCAAGCCTGACCGATCGTGCCGCTCTGCGGGAGCGGTCGCAGTTTGGGTCGCAAATGGGCCAGACCCTGCGGGATCTGTGTATCGGTTCGCGGAATTCGAGGTGGTGCGCCTCGCATACTCCCCAACGCCGGCAGGTATCCGCCGAGCGAGTGACCGAGCAGGGGGAGACCCAAGATGCGCACCAACGTCGACAGGCCGTCCCCGAGCCGGCGGGATGACGTCCCACGCAACTCGTCGAGGTCAGCGCTGCTCGCGGCGTTGCTGCTGGTCGCGACCGCGCCTGGTGCGGCGACGGCGGAGGACCAGCCCGACGATTCGGCGCCCGATCCCGCGTTCAGCCTGAGCTTCGGCGTCGAGGCCGCAATCGGCGGTTTCAGCACCGACGGGGCCAACTTCGGCGCCGGACGGGTCGATCTGCGCGACGGCGAGGTCTCGGGCGACCCCACTTGGGGCGAGGGTTACATCAAGCCCTGGATCGACGCCGAGTACCGCATCGAAGGTGCGGGCTTGCTCTATGGCGGGCTGTCGGCGGTCGCCGCCGGTACGGTCGGTGACGGCGACCCGGGCGGCTATACGCGCGACGGCGACGGGTCGGTCGACCTGGAGACCGCATTCCTCGGCTGGCGCTCGGGCGGGCTGCTCGAGGGGAGCCTGGGCGAGGACGCCCTCGACCTGTCCTACGGTCGGCAGGAGTTCCAGGTCGGCGACGGGTTCCTGATCCTCGATGGCAATTCGGAGCAGGCCGACGACGGCGCCTACTGGCTCGCGCCGCGCCGCGCCTTCCAGCAGGCCGGCCTGATCCGCCTGAACACCCATCCGCTGCGCGCGGACCTCTTTTATCTCAAAGCGGACCGCGACCAGGACCACACCGAGCTCGCAGGGCTCAACCTGGAGTACATCGACGCGGAGCTTGGGACCTTTTCCCTGATGTACTTCCGGGTGGTGGACTCGGAGACGCCGAACAACGCCGGCGCCCGCGACGGCATGGACGTGGTCAGCCTCCGCGTGAACGAGCTGCGGCTCAAAGCGCTGCCGGATCTCTCGCTCTGGGGCGAGTACGTGACCGAGCGGGGCGGGGGACGCGACGGCGACTTCGACGCCTCGGGCTGGTATTTGGAGGCGCAGTACAGCCTGTCCGCGCTGCCCTGGTCGCCGACCCTGGGTTACCGCTACTCGCGCTTCTCGGGCGACTCCGACCCCGACGACGCCGTGCGCCGGGACTTCGAGCCCTTTTTCTACGGCTGGAGCCGAGGCTGGGGGACCTGGATCCAGGGCGAGGTGGTCGGCGAGCACCTGCTGTTCAACAGCAACCAGGCGACGCACATGGTGCAGCTCTCGGCCCGCCCGAGCGAGTCGGTGGAGGTCGGGGTGCTCGGTTTTCGTTTCTCGCTCGAGGAGAAGAACTACTACGGCACGCCGGTCTCGGACCGGCACTTCGCCGACGAGCTCAATCTGTATCTCGACTGGGAGCTCAGCGAGCAGCTCACGCTGAGCGCCGCCTACGGCATCGCCTTCCCCGGCAAGGCCGCCGAGGAGCTCTTCGGCGACAAGAATTTCCAGCTCGTCGAGCTCTCGCTAAGCCTCAGCTTCTAGCCCCGGCCAACCCAGTCAACGCCTGGCATCGATCCCAGAGACACGCGCCATGACGCTCCGCACCAAAGTCACCGCCAATCTGCTGGCCCTGTTCGGCGGGTACGCCGCGTTCAGCTTCACGCTCCAGCAGTTCGTCATCTACCCGCGATTCGTCGAGCTCGAGCGCGAGGAGGCTGCGTAGAATGTCGACCGGGCGGTCTAGGCGCTGCAACGCGAGCTCGATCTGCTGCTCCCCACCGCGATCACCTGGGGCACCTGGGACGACACCTATCAGTGCGCCCAGGAGCGCGATCAGGGCCTTATCGAGGGCCACCTCAACGAGGCGGCACTGGAGGGGCTCGCGGTGAACGCCCTAGGGATCTTCGATGCGCGGGGGCGCCTCCTCTGGGGAATGGCCTACGACCTCGCGGCCGGTGCGCGGATCGAGATGCCGGGACTGCTCCCGCCCCAGCTCCCACAAGACCATGTCCTGCTGTCGCCGATGGCGGACATGGGGGACTTGGCCGGCCTCGTGGAGGGCTTCGACGGCCCATTGGTGCTCGCGGCGCGACCGGCCCCGGCGATCGCCGCCGAGCTCGCCGACCCGACCCTGGTCGGCCAGCGACGCGGCGACATGGAGCCCTTCCTCGCGCTGGCCGGAACGGAGCTGGCCGAGCTGGTTCGCCGCACCGACCGCGACCTGGAGGGCATCCAGGCAAACGTCGACCACATCCAGCAGATCCTCGCCGACCAGCAGCGGTTCAGCCGTGCCGAGCGCGTGATCGAGCCGGTCGCGCTGGCGCCGCTGGTCCGCGAGTCGGCGGGCATGCTGCCGGAGGCGATGGCCAAGGGGCTGCACGTCGACCTGGCGCCGGGGCTGAAGAGGGTCGGCCGGGTGAGCGCGGCGCAGGTGGCCCTGCAGCAGGTCGTCGGCAATCTCCTGATCAACGCCGCCGAGGCGATCGCCGCGCGCGGCGAGGGGGCGAGCCCTGGCCGGATCCGGGTCAGCGCCGACGAGACGGTGATCGAGGGACAGCCCGTGGTGCACCTGCGGGTCGCCGACAACGGCATCGGCATCCCCGCCGAGGACCTCGCGCGCATCTTCGCCCGCGGGTGCTCGACCGAGTTGCGCGGGTCCGGGATGGGCCTGCACCGGAGCGCCAACATCATCCAGTTGTTCGGCGGACGGCTGTTCGCCGAGAGCGACGGACCCGGGCAGGGCGCCTGCCTCAACCTGCTGCTGCCGCAAGCTGTTGCATCCCAGCAAGTCCTTCAGGAGGCCGCATGAACGCCGTATTAAGGCCGATCCCACGCAGCGCCGTCCGCGTGCTCGTGGCCGATGACGAGGCCGACATCCTGGAGAGCTACCGCAAGATCCTCGGGTCGGCGGCGCCGAGCGAAGGCGCGAACCGGCTGTCGGACCTGCGCGCCCGGTTGTTCGGCACCGGCCAGCGGCCCGCGGCCTTGCCCAGGGAGGAGTTCGATCTCGTCTGCTGCACGAGCGCCGAGGCGGCGGTCGAGGCGATGGCGCGCGCCGCCAGCGCAGGCGAGCCGTTCGACGTCGTGTTCCTCGACATGCGCATGCCGCCGGGGCGCGACGGGGTCTGGGCGGCGACCGAGATCCGCGCGCTCGACCCCCAGGTTGATATCGTCATCGCCACTGCGTACTCCGACGTCGACCCCGAGGAGATCAGCCAGCGGGTCCCGCCGATGGGCAGTCTCTTCTACCTGCAGAAGCCCTTCCACGTCCACGAGGTCCGCCAGCTTGCGAGCGCCCTCGGCCGCCGGCGCAGGGCCGAGAAGCAGATCCGCCAACTCGCCTACTTCGACCAGGTCACCGGGCTCCCCAATCGCGCCCATTTCCGCGAGCAGCTCGCGCGCGCCCTCGACCAGGCCCGCCGGCAGGAGCAGCCGCTCGCGGTGCTCTTCATCGATCTCGACAACTTCAAGCGGGTGAACGACACCCTTGGCCACGCGACCGGCGACCTGCTGCTTACCGAGGTGGCCAAGCGCCTGCTCGTCAACCTGCGCACCACCGACGCCATCGCGCATGGACGGGCGTATCGCGAGCGCGAGGTCCTCGCCCGGCTCGGCGGCGACGAGTTCACGGTCTTCCTCTGCGACCTGCGCCAGCCGGGGGATGCCGGCATCGTCGCCCAGCGGCTGCTCCACGCCCTCGCGGAGCCGATCGCCTTCGGCGGTCACGAGGTCACGATCAGCGCGAGCATCGGGATCGCCAGCTATCCGCAGGACGGCGGGACTGCCGACGAGCTGCTCAAGGCTGCGGACATGGCCATGTACTTTGCCAAGCGCGAGGGCCGCAACGGCTACCAGTTCTACACCGAGGCGATGAACGCCGACGCCCTCAAGCGCATGACCATGGAGAACTACCTGCGCCGCGCGCTCGAGCGCGGCGAGCTGTCGCTGCACTACCAACCGCAGCTCGACATCGCCACGCGCGAGGTGGTCGGCGCGGAGGCCTTGCTGCGCTGGAACAGCCAGGAGCTCGGGCCGGTATCCCCGGCCGAGCTCATCCCCATCGCGGAGGAGAGCGGGCTGATCTTGAGCATCGGCGACTGGGTACTGCGCACCGCCTGCGCCCAGTGCCGGGCCTGGCAGGATGAGGGCATTGCTCTGCGGCGAATCGGCGTCAACGTCTCGGTGCGCCAGTTCGCTCAAGACAGCTTCCCGGAGCGCGTCGCGGCGATCCTCGCCGAGACCGGCCTCGCGCCCGAGGCCTTGGAGCTGGAGATCACTGAGAGCGTGCTGATGAAGGACGGGGAGGCCGCCCTGACCACGCTGCGCGCGCTCAAGGCGCTCGGGGTCAAGCTGGCCATCGACGACTTCGGCACTGGCTACTCGTCCCTGAGCTACCTCAAGCAGTTCCCCATCGATCACCTCAAGATCGACCGGACCTTCGTCTGCGCGATCAACACCGACCCCGGCGATCAGGCGATCGCCACCGCCGTCATCGCCATGGGCCAGAGCATGCGGCTGCTGGTGACTGCCGAGGGCGTAGAGACCGAGGGGCAGCTCAGGTTCTTGAGTGAGCAGCGCTGCAGCGAGGCGCAGGGGTATCTGGTCTCGCGGCCGCTTCCGGCCGAAGAGGCGCGGGACTTTCTGCGGCGGCAGTTGCACGCCACCCTAGGCAGTGCGCTGCTCTCGGGGGCTGCGCTCGCCGGATAGCCCCTAGAGCCAGGCGGGCACGGCGACCAAGGGGACAGGGTGCCGCCGCATCGGCGGATCTTCAGACTCACACAAGAGAACTCGACCATGCCGGCCAAGAACGTCGAACTACAGCCGAAGACCGAGTCGGCCGCTGACGCCTGGGTTCCCCAAGAGCGTCGTGGGCCGACCGCGGCCTGCGCGAGCGAGGGCACGGTTCGCTTCGGCCATCGGCCTGGCTCGGGCGACCCCGCTGGCGCTACTGGGCCTTCGGTAACGCAACTGCGCCCGCTCGGCCGAACGTCCGGGCATGCGGACGGGGCAGCGGGCGAGGTCGAGCTGAGCGAGCTCGATCGGGACTTGCTCCAGCAGTGGCTGGATTGGCAAAGCCGCATGATTGCCGGCCTGGTGCGGGGTGCCGTCTTCATCGGTGCGACCGACGACCCGCGGTCGGAACTGACAGCGGTCGGCCGCTGGCCGGAGCGGGGTCCAGGTATCCCGGAGCTCCAGGCCGTGGCCGCGCAGGTCGCCCTCGAGGGACGTGGCATCGTGAGGCCGCGCCAGGCCTACGGGGCCGAGGGCGGTCGCCTGAGCGACATCGTCGCTTGCCCCGCCTTCGCGGATGGCCGGGTGGTGGCGGTCGCAGCGATGATGCTGTCGAGCCGCTCGGAGGCTCAGCAGGGTGCCGTTCTGCGCCTGCTGCAATGGGGCTCGATCTGGCTGGATGTCCTGCTGCGCCAGCGGGCGGCGGCGCGCCGCGACGGCATGCTGACGGTGATCCACCTCGCCGCGATCAGCCTCGAAGCCGGCCGCATCCGGCCGGTCGCCGTTCGGATCGCCAGCGAGCTCGCCCGCCGCCTCGATTGCGACCGCGTCGGTATCGGCCTGCGACGGGGGCTCGACGTGCGCCTGCTCGCCGTCTCTGACATGGTCGCACCGCCCAAGGACAGCGAGCTGGTGCACGCCCTGGAGCGCGCCATGGCGGAGGCGATCGACCAGGCCCAGACGATCGTCTGGCCCCAGGAGGGGGCAAGCGGCAGGCCGATCACGACGGCCCACGAAGGGCTGCGGCAGGCACAGGGTAGCCGCGGGATCTGCACCGTCCCGCTCAGTCACGAGGGGCGGCCGATCGGCGCCATCTCCCTGGAGCGCAAGGACGATCGCCCGTTCACCGCGGCCGAGGTCCAGGTCTGCGAGGCGGCTGCCGCGCTCATCGGTCCGGCGCTTGAGCTCAAGCGCCGGGAGTCCCGCCCAGCGCTCGCCAAGCTGGCCGATTCTTCGGCGCAGGGCATCAAGACGGTGCTGGGCCGTCGCTACTGGCGGGCCAAGCTCATCGGTCTTGCCGCGCTCGCGCTCGCCCTCGTGCTCGGTACGCAATCGGGTGCGTACCGGGTTACAGCCCCCGCGGTGCTCGAGGCGGTGATGCAGCGGGTCGTGGTGGCACCGCAGGTGGGCTATCTCGCCGCGGCCGAGGTACGTGCGGGCGATCTCGTCGAGGCCGGTCAGGAGATGGCCTCGCTCGACGGCGTCCAGCTCGCGCTGGAGCGCGACAAGCTGAAGAGCCGCAAGGACGCCGTGAGCAGCGAATACCACGAGGCCATGGCCCGGCTCGACCGCACCCGGCTCGCGATCCTCGGCGCCGAGGCGGAGCAGGCATCGGCGGAGCTCAAGCTGGTCGAGGATCAGCTCGCCAGGCTGGCGATTCGCTCGCCGATCAGCGGGGTGGTCGTGAGCGGGGATCTCAGCCAGTCGCTCGGAGCGCCGCTCGAGCGCGGTCAGACGCTGTTCGAGGTCGCCCCGCTCGACGCCTACCGCGTGGTGTTGAAGGTCGACGAGCGGGATCTGCGCGCCGTGCAGCAGGGGCAGGGCGGGGCGCTGGTCCTCGCCGGCCTGCCGAGCCGGGCGCTGCTGTTCAAGGTGTCGCAGCTCACCCCCGTGGCGATCTCCGAGGACGGCAGCAACTACTTCCGCGTCGAGGCGGTGCTGGAGGACGACGGCGCGGAGCTGCGCCCAGGCATGCGTGGCTACGCCAAGATCGACGCCGGTGAGCGGCCCCTTTGGTGGCTGTGGACACACGCGCTCTGGGAGCGCGTGCGCATCCTGCTCTGGCCGCACATCGGTTAGGCCGGGCCGCGGAGTCAGACCCCCAAGACCCTCACTGAGGCAAGAGGCCGCCATGACAGACGGACAAGACACCAGCGGGTTGTGGTACCGGGTCGCCGAGCTGCGCCCGCAGCTCGCCGCCGGTGCCCGGCTCTACCCGCAGGACTACCGGGGCGTGCGCTGGTACGTCCTTCACGACCCGGCCAACGGTCGCCTGCTTCGGGTCAATCGCGCCGCCTACGAGCTGATCGCCCGCTTCGACGGCGATCTCACGGTGGAGGAGATCTGGGAGGAGCTGGTCGAGCGGCGCGGGGACGATGCCCCCACTCAGGCCGAGGTCGTCGCCCTCCTCGCGCAGTTGCACGCGGCCGACGCCCTGCGCACCAACCTGCCGATCGACGACGAGGTCTTGGTCGAGCGGGAGCGGACGGAGCGCCGCGGGCGCTGGCGACGCATCGCCGGTAACCCGCTCTTCCTGCGCATCCCGCTGTTCGACCCCGACCGTCTGCTCGGCCGGCTGCTGCCGCTCGGGCGAGCCGTCTTCTCGCGCGCCGGTGCGCTGGTCTGGCTGCTGGTCGTCGGGGTTGGCGTGGGGGCGGCCGTCGTCAACTGGCCGGCGATCGCCCGCGGGATCGGCGCCGATCTCCTCGCGCCGCAGAGCTTGGTGCCGATCGCGCTGAGCTACCTGCTCCTCAAGGCGCTGCACGAGCTCGGACACGGTCTTGCGGCCAAGGTCTGGGGCGGGGAGGTGCACGAGGTCGGCGTGTCGCTGCTCGTGCTCTTTCCGCTGCCCTACGTGGACGCCTCCCGCGCCTGGCTGTTCCGGAGCAAGCACAAGCGCGCGATGGTGGCGGCCGCGGGTATCGCGGTCGAGCTCTTCCTCGCGGCGCTCGCACTGATCGTTTGGCTCAGCGTCGAGCCGGGTATCGTCCGCGATCTGGCCTTCTCCCTGTTCCTTGTGGGCAGCCTGTCGACCCTGCTCTTCAACGGCAACCCCTTGCTGCGGTTCGATGGCTACTACGTGCTGGAGGACCTCGCCGAGATCCCCAACCTGGCCTCGCGCTCGAACCGTTACTATCAGTGTCTCATCCAGCGCTGGCTGCTCGGCATCCGCGACGCCGTCTCGCCGGTACAGATTGCCTCGGAGGCGCGCTGGTTCGCCCTCTACGCGCCCCTGGCGGTGGCTTACCGGCTGCTGGTGCTGTTCGGGATCAGCCTGTATCTCATCGAGAGCTACCTGGTCGTCGGCGTGCTGCTCGCGAGCTGGGCGGTCATGACGCAGGTGCTGAGCCCCATCGGGCGGGCGATGGTGTTCGTCGCGCGCAGCCCGCGGCTGCACCGTCGCCGGGCCAGGTCCATCGGCGCGCTCGCGGGGGTGCTGGGGCTGGTTGCGGCCGCCTTGCTGGTGGTGCCCTTCCCGTTGGTGACGGGCGCCGAGGGGGTCGTGTGGGTCGGCGACGACGCCCGCATCCATGCCGGCACCGACGGTTTCGTCGAGGAGGTCTACGTCGCGCCCGGAGTTGAGCTCAACGCCGGCGACCCGGTCTTGCGCCTGTCCGATCCCCTGCTGGACACCCAAGCGGTCATGCTTCGAGCGCAGCTCCAGGGCCTGGAGGCACGCCGCGGGGCGGAGCTCTTCAGCAACCCGGCCGCCGCTCAGCGCACCGGCGACCGAATCGCCGCGGTGGAGTCCGAGCTTCGCACCGTCGAGCAGCGCCTGGTGCAGTTGACCCTTCGCAGCCCCGGCGCGGGCCGGCTAGTGATCCCGGACGAAAGGGAGCTGCTGGGGCGATTCTTCCCCCGCGGGGCGCTGATCGCCTATGTCCTGCGCGACCAGGACTACAAGGTCCGCGCGGTGATCCCGCAGGACCGCATCGGCCTGGTCCGCGGCCAGACGCAGGGCACCTCGGTGGCCCTCGCCGAGAACCTTGGCGAGGTCCTCCCGGCGCGGCTGGTCGCCGAGGTGCCGGGGGCTCAGAAGGACTTGCCCAGCGCCGCGCTCGGGACCAAAGGTGGCGGGCGCATCGCGGTCGACCCGACCGACAAGCTGGGTCTGCGCGCGGCCGACCTGGTGTTCCACGTCGATCTCGCGTTGCCGCCAAGCCCTCGGCCGATCGGCTATGGCGGCCGGGCCTACGTGCGCTTCGATCACGGCAGCGAGCCGCTCGGGTTCCAGTGGTATCGCGAGCTCCGCCAGCTTCTGCTGAGGCGCGTCGGTGTTTGATGCGGCTGTCAGACCGGGGATCGTCCGGGGGTTCTACCCGGAGCGTACCGGGGCGCGTGCCGGGGAAGACGGCGGACCCCATCCCATGAGCCTGTCACCGCGGCGGGTGCTCAAGGTCGCTCAGACCCAGGCCGCCGCCCTCTCCCAGCTCGACCCGCAACAGCTCCCCGCGCAGATTGCGCAGGCCCGTAACCACTTGCGCCGCGAATCCTTCTCGGATTTCCGTCTCGGGCTGGTCTTTGCGCTGCTGCGCGAGGTCGCCGAGCAGGAGCTCGGCCAGAGGCCCTACGAGGTGCAGCTCCTCGCCGCGGCGGCG
>Ga0114946_10003433_pt1 | contig 10681 bp, 9 predicted proteins | sample WalLakDeSediment_FD_88676 | JGI IMG/M metagenome (GOLD analysis project Ga0114946, IMG submission 88676) | Lake sediment microbial communities from Walker lake, Nevada to study Microbial Dark Matter (Phase II) - Walker Lake 11/02/13 Deep Sediment | ecosystem: Environmental > Aquatic > Freshwater...
CCATCACCATCCACCTGAGCGACAGCATCCTGGACGCCACCGGTTCTGACTGCGACGGTCCGGCCTGCGAGGCGCTGGGCGCACCGGGCTGGCCGCTGGCCCATGCGGTGCTGACCGCCTTGCGCAGCACCGTCATTGGCAAGGTATTCGTCCACGCCATTGACCTGGCCGAAAACAGCATCTTTATGAGCCGGGTGCGCGTCGGCCGGCGGCAGCGGGGCTGTGTGCGCTTTTGTTACGTGGCCCCCGGTTCGCGCACACCGCGCCGCTACCAGTGCCAGCCGGACATGGTGGAAACGGCCGTGCCTGCCGGTGATACGCAGGCAAAAGAGCGGGAACAATTACGGGTGCGGCCTCAATTCAACAGCGCCCGCTACGGTACGCCCACCTACTGCCAGTTGGCGCTAACCTGCGCCCCGGAAATCCGAGGCGGCGCGGACGATGAGTCAGAGATGGGCGCTTTTCACGATTTGTACCAGCCACAACGGGAAGCGAATTTGCGCGCCCGTCTGGATGAATTTACCCCGGCAGGAATGGATGCCGGACTTATTTTTGCGAGTTAACTAGTTGTAAGACGATTTGCTAAATCGTCCTTTGAGCGATTTGGCAAATCGCATTACAGTCTTGTAGGAGGACACCATGAAAGGGGACTTTACCCGTAACACCTTTGACCCGACCAAACAGTTTACGCGCGTGCTGATGCAGCAGGGGCGCGTGCAGTTGGACGCAGATTGGAATGAGCAAGGCGCGATCTTGCTGCACTACCTCCAGGCGTTGGCCGCCGACCTAATCGGGCCGCATGGGGGGCCGGACGGAGGCTTCAATATCAGCCGCATTGACGATCATGGTGGGACGCTGGTTGACCTGGGGATCGGCAACGGCCGTTACTACGTCAACGGCGCCCTCTGCGAAAACCTGTCAGCCAAAGCGACCTACTACAACCAGGCCCAGTACCCGCTACTCCCCAGAACAGACCCGCTGCCAGCCGCGCCTTTTCTGGTTTACCTGGATGTATGGGAGCGCCTGATAACGGCCGTAGAGGATGATCATATCCGCGAGGTAGCTTTGGGCGGTGTTGACACGGCCGCCCGCGCCCAATCGGTCTGGCAGGTGAAAACGAGCAATAAAACAGCCGACGGACAGGACATCCCTGCCGCTCTTCCCGGCGATTTTGCTGATTGGCCTGCCTGGGCAGACAGCCAATGGGCAGCCTGGCTGGAACAGTGGCAGCCGGAAAACCGGGGGCAACTGAAGGCGCGCGCAAAAGCGCCTGACGCCAGGCCGGACGATGCCTGCATTACCCCGCCGGACGCGCGTTATCGCGGCGCAGAGAACCAGCTTTACCGGGTAGAAATTCACGACGGTCGCTTCGACGGCTTCGGCAACAGGCAGATACCTACCTTCAAATGGTCGCGAGATAACGGCTCGGTGGTTTTCCCCCTCCGTCGCCTAAGCGGTAAAGTAGCGATTGTGGAGGACTTGGGGCGGGACGGCCGTTTCACCCTGGAACCTGGCCATTGGGTAGAGGTGGTGGACGATGGGTACACGCTGCGCGGCGCCTCCCACCCGCTGCTGAAGGTGCAAACCGTCGATCGTGATACCATGACCGTCATCCTGTCGGGTGATTCCAACGTTCTCGTCAACGGGTCGGGGGCAGGACATCCTTATCTGCGCCGCTGGGACGGTTATACCAAAATCCAGGAAGGGGCGGGTAGCGACAACTGGCTTTCGTTGGAGGATGGTGTGCAAATTCAGTTCCAGGCAGCGCCAAACGACGGATCCCATACGTATCGCGGCGGCGATTACTGGCTTATTCCGGCGCGCGCGGCGACTGGCGACGTGGAGTGGCCAAAAGAGCGGGATGGGCTGGGGGAGTTGGCGGCGACGGCCGTTCCGCCCAACGGCGTCTGGCATCGTTATGCGCCGCTGGCACTGGTAACGGCCGTGGATCCAATCGCCGACTTGCGCCGCCTGCTCAAGTAGGGACAGGCCGCTGAGGCGTTAGCCAAACTGGCGGGAAAAGCGGGCGAATGCCTCCAGAACGTAATACAACGTGGCCGGCGCGAGGTGCGGGTACACGCCGATCCAGAAGGTCTGGTTCATCACCAGGTCAGAATTCGCCAGGTCGCCTACCACGCGGTAAGGCGCGCGCTGCCGAAACAAATAGTACGGCCGTTACTCGCCGCGGCGCAACGGCCGTGTCCACCCCGGATTGTGACGAAATTCCCAAAATTGACGTAGCGTCCATCCTGTTTTATGCTTTGCGCCGTAACTTCTCAATATTTTGGGGCTGTGGCCGGTCTCCTGACCGAGCCACCCCAAGTTATTGAGAAGATACCTTTGCGCCTGTCAAACGATAAAAACATGGATGGAGACGCTTTCTCATGCAATGGAAGAACACTCAAACGGTCTACGGCCTTATTACCAAAACCTTGCACTGGCTGGTTTTTCTTTTGTTTGCCAACCAGTACATCGTCGCCGACGCCATGCTTGGCATTGGGCGCAACGAGACCGCTCTGGGCGGCTTCAGCCAGGGGGCGCTCTACAACTGGCATAAGTCCATTGGGCTAATTGTGCTGCTGGTGGTTTTGCTGCGCTTCACCTGGCGCAAAACGACCCGCTTGCCGGATTGGGCCGCCACGTTGACCCGTACCGAACAGCGCGTCGTGCACTGGTACGAGCGCGTCCTCTATGCCGCCATGTTCATCATGCCCATCAGCGGCTACCTCTACGTCATGGCCGGCGGCTATGGGGTCCACTTTTTCAGCCTGGTCCACCTGCCCAATCCGATCCCGGTCTCGGAGACGCTGGCCGCGGCTGCCCGCTGGACCCACATCGTCACCGGCTGGGTGATTCTGGCGACCCTGGCCGTTCACGTCGGGCTGGTCCTCAAGCACCAGTTCATTCAGCGCGATGGGCTGCTGCGGCGCATGCTGTTTTGAGCAACGCCCGGCGTAGACAAATAGGGGTTAAAATGCTAAGATAGTTTTGAACCTATACTGGCAACGGGCATAATCTGACATTTTTACCAGAGGCGGCGCGGTCAGAGACCGGCCGCAGCCAGTATATTTCCACTCACGCACAGGGAGCGACAATCGATGCAGCTTACGGTACGCGTTAACGGTATTCTGGCCCAGAAAATGGGCCTTGCGCGCTTTACGGTCGTCCTTATCGAACCGGCCACCCTTTACGATCTGCGCCAGCATCTGCAGACCCAACACCCCCACCTGACGGCCGAACTGGAGCGGACGGTCGCCGTCGTCGACGGCCGTCACCAACCCCACACAGTTGTCCTCCAGCCGGGCCAGGAAGTGGCGCTGCTGCTGCCGGTTGCCGGGGGTTAACGGCCGTTCCCCGCCGCGCTGCCCTTCAGGCTGGCAAATAATCATTCATCCCACCCATACCCAACCACCTTTCTGCAGCGCATCAACCTGCGCACTTTCACACAAGGAGAAAATGTTATGACGCTCGAAATGCACAAAGAGGAAGTCGTCTCGGTCGCGGGCCAGGCCAACGGCCACCCCGGCCACGAGACCTTGTACGTGGACCAGTTTGTCGACGGCATTTTAGACCCCAACAAGCCGATGCTGGGCCCCGTGCGCGACGGCGGCCACATCATCGCCAACACCGCTCCCGGCTGCTGGGGCCCCATGCTCACCCCCGAAATCCGCGGCGGCCACGAGGTAACCCGCCCCGTCGCCGTCGCCGGCGCCGAGGTCGGCGACGCCATCGTGATCCGCATCAAGGAGATTACCATCACCTCGCTGGCGACCGCCTCCGGCAACGATATTATCCTCCCGGAGCGCTGCGTGGGCGATCCCTACGTGGCCGGCAAATGCCCGCAGTGCGGCGTGGTTTACCCCAAAACCGTGGTCGTCGGCATTGGGCAGGAAGCCATCCGCTGCGCCGAGTGTGGGGCGGACGCGGCGCCGTTTAAGTTTGCCAACGGCTACACCATCGCCTTTGACAACGGCCGTCAGGTAGGCGTAACGCTGGCGCAGCAGGCGGCGGAAACGATCGCCCGCGACGCGAATTTTTACGCCGCCATGCCGGAGAACTCGATCCAGAACTCGGTGCTCACCTTTGCCCCGGCCGACCTGGTGGGGCTGGTGGGGCGGCTACGGCCGTTTATGGGCCAGCTTGGCACCACGCCCGCCATCCCAATGCCCGATTCCCACAACGCCGGCGACTTCGGCTCCTTCTTGATCGGCGCGCCGCACGAATACGGCATTACGGCCGAGGAGCTGGCGCACCGCACCGACGGCCATATGGACATCGACGCCGTGCGCGCCGGGGCAATCCTCATTTGCCCCGTCAAAACGCCGGGCGGCGGCGTCTACCTGGGCGACATGCACGCACTGCAAGGGGATGGTGAAATTGCGGGCCATACCGCCGACGTGGCCGGCACGGTGACGCTGCAGGTGCACCTGCTCAAGGGGCTCAACATCGACGGCCCGATCCTCTTCCCCGTGCGGGAGGATTTGCCCTTCCTGGCTCAGCCGCTCTCGGCCGAGGAAAAGGCGCGCGCGGAAGCGTTGGCGCGGGCCTGGGGCATGGACGGCATTGAGGCGTCGCTGCCCATTTCCGTAATCGGCACGGGGCCCGATTTGAACACCGCCACGGACAACGGCCTGGCGCGCGCCGCGCAGCTTTTGGACAGCACGGTACCCGCAATCAAGAACCGCGCCACCATCACCGGCGCGATCGAAATCGGGCGCCATCCGGGCGTGGTGCAGGTCACCTTCCGCGCGCCGGTGGATAAGCTGGCCGAGAAGGGGCTGCTCGGCTTTGCGCTGGAGCAGTATGGAGCGTAAGCGGTCCCCTGTCCCAACCGCGTAACCGGTGCGCCAGGACGGCCGAACCGCTTTGCCTTTTCGCACGCTGAACGGAGAAAATCCATGCTCACGCCCCAACAACTGGCCGACGCTTTCGGCCGTAACGTGGAAATCGTCAAGCTGCAAACTCAGGGCCTCAGCCACGCCGACAGCCTGATCCAGCTTCCCTTCCGCGGCAACTGCCTGAACTGGGTGGTCGGCCACCTGGTGACCAACCGCAACGCCGTCTTGGGCTTGCTGGACGCGGAACCGGCCCTCGATCCGTCGCGCGCGGCCCGTTATGCCCGTGAGTCGGAACCGATTACGGCCGATGCTCCCGCTGTGCTCCCGCTGGCCGAATTAGTCAACATCCTGGAGCAGTCCCAGGCGCGGCTGGCCGAGATTTTGGCCGCAGCCACGCCGGAACTGCTGAGCCGCCAGGCGCCGCTTTTTGGCAGCAGCACAACCCGCCCGCTCAGCGACTGGCTCTTTTTCCTGTACTTCCACGACTGCTACCACGTCGGCCAAACGGAGATTCTGCGCCAGGCGGCGGGGGTAGACGATAAGGTGATCTAGCGACAGACCCCAGGGGTTTTCCGTAACCCCTGGGGTCTAACCACCGCGCCGCGTGACAACAACCCAACTCCCCGGTAAAATCCCCCCCACGCGCCTGGCCCAATCCCAGGCGACCAGGGCGATCCCCACGATCCGCCTGCCAAACCAGTAACCTTGCAGACCTGCACACTTGCAAACTTGCAAACCTGCAAACTTGCACACTTGCAAACTTGCACACCTACACACGCTTCCAAAGGAGCACGCATGAAAAAGAAACTCTTAGGCGTCAAGCGGCGCGACATTCTTTTTGATTTCGACCTCTACCGGCGCAGCGCGCCTATTCCGGGCGTCGCCGGCGCCAAACTCAGCGTGCTTGACCTGTGGCCCGAAGGCGCCGGGCGCACCATCCTCTTCCTCCACGGCTATGCCGGCGTGCTGGAATCGTGGGAATTTCAGATCAACGCCTTCGCCGCCAACAACTACCGCGTCATCGCCCCCGACCTGCGCGGCCACGGCCAGAGCGACGCCCCCTACACGCGCTACACGATGGACGAACTGGTCGACGACCTTTACGCCATTACGCAAACGCTGGAGGTGAACCTCCCCTTCAGCCTGGTAGCGCACTCCTTTGGCGGCTCGATTGCCGTGGAGTACGCCAACGCCCATCCGGAGCAGTTGGATAAGCTGGTGCTGATCGCCACCGCCGGCGAATACCCGCTGCCGCGCCTGGCCAACTGGCTGCTCAAGCTGCCGCTGAACTGGCTGCGGCCGTTGTGGAAATTCCGCAGGCGCTGGGACGCCGATCTGCACGTCGTTAAGAATATGATGGCCAACAACATGCGCTACTGGCAAGGCTGGTCGCTGATGCGCAACATCACCACGCCCACGCTGATTATCACCGGCGAGCGCGACAACTACTTCCCGCGCCGCGTCTTTGAGGACGTGCGCAAAATGATTCCCCACGCCGAGGTGATTGACGTCGGCTCGGCCAAGCACAAGGTGCAGCTTGAGCGCCACCAGGCCGTCACGCGCGCCATTGAGCGCTTCGTCGGCGAGCGCCAGCGCTCCTGGCGCGACGCCATCAGCGTCGAGAATCCGCTGCAGGGGCGCGTCTGGCTCAAAAGCTACAGCCCCGGCACCCCCGCCACCATTCCCATCCCCAAACGGCCGTTGCCGGACTTTCTCGCCAGCGCCGCCGCCTGGTTGCCGCGCCGCGCCGCGATCCACTTCTACGGCTCCGAGCTGACCTACGCCGAGCTAAACGATCAGGTCAACCAGATGAGCCACGTCTTTCACGGCCTGGGCGTGCGCCCCGGCGACCGCGTGATGATTATCCTGCCCAATATGCCTCAGATGGTGGTCGCCTTCTACGGCGCGCTGCGGGCCGGCGGCGTGGTCGTGCTGCCCAACGCCGAGGCCGACGCCCCCACCATCATCCGCCAGGTGCGCGAAACGCAGCCCAAGGTGTTGGTGACGGTGCGCGACTTCAGCGAGCTGGCGCGCGCGGTCAAAAAGCAGACCGGCCTGGATCAGTTCATCTTCGCCGACCTGCGCACGGCCGTTTCCCATGCCGTCTACCTGAAGCTGATCGAGCGCTTCGGCATCGCCGACGACGAGGCGCGCCACGCCGCCCTGGCGCGCGAGCTGGGCCAGCGCATGTCGACCATTCGCCAGGACGCCCCGATAACGCCCCTGGAAACGGCCGTGCAGCCTCACGATATAGCCGCCATCCTCTACACCAGCGGCACCACCAGCCATCCCAAAGGGGTCGTCCTCTCCCATGCCAACCTGGTCGCCAACACCCTGCAAACTCGCCACTGGGTCCCTGACCTGCACTACGGCGCCGAAGTCTGCCTCTCGGTTGTGCCTCTGCTGCACAGCTATGGGCTGATTGGCGCCATGAGCATGCCCATCGCCCTCGGCGCTACGCTCGTGCTGCTGCCCGTTTTTGATCCCATTCAGGTGCTGGAGCACATTCGCGACCACAAGGTCAGCATGTTCCCCGGCGTGCCCTCGATGTACATGGTCCTCAACAAGACGCCCAACGTGCGCAGCTACGGCCTCTCCTCCGTCAAGGCCTGCATCAGCGGCGCCGCGCCCCTGCCGGTTGAGGTGCAGGAGGCGTTTGAGAAATTGAGCCACGGCCGTTTGGTCGAAGGCTATGGGCTCACCGAAGCCTCCCCCGTCACCCACGCCAACCCGCTCTACGGCGTGCGCAAGGCCGGCTCAATCGGCGTGCCCCTGCCCAACACGGACGCCAAAATCGTCGACTTCGTCACCCACGCCGACCTGCCGGTGGGCCAGATTGGCGAGCTGGTGGTGCGCGGCCCGCAGGTCATGCGGGGTTATTGGCAGCCCGATGGGACATTGGACCGCAGCACTTTTCTGGACGGCGATTGGCTAGACACCGGCGACGTGGCCGTGCAGGACGCCGACGGTTACTTCCGCATCATCAGCCGCAAGAAAGACACCATCGTCTTTGGCGAGTACACCGTTTTCCCGCGCGACGTGGAAGAGGTGCTTTATGAGCACCCGCGCGTGCTCGAGGTCGCCGTGGTGGGCGTGGGGCAGGCCGGCGCGGGGCAGAAGGTGAAGGCGTTTGTGGTGCCTCGTCCCGGCGCCGACCTGACCAAGGAAGAGCTGCTGGACCTCTGCCGCCGCCGCCTGGAGCCCTATGCCGTGCCGTGGGACATCGAGTTTCGCGGCGAACTGCCCAAATCCTTTGTCGGTAAGGTGCTGCGCCGCCTGCTGGTGCAGCCGGCGGACGCGCCCCCGGCCGAATGAGCCTGTCGATGCGGCAAACGGTTCACTACATGCTGCTGGGCGCCGGGCTGGGCGGCGCGGCGGTCGTGGGCTTCTTTTATAAGGCGCGCTTCTTCTCGCGCCTGCTGGAGCAAACTACGTCCGACGAGGTGCTGTTTCACGTCAACACCGGCGCCAGGCTGATCGCGCTCACGATTGACGATGGGCCCCATCCCGACCTGACGCCGGGCATCCTGGACACGCTGGCCGCCTACGGCGTACCGGCCACCTTTTTTGTCATCGGCAGCCGCGTTCCGGGCAACGAGGCGCTGCTGGCGCGCATTGTGCGCGAGGGGCACGAGTTGGGCAACCACCTGATGAGCGACGCGCGCTCGATTGCGCTCAACCCGGACGAGTTTGCGCGCCAGTTGGCGACCGCCCACGCGCTGATTGCCCCCTTTGGCCTTGTGCGCTGGTTTCGTCCCGGTTCCGGCTGGTACAACGCGCGCATGCTGGAGCAGATACGGCCGTATGGCTACCGCTGCGTCATCGGCTCCGTCTACCCCTATGACGCCCAAATCCACGCCGTTGAATTTGCCAGCCGCTATATCCTGGGCAACGTGCAGCCCGGCGCCATCATCATCCTGCACGACGGCAAAGCCGAGCGCCAGGCCACGCCCGACATCTTGCAGCGCGTTCTGCCCGCCCTGCAGGCCCGCGGCTATCGCTTTGTGACCCTTTCCGATCTGGTAAAATCAGCCCGCCGCGCCGGTTCGTAGCGCCGGTTCCCGGTGAGAGGCAAGTACAACAACGGATTAGTGAAAGGAACGGATTGGGGAGAAGATATGTTGAACCAGGGTCTAACACAGATACAACCTGACGCCGCCTACCGCTGTTTTGCCGGCTGTCCCGGCCGTTATTCCCTCTATGACGTGATGTACGCCTGTCCCACCTGCGGCGGGCTGCTGGAAGTGCACCACGAGCTGGAACCGCTGCGCCGGCGCAGCGCGGAAGGCTGGATGGCGCTGCTGGAGGAGCGCGCGGCACGGCCGTTAACCAGCGGCGTCTGGGCCATGCAGGAGTGGGTCATCCCCAGCCTGGAGGCGGCCAATATCGTCAGTATGGCCGAGGGCAACTCCAACCTCTTCGACGCCGCGCAGTTGGGGCGCCGGATTGGCGCGCCCAACCTGTGGGTCAAGCTGTGCGGTAATAGCCACACCGGCAGCTTCAAGGACCTGGGCATGACCGTGCTCGTCAGCGTCGTCAAGCAGATGATCGCCGCCGGCCGGCCGATCCAGGCCGTCGCCTGCGCCAGCACCGGCGACACCAGCGCCGCCCTCGCCGCCTACGCCGCCGCCGCCGGCATCCCCGCCATTGTCTTCCTGCCGCACAACAAGGTCAGCGCCGCGCAGCTTATCCAGCCCATCGCCAACGGCGCCCACGTCCTGGCCCTGGAAACCGACTTCGACGGCTGCATGCGCCTTGTGCGGGAAGTCACGCGCGACAACCGCATCTACCTGGCCAATTCGCTCAACAGCCTGCGCATCGAGGGCCAAAAGACGGTCGCGATTGAAATTGTGCGCCAGATGGGCTGGGAGCCGCCGGACTGGATCATCATCCCCGTCGGCAACCTGGGCAACATCAGCGCGCTCTACAAGGGGCTCAAGCTGCTGCTGGATTTGGGCGTCATCCACAAAATGCCGCGCCTGGTCGCCGCGCAGGCGGCCAACGCCAACCCGTTTTACCAGAGCTACCGCGCCGGCTTCGCGCGCAAAGTGACCATGCCGGCGCGCGACACGCAGGCCTCGGCCATCCGCATCGGCGACCCGGTGAGCTATCCCAAGGCGGTGCAGGCGGTGCAGGCTACCAACGGCCTGGTCGCGCAGGCGGACGAGCAGGAGCTGGCGCGCGCCGCGGCCCTGGCGGACCGCACCGGCCTATACACCTGCCCGCATACGGCCGTTGCCCTGGCCGTGCTCTTCCAGCTTGCTGAGCAGGGCGTCATCGGCCGTCGGGAGCGCGTCGTCGTCATCAGCACCGCCCACGGCCTCAAATTCACTCGTTTCAAGGTCGAATACCACGAGGGACGCCTGCCGGAGGTGCACAGCGAGTACGCCAACCCCCCGCTCACCCTCCCCGCCGACGCCGGCCTGGTGCGTGCGGCGCTGGCCGCGCGCCTGCAGGCGCGCGCGGGAAGCTGATTGAGGGAAGGTTTGTTACTCCAAAATGGCCTGCACGCGGCCGACGGCCCCGCTTTGCAGGCGCACCTTGATGCCGTGCGGGTGGGTGGCCGATTTGGTTAAGATTTCGGTCACCACGCCCTCCGTGCGCTTGCCGCTGCGCTGATCCTGCTTCAAAACAACGGCCACGCGCTGGCCGGGTTGGATGTCGCTACGTTTGATCTGGTTCATGCCGCCCATTGTAGCAGCTACGCCGCCGCTGCAAAGGACCGCACCGGCCAGCCAATCGTCATCGTCATGTCTTCGTGCCAGATTTCGTAGCAGGTCATGTCGCCGTCCCAGTTCGAAGCCAGGTTCTGCGCGTCCACGCGGCGCTCCACGGCGTTCCAC
>Ga0114946_10003434_pt1 | contig 10679 bp, 9 predicted proteins | sample WalLakDeSediment_FD_88676 | JGI IMG/M metagenome (GOLD analysis project Ga0114946, IMG submission 88676) | Lake sediment microbial communities from Walker lake, Nevada to study Microbial Dark Matter (Phase II) - Walker Lake 11/02/13 Deep Sediment | ecosystem: Environmental > Aquatic > Freshwater...
AGCCAGCGACGTCGGCGAGGCTCCCCTCGGCGTGGCCGCAGCGGTCGTGGTGGGTGTGGAGGTCGATCATGCGGGCGCCAGGGTACCGCGGGCGCGCGCGACGCGGGTCCCGGGGCGGTCTCGCGGGACCGCGCGCGGCGCCCGGGGAGGCCGGCCCGTCACCGGCCGGGAAACCATCAGCCGAGGCCCGCCACCGCCCGCGCCACCGCCGGCGCCTCGCGCCGCAGCTGCTGCAAGAAGGTCTCCAGCGTCGGGTAGCGCGCGCCGACCACGAACAGCGTCGGCTCCCGCGGCGTGGCGGCGGCGTCCAGGAAGGCCGCGACGGGGTCGGTGGCTGGCCGGAAGCCGGTGGCCAGCACCACCGCGTCGAAGGCGCCGGCGCTGCCGTCGGCGAAGCGCACGCCATTCCCGGTGAACGCCGTGGCTTCCGGCCGCACGGCCACGCGACCGCCGCTCACGGCCTCGATGAGCTCCAGCCCCACCACCGGCACTGCCGCCGTCATCGGCAGGTCGGGCCACGGCAGGCCCAGCTCGGGGTACGAGCGCCGCAGCCGGCGCAGCGCGGCGTCGGCCCAGCGCGGCGGCAGCCGCCGCCAGAGCGCGCCGGCGCGCTGCGAGAGCGGGTTCGGGTAGGGGACGAACACCGCGCCGCCGCGCACGGCGATCGTCACCGAGGCCGCCACACCGACGGCGGCCACCGCCACGTCCTTGCCGCTGTTGCCGGCGCCCACCACCAGCAGCCGGCGGCCGCGGAACGGCGCCGGGCCGCGGTAGTCACGCACGTGGAGGATCTCCCCGGCGTAGCGGCCGCGCCCCGGCAGCGGCGGCACCACGGGCGCCGCCCAGATGCCGGCGGCCCACACCAGCACGGCGGTGCGCCACGGGCCGGCGGAGGTCGCGAGCAGCCAGGCGGCGCCGTCGCGCTCGACCGCGGCGACGTCGGCGCCCGCCTGCACGCGGCCGCCGCCCTCGCGCCCGACGGCCGACACCTCGACGCCCTCGCGCACGTCGAGCCCGAAGCGGTCGGCGTAGGCCCGCAGGTAGGCGTGCACCTCGTCGCGCCGCGGGAACGTCGAGGCGCCCCGCGGGTAGCGCATCCCCGGCAGCGCGGCGGCGCCGCGGCGGGTGTGCAGGCGCAGGTGGTCGTAGGCGCCGGCCCAGGTGGCGCCGACCGTGTCGCGCTCCAGCAGCACGGGGTCGATGCCGCGGCGCCGCAGCTCGCGGCCGACCGCCAGCCCGGCGGGCCCGGCACCCACGATGGTGACCCGCGCGTCCATGGCGCCGTCGTACCAGGACGGGACCGGGCGCGGTGGGCGCTGGCCCACGGTCGGTGGGCGCGTCACCACCGGCGCCGCGCGCCCGCTGGCGTATGATGGTCATGATCTAGGTCATCTCGGGGGGTCGACGATGCACGTCACCACGGCCGAAGCCAAGCGCCACCTCAGCGAGTTGCTCCAGCGCGTGCAGGCTGGTGAGCGGATCACCATCACCCGCTACGGCAGGCCGGTGGCCACGCTCGGCCCACCCGCGGTGGCGCCGCCGTCCCTGGCCGCGTTCCGCGAGCGGGCTGGCCGGACGCGGGGCAGCGCCCTCGAGGCCTTCCTCGCGATGCGCGACGAGGAGAGGGGTTCGGCATCTACCTCGACACCAGCTTCCTGATCCCGTACGTCCTGGCCGAGACGACCAGCGAGCGGGTCGAGGCCGCCATCCGGGCGGCCCCGGCGGGTTCGCTCACGATCAGCGACCTGACGCTCGTCGAGTTCGCCGGCGCCCTCGCGCGCCTCACGCGCATGGGGCTGCTGCTCGAGGACCGGTCCGCGCTGCAGGGGGCCCTGGAGGGGCACGTGGGCCGCGGCTTCGTGCGCCTCGAGATCCGTCCGCCGACCTTCGTGCTGGCGGCGGACCTGCTGCTGGCCGACCCCGCGCTCGGCCTGCGAGCCGCCGACGCACTGCACCTGGCCGTGGCGGCCGAACACGGCGAGACCCTGGTCACGCTCGACCGGACGCTCCTGCAGGCCGCCCGCGCCGTCGGCATCGACGCCACCGACGGCGGGGTCCTGGACCCCGACCCGCGCCGTCCCGCAGGGCCCTGACCCCCTACCCCCCCTCGTGCGTCTCCTCGGCCCAGACGGCGACCCGCGTCACGCTGGCGTCCACCTGCCGCAGCAGGGTCAGCACCTCGAGGTGGTGCGAGCTCGACGCGTGCGACTCGGGCAGGCGCGCCTCGAGGCGCGCCAGGTGGTTCAGGCGCATCTTGGCGACGTGCGACTCGAGCGCGGGGCGGCCCTCGATCACGGAGCGCGCCAGCGCCAGGTCGCCCGTCGCCAGCGAGGTGAAGGCCTGCCGCATGCGCCCGAGCACCTGCGCGGCGGTGTCGCTGAGCTCGGCGCGGCCCTCGCGGCTGAACTCCACGCCCAGGTCGGCGAGGCGCTGCTCGCGCCGGTACAGCCGCCGGACCTGGTCGCCCATGTGCTCGAGCTCGGTGGCCACCAGCAGCAGCCGCTCGGTGGTGGGGTCGGTGCCGTGGGTGGCGCGCAGCGTGGCGAGGTAGTCCACGACCTTCTGCGTGAGGCGGTCGACCTTGAGTTCGCGCACGGCGATGGCGTCCGGGTCCCACTTGCCCGCCCGCAGGTAGCCCGTCGCCAGGTCGGTCATCACGGCCACGTGGTCGCTGATGCGCACGGTCTCGCGCAGCGCCATGCCGCACGCCAGCTTGAGGTCGCCGACCGCCTCGTCGCGCAGGTACTTCGGCCGGGTGTCGTCCTCGCGCTGCGGCACGAAGCGCGCAGCGGCGACGGCGGCCGGCCCGGCGAGCAGCGTGCCGATCAGGGCCACCGCGAGGTTGAACAGGGTGTGGGCGTTGGCCATCTGCCGCGCGCCGCCGCCGCCCAGCATCGCGATCACGTCCCCGACCGGCCCGGCGGCCAGCACCACCGCCACGGCCGCCGCCGCCTTGAGCGCGAGGTGCACGATCGCCACCCGCTGCGCGGGCGCGTCGAGCGTGCGCGACGCCAGCACCGGCAGGACGACGCCGCCGACGTTGCCGCCCACCAGCAGCGCCAGCGCGGCCGGCAGCGACACGGCGCCGGCGGCGAACAGGCCCAGCGCGATCGCGGCGGCCGCGTTCGAGCTCGACAGGGCGGCGCCGAGGGCGAAGCCCACGAGCGCCATCGCCGCCGGCTGGCGCTCGACCGCGTCGATCAGCAGGCCGAACAGCACGCTGTCGCCGAGGCCCGACATCGAGGTGACGGTCACGTCCAGGCCGAGGAACAGCAGGCCGGCGCCGAGCAGCAGGCCGCCCACGCCGCGCAGGCGCGGCCACAGGCCGACGAGGTAGCCGACCCCGATGAGGGGGAGCGCGTAGTCGGTGACCTTGAAGGCCGCCAGCTGGATCGCCAGGGTGGCGCCCACCTTGGCGCCGAGCGACAGCGCGATGCCCTCGCGCACGGCCACCAGGCCGCCCGACACCAGGCCGAGCACGGTCACGGCGGTCGCCGTGCCGCTCTGGGTCGCCGCCGACACGGCCGTTCCGGCCAGCAGCGCACGCACCGGCGAGCGGGTGGCCGACGCCATCCAGCGGCGCGTGACCGGGCCGGCGGTGGACTGCAGCGCTGACGCGATCCGGCCGATGCCGAGCAGGAACAGCGCCAGGCCACCGAGGACGACGAGCATGCTCAGCCCCCTCCGAACGGGCGGGCGCGCGGGCGGCTCGCGGGTGACGCGCGTGTCATGGGAACCCAGTGTCGCACGGCCGGGCGCTCGCGGCGACCGGCCGCGCGTTCAGCCACCCGGGCCGCCCCCCCGCTCGGCCGCCTCGGCCACCGCCGCGCGCGCCTTGGGGAGGTCGCGATGCACCGCGGTGACGTCCTCGAAGCGGGTCGCGAGCCACCGCGCGAGCGCCTCGGCGATGGCGACCGAGCGGTGCTGGCCGCCGGTGCAGCCGATGCCGACCGTGAGGCGCGCCTTGCCGGCCTTGGCGTACAGCGGGATCCAGCGCTCCAGCAGCCGCTGGAGCTCGTCGAGGTAGGCCGCCGCCTCGGGCTGGCCGAGGACGTGGTCGACGACCGGCGCATCGAGGCCGGTGAGCGGCCGCAGCGCCGGGTCGTAGTAGGGGTTGGGCAGGAAGCGCACGTCGAACAGCAGATCGGCGTCGAGCGGCACCCCGTGCTTGAAGCCGAAGCTCAGGACGTCGACGTCGAGCGCGTCGGCGACGTCACGCCCGAGCACCATGCGCCCGAGCCGCGCCTTGAGGTCGTGGGTGCTCATGTGGCTGGTGTCGACGAGCAGGTCGGCGCGGTCGCGCACCTCGGCCAGCAGGCGGCGCTCGGCCTCGATCTGCTCGTAGAGGCTGTGCCCCTCGCTGATCGGGTGCCGCCGCCGGGTCTCGGAGTAGCGCCGCACCAGAACGTCGTCGGCGCAGTCGAGGAAGAGGATCTGGTGCGGCACGCCGTCGGCCTGCAGCTGGTCGAGCGCGATGAACAGGTCGGCGAACATGGCCCGCCCGCGGACGTCCATCGCCACCGCGATGCGGTGCCCGCGGTCGACGGTCAGCTCGCGCAGCTGGGTGAGCTGCGGCAGGAAGGTAGGCGGCAGGTTGTCGATGCAGAAGAAGCCGAGGTCCTCGAGCGCCTTCATCGCCTGCGTCTTGCCGGCGCCGGAGAGCCCGGTGACGAGCAGCAGGTGCGGCCCGCCGGTCCCGCCGTGGCCGCCCCGTCGCGCGCGCCGCCGCCGCTGGTCGGCGCGCCGCTCGGGGTCGGGCGCGCCGGCGTCCGCCGGGCCGGCCAGCGGCCGCGGCCTCGAGGCCGCCTTCATCGCGCCACCGCCGTCCCGAGGCCGGCGCCCGTGGCGAGCCCCGCGGCACCGGTCAGCGAGCGGCCGTCGGCGGCGAACACCTTCAGCGGCGCCGGCTCCGGCGCCACCCACACGGCGTCGCCCAGGCGCAGGTCGGGCAACTCGTTCTGGCGCACGATGAGGTCCGCCGCGCCCAGCCCGACGCGGTAGTACCAGTCGGACCCGGTGGGCAGCACCGCGGTGACGGTGCCGCGGGCGCGGCCTGCCGCGGCCTCCCCGTTCACGATCGGCGCGAGCCGCAGCTCCTCGGCCCGCAGCCCCAACACCACGCGCTCGCCCGGCGCCGCATCCAACGGGGCTTCCAGCGGCACGGTGAGGCCGCCGCAGAGGAGCCGGTCGCGTTCGGCGGTGCCCTCGAGCAGGTTGATGCGCGGGTTGCCCAGGAAGCTCGCCGCGAAGCGGTTGGCCGGCCGGGCATACAGGTCGAGCGGCGGCGCGAACTGCTGCAGCTCGCCCTCGTTCATCAGCGCGATGTGGGTCGACATGGTCAGCGCCTCGAGCTGGTCGTGGGTCACGTACACCACCGTGGCGCCGGTCTCGGCGTGGAGGCGCTTGAGCTCGGCGCGCATGTCCATCCGCAGGGTGGCGTCGAGGTTGGAGAGCGGCTCGTCGAGCAGGAGCACGGAGGGTCGCATGACGAGCACCCGGGCGATCGCGACGCGCTGCTGCTGCCCGCCGGAGAGCTCGCTGGTGTAGCGGCCCAGCAGCATGTCGATCTGCAGGGCGGCGGCGACCTCGTCGAGCCGGCGTGCGGTCTCGGCCTTGCCGAGGCGCTGCACCTCGAGGCCGAAGGCGATGTTCTGCGCCACCGTGAGGTGGGGCCACAGCGCGTAGCTCTGGAACACCAGGCCGAGCCCGCGCTTCGACGGCGCCAGCGAGCGGCCCTTGGCGAGCGAGAAGGCGACCAGGTCGCCGATGCGAATCTCGCCGGCGGTCGGCATCTCCAGGCCCGCGATCATGCGCAGGGTGGTGGTCTTGCCGCAGCCCGAGGGGCCCAACAGGGTGGTGAAGGAGCCGTCGGGGATGTCGAGGTCGAGCTCCCAGACGGCGCGCACGTCCCCGGCGAACACGCGCGAGACACCTTGGATCGCGATCAGCGGCGTCTCAGCCTCCCAGCCCTTTGGCGAGATCGGTCTTCATGAGTCGGCGGCTGATCACGGTGCTGCCGATGACGATGATCACCAGCAGCAGGACCATGCCGTTGGTGTAGGGGTACCAGCCGCGGTCGGTGTAGCGCAGCGTGATGGTGGTGGCCAGCTGGGTCGCCGGCGTCACCAGCAGGATCAGCAGCGACAGCTCGCGGGTCACCGAGATGAAGGGCAGCAGCATGCCCGAGAAGTAGGTGGCCTTCTGCACCGGGAACAGCACGCGGCGCATGCGCGTCCACCACGAGGCGCCGGCCATGACGGCCGCCTCCTCCAGCTCGGGGCCGATCTGCATCATCGCGTTGATGCCCGCCTTGACGGCGTAGGGGAGGTAGTTCACCACGCAGGCGATGGCGAGCAGCCAGAAGGTGCCGTAGAGCGACGGGATCGGGCCGCGCGCCACCGCGAACATCGCCAGGAAGATCGAGCCCAACGCGATCGACGGCATCAGGTAGGGGAGGAACGACAGCTGGTCGAGCAGCCTGGAGATGAGCGTGCCGCGCAGCCGCACCACGGTGTAGCCGATGAGCATGCCCAGGACGCCGCAGACGAGCGCCACCACGACCGCCAGCTGCATGGTGTTGCCCAGGGCGCGCATGAGCTGCGCGTTGCGGAGGATGCCGCTTTCGCCGGTGCCGAGGCCGATGGCCAGGCTGGCCTCGCCGATCCAGTAGTGCAGCGAGAAGTTCGACAAGGCGTACACGCCGGGCCGCAGCATGACCGTGTCGATCGCCAGCGCCACGATCGGCACCGCGATGACCCCGAAGATGAACGCGAGCACCGCCCCGGCGACCACCCAGCGCCAGCGGCCGAGCGCGACCAGGCCGGCGCGCGCGCCCTTGCCCGAGATGGTCACGAAGCTGCGGCGGGTGCCGATGATGCGGTGGTCCATGTACAGCACCAGCACGCCGAGGGCGATCATCACGAAGGCCACCAGGTAGCCGATGCCGGGACGCTGCCCGATGAGGTTCGCATAGAGCGTGGTCGACAGCACGAACTCGCGCACCGGGCCGCCCAGGAAGGCGGGCGTCCCGAAGGTGCCGAGGCCGCGCGAGAAGGTGAGCAGGAAGGTCGAGAAGATGGCGGGTAGCACCAGCGGGATGACGATGCGCCGCAGGATCGTGACGCGGCTGGCGCCGAGCAGCTCGGCGGACTCCTCGAGCTGGGCGTCGATGTTGCGCAGCGCGCCGCCGATGAGCATGAAGCCGAAGGGGAAGTAGTGCAGCGCCAAGGTGATGGTGATGGGGAACAGCCCGTAGGCGAACCAGTCGGGCGTGGCGATGCCGGTGAGGGCGGTGAAGATGCCGGGCGTGCCGCCGATACGCTGGTTCTTGAACAGCGTGATCCACGCCAGCGCCAGCGTCCACGACGGCATGACGTAGGGGATGATGGCCGCGTTCGAGATCACGCCCTTGAAGGGCAGGTCGGTGCGCACCACCAGCCAGGCCAGGGTGCCGCCGATCGCCAGCGCCAGGAACGCCAGGCCGAGCGAGATGATCAGCGTGTTGATCAGCGGCCGGTAGAAGAAGGCGTAGGCGTTCTCGCCGACGAAGGTCCGCTGCCAGTGCGCCAGCGTGTAGTCGCCCGGCATGGAGCCGGGGATCTGGAAGCGCTCCAGCGGGTGGACGATGAACGTCTCCTGCAGCATCACCCCGAGCGGCACCACCACCAGGTACCCCAGCAGCAGCAGGAACAGGACCGCGAGGATGCGTTGGGGCGTGATGCTGAGGCGGAAACGCTGCAATCGGGTCCGCACCCGCGGGCCTCCTGTTCGAGGTCGGGGGGCGCCGGTCGCGGGCGCCCCCAGGGTCGTCCGGCTTCAGGCCGGTGTGGTGCCGCCGCGCCCCTTCAGGGGCCGGCAGGCGTCAGCGCTGCGCGTACCTCAGCCAGGTGTCGAGCACCACACCACGCGTCTGGGCGGCGAAGTCGAGGTCGTAGTACCAGAGCCGGTCCTCCCACCACCAGAACGGCATGTCGCCCTCGAACGGCACCTGGTTGGGGTTGGGGGTGTAGACGCCGGGCGAGTCGGCCCACGGCGCGAAGCCCTCGAGCGTGGTCAGGTACTCCATGAACACCTTGGCCGCGTTCGGGTTCGGGGCGGTGGCCGAGAGCTGCAGCACGATCGGGTAGTAGTAACCGATCGTCGGGTCGATCTGCCGGCTGTCGGCGACGCGCAGGTCCTGCAGCGGGATGTCGCGGTGCTTGGAGTAGACGTAGAACATGCCGTAGGGCGGGTCGGTCTGCCCGGCGGCGCCGACGGCCTCGGTGATGCGGGTGTCCGAGGTCATGACGATCGGGTCGTTCTGCAGGAAGCGCTTGATCCACTCGAGGCCGGCGTTGGCCTCGGTCATGACCAGCGGCTCGCCGAAGCGGCGGACGTAGGCGGCCTCGAGCTCGTCGGCGCGGCGCACCCACTCGGTGAAGGCGTTCTGGTGCTCGCCGGTGATGGCGACGTCGCGGATCATGACCCGGCCGCGGAACTCGGGCGTGGTGAGGTCCCACACGCTGACGTAGGGGTCGTGGACCGGGTGCTTGTCGGTGTTGTAGCCGAAGATGCGGTTGATGAAGCCCAGCACCAGCGGGTCCTGGTGCCGCTCGGCGAACAGCTCGCGGGCGGTGGGCGGCACGTAGTTGACGAAGTAGCCGGTGGCCGAGAGCAGCTCGCGCGCGGCCACCCAGTCCTCGACCACGATGAGATCGACGTTGCGCACGCCGGCGCGGGCCTCGGTGTAGGCGCGCTGGATGAGGTCCTGCTCGCCGAGGCGGACGACCTCGATCTCGATGCCGGTGATGGCCTGGAAGTTCTGGGCGGCGGTGGCGGTGCGGCTGGTGGTCGAGTACACCAGCAGCTTGCCCTCCTGCCGGGCGGCGGCCTCGATGGCCGCCCAGTCCTCGGCCTGGGCGAAGGCGAGGCCCGCCGTCAGGGCGAGCAGCAGGGCGAAGGGCGCGGAGACGAAGGCGCGACGAGTTCGCATGCGGTGTCCCTCCTGGTCCCGTGGCGCGCGGGTTCCGGCCCCATGCGCCACGGCCGCGACCGGCCGGCCCACGGCCCCGTGGCACGTGTCGGCGCGAGCGGTCTTCGGCTTCCCCAGATGCTAGCGCCTCGACCGCGGGTTGACCATCCCATGCTGCGCGATTCGGCCCGCTTCGCGCAGCGGCAGCGGCCGCCTCGCCCGAGCGCGGGCGGCGACACGCGCGACGCGGTGCTCGCCGCGCGGCGGATGCCCATTACGCCCCACGCAGCGGACCGCCCGTCGCGCGACGGGGGCCGACCGACCCGCCCGCGTCCGGTACGCTGACCCCCGATGACCTCGACGCCGCTGGCCGACCTGCCCGACGTCCGGCGCATCGCGCTGCGCCCCCGCGGCGACGAGCGCGGCTTCTTCGTCGAGCGCTGGCGCGCCGACGAGGCCGCCGCGCTGGGCCTGCCGGACTTCGTGCAGCTCAACCACTCGCGCTCGCGGCGCGGCACGCTGCGCGGCCTGCACTTCCAGTGGCCGCCGCACGCCCAGGGAAAGCTCGTCGGCGTGGCGCGCGGCGCGGTGTTCGACGTCGTGGTGGACCTGCGGCGCGGCTCCCCGACCTACGGCCGCTGGGCCGGCCACGCGCTCGACGACGTGCGCCACGAACTCCTGTGGATACCGCGCGGCTTCGCGCACGGCTTCCTCGTCCGCTCCGACGTGGCCGACGTCCTCTACCAGGTCGACGCCGGCTACGCGCCCGAGGCCGAGGGCGGCCTCGCCTGGGACGACCCCGACCTGGCGATCGCCTGGCCCCTCGACCCCGGCGAGACGCCCACGCTGTCGCCGAAGGACGCGGCCTGGCCGCCCTTCGCGACCCTGAGCCCGCCGTTCGTCTGAACCGGTCGGCCGCGCCGGCCCGCGCGCCCGCTGCCACGGTAGGCTGGGGCCGCATGGGCGCCCCCGGCCCCGACGCCTCGTCCCCGCGACCCCTCGACCGCCGCGTCCTCGGCTGGCGCTGGTGGAACCGTTGGCTCTACTGGCTCTACGAGCGGCGGCTGCTCGCGCAGGTCCGGGACGGCGCCGTGCCGCAGCACCTGGGCATCATCATGGACGGCAACCGGCGCTTCGCCCGGGCGCTGGGCCTCGACCCCAAGGCGGGCCACGACTACGGCGCCGGCAAGGCGCGCGACGTGCTGCGCTGGTGCCTCGACCTCGGCATCCGCCACGTCACCCTGTGGGGCTTCTCCACCGACAACCGCGGCCGCGACCCCGACGAGGTGACCCACCTGCACCGGATCTTCGCCGAGCAGGCGCGCGAGTTCATCCGCGACGCCGAGCTCCACCGGCACCGGGTGCGGGTCCGCGTGATCGGCGACATCGACGACTTCCCGCCCGACGCGCAGGCCGCGCTGCACGAGATGGAGGCCGCCACGGCCCACTACGACGCCCTCCACCTGCACGTGGCGCTGGGCTACGGCGGCCGCGAGGAGATCGTCAGCGCCGTGCGCGCCGCCCTGCAGGAGCGCGCCGCCCAGGGCCAGGACCTGGCCACGGCCGCCGCGACCCTCGACGCCGCCGACATCGGCGCGCACCTCTACACGGCCGGCGTGCCCGACCCCGACTTCGTGGTGCGCACCTCGGGCGAGGTGCGCTCGTCCGGCTTCCTGCTGTGGCAGTCGGCCTACGCCGAGTTCTACTTCTGCGACGCCTACTGGCCCGA
>Ga0114946_10003435_pt1 | contig 10677 bp, 9 predicted proteins | sample WalLakDeSediment_FD_88676 | JGI IMG/M metagenome (GOLD analysis project Ga0114946, IMG submission 88676) | Lake sediment microbial communities from Walker lake, Nevada to study Microbial Dark Matter (Phase II) - Walker Lake 11/02/13 Deep Sediment | ecosystem: Environmental > Aquatic > Freshwater...
CGCATCCGACAACATGGTGCCTTCACCAACAAAATCGTGCTTGCCAAAAAAGGTCAGACGCTTCTCCTCCCCGTAAGGAGTCTTCTTAAACAGCTCTACCTCCCCCTCATAAATAACATAAAGGAATTTCTCTGACGGACTGTTCTCCGTAAACAGCAGCGACCGGGCCTTGTATTCCCTGACCCTGATCTCATCCATGAACAGATCAAGCTCTGCAGCCTCCAGCTCATTGAACAATTCCACCTTTTGAAGAAAACTGATTATCTCCTGGCGATCTTTCATAACATTTAAATGATTACTCTATAAAGAAACTCCATGCTAACATAAATAAATTATTTGCAGCGCCATGACATATCCGCAGATCATGATGACGCATGGCCCTGAATACCTGCGCCTGGCGCAAAATTCATAATAACAATGCAGGCTATATCCCTTTAGTAATGTTCCAGGCCCAGTTGGCAATGACAATGATGATCAGGGGTAAGGCCACCCGGCGGGTGCCCAATTGTTTTTCAGCCTTCTGATAAGTCATGAACAGTGTTTGTTTTCGAAGCAACAGGTCGAACATGATCCATACCGGCATGATGACAAGCCCTGATAGTATAACGAACCCCAGGGGGTTCCAATAAATTGCATCAAGAAATTCTCCATGCAGGATACATATTACAGATTGTGTGGATCCACAGGAAGGACAAGGCATTGTTGTAACATTCTTAATGAAGCATCCCACCGCCAAACGTGTAACGCCGGAAAGCGGGTTTTGCCAAAGCCAGAAAAGCAGCCAGGCGTATCCGGCACAACAAACTCCGGCAAGCAAAAGGTACAACCTGTTTCTTTTTTCAAGCATTAATAAAGGAAGGGTTGCAATTTTTCCATGTTTTTGTCTTTGGTCAGGTCCATGATCAAGAACCAGTCAATGATGGCCCATATACCGAACCCACCACAGGTGATCAGCTTCAAAACGCCCAAACCCGTGTCACCTATCATGAAACGGTCGATTCCCAGGGCGCCGACAAGAATTGAAACCACCAGGAGCAATACGGGATCATGAAATTGCATGGTTTGAATAACTCCACGGGAGTCATCCGCCCGCAACAATCGCTCTCTGATCTCCATCAGATGATGACTTTTGAAATACTTCCCTTTTGTCATTAAAAACAAATCCACCTTGTAATTTTCCATTGCTGTGTAAATTTGGGATGTGTATTTATGGGTGAAATGATCATTCGATGAGTCCACTCAAGATTGACTTCTCTTGCGTTCATTTTATTCTTCCTGCACTCCGAAAAGTCTCATCAGCACCTTTTCCGGTGTCAGGGGGGCGTCGAAGTCGGGCACATAATCCGGGTTAAAGGCTTTGATGGCATTCTGCAGGGCGAAGAAGGCACCTATGCCATACATAAATGGCGGTTCACCCACTGCTTTTGAGCGCATGATGGCCAGCTCCGGCCCGTTGGTATCGAGTGGTATGCATTGAACATCTTCCGGAACGGCGTAGATATCGGGTACCTTATAGGTCGAAAGGCTGTCAGAAAGCAGACGGCCCTTTTCATTGTATACCACTTCCTCCATGGTCATCCAGCCGATGCCCTGCACCAGCCCGCCTTCCACCTGCCCCAGGTCGATCAGCGGGTTGATGCTGTTTCCGAAGTCATGGACGATCAGGGCCCTGTCGAAATGATAGATGCCCCTGATGCAATCGACAGTGGTTTCCAGAATTGCCACACCATACACATGATAGGCAAAGGGATGGCCTTTTGCCGCTTCTTTGTCGAAATCAATATAAGGCGTTGCATAATGGCCTGTTTCACTCAGGCTGACGCGTTCACCGACGGCCAACTCCACCAGCTGTTCCCAGTGCATGTGGGTGATCTGTTTATTTTTCCACACCCATTCTTCCCTGACCTCTATTTCCTGCTCATTGGCTTTCAGTGCTTCTGCTGCCAATGCCTTCAGCCTGGCAAGTATGGCGTTGCAGGCTATCTGTGTGGCCTTCCCATTGAGGTCGGCCCCTGAACTGGCTGCGGTGGGTGAAGTGTTTGCGACGCGTGTTGTGTTGGTGGTTTCCAGTTTAATACGACTGGCATCAACAGAAAATACGGCGGCGGCCACCTGCCGGATCTTGGCATTCACCCCCTGTCCCATCTCTACCGCGCCTGTACTCACACCTATGCTGCCGTCATGATAAACATGCACCAGCGAATGGGCCTGGTTCATCCTTTTGTTGGTGAAGGAGATGCCAAAACAAATGGGCATCAAGGCCAGACCTTTCTTCATTTCTGTATTCGCAGCATTGAATTCATTCACCCTCTTGATCAGGTTGGGAAGATCAAACCTGCTGCTGGCCTCTTGCAGGCACGTCCCGATATTTACATGCCTGGCGGTCTGACCGTAATGAAACACATCGCCCTCCGACAACAGGTTTCTTTGCTGTATCTCGATGGCTGGCAAGCCCAGCTCATGTGCCGCCTTGGCTATGGCCGACTCCATGATGAACATTGCCTGCGGCCCGCCAAAACCCCTGAAGGCGGTATTGGGCGGCAGGTTGGTCTTGCAGGAATAAGCAAGGATCTCGGTATTCGCGATATGATAGCAGTTGGTGGCATGGAACAGGCTTCTGTCAAGGATAGCCGGTGAAAGGTCGGCCGCAGCCCCGCCATTCTGGTACATGATGGCCTGATAAGCAATAATTTTGAGGTCGTTTGTCAGGCCTATCCGGAAATCAGCACTGTAGGGGTGCCGCTTGCCGGTCATTTGCATGTCGTCGAGGCGGTGCAGACACATCTTCACCGGCTTTTGCAGCTTGTATGCCGCCAGCGCCACCATGCAGGCCCAGGCAGTGGCCTGGTCTTCCTTGCCGCCAAAGCCGCCACCAAGCCGGGCCACATCCACTTCCACCCGGTGCATGGGAATACCCAGCACAACGGCTGTGGTATGCTGCACCAACGTGGGCCCCTGTGTGGATGAATGGATCTTTATGCCATTATTTTCCGTGGGACAGGCATACGCCCCCTGGGTCTCTATATACAGGTGCTCTTGCCCGCCCGATTCCGTTGTCCCTTCGAAAATGTGTGCACACTGTAGCCATGCAGCGTCTATATTGCCCGACCTGAACGTACGGGGCGGTATCAACAGCATGCCGCGGCGGCATGCCTCACGGGGATCGGTGATGACCTCCATCTCCGCTATCTCAACCCTTATGTGCTTCAGCGCCTTGCGCGCGGTATGCTCATCGTGCGCCACCACGAAAGCAATGGGCTGCCCGCAGAAATGCACCTCCCCATCGGCAAACAAGGGCTCATCGGGAATGATGCCACCAATCTGGTTCTCGCCCGGAACATCGCGCGCGCTGAACACAGCCACCACGCCCGGCTGCTGAAGAGCCATCCCACAATCAAAAGAGACAATGCGGCCATGGGCAACAGGAGAAGCAAAAACGGCACCGAACAGCGTATCGCGCAAAACCGGGATATCATCCAGATAAACCGAACGTCCCGTTACATGTTGGATGGCATCAGGGTTGATCATTAGGGTGATGTTTTGGGAATAGTTTCGCTGAACCGGATATGCGTTGGGAACAACCTGATAAAGTGTGCATAAAACAACTGCCTGGCAAGCAATCGTTTATAAACAGCTGTGCCACGTACATCGCTGATGGGGGTGATCTCTTGCTGAAGCACCTTGTTGGCTGCAACAAGCGTGGCGGCCAGCAATGGTTTGCCGGCGAGGAATTGACAGGTTTCTTTCAGGTATAGCGGCACAGGCGCAACCCCGCCGCAACTGGCATGACAACGCGTGATCATGCCACCTTTAACCTCTGCCAGCATGGCTCCGTTCACACCCGCAATGTCGAGGTGGGTACGCTTGCTTACCTTCTCAAAATTAAAATACACAGGCTCATCAGGAACATTGAAGATCAACTTGACAACCACCTCTCCCGGCTTCAGGTCCAGTTGCTTGTAACCAAGAAAAAAATCTTTCAGCGCGACGTGCCTGCTTTGCCCGGAACTGCCGCCCCCACCCATGAAGGCTGTTTCTATGCGCGCATCAAGGGCGAGAAAGAATATACTCAGGTCACCAATGGGCGAGGCATTTACCAGGTTGCCTGCCAATGTGCCCATATTTCTGATGGGGTTTGATGCTATCAATTTGAAATACTGCCTGATACGCGGGAACAAGCCCTGCATCACCGGAGATTCCATAATGTCGGTGGCAGTGGCTGAGGCACCTATGACCACGTGGTCATTCTCCTGGGAGATGCCTTTCATATTGGCAATATCTGACACGAGAAGCGGCTCTGCTTCCGCCAGCTCATAAGGACGTTGCACCATCAGGTCGGTGCCGCCTCCGATAACCTGAAGCCTTGAATGGTCTGCCGCCTTGGGTATACCTGCATTGTTTCCTTTTTTGGGATGTAATGCTTTGTGCCCTTGCCCTGTCTCTGGCGGAAACCCGCTGCTTTCCTTGCTGATGGCCGTTACCCTGCCGGGGATGTCTGAAAAATAAGCAGGTAGAAAGTGGTTGTCGATTAACCACTCCAACGAATTTTCAGGGTCTTTGTTTTTCAGGAGCTTCGCGATGGTCACGGCTGCTCTTTCGATGGATTTGTAGCCGGTACAGCGGCAAATGTTGCCATCTATGGAAGCCACCGCATCATGCACATCAGCCGCCCGGGCCGATATGGCATGCCCGGAGAGAGAGATGACAAAGCCCGGGGTGCAAAAACCGCATTGGGTACCATTGTGATCTACAAGCGCTTGCTGTACAGGCGACAGGAGATCCATATTCAGGCCTTCTATGGTGACAATATGCTTGCCATGTACATTGCCCAGCGGGGTAAGGCATGAGACGATGGTGCGGTAGACGAGGGCTTGCCTGCCTGATTCGGATGATCCGGTAAGTGGTGCTGAATACTGACCTTCCAAAACCATACATGCACCACAATCTCCTTCCCGGCATCCTATCTTTGTACCGCTCAGGCCTGAATGAACCCTGATAAAATCGAGCAAAGTGGTAGCTCCGGGTAAACCGGTACTGACAAGTCTGTCATTCAGAATGAATACAGTCATGGAATTTGGATTGCTGAGACATGGCCTGGTCTCAATTACATTGCATAAAAATACAATTTTATTGCCATACGAAAGAAACCGGTTAAAAAATTAATCAAAACCGGTTAATTTGCTATAATTTTACATTTTATCATTAATAGTGTTGTTTTATATGATCACCCCGGAAACCATAGACCGGATCATGGATGCCATCCGCATCGAAGAAGTGGTTGGTGAATTTGTCTCCCTGAAAAAACGCGGGGTGAACCTGATTGGCTTGTGTCCGTTCCACAATGAGAAAACACCCTCTTTCACCGTTTCGGCCCCCAAAGGCATCTTTAAGTGCTTTGGGTGCGGGAAAGGCGGCAATGCGGTGAACTTCGTTATGGAGCACGAGCATTACACCTATCCGGAAGCACTGAAGTACCTGGCTGGCAAATATGGGATTGAAATAGAAGAAACAAAGCCTTCGCCTGATCAGCAGGAAGAACAGGACGAAAAGGAAAGACTTTTTAACCTGTCGGGGTTTGCCCAGAAGTTTTACCAGGAGCAGTTGCATCAAACCGGGGAGGGCAAAGCTATTGGACTGTCCTATTTGAAAGAGAGGGGTTTTACCAGTGAGGTTATCCTGAAGTTCGGGCTGGGCTATGCTGCCAATCAGTGGGATTTATTTTCCCAGAATGCACTGAAAAGCGGCTATAAGAAGGATTTACTGGAAAAAGCCAGCCTTTCCCGGATAAAAGATCACCAGATCTATGACACTTTCCGGGGCAGGATTATTTTTCCGATCCATAACCTGTCGGGGCGTGTGCTTGGGTTTGGGGCGAGGATACTGACCTCCGACAAAAACAAACCCAAATATATCAATTCGGGAGAGAGCGAGATATATCACAAAAGCAAGGTTCTGTATGGGATATATTTTGCCAAGAGTGCCATGGTATCACAGGATAACTGTTATCTTACAGAGGGCTATACCGATGTGATCGGGTTACACCAGGCCGGCATTGAAAATGTGATAGCCTCTTCGGGCACGGCACTGACAACAGAACAAATAAAGCTCATCAGGCGCTATACCTCGAACATTACCCTGTTGTTCGACAATGACCCTGCAGGAATTAAGGCAGCGTTCCGCAGCATCGACATGATTCTAGAAGAAGCCATGAACGTGAGGGTGGTGTTGTTTCCTGCCGGCGAAGACCCCGACTCTTTTTCACGCAGCAGGAGACCGGCGGAGGTCAGGGAATATATCGAAAAAGGTGCCGTTGATTTTATCACTTTCAAAACACAGCTGCTCCTCCATGAAGGAAAGAATGACCCTATCCGGAAGGCGGCATTGATCAGGGAGATTGCCAGTACCATCTCCCTGATACCTGACCCCATAACGCGCAGCCTCTATATTAAAAAATGCAGCGACCTGATGCAGATCGAAGAAAAGTTTCTGGTGGCAGAGGTGAACAAACTGAGGCGCGGGAAATTTAAAAGCCAGCGGGAAGCCCCTGCCGATGGCACTGAAAATATTTCTGGCACCGAAGACCCCGCTGTCTCTCAGCAACAACATGGGCTGCAAATGGGACTTGACAGCGCCAATGACCACCAGGAGAAGGAGATCATCCGGCTTTTGCTGCATTATGCTGACAATGAAATCATTTTTGAGGTTGAAAATGAGGACAAGAGAAAGGAAGAAGTTCCGGTGAAGGTTGCAGAATTTATCCTGGACGATATTCTTGCCGACAAGTTACATTTTGAGAACGCCACTTGCGGGGCAATTTTTGAGGCCTATGTCAAGGCCCGGATAGAGCGAACTTACCCCACGGGAGTCCAGTTTGTCAATCACCCCGACGAACTTGTCGGCAAACTGGCGGTTGACCTGCTTAGCACACCCTATACCCTGAGTAAAAACTGGGGGATACGCCATCGCATTCATGTTGCGGGAGAGGAGGAGATCCTCAAACAGATGGTTGTTCAGGCAGTTTATTCCTTCAAGCTGAGAAAGCTTGAGAAGATGATCGAAAACACCCAGCAGGAGCTGAAAGATCTGGAGCAAAGCCAGGATTATGATCAGGAAGACCTCATCAGGCTGCTTGAGAGTGCAAAACAGCTAAAAAACACCCGCAGTGCTTTTGCCCGGGAGCTGAACAGGATTGTAACACGTTAGCTGCCGGCAATCGCTTCTCTGTTTATTCAGTTCTGCCATTTATTTACCGCCGGAAAACAGAAGCCGGTCGGGCAGCTGCCCGACCGGCTGTAATCTGAACATGAAGGGTTATTTATTTACGTTCTCACATTCCATCATAACCTTATCACCTGCACCATCGTATTTCATCGGCTGGAACTTCCCGCCAACATAATCCTCCTGAAAAGTAATGATGTAATAGGCACAAGAACCGCTCTGGGTTCTAACCGCCATGGCTGCCCTGATATACCGGTGTAAAATTGCCCCGGATATCTGGTGCCTTCTAATATGCCAGTCTGCATCGTGAATATTTACCCTGAGCACATCTGTTGCATCCAGACGTTTATTGGCCCAGTCGTTTGAACCCTTTACCGCCGCAATCATCTGCCTTTCCATGGCAGCATCCGTTCGCTCTGCCTTTGGCAGCCGTGCGCTTTGGGCATCAGCACCGCTTGCCAGATCATTGAGCCTGACGGCCAGATCATTGTAAACGGCAAAATCTTCACCGGTAATCATCAGCCTGCCACTGGCAACTTCCTGATAATGGCATTTTACCAGCACTTCTATCACATTTTCACCTGGTTCAAGCTTTTGCGACAGATTCTCGGCAAAAGCAACCGGGCCGTCAAATTTGGGTCCGAATTTTTTGTAACTGATGCCATCCGTTCCGTATGCAGTGGTGTTGTCAGGGTCGGGAAGAAGATCAATGACCAGGTATTTGTTGTTGATGAGATCGCCCGAGATGACCATGTTCGAGAAAACCAGTTGTTCTTTCACAGGCTCCTTTATCCATTCATAAGGCGAGATCTTTACCGAATAGAAAAACACTTCCACGTTCAGTCTTGCATCAGGTTTCACGTTCTGGTAATAGTCTTTTACCGCTTTGGGCAAATAGGCCACCGCATAAATATGATCACCCGGTGTAAAACTTTGGGTCGAAACGCCGGGATTGTGCGGATCGATAGGGACGGGCGAAAAGACAATATTAAAACTTTCATCATCAAGAGATATGCCTTGATTGCCATCATTGCCGGAAGGTTTACCGGTAATCTCCGCTGCAGCTTTTTCTTCGGCTTCCTGGGTTTTTCCCCCGGCTGTTTGTTCCAGAATTCGCCTGCCGGCATTTCTAAGGTTTCCGATCTGGGCACTGGCTGAGATCGTCAGAAGCACGATCAGAAGAGAAATGCAATATCTTAGGGTTGATTTCATTTTATTTTTTCGTTTTGAATTGTTGTAAATGGTTTTTGTTTTATTGCGCACCACATCCCTTCACATTGCCGAAAAGTTCCAGGGCATCCTTCCATGGGTATTTATTGCCGAACATGGTCACACTGGAAGTCATGGTTCCTTGAAGATTCATCCCCAGCATGGAGCGCCACATATTGGCCGGCGAATTGCGGTCAAGGTCGGTTTGCTCTGAATACCGGGCACTCAGATAACCCTCCAGGTAATATTTGTTCACTTTCAGGCCCTCGGGGATCTCGTTCCGGTTGTTGCTGACACTTTCAAACTCCAGGTCGTCAAAATCTCCTGCATCAATACGCAAACGCACATTGCTGGCAGGACTGTAGTGCAGGTCCTGGTCCTTGTTCACAAAGAAAATGTTGTTGTCTACCCTGATCCATTCGTCCTTGTTGAAGCGGGTATGGTCCACCCCTGCCAGGATGGAGGCGCCGATGATGTTGTGATGAATATTATACCCGGCCCTGGTCATGATCCTTACGCCATATCCCATGTCGAGGAAGTCGGGCAACCTGCTCCAGCTGAACAGTATCGTGTTGTAAGCAACCTCTACTTCGCTGCAACGCGACATATTGCCGGGGCCGGGAGGATTGGCGCAGGTGCCGTATATTTCAATCGCAGCCATTTTATTGGCAACAAAAACGTTGTTACGCACCGTGAATTTCCCGCTGCGATGACCCGCCTGCAAGGCGAAACTGGCGCCGTTGAGGAATACACAATTTTGTACAGTGACATCTCCACCCGTAGTGGCGCTGACAAACTGCAGCAATGGCTCTCCAACAGTGGGAAACCCAACAGCAGGTTTCTGGGTGGGAGGCAGCAACCGGCCCCCTTCAACCCCTTCCACCACCCCCTCTTCCGGGTGGTAGGCATTGCGCTCCCCGCCATCAAATACAAGATGGTCGAGAACCGTACCGGCAACATCTTTGGTAAACCTCATGATCGCTTTACGCGTTGAGCGGGCCGTTTCATTGGATGGCTGCAGTAATGTGGGATGGGCTTTAACATCCTGCCGCGTGAAGTCTTCGTCCCAGCTGCCATAAATCTTTACCGGCTTGTCGGTTTCAAAAAAGCCCACGTTCAGCGTACCCATATACACGCCTCCGGCCACATGGATCCCGGTGCCCGGTGAAGCATTGCTAATAGCCCGGTCAATGTTTTTCAGGGGCGACGACTTGCTGCCGTCGTTGCGGTTGTTGCCCTTCGTCATGGATACATACAGCACCTTACCCCCTGATCCCGGAGCAGCCGCCTGGGCAGGAGCCGCTCCCGAACCGGATGCCTCACCCGCCCCGGTTACCTCCTTGGCCTCCTCTGCCTGTTTCTCAATGCCCTTGACTTCACGCTCTGCCTCTTTGGTCATTTCCCGCGCCGACTGTGCCGCCCTCCTGATATTCGGAACCTGAGAAAATCCCTGCAAGCTAATGGCTAATAAGAAGATTATAACAATCCAACTTCTCGCCCAGGAAAAAAAATTTGTTTTCATCATCAAAAAAAATTAAGGGTGAATAATAAAAATATGACCGTTTATACCAACCTGCCCACGAAAAATCAATCCGCCAGGCTGCCTGTCAACCAGAAGCGGGTTTCAGACGGTTCAGCTGCATTTCCAGTTCCCTGATCTCTTCAACTTCATCCCAGGTGCAGGCAAAACGCGACTGAAAAGCAGCAAACGACTTACATGCTTTTTCAATATTTCCAGCAACAATCAATGCCCGGATATGACTCAGGTAGGAATCCACTTCGGCAGGAATAGCCTGGCCCCGGGGTTCATCAGCAGGCACATCCGGAACAGTAAGCAGACCAACGGGTTTTTTCTTTCGTGACATGAAAGCAGGAAAATGTTAATCAATTCATCTTTTACAAATATACTGTTGCATGACTGTCAACTGAAAGGGTTAAACCCCTCAAAAGCAATAGGGGAATTCCCCTAAATAAAGATGGGGGAAATAGGCAATCAAAAGAAATCAGGATCAGATTTCTATATGTTTGTGCATGAAGGCTTATCGAAAAAGATCGCTTGGTTATATAAATATACTGAAGACATATATTATGCAAAGGCTGAGTACGACTTGTCACTTAAGCATTTGGAAAGTTATTCAGAATTGATGCTGACACCAAATCAATAGGTGTTCATGCCGGCAAAAAGGGCACAGGCCTGGGGCTGATTCTTTGCAAGGAGCTTGTCGACAAGGCGGGCGGGCAGATCCGGGC
>Ga0114946_10003436_pt1 | contig 10674 bp, 4 predicted proteins | sample WalLakDeSediment_FD_88676 | JGI IMG/M metagenome (GOLD analysis project Ga0114946, IMG submission 88676) | Lake sediment microbial communities from Walker lake, Nevada to study Microbial Dark Matter (Phase II) - Walker Lake 11/02/13 Deep Sediment | ecosystem: Environmental > Aquatic > Freshwater...
CATGCCCACCTGCCACGAACTCAAACTCAACGATGTCTACGGCTGTCCCGATTGCGGGCTGGAGATCACCGTTACCAAGGAGTGCAGCGACGCCCAGGAACACGCCAAGCCCACGGATTGCTGCAACCCCGGCAGCGCCAAGGAGTGCGTGATCACCTGCTGCGGCAAGCCCCTGCACAAAGCCTGACCCGGCGCAACCCGGGCCGGCCTTTTTTAGAACTCCCTCGGCGTCGACGAAGCCGAAGGAAGTTCGGCGCTGATCACCGGCCGCGTTGCGACTGCTGTTCTCGACCCGATCCGGTCTGCCGCCCACCCCACCAGACCTGTGACCGTCACGCGCAGGTCGTCGAACAGGGTATAGAAGACCGGCACCACCAGCAGCGTCAGCAGGGTGGCGGTGGTCATGCCGCCGATCAGCGTCAACCCGAAGCTGGTATAGGAGAGACCAAGACTGGTTCGGCCGCCGGCGAGCAAGGGCATCATCCCGCATACGGTGGTGAGGGCCGTCATCATGATGGGGCGAAAGCGGCGCTGGGCGGCCAGCTCCAGGGCCGCGGCCCGGGACTGCCCCACGACTCGGAGCCGCTGGGCGTAGTCGATGAGCACGATGCCGTTGTTGACCACCACGCCCACCAGCAGCACCCCGCCCACCGCACCCAGGAAGTCGATGTTGCGGCCCGAAAGGATGTGCGCCCAGGCCACCCCGACAAAGGCAAGGGGCATGGTGGTCACGATGGACAGCGGCAGGACAAAGCTCTCGAAAAGAAACGCCATCAACAGGTAGATCAGAATGATGGAGAAAACCAGCGCCAGTTGGATACTGCGCAGATCCTCGTCCTGCTGCGCGCTGCCGCGCAGGTCGCGGGTGATACCCTCGGGCAACTGGAGCCGGCCCAACAGATTGGTGAGTTGTTCGCGGGTTTCCTTTTCGCTTCCCTCGGCCAGCTCCACGGTGACCGTCCGGCTGGTCCGCTTGTCGGTTCGCCAGATCGTTTGCGCTGTGGGGAGAACCTCCGGTTGCGTGAGAGCCCCGAGGCGGATCGTTTCTCCGCTCTCGGAGGGCACCGCGAAATCGAAGAGATCGGCCAGGCTGGAGCGGTCCTCCTCCAGGAACCGCACCCGAACCGGTATCTGGCGACCCTCGTAACTCGCCCTGGGGAGGACCTGGCCGCGCAGCGCATAGCCAACCATGCCGGCCAGCGCCCGGGGGTCCACCCCGGCCGCCCGGGTCCGCTCCCGGTTCACCCGCAGGGCAAGTTCCTCGTTGGGCCGATCCGCCGCCTTGCGAACCCCGAGAACGCCGGGGGCAGCCGCCAGCACCTGCTCCAGGTCCGCGGCGGTCTCTTCCAGCCGCTCCGGGTCATCGCCGTACAGGCGGACCGAGAAGATCTTCTCGTCCAGGGCCGCGCGCTCGCTTTCATCCCCGGTGGTGAGCCGGACGCCGGCCTTTTCGGGCAGCAATTCAAGCGCGCGGGCCGTCGCCTGCCTGGGAGTGATCTTGTTGGTGCGCGGAGAGTTGAACCACCCCTCGAGCCGCCCGAACGAGGCCCGATGAAAGAGGAACCATCCGGCCAGGTCCAGCTCCTCCTGGAGGGATTCGATGACCCGCTCGCAGGCCAGGAAGTACTCCTCGGTCTCCTTGAACGTGGTGGTCTGGGGCAGCTCCACCCCGATCTGGAAACTGCCGCGCTCCTCTTCCTGAACCGGGGTGAACTTGACCTGCTTGGAAAAGAGCATACTGGTCGCCACGAAAATCACGACCAGAACCATAAGCAGCTCGGCGCGCCGACGCAGGGCGAGATCCAGGAGCCGGCCGTAGCCACGGTTCAACCGCTCGAAGGTTGCCTGGTAGACCAGCCGCAGCACACGGCGCAGCAGATCCTGGCGCTCGCCGGAGTTCGCGCCGGCGGTGGACTGTCCCGCACCCCCGTCGGCCGGCAGGGTCCGGAAAACCGCCAGGGGGATCAGCACCAGGGCCACCAGCAGGGAGGCAGCCAGGGCCACGGAAATGGGAACCGCCAGGCGCAGGAGGAAGAACTGGCCCTGCCCCTCCACCAGGGACGCCGGCAAGAAGACGATAATGGTGGTCAGGGTCGCCATGACGATGGCAAGGGCGATCTGGCTGGCGCCCTGCAGGACAGCTTCCCGCCGGGGCAGTCCCTGCCGGTGGAGCCGGAAAATGTTCTCGGCCACCACCACGGAGTTGTCCACCAGCAGTCCGACGGAGATCATCAAACCCAAAAGCGAGATGATGTTCAAGCTCTCGCCCCAGAGGAACATCACCGAGAGAGCAATGAGCATGGAGAGCGGAATTGAAAGGGTGACAATCAGGGTCATGCGCAGCCGGCGCAGAAAGAAGAACAGCACCGCGACCGCGAAGAGCGCCCCGACCCGCCCGTTGGCCGCCAGGGTGTTGAGGGACTCCAGGATCACCTTGCGCTGACTGAACAGTTCTCCCAGGTCCATGCCCGCCAGCCGGGGGTTGGCGCGCAGGCGCTCGAGTTCCTGCTCGACCCGGCCGGCCACCTTCAGGGTGTTGGCGTCCCCCGCCTTGCGCACCACGATCGCCACCGCCGGCCGGCTGTTGGCGCGCAGGCGGAACTTGAGGTCCGGCGGGGCGTAGCTGATACGGGCGATGTCCCGAAGGCGCGCCGTGGCCGACACGGGGCGGTTCTCCAGTTCCTCCAGGGTCTGGTAACCGGCCTGGGACCGAAGCAGCAGTTTTCGTCCGCCCGTACGCACCTGGCCGCTGGCCAGGGTGAAGTTCTCGCGCCCGAGCTGCTGGGCGAGCTGCCAGATGTTGACCCCCGAGGCGGCGGCCCGCTTGCGGTCCAGTTCGATGAGGATCTCCTTTTCCACCAGACCGTCGGCGGTGACCGACGCAACGCCGTCGATGCGCTCCAGCGGCAGGATGATCTCGTTCTGGATCAGGTCGTAGGTGTCGTGCAGGCTCTCGTCGATGGCCAGCCCGATCACATAGATGGGAATCCCGGTCTCGTCGTCCTTGCGGATGAACACCCGCTCCACATCCTCGGGCAGGCGGCGCCGGGCGCGCTGCACCCGATCTCGAACCTCCCGATAGGCGGTGTCCATATCGGTTCCCTGCTTGAAGCGAAGAAAGATCCCGCCCGAACCGGTGCGGGCCATGGAGTTCATCCCGTCAACCCCGGATACGGTGGACAGTTCTTCCTCCAACGGCCGCAGAATCTTGTCCAGCACCTCGGGCGCCGGGGCATCCCGCCAGGGGACGAACACGCGCAGGAACGGCTCGCTGTACCCCTTGGGAATGAGTTCCACGGGAATCAACACCACGGAAATCAGGCCCAGCACCAGGGTGCTGGCGAGCAGCACCGAAACCGCCACCGGGCGGGAAAGAGAAAAGCCCACCAGGCGCGAGGTCCGGTCGAAATCCCGCGGGCTCACAGGGCCGCCTCCTCGATTGCCGCCGAACCATACGCCCCGACTTCGCGGGCGGCGCCCCGGCTTCTCACCCTGTCCGCCACCCCCTCCACCAGCTCGTAGATACAGGGGATGACGAGCAATGTCAGCGCCGTGGAGACCACAAGGCCCCCGATCACGGCCACTGCCATGGGAGTGCGGAGCTCGGTGCCGTCGCCGAAGCCCAGGGCCATGGGTGTCAGGCCCAGGACCGTGGTGGCCGTGGTCATCAGGATGGGCCGCAGCCGTACCGTCCCGGCCTCCACCAGCGCCGCCCGGCGTTCCCGGCCCCGGCCGCGCAGGATGTTGACGTAGTCCACCAGCACGATGGCGTTGTTGACCACGATACCTGCCAGCAGGATCATGCCGAGGAACACCACAATGGACAGCGACATGCCGGCCGCCGACAGGGTCACCGCGGTTCCGAAGAAGGCCAGCGGAATGGTGAAGAGAATGACGAACGGATGGAGCAGCGACTCGAACTGCGCGGCCATGATCACGTAGACCAGGAAGATGGAAAGGGCCAGCGCCAGCACCAGACTGCGGGACGAACGCTGCCACTCTTCGCTCTGGCCGGCCAGCAGGTAGGTCATCTGGGCCGGCCAGCTCACTTCCTCATCCAACGCTACCCGCACCTGCTCCACCGCAGCACCCAGGGAGAAGCCCGTCGCCAGGTTGGCACGGACAAGGGCCACCCGACGGCCGTTGACCCTGCGGACTTCGCTGGGCCCCTCACCGAGACGGACATCGGCGACGGCGCCCAGGGAGATGGGGCGCTCGGCCCCGGGGTTGATCACCACCTCCCGCACGTCCTCCACCGAACGCCGGTCGGCCTCGGCGAGCTGAACCACGATGGGAATGCGCCGATCCCGGAGGTTGAACAGGGTCGCCTCGGCGCCCTGAACCAGGTCCCGGATCTCGTGGGCCACGCGAGCCAGATCCAGGCCACTGCGCATGAGCCGCTCCCGGTCGTAGACGATTTCGATCTCCGGCGCACCGCTGCGCAGGGTGGTCTGGACATCGGCCAGGGCGGGCAGACCGGCCATCACCCGCTCCACCTCCCCGGCCTTGCGCCGCAGTTCGATGAGGTCGTGACCGTGAACCTCCACCTCCACCGGGGTGCGGAAGGTGAACAGCACCGGCCGGGAGACCTGCTGGCTCAGGTCCGGCAGCTCGGCGAATCGCTGCCGCAACCGGCCGATGACCTCCTGCTCCAGCCGGGGGTCGGAACTTGCCAGCAGCAGCCGGAACCGCGCCGTCTGCTCCCCCTCGTCCGAGCGTTGGCTGAATACGGGGTCGAATCCATAGGTCACCAGAACCGAGGCGATTCCCTCGCGTTCCTCGAGAATGGCCCTTTCAATCGGCACCAGGCGGGCGATGGTTTCCTCCAGGGGCGTGCCGGCGGAAAACGCCAGTTCGAAGGTGATCTCGCCCTGGTGAACCTCGGGCAGCAGTTCCGTGTCCATCCCCCGGAAGACCTGAAAGGTGATCACCAGGGCCACCGCCACCACCGCCGCCACGGCGGCGGGACGATCGAGAGCCCTCTCAAGAGCCCGGCGGTACCCCTCCCGCAGCCGGGCGAAACCCGTTTCCATCCATCGGGATGGGCCTCGCTCCATAAGCCATCCCAGGGCCGCCATGAGAAGCGACCCGGCTGCCGCAAACACACCGACAACCAGGGCTGCCAGTCCGAACACGATCTTGGCCGCCATTTCCACCGGCGCCCACACCGCGGTGCGGACGAGCAGCAAAGGCGCCACCAGCCAGCGCCGAAGACCACCCCCCAGAACCCGCCAATCCGTCCTCAGGGAGGCAACGGCGGCCAGGCGCAGCCGCGGCGGCGCAGCACCCCCGGGCACCACCACCCGGCCCACCTCCCGCGCCGCCAGCATGGGGATCAGGAAGAGTGCCACGGCGAGGGATGCCAGCAGCGACATCACCACCGCCAGTCCCAGGTCGCCGAAGGCCTGGCCTGCCACCCCTTCCACGAACACCATGGGGAGGAAAACGGCAATGGTCGTAACGGTGGAGGCCACCACCGCCGAACGCACCTCACGGGTTCCGCGCACCACCGCCGAAAGCAGATCGTCCCCTTCCTCGCCACACCGGAAAATGGACTCCAGCACCACGATGGAGGAGTCCACCAGCATTCCGATACCCAGGGCCAACCCGCCCAGCGACATGATGTTGAGGGAAACACCAAAAAGGTTCATGGGGGCAAAGGTGATCAGCAGCGAGGCCGGGATGGAAACGGCAATAATGGCGGTGGAGCGGAAACTGCGCAGGAAGAGGTACAGCACCAGAACCGCCAGCAAACCGCCGATCAGGGCGCTCTGGCGAACCTCGCGGATGGAACTCTCAATAAAGATGGACCGATCGGCCACGATCTCCAGCCGGGCGCCCTCCCGGTCGAGGAGCCGGGAGGCAAGTCCTGCCGCCCCCCGGGCGCCTGCCGGGGAACCGTCCCGCCCCCCATCGCCGGAGTCCGCCGCAGCAACACCTTCCCCGGGCGGCGGCCCGAGAGCGGCTCGAATCCGCCTGGAGAGTGCAACCATGTTGGCATCGGCTTCGCGGTATACATCCAGTTGGACACTTTCGAGCCCGTCGCTCCGGGTCGAGATCTGGCGCTCCCGGTGGGCACGCACCACCTCGCCCAGGTCCCGGACCCGCACCACCCGCCCCTCGTGGATCACCACCACCGTGTCGGCGATCTGCTCGAGGCTGGTGAACTCGTTCAAGGTGCGGACCATATACTCGACGCTGCCCTCCTCGAGGGTTCCGCCGGCCACGTTCACGTTCTCTGCCGCCAGCCGCTCCAGTACCCGGCGGGCGGACAGCCCCACCCGGGCCAGCTCGGCCCGCCGCAGCCGGACGTGGATCTCCTCGTCCAGCCCGCCTCGGATCTGGACCGCCGCCACGCCCTTAATGGGTTCCAGTTCCCGCTTGACCTGGAGTTCGGCCAGGCGGCGCAGGCGGCGCAACCCCTCCTCGCCCGCGAAACGGTCTCCTTCCCCGGCCAGGGACAGCTCGAGCACGGGATCCAGGGACGGGTCGAACCGCAGCACCAGCGGACGCTCCGCCTCGGCCGGCAGGAAGACCTGGTCGAGCCGCTCCAGGGTGTCCTGCACCGCGTCGGACATGCTGATGTCCCAGCCGAACTCCAGGATGACGTCCGACACGCCGGCCCGGGAAACGCTGGAAACCCGCTGCAGCCCGCTGATCACCCCCAGCACTTCCTCGATCGGCCGGCTGACCTCGTTTTCCACCTCTTCCGGCGCGGCGCCCGGGTATTCCGTCCGCACGGTCAGGGTCGGATAGGTAAGTTCCGGCATGAGATTGACGGGGAGCTGGAAATACGACAGCAAACCAAACACCACCGCGGCCAGGAACACCACTCCCACGGCGACCGGTCTGGTGGCGGCGAAGCTGCCCCGCTTCGGGTCGCCGGAGGCGGGTTCAGGGACCTCTTTCGGCGGTTGGGGCTCGTCTGGGATCGCCTGATCACCGGATGCTGCCGGCAAAGGCGCCTGTGTTGAGGGCTCCGGCCGCGTAGACCTACTTCTACGATGCGTCACGGTTGACCCCACCTACGACCCGGACCAGGGTCTCGGGCTTGAGCCCCGCCTGGCCGGCCACCACCACCCGGTCCCCTTCGGCCAGCAGAGCGTCCACCGTCAGCCACTCCCGGTCCTCCAGTTCCGGCACGATGGGGATCCGCTCGACCACGTCGCCCTCCGCCACCCGGTAGACAAAGGCCGTGGCGCCGTCCCAGGCCACCGCGCGCTTGGGGATGCGCAGCGCATCCGGCCGGACGGCGGTGATCAGCTCTGCCTGCAAAAACATGCCCGGGCGCAACCCCACCGCCCGCGGCACGGCCACCGTGAGTTTCACCGTGCCGGTCCGGGCATCCACCACCGGCGCGATCCGCTCCACCCGCGCTGCATAGACGATCCCGGGCGCCGCGTCCGAAGCGAGACGGACGGGCTGTCCCGACCGCACCCGGGCCAGATCCTTCTCCGGAACGTAGAGGTGGGTGATGAGGGAGTCGAAGTCGATGAGATCGAACAGGTGCTGCCCCGGCGTGACGTTGTCCCCGAGCTTGACCAGGCGTTGGGTCACGGTTCCGGCAATGGGCGCCCGGACTTCCGTGTAGGAAAGCTCACGCTCGGCGTCAGCCAGGGCCAGCTCCAACTGCTGCAGCTCATGGCGGGCGTTGGTCATGGCCTGCTCACTGATCAGGCGCTCTTCGTACATCCCCCGCTGCCGCTCGTACTCAGTGCGCATCCGCTCAAGCTGCCCCTGGGTCCGGGCGAGCGCCGTCCGCTGCTGATCGTCCCGCAGGCGGGCCAGAGTCTGGCCCCGCCGAACCGAGTCCCCCTCCTCGACCAGCAGTGCCACAACCTCCCGGGCCGCCTCCGCCCGCACCTGGACCGCCCGTTCGGCTTCCAGGTGGGTGGAGGCGCGCAGGGTCTCCTCGATGGCCCCCCGGCCCAGCACAGCGACCTCTACCGGAACCGCAACAGCGGTGTTGTTCTCGCCGCCGCCCTTGTCGGCGTCGCTGGCGTTTCCCCGCCGGCCGCACCCCGAGGCCAGAGCCGTCAACAGCACCACCAGCCCAAGCAGCCCACATCGTCTCCATGAAACCATGCCTCACCTCCTTCACATCTTGCGCCCGCAAACCCCGTACGGGGCCGCCCATTCTGGACCACGGGACCACGCATTCGGGTATACGCATTAATCGGGTCAGTGGTTCCGGCAGGCGTTCAAGGTTCTAGTTTCCACCCGTCCAGCCATAAGCGTGAGGCCGATCAGGCGGCGCCCCTGACGTGAAATAGGACCGATTCCACTTCCACGCGCCGGTTCCGTTCCCGCGTCTCCCGGCCGCCGTCGGCGACCGCCTGACACTTCGCCCTCGGCAACCATGACGGTCTCGCCGGCGTCGGCGACTGGACCGATTTGCAACTCCCGGGCACTATTTAAGGAACGTTGATGTGTTCTGGCTCTCGCCAGTATGCAAGTGGTCAGCCTGACCAGATGGATTCCGCCCATCGCTCTCGTACCGGCTGCTGGCATTGGTATCCCTGGAAGAGCCAGACCAGCGAGCCTATCGGAGAAAGCCAACGGCCCGGCTCATGGGAAGCGAGCCGGGCCGCAAACAGGCTGGTGAGAAGTCGCAAGCTTAGCGCACGGCCTCGCCGGGGCCCACGGGGATACCGATGGTATGCCAGATCACGAGCAACGCGATCCAGGCGATGCCGGTGAAAATGGCGTAGGGGAGCAGCAGGCGGATCAGGGTGCCGATTCCGGCGTCCTTGCGGTACTCCTTGATCCACGCCAGGGCCACCGGGAAGTAGGGGTACAGGGGTGAAATGCCGTTGGTGGTAGAGTCGCCGAGGCGGTAGGCAAGCTGGGAGACGGCAGGAGAGATCGGATTGTCCAGGTACAGGAACATGGGCACCATGATGGGCGCCAACATGGCCCACTTGGCGGCGCTGGAACCCAGGAATATGTTGAGCACCGCCACGATGATCACCGTCACCGCCAGCAGCAGGGAGCCCTGAAGGCGCAGGTCGTTGAGGAGGTTGGCGCCGAAGATGGCCACCACCCGGTCCAGGTTGGACCACTGGAAGAAGGCCACGAACTGGGCGATGACCAGCACCAGCACGATCAGGCCGCTGATCTCCTTGACGCTCTTGGTCATCATGGTGGGGATGTCTACCAGCTTGGTGATCTTGCGGGTAATGACGCCGAATACGGTGCCTGGAATGGCGAAGAAGAAGAAGAGGATCGCCACCATGCCACGGAAGAAGGGTCCCCGCATGGCGTCGGGCATGATCTGGACCACCCGGGCCGATTCCAGGTCGACCGGGCCTGTGCGGGACACGTAGATGTGCACGGTGGCCTCGTCGCGCCAGGTGCTCTCATCCACCCGGGCCAGTTCAAGTTTCTCTCCCTGGTAGCTGACGGCGCGCACCCGGCGGCCGTCCTCCACGGTGGTCACCGTGGTGCCGATCAGCCGGCGCAGGCGCTCTCCCTCGGGGGCCTCCCGCTCGATCACGGTTTGAATCTGGCTGGTGTCGTATTTCAGCAGGCCGCCCTCGGGCACGAATGTGGACAGGGCGATGGCGGAATACACACCCATGCTCACCAGGGCCCAGATCAGCCCCTTGCGCTCCAGCCTCCGGGTTTCCTCGTCCACCTCTTCGACCGCGGCGACGACCTCGGGCTTGCCGCAGGCCGGAATGGTGAACTTCCGCCCCACCCAGGCCATGACCACCGCCAACATGAGCACCGAGGCGATCATGAAGTAGAGGTTGGCGGCGGCGCCGACGTGGAGGTTGGGGTCCTCCAGCGCTTCATTGGTGAAACCGGCCAGCAGCACATCGGTTCCACGCGGGATGATCGTCGCCGTGAAGCCCGCTGTGCAGGCCGCATAGGCCAGCACGACCCCGGCCATGGGGTTCTTGCCCGCCTTCTTGAACGCCACGGCGGCAAGGGGGGGCACCACCACGATGCCGGCATCGGAGGCCAGGTTGCCCATGATCCCGGTCACCACGATGATGGGGAGCAGCAGCAGGTCCGGAACCCGGGTCATTCGGGCGAGGAGGGTTTCCATCAAACCCGTGTGAACGGCCAGGGAGACCCCCATGAGCATGACCAGCACCAAACCCATAGGAGCGAAGTGGGAGAAGTTGGTCACCATCTCCAGGACGAACCGCTGCAGGCCGTCCCGGGAGAGCAGGTTCTCGACGGTGACCGACTCCTGGCTGACCGGGTGGGTCACCGACACGTCGAGGACGTTGAACAGAAGCGAGCAGCCCAGGACAAAAACCGTCAGGTAGAGAAAAATCCAGAACGGATGCGGCAAGCGGTTGCCGGTGCGTTCGATCCAGGCGAGGAGTTTCTCCATCGGGTTTGCCTCCCTCACGATGCAGACGTTCTGCGGCGCTCCGGCGCCGAAATCGCCGGGACGAGCCGGACCCGGCGAAACTGCCGCAGCATCATACCGGCAACCGTCGTTAACCGCAAAAGATGCCAGAAGAAGCAAATTCGAGGCAGAATCTGCCATCAGGATGGCGAACGCTCCCGGATCCGCCCGGGTGATCTGGCCCGGAATGACGGTGGAAGCGCACTCCTGGCCGCCACGAGGTTCAGGGATGGATTCGCACCGTGATCACCGGTTTGCCAGCGCGTGCAGAATCTTCTCCAGGTGAGGGCGCACGTTCTCGGCGAGGC
>Ga0114946_10003437_pt1 | contig 10674 bp, 8 predicted proteins | sample WalLakDeSediment_FD_88676 | JGI IMG/M metagenome (GOLD analysis project Ga0114946, IMG submission 88676) | Lake sediment microbial communities from Walker lake, Nevada to study Microbial Dark Matter (Phase II) - Walker Lake 11/02/13 Deep Sediment | ecosystem: Environmental > Aquatic > Freshwater...
GATCGACATCGCCGTCCTCGCCCATGGCCCCGCTGCGCCCGATCACCCGGTCACCATCGCGCAGGGTCACGTCCAACCATAGCTCGTTGGAATCCGCCGTGCCCTGGGTCAGCGGGTGTCCGATCCGCAGCGTGCGTACCACGGTTTCGAGGAGGTAGCTGCCTCCGGGCTCCAGGACCGGCAGTTCGGGCCTCAGGGGCGCGTGCAGTGCCCCGTCGATGCGGCCGTCCTCCTTGATGCCGAACAGGTCGATTCGCGCGACGCCTTCCCGCAGGAACTGCTTGCGCGCCTGGATCAGCTCGGGGTCCATGTCCAGCAGCTGCGGGATCGCGGTATTTGCCACGGCGAAGCGGTGGTCGTGAACGCCCAGCCCCTGGCCGGGGAACACGCGGGCCGCCGGGTCACGCGACGGCGCGAAGGGCATGTGGCAGCCGTTGCAGCCGGGCTCGGCGCGCTCCGGGTAGTAGAAGCTGTCGACCCGGTGCCCGGAGACGCCGCTGGCCAGGAAGGTCCCGTAGTGATCCTGGCCGCGTAGCCAGCGGTAGTGATTCAGTTGCTCGGGCAGGGCGACCTTGTGACAGGTGCTGCAGAATTCCGGACTCTCGTGCAGGGGACGGAGTAGGGTCCGCTTGTGGAAGGCCGGCTTGGCCCGGATCAGCTGCCGGCCGATCGACGCCAGAAGGGCGTTGGCACTCTCCTCGAACGGGTAGCGCGGCGGGTCGGCGAGGGTGAAATCGGCGTTGCCCCGCGTGCTGTTGATCTCGGTGATTGCGTGACAGACCAGGCAGGTGATTCCGGCCTCCGCCGCCGGGTCCCTGTCGGGATCGTAATCCGGTCGGTCGAAAGCCCCCGAATAGAGGGGCAGGGGGTCGTGGCAGCCGGCACAGAGGCGTGCCGCGCCGACGTCGCCGTCGCGTGCCAGCGCCACGGCACGGGTTTCCTCTACGCTGAAACGGTACGCCGGGTTATTGAAGGAACTGTGGCGATGCATGCTGGTTGCGTGCTGTTCGGCGATGTCCGCGTGACATCCGGCACAGAAGTCGTCCCGCATCAGCCGCTCCGGGGCCAACCCGGCGGCGTCGCCCGTGCCGGCGAGCCGAGTGAGGGCCGGTTCGAACGCGGCGCTGGCGGTGCCCTCGAGCCCAGGTGAGTGGTAAAGGTGCAGGGCGCCGGTCGCCGCACCGAGGACCACGATCAGCAACGCCCAGCGTGGTGCGCGCTGCCAGCGCAGGGGCGGGCCGGCGAGTCGGTGCAGCAGGAAGAGCCAGATGCCGGCCAGCGGCGCGGCGACGTGAAGCCAGTAGAAGACGTCGCGCGCTGCCGGGTGGTGAACCGCCAGGAAATCGAAGCGCACCAGCATCAGTCCCGAGCCGATCAGGACGATTCCCGCAAGCCCCAGGCCGATGCCGGCTCCGATCGCATAGGGGTTTGGGCGGCGCCAGGCGCGGCGCATGTGAGCGGTGGCGAAGACCAGGAAGACGGGAATCAGCAGGAGTCCCAGCGCCAGGTGCAGCAGGACCATCAGCAGGTAGGCAAAGCCCTGCAGATCCTGGCCAGTCAGGGCCTCGGCCAGCGTGATACCTGCGAGGTAAAGCGAATTGACCGCCAGCAGCGCGAACAGAACGAGCAGCAGGGTCAGCAGGGGCCGCAGGCCGCGCCCGATGACGGGCACGGCCCCCTTGGGGAGTCTCATTCCGGGTGTGCCGCGGCGCTGCTTCCTGGTGCTGGCCATTGCTTCAAGCGTCTCAGACCACCGATTCCGCGAATGCCGCGTATGTCGGGGTTACCTCCGTGGGTTGTCTGAAACAAAGCTATTCCCCTGCGCCGGGCGCGTCAATCCGTGCCGGCGACAGGGGTATGCATCGGCGTGATCAAATCGCCCGGATGGATTCCACCATGCTCATGAAACGGGGCTCTTCCTGCTGAACCGTATTTTCAGGACCCGTGAACTTGAAGAAGACCGCACCTTCCGGACCCTCCGCGATCGCGCCGATGAGCCGGTAGCCCGGCCGCAGGTCAGCCCTGGGCGCCATGGGACCGGCCGCCGCATTGTAGGTGCCGCTGGCCCGGACCAGGGTCACGCGGGTGCCATGGATATCCATGGTCTCCCGCTCGGCCACTTCGCTGGTCGGACGGCCATCGTCCTGGTCGAATTGCTGGAACCAGCGGTTGACATTGGCTTCCACCGTTCCTCCTTCGCCGGGACCGAAATAGAACACCGCAATCTCGCCCGGATCGCTATCCCCCTCGGCCGCGCTGGTGTGGTAGGTCGCCACCCGCATCGGGCGTTGCGACTGTGCAACCCAGGCCTCGGGGACGGACCAGGACAGACCGGCGACCGCGCCCTGGGCGGTTGCAGGCGGCACCTGTTCCGCGGAGGGCCGGGGCTGCTGCGTCGGCGCCACCGGGTCGGTCACGGCGCCCGTCTCGGGTGTCTGTTCCGGGGCGCACGCCACAAGCGTCATGGCCAGGAGGGAGGCCAGCAACGGGCCGGAAAATCGTGAAGTCATGAGTGGAAAACCTCGCGTGTCTGGAGTCGTTGAGTCGCGTTTCTGCGGTTGACGCCGGAATTACCGGCGCCGGTCACAGCAGTTTGGCGTAAGCAAAGAAGCCATGTGAGCTTAGCAGATTCAAGACGGGGCAAGTCCGCCAGTCATTGGGTAGCGTGAAGGTCACGGCTACGTCTGCAACAGGACCCACGCTGCGATGGCAGCTTACGCCCTGCACTTCAGCTTATGGAGTGCGGGAGCTTGCTCCCGCTATTCGGCGCCGGGAGTACCCAGCTCCCCACAGCGGCGGCAAGCCGCCGCACTCCCTAGGGGCTTGTGCTTTCATCCTTCGCGGTGGCGCGCTCCGAGGTCATGAGGGTTAGCGTGGCGATCACAGAAGGGTCTCCACGGTTTCGACGCGATAGCGGCTGAGTTGGAGTTGCTCCGGCCATGCACCCGGTGTCAGCCGCGCCTTGTGCCACAGCGCATCGATGAAGTCCGCCGGTTCCGGCAACTGCTCCCACACCGCGGGCAGGAATGTGGCCCTCAGCGCACCGCTACGGACGACCAGGCCGTCGATGCCCGGGCGCAGTGCCGCGAGCAGCGCGTCGCGCGTCTCGATGAGCAGTGTTTCATGCGGCCCGAGGGTGGCGACCGACAGTTGCAGCCCGGCAAGCTCCCAGACCTCGAGTCCGGGGAAGCGGGGGTCCCGCCGCGCGGCCGCATAGGCGTTTTCCGCGACGTCCTCGGCGAGCGGACGGGTGGGTTCCAGGCTGCCGATGCAGCCGCGCAGCGTCCCCGCGCGTTTCAGGGTGACGAAGCTGGCCCCGGGACGCAGCAGCAACCCGGTTTCCCGGCGCGGGTCGATGACCGGGGCCGGAAGCCGTTCCGCCGCATGGCGGACGCCCTGCGCGGCGATTTCCAGCAGCCGGTCACGCATGCCCGTGGCGGAGACCGGGGCCATCCGCTCAGTGGAACGCCCAAGCGCCATAACCCACCACTTCCCTGCGCGGACCAGCGGTGTCGCCGGAGTTGCGCAGGTCCAGCGTCTCGATTTTGAGCCCGCGCCTGCGCGCCACCCGTAACAGACCTGCCAGTGGCTGGTAGCCGCAGGCCTTGTATGGATCCAGTTGGCCCTCGTCACAGGACTCGATCGCCCGGGAGGTTTCCGCGTCGAGCGCCTGGGCGGTGGGGTAGTCGTGGTAGTGCGACAGGTCCGAGCTGACGACGATCAGGGTTTCGGGACCGCCCCAGAGCCGCTCCAGAATCTCTGCAACGGTCTCCGGCCCGGCCTCTCCGACCACCAGAGGGACGAGCGTGAAGTCGTGCAGGAGCAGCTGCAGAAACGGCAGATGGACCTCCAGGCTGTGTTCCGGTCCATGTGCCTCGTCAAGGTTCGTCACCCCGGGAAGCCCGCCGATGGTATCGACCGCCGGGCGGTCGATCGGAACCACTCCGAGAGGCGTCCGATACGCGGTCGCCGCCGTGGTCGCGACACCGCGGAACGGCACCCGGTGCGAGGGGCCGAGCAGGACGACCCTGCGTATCCGACTCGCACCGGCGCCCAGGGCGGCGTAGGCCGAGGCGGCCACCGGGCCTGAGTAGGGGAGTCCTGCATGTGGCGCGACCAGCGCCTTCGGGCACCAGGCGGGGTCTCGGCGTGGCGCCGCCTCCGACATCAGGGCCAGGATCTGCTCCTTCAGTGTTGCCGGGTCCTCCGGGTAGAACAGGCCAGCAACTGCAGGTTGACGAATATTCGGCTGTGCTTCCATGACCTTGTGAAAATCGCTCAGAGTTGGTTTGAATGCCCTTGTATCGATTGCAATTATCGGTTATCTCCAAGGGTCGGATGCTGCGATTGAAGCTCTGTGCCACCGGAGCGGAGTGCCGTTCGTAATAGGTCGGTCTTCCGGCCTCTACATTAGACAATGCTAATATGACCCGAGCTTACGGGGACATGGAGGCGGACGCAAGCTTCGAACCTAAACCTTTCGACCATTTTGGCTGACGACGGTTGCGTCTTCGGTTGGAGTGCCCGCGCGGAACTGCGTGCAGGGGTATGGGTCAGATTGCAGTAGAGTATTTTAAGAGAGTCGAAAGTGATGACCGAGGTTGTCAACTGGGACGGGTTCACCGTTCCGACCCGCTTCTGGCGGACGTTGGCGGATGGACGTGTGCAGTGCGATCTGTGCCCCAGGCTTTGCCGGATGAAGCCCGGTCAGCGGGGCGCCTGCTTCGTGCGAGCGAACCTGGATGGCGCAGTGGTCTTGACGACCTATGGGCGTTCCAGCGGCTATTGCATCGACCCCATCGAGAAGAAGCCGCTGAACCATTTCCTGCCGGGTACCCCGGTGCTGTCCTTCGGTACCGCCGGCTGCAATCTCGCCTGTAAATTCTGCCAGAACTGGGACATCAGCAAGTCGCGCGAACTCGACACCCTGATGGATCGCGCCGATCCGGCGACGATCGCCCGCGCAGCCGTGGCATGGGGTTGCCGCTCGGTGGCTTTCACCTACAACGATCCGGTGATCTTCCACGAGTACGCCCAGGATGTCGCGGCCGCCTGCAGCGCCGAGGGCGTAGGCACGGTGGCGGTCACCGCGAACTACATCAGTGAGGAAGCGCGGGCCGAGTTCTACGCCGGCATGGACGCGGCAAACGTGGACCTGAAGGCCTTCACCGAACGTTTCTATCACCGGCTCACCGGTGCCCACCTGCAGCCCGTGCTGGACAACCTCGAGTGGCTGGTGCGGGAAACGAAGGTCTGGGTGGAACTGACCACCCTGCTGATCCCTGGCGAGAACGACAGCGACGACGAGATCCGAAACATGTGCGACTGGGTCGTCGACAGACTCGGGCCCCAGGTGCCCATGCACTTCAGCGCATTCCACCCCGACTTCCGGATGACCGATCATCCGCCGACGCCGGTGCAGACCCTGCGCCGAGCCCGGCGCATCGCCCTGGATGCGGGGCTTCGGTACGCGTACACGGGCAACGCCTACGATCCGGCCGGGCAGTCCACCTACTGTCATGCCTGCGGGCAGTGCCTGATCGGGCGCTCCGGGTACGAGATCACCGCCTGGAATCTGGACCAGGATGGTTGCTGCAGCGTCTGCGCGACACCGCTGGCCGGGCACTTCGAACCCCTCCCCGGCGACTGGGGCTCCCGGCGTCAACCCGTCCGCCTCGCCGAATACGCGTAGGGCGCCGCCTCGCCGGGCGGATCGACGGTTGCTATGCTTGCGGCCGCCATGCGTATCCTGTTCCTGACTCACAGTTTCAACAGCCTCAGCCAGCGCCTGTTCGTGGAACTGCGGCGCCTCGGGCATGAGATCTCCATCGAGTTCGACATCAACGACCGGGTGACCGAGGAGGCCGTCGCGCTGTACCGGCCGGACCTGGTGATCGCGCCGTTCCTGAAGCGCGCGATTCCGGAGTCGGTATGGCGTCAGACGCTCTGCTGGATCGTGCACCCGGGTCCGGTGGGCGATCGCGGCCCGGCAGCGCTGGATTGGGCCATCGAGGAGAACGCCGCACAGTGGGGCGTGACCGTGCTCCAGGCCGATGCCCAGATGGATGCCGGCGATGTCTGGGCCTCGGCGGAGTTTCCGATGCGGGCAGGGTCCAAGAGCAGCCTGTACCGTCGCGAAGTCGCTGATGTCGCGGTCCGTGCGGTCACGCTCGCACTGGAGAGGCTCCATGATCCGGACTTCCGGCCCGCGGCGCTGCCCGAAAACCCGGACGGCAGTCGCGGGAGGTGGCGGCCCGCGATCAAGGCCGCGCAGCGGCGCATCGACTGGGGCAACGACAGCACGGCCGGCGTATTGCGCAGGATACGGGCCGCCGACGGGTTCCCTGGTGTCCGCGACGAGATCCTGGGGTTGCCGGTGCGCCTGTTCAATGCCTGGCCGGAGTCAAGCCTGCGCGGTGAACCGGGAGCGGTGATCGCCACCCGCGACGGCGCGGTCTGCCGGGCCACCCGGGATGCGGCGGTGTGGATCACGCACCTGCGCGAGGTCGGGTCCGAACAGGGTGATCTGAAGCTGCCCGCGGTACAGGTGCTGGGTGCCGACCGCCTGAGCGGCGTGCCGGAGGTTCCGCTGGACCCCTTTGCCGCGGGGGACGGGGATACCTGGCAAGAGATCGAGTGCCGGATCGATGACGGTGTCGGCTACCTCTCCTTCGAATTCCACAACGGGGCGATGTCGACCGAGCAGTGCCGCCGGCTGTTGGCGGCCTGGGAACGATTGCGGCAGACATCCGCCCGCGTGCTGGTGCTGCTGGGCGGGAGCGACTTCTGGTCGAACGGCATCCACCTGCACCGGATCGAGGCAGAGGGCACACCGGCCGACGCCTCCTGGGACAACATCGAGGCGATGAACGACCTGACCCGGGCGATCATCGAGACCGACGACCGGCTGGTGATTGCGGCCCTGCGCGGCAACGCGGGGGCTGGCGGCGTCTTTCTTGCCCTGGCTGCGGACGAGGTCTGGGCGGCGCCTGGCGTGGTGTTGAACCCCCACTACAAGAACATGGGCAACCTGTACGGTTCCGAGTACTGGACCTATCTGCTGCCGCGGCGAGCCGGTGTCGACGGCGCGCGGACCATCATCGGGAACCGCCTGCCGCTGAGCGCCCCGGAGGCGATGCAGGCCGGGTTGCTCGATGCGGTGTTCGGCAGCGACGCTGCCGACTTCGCGGAACGGGCGTGCCGGCGCGCCGAGGACCTGGCGTCGGCACCCGATCTGCCCGAGCGTCTCCAGGCCAAGCAGGCGCGGCGCCGGCAGGACGAGGCCCGGCGGCCGCTCGCAGACTACCGGGAAGAGGAGATGCGGCACATGCGGCTGAATTTCTTCGGCTTCGATCCCAGTTATCATGTGGCGCGGTACAACTTCGTGCACCGCGTGCCGCAATCCCGTACGCCGCTTCATCTCGCCCTGCACCGACGCATCGGCGCAGGCGGGGGCTTGGGCGCCACTGCAAGGATCAGAACATGAGCGAACGTTTCACGGTCTCCGTCGAACCCGGGCTGGCGCAGGAGTTCGACGCTTTCATGAAGCGCAAGGGGTACAGCAACCGGTCGGAGGCGGTCCGTGACCTGATCCGGGGTGCGTTGGCCACGGAGCGCCTGGATCCCGACCAGGACGGTGCCTGCGTTGGCGTGCTGAGCTACATGTATGACCATCACGAACGCGAGTTGAGCAAGCGCCTTACCCAGGCTCACCATGCCCACTACAACCTGACCGTGACCACGCTGCATATGCACCTGGACCACGATCTTTGCGTGGAATCCGTACTGCTCAGGGGCAAGGCCAGCGACGTCCAGGCTTTTGCCGAATCGGTCGTGGCGCGACCCGGAATACGGCACGGCCAGCTGCACCGCATCCCCCTGGAACACGCGTTGGAGGAGCGGCCGGCCGCGGGTCCCCATCACGGGCGCGGGCACAAGCATGATCGGTGAGTCGCGCGGGGGCCTGCGGGACCTGGAGATGGTGGCGGGACGGTGACCGCAGGGGGTGTAGTGGCGGCCGGGCATCCCGCCACCGCGGAGGCGGCTGCCACGATCCTCGACGCCGGGGGGAACGCCTTCGACGCGGTGATCGCTGCACAGTTCGCTGCCTGCGTCGCGGAGCCGGTGCTCTGTTCCCTGGGGGGCGGAGGGTTTCTGCTGGCCAGGCAGGGGCGCGGTCCCGTGCAGGCACTGGACTTCTTCGTGCAGACGCCTCGGTACAAGCGGCCGGTGGGCGAGATCGAGTTTCTCCCGATCCTCGCCGATTTCGGCGACGCCCAGCAGGAGTTCCACATCGGCCTTGGCTCAGTGGCCGCGCCCGGCATGGTGCGCGGCCTCTTTGCCGCGCATCGCGGCCTGGGATCCCTCCCCATGCACGTGCTGGTGGAACCCGCCGTGCGACTGGCGCGTGACGGCGTCCGGGTCAATGCGCTGCAGGCCCATGCCTTCCGGATCGTGGAGGCGATCTATGCCCATTCGGAGGACTCGCGCGCCCTGTTCGCGAGTCCCACCCGCCCCGGCTCGCTGGTGGTGGAAGGCGACCTGCTCCGCCAGACGGACCTGGCCGATGTCCTCGAACGTCTGGCTCGTGAGGGCGAACAGTGGTTCTACGAGGGTGAATTCGCGCATCTGTTGGCGGACCTGAGCCGGCGCGACGGCGGCCTGCTGCGACTGGAAGACCTCCGCGAGTACCGTGCGGAGAACCGGGAGCCGCTGGCCCTGGATTACCGGGGGCATCGGATCTGGACCAATCCGCCCCCCTCGTCGGGGGGGATTCTCCTCGGCTTTGCCTTGAAGCTAATGGAGGCCTTTGATGTCCCCGATGGTCGTTTCGGTTCGACGCGCCATCTCGAGAGGCTGTCGCGGGTGATGGCCTTGACCGACCGGGCGCGGCTGGAGGCGATGTGCGATGACGAAGGCTCCCCCGATGCCCGGGCACTGCTGGATCCGTCTCTCCTGGACCGGTACCTGGGGGAACTGCAGGGGTTGAGCCCCGCGTTTCGGGGAACGACGCACGTCAGCGTGATTGATGGCAGGGGCAACGTCGCCAGCCTGACCGCCAGCAACGGGGAGGGCTGTGGCAGGCTGATCCCGGATACCGGCATCATGTTGAACAACATGCTCGGGGAGCAGGATCTCAACCCCAGCGGTTTCTTCCGCTGGCGGGAGGATGAGCGGCTGACCTCGATGATGGCACCGACGCTGGTTGTGCGCGCCGACGGCGGCGAGGTCGCGCTGGGCTCCGGCGGCTCCAACCGCATCCGCACCGCGATCCTGCAGGTGCTGGTGAACCTGCTGGATTTCGGGATGCCCCTGGACAAGGCGGTCGATGCCCCGCGCATTCATTTTGAAAACCAGCTCCTCAGTGTCGAGGCCGGCTTTGGCTTCGATGCCGATTTCTCCGCCTTCCTGGCCCGCCATCCCGAGCATCGCCTGTGGACGGATCGGAGCCTGTTCTTCGGTGGTGTGCACGCGGTGACCCGCGGACCCGAAGGGTTCTTCGGCACTGGCGATTCACGGCGTGGGGGCGTCGTCCAAACGGCACAGGGACCTTCGTCGGAGGCCACGGGCGAGGGCGATTGACCGGCGCGAGGACCCTGTTGATCCCGATTCCGGGCAGGATGCTCGAAGGTGGATCTGGTTTGCAGAAGGCCGGCCGGGTAAGATCAGCGATATGAGAAATTGATCTTACTGGCGAATCACGGCGATGAAGGCAGAACTCTACGAGTGGGCATCGACAGGGCCCGGCGCGAGCCCGTTCAACACCAGATCCCGACGAATGTTCTACGTGTTCCGGGCGGTGCTGGCGGCTCTTGCGGCCTTTGCCCTGGTTGCGATGTCGGCCCCGGTGCTGGCGCATTACCCCTGGATTACCGTCGTGGAGGGAGACGCCGGCCCGGCGTTCCGGGTTCATTTCGGTCACCGGTTTCCCGCCGAGGGCCGCCTGGCGCCGCATCAGTTGCAGGCCGTCCACCTGATCGCACCGGACGGGGTAGCGCATGAGTTGGCGCTGGAGGATGACGAACTTCACCCCCTGCCGCCCCTGGGCGAGGGTACGCATCTGCTCGTGGTCGAACAGAACTTGAGCTTCTGGAGCCGTACCCACGAGGGGGGGCGGCGTGCCTCCCGCGAACAGTATCCAGACGCATTCAGCTGCAGCCAGTCGGCAAACGTGATGAAGGCCGTCGTGGGCCGTGGCGCGGGCGAAGCCTGGGCGCAGGAACAGGGCCACCCCCTGGAGCTGATTCCGCTGAGCGATCCATCGACGCTGCGGACCGGGGATCCGCTGGAGGTCCGGGTTCTGCTTCACGGCGAGCCCTGGACGAGAGAGATTCGTGCGACCTACGCGGGACACGAGGCGCAGGATGAGGAGGCCTACGCCGTCCGTGTGGCCACGAACGACGAGGGTGTCGCCCGTTTCGTTCCGGCCGTCGCCGGCCGCTGGCTGGTTCTGGCGCACGCGGGAGAGGACTTCCCCGATCCGGCGATCTGCGACCGCAGGTCGTACCACTCGACCCTGACCTTCGTGGTTCGATGAGCGTGTGCCTGCGGCGACGATCGCGAATGGGTGCCCAACGGCGCAGGCGCGAAGAACGCCTGATCGCGGGTCTCACCGGGTTGCTGCTGCTGCTGCCCGTTTCGAATGTGCTGGCGCACGCCCTGCTGCACGAGTCC
>Ga0114946_10003438_pt1 | contig 10673 bp, 11 predicted proteins | sample WalLakDeSediment_FD_88676 | JGI IMG/M metagenome (GOLD analysis project Ga0114946, IMG submission 88676) | Lake sediment microbial communities from Walker lake, Nevada to study Microbial Dark Matter (Phase II) - Walker Lake 11/02/13 Deep Sediment | ecosystem: Environmental > Aquatic >...
GATTTAAATCATCTAAAATCTAACCGAAGGGGGCGATTGGTATGGACGGTTGAAATTATACTCAATAAGCCATTCGGTTAGCCGGGGATCGAACTCTTCAGGGTCTAAAGCTAAATTTGAGTTGTAGAGCCAATGACATTCTCCCCGACGCAAGCGTCGGGGTATCACAGCAACGTTAACTGGTCTTTGTGAATCTGAACGTATTCGGGGGCAGAACCGTGCTCTTTAACATAGTTTCCATTTACCGGATTCGCCGCAAGCGGCGGGGAATGAGACCCTAAAAGAGATTCACTTTTGAGCTGACTAATGTCATGGAGGGAGGAGAGGCGTCGCGTTGTGTTTTTTTATCCTCATCATATGGTATCATTCTAACTTGTGGGCAGAAAGGAATTCGGCTAAACAGTTATCGGAGGAGATCGAATATGAGAGAGTGCATCATGGAGCAAAACAAAGAAAAATGTAGCTGTACTTACGAACCATGCAGCAGGAAGGGCATTTGCTGCGAATGCCTGAGATACCATTGGCGGTCAGGCGAACTGCCGGCCTGCTTTTTCCCCGACAATGTGGAGAAGACTTATGACCGCTCTATGGAAAGATTTATTGAGACTTATCAAAAAAGAGGACGACCGTGATTAACAACCCAAAAAGGTAGATTCTTCGCCTCGCGCGGAATGGACAGGCAGATTGCTAAATAGTGTGCTATACTTTTTGTAAATCGACTCCAATAAATTCAATTCTTCAAATCCCTGGGTTCCCAAGAAAATTGCAAGGTTTTCTTGGGATGCTTTAATATGCCAAGAATAGATAACCGAGCTGATAATGAGCTTCGCCCCGTGCGTATAATTTTAGGGTACCAGAGTTTTGCCGAGGGGTCAGCTTTAATTGAACTAGGGAAAACAAGGGTGCTTTGCTCTGTGAGCATGGGAGGAAGGGTGCCCAATTTTCTGAAAGGCGGTGGTCAGGGCTGGGTTACTGCAGAGTATGGTATGTTGCCGCGCTCCACACTTACTCGCACACCTCGCGATAGGGCAGGGGGAAGAAGCCAGGAAATCCAACGCCTTATCGGTCGCAGTTTGAGAGCAGCCACTAACCTGGCTATCCTGGGAGAAAGGACATTTGTAGTAGATTGTGATGTATTGCAAGCAGACGGTGGCACCAGAACAGCAGCTATCACCGGTGGATATGTTGCTCTTTATCACGCTTTCCATAATTTAAGAAAACAGGGCGTTTTGCCATTTATGCCCTTAAATAAAATGATAGCTGCCACCAGCGGGGGCATTGTGCATGGCAATATGCTACTCGACCTTTGCTACGAAGAAGACTACCAGGCTGAAGTTGATTTCAATGTTGTCATGACTGACAAAAATGAGTTTGTGGAAATTCAGGGAACTGCCGAAGGCAAAACTTTCTCTAAAGAGACTGCGGATGCCTTACTTTCTTTAGCCCAGCAAGGGATAGATAAACTGTTCAAAATCCAGAGGGAAACCTTGAGGGCTTTGTCCTGAATTTGCATGCAGCTTCCTCGCACTTGCTTGCCTTGTTATTGGAGATAAGGCGGAAACCAATTTGAAGAGATATCCAGGATTATTGACAGGAAGTGGCTATGTTGCTGGAGGCAGAGATAAACTCCGCCACTACCAAATTTTCGTAGTTGCCTGATTCATCAGGCTCCCCTCGCCCAATAAATTGGGCAACTACATTGTCACTTTCGTAGGGTCGAGGCTTGTCCCCGACATTGAGGAAATACTACTTTCGGGACAACCTCTTAAGGTAGCAGGGTTTGCATTGACATCCACCCTGTGTTAGATTTGCCTTCTAAATTTGTATAAAATGCTTTATACTTTGGGAAAATCATTGCAATGGCAAAAGAAGAATGAGAGGTTTATAGAAAAATGACCCAATTGGAGTTAGCTCGAAAGGGGATTGTTTCACACCAGGTGAAGCATGTGGCCGAAAAAGAAGGGGTGGAGACCGATTTTATCCTTCGAGGCTTGACTGAGGGTAAAATCATAATACCTGCCAATGTTAATCACGCAAATCTAATCCCCTGTGGCATAGGCGCAGGGTTGAGGACCAAGGTCAATGCTAACATAGGCACGTCCTCAGATTTTTGTGATTTGAACACGGAACTAAGGAAACTACAAGCCGCCATCGACTTTGGTGCCGATACCGTAATGGACCTGAGCACCGGGGGAGATATTTCGGCTATCAGGAGGGCGCTCATGAGTGCGAGCACCGTGCCGGTGGGGACGGTGCCTATTTACGAGGCGGGTATTGAAGCTATCGAGAATCGAGGAGCCATCGTGAACATGACCACCGACGAGATTTTCGCCGTAATCCAGGAACACGCTAAAGACGGCGTTGATTTCATGACCGTTCATTGCGGAGTGACCCAGGCATCTGTAGCGAGACTTAAGAAGCAGGGTAGGATAACTGATATAGTGTCTCGAGGAGGAGCTTTCCTCATCGGTTGGATGCTCCACAATGATGAGGAGAATCCTTTATATCAATATTATGACCGCTTGCTGGACCTGGCTCGTGAATATGATTTTGCTTTGAGTTTGGGCGATGGCTTGCGTCCGGGATGTCTGGCTGATGCCACCGACAGAGCTCAAGTCGAAGAGTTAATCATTCTTGGTGAATTAGTGGAACACGCCAGGGAAGCTGGCATTCAAGCCATGGTCGAAGGTCCCGGGCATTTGCCATTGGACCAAATAGCCACTAATGTTCAATTGGAAAAAAGCCTTTGCCGTGGGGCGCCTTTCTATGTCCTTGGTCCTCTCGTGACCGATGTAGGTGCTGGCTACGACCATATAACTGCTGCTATTGGAGGGGCAATTGCCGCTGCCGCTGGCGCAGATTTTTTGTGCTACGTTACCCCCACTGAACACCTTTCACTCCCCAATGTGGAGGATGTTAAAGAGGGGGTAATCGCCTCCCGTATAGCTGCTCACGCGGCCGATATTGTTAAGGGCGTAAAGGGTGCCAAAGAGTGGGATGAACAAATGTCCAGGGCGCGCAAGGCTCTTGACTGGGAAACCCAGGCTAAACTGTCTCTAGACCCGGAACTTTGGCAGCGGGTCCATGGTAAGATTCCTGCTAGCGGAGCGACTTGCAGCATGTGCGGTAAATATTGCGCCATGGCAACAGTAGAAAAGTATTTAGGCATATCAGCAAGCAAATGCTGACTGAGATTGCTTCGCTGTGCTCGTCTTGAGTGAAGTGAGATTCTTCGCTTCGCTCAGAATGACAACCCTATCCTGTCATTGCGAGGAGCATAGCGAAGAAGCAATCTCCACAGATTGCTTCGCACCTTACAGGTGCTCGCAATGACATGGGAAGGAGGCTCGGAACGACGAGGAGCGAGGGGCTTCGCTGGGATTGCTTCGCTGTGCTCGCAATGACACCTGCTCCTGTCTTTGCGAGGAACGAAGTGACGAAGCAATCTCGGCGGGGATGGGATTGCCACGCCCCGACAAGCCGGGGCTCGCAGCTAATATTTTGAAATGAAGGCAGAGATAATACCCGTTGGCACAGAAATTTTACTGGGCAATATAATTGATACTAATTCTTCCTTTCTCGCTAATCAATTACCTTTACTGGGAATTGACTTATATTTTATCTCTACGGTAGGCGACAATCAGAAAAGGTTAGTTGATACCTTGAAACGAGCATGGAAGAGGGCAGACCTTATCATCACCACAGGTGGTTTGGGGCCTACCCAAGATGATATTACCCGAGCGGCTATTGGCAAACTAGTGGGTGAGGAGCCGAAAGTTGATGAGAAATTATGGCAGGATTTGCAGGATTTGTTCAGCCGCTATCCTGGGAAAATACCACAAAGTAATATAAAACAGGCAACTATCATCCCTTCTGCCCAGGTCATTCCCAATCGTATGGGCACAGCGCCTGGCTGGTGGGTTGAGAAGGACGACCACATAATTATAGCCTTACCGGGTCCAACTGATGAGATGAAATTGATGTGGCAAGAAGGCATGCTGCCTAAACTGCAGCAAAGGGTGACCGGGACAGTGATTGTCTCCAAGACGATTAAGACTTTCAGGTTAGCCGAGTCCAATGTAGATGAATTGGTAGCCCCTCTTTCCAAACTATCTAACCCTACTTTAGCTACCTATATCAACCCCGATGGTGTTTATCTGCGTATCACAGCCAAGGCAAAGGAGAAGGCAGAAGCTCAACACCTTATTTCCCAAAGCGAAGGGAAAATTCGAAACATTCTTTCCTCTCATATTTGGGGGGTAGACGATGATACCCTGGACTCTGTTATTGGGGAGCTGCTCAGAGCTAAAAACTTGTGTTTAGCCACCATGGAATCTTGCACTGAGGGGCTTCTATGCAGCACCATTGCCGGTGGCCGAGAAAGCTATACTTACTTCAAAGGAGGATTGCTAACTTGCTGTGACGAGGCTAAGGCGGCTTGCGGTGTGGATACCTCCATTATGGAACAATACGACGGGGAAAGCACTCAGGTAGCTAAGGCAATGGCTGAGACCGCTCGCAGGAGTTTGAAAGCCGATATTGGCATGGGTGTTGGAGGCAACATGAATCCAGATAAAAATTCCGGCGATGCGTTCATAGGACTGAGCAGTGATAAATTTGAGCGAGCCTTCACCCATGTCCTCCGCGGAAATCGCTCAAGGATGAAGCAAAGGGCAGTTTATGCCGCCCTTTTTGACTTAAGAGAGATGCTGCTTGAGGAGGTCTAATGCACTTAATTATAGATGGCTATTCCAGCAACCAAAAAATTCTCCGAGACGAAGATTTCCTTCGCAAGTGGTTGGAAAGTTATCCCGCCAAGATTGGCATGACCAGGATTTCACCACCATATGTGATTGAATATGTAGGACCGGTGTTAGAGGATTGGGGAATATCAGGATTTGTTTTTATAGCCGAAAGTCATATTGGCATCCATACCTTCGTTGAGCGGAATTACATTAATATAGACATTTTCTCTTGCAAGGATTTTGATACCGAGAAAGCAATAAAAGATTTTCGAGATGGATTCCAGCTGACTAAATCACGAACCTGCCTGATTGACAGAGAATGGCCCAAAGCAGAACCTGCGCTGGTCAATCCTCAAAGTTTTGTTTACCATGAATGACCGCGACTGTCACACTGATCCCTTCGCTTGTTGTCATGGGGGAACATTCCTGCCCCATCGGGTCTTTGCTGGATTAGCACCACCTTATTCAAATTTACAGCAAGCCAAGGCTATAATTTTGCCTGTCCCCTATGACAGCACCAGTGAATGGCGAGGCGGATCTCGCCATGGCCCACAAGCTATCATCGATGCCTCTCAGTATTTGGAGCTTTATGATTTAGAGCTGGACCGTGAGATATACAAAGTTGGTATTTGTACCCTGCCCCAGGTAGAACCTCTAATGAGCGGCCCCCAAGATATGATTGAGAGGGTTTATCAAGTTACTAAGGGCTTAATACAAAAGGGGAAATTTGTAGTGATGCTTGGTGGAGAACACTCTCTTTCCTTAGGGGCAGTTCGAGCTTTCAAGGAAGAATTTCCCAGGCTTTCTGTGCTGCAACTGGATGCCCATGCTGACCTTCGAGACGAATATCTGGGAACCAAATATAGCCAGGCTTGCGTTATACGCCGCATCTTCGAGCTTTGCCCTATTGCTCAAGTGGGAGTGCGCAGCCTTAGCTGGGAAGAAAAACAATTCTTAACACAAAACAAGCTGATGCCCTTCTATATGTCTGATCTGACATCAAATACAGCTCCTATAGACCAGATAGTGAACTCACTCAGTGAAGATGTTTATGTCACCATAGATGTAGATGTTTTGGACCCTTCAATTATGTCGGCAGTAGGCACCCCCGAGCCCGATGGTATGCCATGGCGGCAGGTTTTAGATATAGTAGAATCAGTAGCCCGTCACAAGCACATAGTGGGCTTTGATTTAATGGAATTTTGCCCCGATGAAGGTCCAAGTTCTTGTGCCTTTCTACTGGCTAAATTAGCTTACAAGCTTATCGGTTGCGCTGTGCTACGAGAGGAAGGATGAGAGGCAACATAAGTTTAGGTAGAATCTTCGGTATTCCACTGCGACTCAATTATACCTGGTTTATCATCTTTGGTCTGGTAACCTTTTCACTCGTGCTTTACCCCGTAGAGCATCCTTACCCTATAGAGCAGAGGATAATTTTGGGTATTTTAACCAGCCTCCTCTTTTTTGCTTCCATCATTGCCCATGAACTAGCCCACAGCATCCTTGCTATTCGTAACAATATCCCTGTTAAAGAGATCACCCTCTTTGTTTTTGGCGGTGTTTCTCAGATAACTAAGGAAGCGACCCACCCCAGAGCAGAACTCTCAATAGCTATAGTTGGTCCTTTAACTAGCCTGGCTCTGGCTGGTATTTTTTACGGAGTGCATCTTTTACTGGCGGGCAGCCAGCAAGGATTAGCCGCTATCTTAATGCAGTGGTTAGCCTTGATAAATGTGATTTTAGCTTTGTTCAACTTAATCCCCGGCTTCCCCTTAGATGGGGGTAGGATATTTCGTGCCCTCGTGTGGCAAAAGACCCACAATTACCATAAAGCAACCAGCATCGCTACCAAAGTAGGGCAAGGGATAGCTTACGCCTTTATCGCCGTCGGACTTGCCCTTATTTTCGCCCTCCGGTTGTGGTTTAACGGCCTGTGGTTAATATTCATTGGCTGGTTTCTCCATGATGCCGCCAGAGCTAGTTATCAGCAGGTTTTGCTCCGCGATGCTCTTATCGGTGTCACAGCGCGCCAGGTTACGGACTATGGGTGTCCCTCGATCCCTTCCCACCTGAACTTAACGGAGCTAATCCAGCAATATATATTGCCCACGGGGCGAAGTTGCTTCCTGGTAACCCAGGGAGCTGAGTTAGAAGGCATGGTCAGCCTGCAGCAAATAAAGAAAGTCCCCCGTACTCGCTGGGGCATCACCTTTGTGCAGGATATCATGACCCCGGCAAGCAAATTAAAAGTAGCCTACGCAGAGCAAGACATCTTGAGCGTGCTCCAGGAAATGAATGGGGAAGGTGCCGATCATATACCGGTAATAGAAGCGGGAAAACTTATTGGGGTGATAAATCGGGAGGACCTAACTCGCTTGCTTCGCACCCGAGCCGATTTCGGAATAAGATCAACGCATGGATAACTATTGTCGAGACGCTAGAATAATAGGTCCTCTCAAGGAAAGGTTCATTTCAGGTTTTTTGTCAATCAGCCGCTGTTGGGTGGTGTGTCTTATGCCATCTGAGGGCAATTCGATATCTAAAATGAGCCGCCAGGGACTCGAACCCTGAACCGAGTCTCTTCCGATACAAGATGAGTCTGGAGGGGATATTGATTTCTAACAGGGGGAGATTATATGCAAGCATACTGTATGAAGTGCCGTGCGAAGAGAGAAATGAAAGACACCAAAAGCATAATCATGAAAAACGGCAGGCCTGCAACTCAGGGGGCGTGCTCGTTCTGTGGGACGAAAGTGTTCAGAATCGGTAAGAGTTAGGTCTGGTCCTACACGGCCTAATAGAACCCAGAAAGGCTGGATTTTCCCGATGTCGGGATATCCAGCCCTTTTATTTCGCCAATCACACATAACAAGTCTTTGTGCAACAAAGCAGGCGATTGTGACCTCGAACCGCATAATCTACCTTTGAGAGTGCCCATATTGTGTCGCTTTTCAAGCCCACTATAAAGATATCCTTCATTTATTTCCTCTCCTATGGTTTAGACAAGAACGATACTGAGTATTCCCAATCCATAGCCAATAATCAAACCGATTTTGGTCAATATGAAACGATTATCCACAGCCCAATTCCATTTGAGCTTAATGAATATCACATTTAACCGAGCTTTCAGTTTGTTCTCCCATCGATTTGGATTATCTAGTTCAACAAACCCTATCCAAGCAGCAGTCACAAATACTGACAAGCTGATAATAGCGCATATCTTCGGTATCATGGTTTAGCCTCCACAAAGCAGATTTGGATTCTGATCATATCACGAACTTATGACCTGTCATAACAATAACAATGGTCTGTTCCTACCGAACGTCGCAACCAAGAGCAGTAACAAGATGGACAAATGTTGAAAGCGAGAAAAATACACTAACGTAGGTGCAAACATGGTATGCTTGTTTCTACTTGACTATAGCGCTCACTCTATGCGTTCACGTGGTTTAGCAGTAAGGTCTTTTTTAATAAGCCAGTTTTTTATGCTGATTTCTTTTTTGACTCGAATTGGCTTTAGCGCCTTAGCTGATTCGAAGAAATGGGGATAACCGTCTTGCCAATAGCGACCGGATACTCTCCATTGTATTCTTCCTTCGACTCTAAACTCGCCCATCTTCTCTTGAAGAATATCGAGGAAGTTGAGCATTTTATCTTTGGCTCTAAAGTAAAATACTACTACACTTTCGTCATATTTACCATGAATTGATACAGGTAACGTCTTTAACATTTCTTTAAATTTCGCCACATTGGACTTAGAGAAGGCCCAGAAAATTAGCCCTTTATAACAATCCCTACACTCGATGGGTAAATACCCATTCTCTTCGACGAAACCTGGAACATAGTCATAATAGCAATCCGAGTCTTCCGCCTTCGAAATTAACTCGGTTCCCGGAGAATCATGCTTGAAGTATTTCCAGTCCATTAGTTATTACACCCCCCGTATCTCTCCTGTAGGCTTCCGATATCCTGATTCTATCACCGCTATTATCCACACGCAAGGGACGATAACAAACTCTCGCCATGTGTCCACACGTAGTAGAAATCACCTTCGAATACAAACCGTTAGAAAGTGCAGAGCAGTGGTGGTGTATCGTCACATATTCAAATTCCTCTCCTCTTCACGGCTTCACATATCCTACTGTACCTTGAAGTCGCCTGACAACCTCCCAAGATAATCCGGCTAACATAGCCGCGTTTCTATTTCCCACGATTAAAGATGCGCGGCGCTATCAACTTGCGTAACTCTTCAACGACAAAGAGCCCGCCCGCCATCAAAATGACGACTCCCCAGTCTCCGAGATCCAGAGGTACGGTATAGAACAGCTTCTGGAACGGCGGAGCATAGATAACCATTACTTGGAGAAGAACAGCAAGTCCTATTCCACCGAGCAACAGGCGATTGCTGCGCAAGCCCAGCTTAAAAAGGGATTGCTGGTCGGAACGGGCGTTAAGGGCGTTGAACCACTGGAAGGCTACCAGCATGCTGAAGGCAATCGTTCTAGCCTCTTCCAGCCCTACTCTGGGCAACTCCCATCTGAAAACGAAGAAGGTCCCCAGCGCCATGAACAAGGCAATGAAGACGATTCTCCACAACATGCCTCTATAGACGATTCCCGCCTTTTGACGCCGCGGCGGCTCTTCCAGAACGTTTCGGTGCTTGGGTTCAAGGCCAAGCGGTATGGCGCATACGCCATCAGTAACCAGGTTAATCCACAGGATCTGGACAGCAACAATGGGCAGGGGAATACCGGCTACGATAGCCAGTGTCCAGGTAAATATCTCACCCACATTGGTGCTCAGAAGATAGAAAACAGAGCGACGGATATTGCTGAAGATGACCCTTCCCTCTTCCACGGCGGCGACGATGGAGGCGAAGTTGTCGTCGGTGAGCACCATATCCGAAGCTTCGCGGGCAACATCGGTGCCTTTAATACCCATAGCTATCCCGATATCGGCAGCTCTCAGCGCCGGGCCATCATTCACCCCGTCTCCGGTGACAGCGACAGTATAGCCCTTTGATTTCATGGCATTAACTATTCTCAACTTCTGAATAGGCTCAACACGAGCAAAGACTGAGATGCGCTCTATCCTTTCGCCAAGTTGTTCATCGCTCATCTGAGCGAGTTCCAGGCCAGTCATGGCTTCGCCAGGCGGGAGGCCGAGTTCGTCGGCAATGGCCACCGCCGTGATTTTCTGGTCCCCGGTTATCATCATTACCTTGATACCGGCACGTTTGCAGTCGGCGATTGCTTTCTTGGCCTCTTGCCGGGGCGGGTCAATCATCCCCACCAACCCCACCAGTATCAGATTACCGTCAAGACGTTCATGAGAGAGCTGCTCCGGGGCAGGAGAGCTTTCAGCATAGGCTAGCGCCATCACCCGTAGCGCCTTCGATGCCATTGCCACGTTCCTCTTTTCAAACTCAGCCATTTTCTCGGGGGTCATTTCCCGAACTGTGCCTTTTTCTAGTATCTGCCGGCTCATCGCCAGCACATTGTCTACCGAGCCCTTCACGTAAGCTAATGCTTTGCCATCATTGCCGTGGTGAAGCGTAGCCATGTAGCGCTTTTCGCTTGTGAAGGGCAGTTCGGCCAGTCGTGGCTGCTCCTCCTGCAGTGTCTTTTGATTCAGTCCTGCCTTAAGAGCGGCCACCAGTAAAGCCCCCTCGGTAGGATCGCCAAGAAGTTGGTGTTTATCGCCATCTGATTTCAGTGTAGAGTCGTTACACAGGGCGCTGATTTTAAGCGCCAGGAGAAACTCTTCATCCTTTACAGGTTCAATCTTTTGACCATTTTCCAGGAACTCTCCCTCGGGATGGTAGCCGGCCCCGGTGATTTCTATTGTTCTACCGGAAAGATATACCTGGCGCAGCGTCATTTCACTTTCCGTTAGCGTGCCGGTCTTGTCCGAGCATATGGCAGTAAC